>Ga0065705_10104526_pt1 | contig 13743 bp, 21 predicted proteins | sample SwibulcommuniRL2_FD_59092 | JGI IMG/M metagenome (GOLD analysis project Ga0065705, IMG submission 59092) | Bulk soil microbial communities from switchgrass field near Rose Lake, East Lansing, Michigan, USA - RL2 Bulk Soil v2 (version 2) | ecosystem: Environmental > Terrestrial > Soil >...
CCGCGGAACCCGCCGCCATATCCCCTGACTGGATAGTCCCATCGGCTATCTTGGCCGACGTGATCGATCCATCAGCGATCGCCGTCGAGACACCTAACCCCTTGCCGGTTGTGTGATCGTGCTGGTCGACGGCCTGCGCCAGGACCTGGATGTCCTCCTTCAGGAATGGGTCGGTCGACGTGGTGGCATACGGGAACTGCAGCGAACCCGTGAAGTTGGTGGCGTTCTGTCGGGCCATGCGTCCTCCTATTCCGGGCAGTCGATCAGCAGGCTCGGCGCCCAGACTTTGCCGGGCGCCGCCGTGAACTGGATGATCAATCGGTAGCGTTTGCCCGCCTCGAGCGCCGTCACCGCCTGGATGAGCTGGGTGCCCTGGATGACGGCCGCGCTCGGGTGGCCCGCGGCATAGTCGAGACCCGTATCGATCTGCACGAGCGTGCTTGCCGCACCGCTCGCAGTCTCGCCCGACTCGAGCAGCGAGGCCACGTCGAAGGCCAGCGGCAGCGTCTCGTGCGAGCTCATCTCGAAAACATCAGGACAGACGCTAATCGCGCTTCGCATCTAGGTGGGCCTCGCAACAAACTGCAGACTGCGCGGGGAGGTGGCCAGGTGAGCATGGCGCACGGGCGACGTGAATTGGCTATCCCGCGGCGACGGACTGAACTGGGTAGGCCGCGCGGCGGACGCCACGGTAACCCGCCGCGGTCGGCACGTACTGAAGATCAGGCTCACCTCGACGGGTACGATGACGCACGCTTCCATCCCGCCATAGGTGAACGCTTCCAGGCCGGCGTACACGTTCCGCTCGAGACAGGCATACGTTCCGTTCATCAGGTCACTCCGTACAAACGGAACACGGAACCGATGCGGAAATTGTTTGCGCCAGGATACAAGCGGACTGTCGTGACCGCCGCGGTGTTGCGCCAGGTGCCATGCACCATGCCGGCGAACGACTGTGCAGCACTCATCGCTGTCTCGATATTGAAGAAGGTCGCATCGATCTGCTTGAACCAGATCGTGTTGAGGAAATCCGGCAACCGGACTTCGCCCGCCGACGATGTGTTGGTCACGCTATTCGGAGCGATGTTGCCCACGCGCACATAGGCGAGGTTGTCAAAGCCGAAGCCCACGGTGCTCGCTCCCGCCGCGCCGTGGAACGCACCGTAGTTGTAGTTGGTTCCGGTGTCACTGTTGAGCCGCAGCCGACATTCCTGGGGTGTCGTACCGCCGTCGAGCTGCGTCTGCCAGTTGAGGCGAACCTCAGAGTAGCCACTGGTTGGCAGCGTGAAGTCGACAAACGCCGCGACCGCGGACAGGGTTTGCGTGCTCAACGACACCAGCGCGCCGCTGCCACCGCCGCCGCCAGACGGCGCTGCCCATGTCTGATCACCGCGCAGGAAGGTCGTCGAATCGGCCGTACCGCTTCCGAGGCGTACCGTTGGTACGCGCACGTTGGCATCGAGGCCCGCGTAGCCGTTGGCCTGGTCCTTTTCCGATAGGAGCTGATAGCGCGTATCAGTGCCTGAACTACTCGAGCCAACCGTCAGTTTGTAGGCCACCGCGGCGTAATTGGCAGCGGTAATGCCCGCTCCGTCGAAGGTAATCGTGAACACTCGTCCGGCCGGCGGATTGCCGAGTGCGGTGTCAATGCCGAACCGGACCGTGTCCCAATTCAGCGCGTGCCATGACAGGCTCGGAACGCCGACCGTCCAGGTCTCGTGATAGACCGTGTCGCTTGCTGCAAAACTGCTGGCGCTGCTCCAGCACACAAAACCGTCGCTACTCCGGACCAGTTCCAGTTTGAAGTTCTGAAGCGCACCCGCCGCCGCGGATTGGACTGTGTCGATGGTGAACGCCCCGGTCCACTGCTGAATCGACTGAGAGAAGTACGTTGCGGGCCGGCCTTCACTTCCGGTACAGGTGTAATTGAAGACAAGCGTGCCCATTGGTTACAGCGTGTTCTGCCCGTGAACAGCGAGCAGGTTGGATCCGCTTGCCACCAGCAGCGCAGGCGAGATCATGATCGTCTGCGCCAGTCCACTGCTCGGGTTGATACTGATGGACGTTCCGTTGATCCAGACCGAGATAAGTCGGTTGTCGGCCTGAATCTCCAGGGTGGCCGTGGTGATGGACGTGACCGCGAGCGTGAACGTGTACCGCGTCAGGGCCTGTTCCGCATCGTTGGCAGGTGTCGTCGTACGCCAGATTGGGCTCGCGCCGCTGATACTCGGGAAGCCGGCAGCCTCAGTCGCAACCACGGCGGCAGCCCAAGCCGAGTCGTCGTACCCGACGGTTTGCCAGCCCGTCGGGGGCGCGTTATTACTCGTGCCGTTCCAGAGACTCATCGCTTTGGCCGATGTCGACGACACAAAAGTGGCCGAGCTGCTGCTCGTCGGTGCACCTGGAATGAAGACATTCGCTCGGCGACGAGCCGGGTCGTCCGAAACCACAACCCCCGGCCCTTGGAAATTCAGGATGCGATGATCGTTGGCGATGACCACCGCATCGTCCTGGGCAGCGATCGTGATCGGCGGCAGCATCGAGGCGACGATTTCGCGGACCTGCTTATCGATCCGGGCGTAGATCGCTTCGAGGAGTCGGACGGCTTGCGTGCTGGCCATCAGGGTGGGGGCGGCGGATTGTCCTGCTCGAGCCCGCCGCCGGTGAGCCCGTAGGTCGCCGTCCAGCCGCGATCGTTGAACTCCCACTGGTACGACTGCAGCCACATCTTCTCGCCGATGGCCAGTCGCGCGAGCGCGTCGAGCAGAACCGTTTGCCCTGGCCCGTCCAGATTGTCGCGCCAGCTCGGGACGGTCGCCTCGACGAACTCCTTGTTGACGTCGTTGATGATCTCGTCGGCGATCTGGTCGGCGCGTAAGCCGGGCGAACCGTCCCAGATGCCGGTGTCTATGTCGACGCCGCTTTCGATCAGGTCGCTCGAGAACTCCTCGCCGTGACGTGTCGCGGTAGCACTTCCATCGCCCTGAAAATCGTTCGCGCCGCTCGCACTGCCTTCGACGGGGCCGAGCCCATCCCCATAGTCATGCCCGCGCACGTGAACGTAGTTCCGAGTCTGCTCGGTGTAGCGATTGCCCGTCGCCCCATCGAGGATGTGCTCGGGACCCAGGCGAAAGTCTTCGGTGAAGTCGGGGTGGCCGATCATCTTGACCCGCCTGATCTCACCGTTGTGATCCTGGTAGGTGCGGTAGAGCGTCGCCCGGTCGAGCTGCTGGATGTAGTTCCAGGCCGTCGTGCCCGCCTTCCAGTCGAACGCTTCCGGCGCGCCCGCCGCGGCGCCGAGCGTAATGCCCGTACCCGCGATGTTAGCGGCGGTATAGGTCACCCCTGGCACCTGGTCGAGCGCCCACTGGACGAGCGCCTGATCGGTTGCGCCAGTCGGGAAGGTCTCGTCGAAGTAGGTGTCCTCGGCCGGCGCCCATTCGTTGGCGTAGGCGAGCGTGCCCGTGCCGACGATCTCGATGCTCTTCGGGAATGCTGACGGGCGGAAGCGGCGCACGCGACCGGTAAACCGCTGAAGGGTGTTGAGCTGGCCGCCGGCCGTCACGGTCAGGGTGTCCTCTTCGTTGCCCGTGGCCGGCTTGGCCGTCACGAACACGCTGCACGTCGGCCAGCCGCCGTCAGCATCGATCTGACCGCGCGCGCTGATGACATCGGTCAGGGTGACGCCAGCGAACACCACGGACAGGCTCACGTCGCGCAGAACAACCGGGCCCGGCTCGGGTGCGACGCATGCCTCGAGGTCGGCATACGTCCACGCTTCGAGCAGGCCGTAAGAATTCGATTCGAGACAACCGTACCCATTCAAATAGGCGTCCCCGTGATCAGGAAGTCAGCGGAACCGAACGTGCGATTGTTGACGGTGTAGGTCGAGCGCTCGAGCGCGGTGAGGATGGCCGAAGTCGAGCCGAGCCCATCGATCGTGAGCGTGCCGGCACCTGGTCCACGCACGATGTCGATGACGATGCTGCCGGCGCCGACCGGGACGTGCACGCCGTACTTGCTGGTGACCAGCGCGAGCAACGCCTGCCAGTCAGCATGCGCAGGGAAGTAGATCCCCAGCGTGAGCTGCGGCAGGTCGCCCGAGGCTTGCCGCGAGCCGCGGATCGTGCTGCGGAACGTGGCCGTGCTGGCGCCCACCTGAAAGCTCGACATCAGGACGGCCCGCGGCGCACGCCTGAGAGTTGGATGGTCGGTGGCACAGGCGCTTGTGCGCTGGCCTCGATGAGCTCCTTGTAAACCTCCTGGCTAAAGGTCTCGGAGCTGAGATTGATCGTCAGCAGAATGGATTGCGTCCGCTGCTCGGCGATCTGCGAGAGGAGTTTGTTGGTCTCCTGGGCGAGCGTGACTTGCGCGAGCGCGCGCTCCTGGGTAATGGCGAAGAGCTGCGCCTCCATGCCGACACGTTCCGCGGCCCGCCCGGCCAGCGTGACGCCACGGCCAGCCTGAAGCGCCGCCAGGGCTATGCCAGGCTCAGCCCGACCCAAGCCACGCAATGCTTGACGCGCTGCGGCGCGCTCTTCGCCGCTGGCCTGCCGATTGCTGGCGATGAGACGGGCGCGTTCCTGTTCGAAGCGCAGGTCCTCGAGTGCCTCGGTCGCTGGCAAGGCTGCCTGACGTGCACGGATCTGGGCCTCCGTGGCGTCGCGTTGCGCTGCCGCCAGCGCTTGCTGGGTTGGCAGCATCGACAGGCGGATGCTTGCCTCCTGAGCAGCGAGGTCAGTCGCCTGTCGCTGCAGATCGAGCTGATTCTGTTGAGCATTGGTAATCTCGCGAACTGCGGCGTCGACCTGGTCAAGAAATGCGAGGCGCGCGAGCTCCGCCGCGGTATCGCGTACCGGCAATTCGTTGATCTCACGGAGTCGGCGCAATTGCTGCTCAGTGCGCGTCCGCTCCGTCGCAACGCGAACCCGTTCTGCCTCAGCTTCGCCGGCGCGCGGGCCAATGTCATTGATCTCCCGCAGTCGTTTGAGTTCGGTTTCTTGAACCCGCTTACGCTCAGCATTAGCTGCTGCTCGGCGCTCCTCGAGCGCACGATCTACTGCGGCCGCCCCCAGCGCATTGGCGATACCGATCGGATCGACCCTGGCCCCACGTTCGAGTGCGCGTGCAAGGAGATCGGCAGCCTTGGCCGCTTCGTTCAACCCGGTAACCGTGGCCGGCTTCGTGACCTCCCCCAACGTCCGTTGGAGCTTGCGCCCACTGACCTCAGCACGGCCGAACGCGCCGTCGAGACTATCGGTTCCTTTTGCAGCTAGCCCGCTAAATGCTTCAGTCTGTTTGAGCAGCTCGTTGTAACGGATCTGCGCCTTCTGCTGGTCCGTCATCGTCTCGAACGTGTTCTTGAGCGACCCGTTCATGGCGTTGTTCTTGACGAACGTGTCGTTGAGCGTAAGACCCAGATATTCGGACGCCTCGGCTTCACCACGAATGGCGCTCTGTACCCGTTCGAAAGCTTCGGCGATGCCGATGCCGCGAATACGCGCCAGGTCGGCCGAGGCACGAATCAAGTTTTGTGTTTGCTGGATCGTGAGGCCGTAGTTCTGACTCAGCGTGCGAGCAGACAGCGCAGCTTCGAGGATGGCATCGGACGTGAACCCGGTCTGTGCCTCGAGCGCCGACGCGAATTTCGTGAACTGCACTGTCTGGTTGCCATAACTCGCCGTGGTCGCACGCACGATGCGCTCGTGATCTCGCTGAGCGTTGATGCTTGAGCTGACGGCATTGGTGGCGAGTTCGGCAGCCTTCGTCACCGTCAAGTACCCGACCGCGAACGTTTGTAGGTCGGCAGTCACACTGCGACTCGCCGACGCCGCAGTTGTCGCAACACCTTTAATGGCTTGCTGCGTCTGGGCCGCGCCAGCCGTGTCGGCGACGGTCCTGAGGTAAACCCGCAGCTCTTCAGTAGCCGGCATCAGCGCTTCACCGAATCGCGATGTAACTCAGAGGTCATCCTCGTCGTCGATGAACACGACCTCATCGCCCACCCCCATCCCCTGATAAGCGCGCGACACTTCCGCCTCGACGGCCAGTAACTCGAGCAGCCGTTCGCGCTCCGCGGCGCCCACACGCCAGTACTCGAACGGCGTCCCGCCGAACCGCTCGGCCAGCATGACCGCGAGGTACTGGTCAGGTGGATGGGCACCTACCCTCCGGTCCGGGGCTCGCCGCTGGTCGTTGAGGAAGTCTCGGAGCTGGCGACGGGTACTTTTGGGAGGCCGATGCTGGCACGGAACTCCTCGACATAGCGTTTATAGATGAACCCGACCACCCCTACCGGCAGGTCGAGGTCCTGTTCCGACTCGAGCTCGGCCGGCGGCGGGAATGGCTGGCCGTCCTCGTCGGCGAAGTTCCACGTCTGGACGATCCGCCCGAATGCCTTCCACCAGCGCGGCATATCGTCGATAGCCAGGAAATCGTCATAGACCGACGAGCGCGGGTTGGTGCGCATGGTGACCACCCAGCCGGGATAGCCGATCTCGTCGAGTGCGATGTCGACCGTGTTGATCGGTAGGGCGACCGTACCGTTCCGCTCCAGCAACATGACTATCAGGTCCTCTTCTTTACCATCGCTTTACTTTGACTTGTCCCCTTCTTGATGGCGCGCATTGATAGTTCCCACGTGAAATATTTCATCGTGCCGGTGGCCGCACTGGCCCTGTTTGGCCTGATTGGTTCTGCCAACGCCCAATCCGTCGAGCCAGCCGTCGAATTGGCTGCACTCAATCACGAAGTTCGTCTCAATAGCACTGCCGTCGACCATATCGACCGTCAGGTGAATCGTTGCGAAACCCCAGATGCTGAAGAGGTTCGGCAATTAGCGACCGCGGCCAACGAGCTTTCCCAGCAGGCAGCAGCGCTGGCCTATCGGTTGCCGGGACGTCTGCACGTACGCGCGCAGAATGCACAGAACATCGCGGAAACAAGTTTCTGGCGACTGATGCATCCGCCTGCGGCCGAACAGTGCTACGTGCCACCTGCCATCTCATAACTAGAGTTGGTTGAGCATGTTGCCGTTCGAGCTCCAGTTATAAGTCGTGGTCACCGCACCATCGACCGTGCTCGACAGACTCATATCGACCCATGCTGGTCCGCCAAAGTACTTGCTCATCGCGTTACGGGATGGATAGAGCGCGACGATACAGCCATCGACGCTCTGGGACGCTTGCCGCATCGTGGTATCGTCGCTCGCCCAGAAACCCGTAAGGGTTCCCGTCGCAGCCGGAAACCCGACCACTGAGGTGCGGTTGGTCGCGCCGAACTCTGTCGTGTCGACTCGATCCATCGAGTTGTCGAGCGTGAACTCCCGCAGTGCACCGACCAGGACCGGTGACCCCGCACCAGAGGTCGAGACATACGCGATGCTCGTTTTGCCGTGGTACTTGACCGCCATTCGCTCAAGCTCCTCTCTGGAGTAGTTGCGGCCGATCGAACTGCTCGAGGTCGGCCAGGATTTTCCCCGCACGCGCGACGAAGGTATGGGGTTCTACGGCGACACGCGCCTGTCGCGCGGCGTAATGTCGGCCGGGACTGTCCTGCAGATAAGTGCGCACCAGCTCCTCGAGGTGCTCGGGCGTGAACGTCGGCACGGCCTCGCCGAACAACTCACGGATTTCGAGTCGAACGTCAGACACCTGGAACAGGCCGCAGGCGGCGAGCTCGTACGTGCGTGGATTGGCGCTCTCCGCGTGCGCTACGCGCACGGCATGGCGTCCGTAGGTCTTGCTGGTCCGGTGCAAGTTCAGGCCGATTCTGGCGCGTCTGTAGAGCCCTACGGCGGTCTCGTTGCTGACCGGCCCCGCGCGCACGAACTGCCGCAGTTTTGCGGTCGGTCCGAGCAGCCCCCACTCGCCATAGAGGCCCAGGTCGATCCCCGTCCAGTCCACCGAGCGCAGGATCTCGATGCGCTCCGGAAAGCCCGAACCGACAAACACGACATCGTGCGCCGGCAGACTCAGGTCGAGCGGCAGGTCGGGCCGATGGCGCGCGGGATCGTAGGCGTGGCGAATGTAGCGCGCGTGCAGGCGATGGGTCGATGTCCGCTCGGTCGTCCAACAAATATCCGTCAGAGCGGACATCTTCTCTTGCTGATCGTCCTCGTACGGCGACTCGGTGAACAGCACCGCGGTTCGCAACCCAGCTCGGCGCATCATCCCGAGCACGTCCGGGTGAAAGAACATGCCCGAGATGATGAACACCCAGTCGGCCTCGAACCGCAGTGCCATCTCGAGCGCCTCGACGCTGCCGCGGTAGATCGCCTCCGGCCAGCCGGGCCGCTCGTTGGGTTTTCTGCCGCGCGCGCGCCAGAGCTTGTGCACCCAATCACGGGCCATCGACAGCCGGGTGCCCAGGTCATAGATCCAGACCTCGGCGTCCGTCGCGCGCAGGGCCGCCAGGTAGCCATCCTCGACATCCTTGGTCGAGAAGGCCGCGCCGGCGCCGACGAGCAGGATGCGCAAGACTAGTCGCCGCCGCTGACTCGCTTGCTCGGATCGGTGAGCTGCGGGCCCGAGACGCGCACGGACGGGTCGGTCGGCGCCTGGCCACTGCCAGGGTTGGGGCCGGGCGCCTTGCCGCCGCGCGGGACGCCGGGCTTCACATTCCAGGGTGATGATGGGGCAGATGGCATGACGGTTCCTCCTTCAGGGCGGGGTGATGACCGGCGTACAACCACAAGGCTGGCTGGTCTGGTAGTAGGCCAGAAGATCCGTTCTCGCCTGGTCGACCACCTCTGGCGACGCATCTGGCGAAAAGGAGTGGATCGCGCTGTAGACCGAATGATGCAGGCACTTCCAGCTCAGCACTTCGAGGCACGGACCACCGCTCATCTGGCTATACCCTGCGTTGTTCTCGCCTTCTCTTGCCTCGCTCATTTGATTGCCTCGCACAGATACGCGGTATGGCCATACACGTCATGGGGCGAACCCCAGCCTTCGACCTGGCGTACGCGGTCGACCAACTGCGCACCTTCGTCCGTCCACGCGCAAGCTTCCAGCGTGAGCGCGCTGAAGTCCCGCAGCAGATAGCGCCAGCCCTGATCGGTGAACCGCCAGTAATCGGGATAGTCCGCATTGCCGTGCCACGGCCAGAAGAACGGACTGGTGACCAGCAACAGCCCGCCTTGTTTGAGCACGCGGTGCATCTCGATCACGGCGTAGAACGGGTCGGCGCAATGCTCGAGGACCTCGGTACACACGATGGCGTCGAGCTCCTCGTTCTCAAACGGCAGGTCGGTCACATCGCCGATTCGATCGCTCTGGGTATCGCCCGTGTAGCCGAGGGTGAAGTAGCCCGGACCAATCCAACGCCGCGGGTTCTGGACCCCGACGTCCATTACTCGCCCGCCGAGACGCTCACGGTTCTCCCAGATCCAGTGCTCGACCTGCAGCCGGTGATACTCGGGCACGAAGTCGTGCAGCTCGGCCGTGTTGCGGCGCCACTCGTTCAGCGTTTGCTCGCTGAGGACGTCGAGCGTCACTGGCGCCACCAGAACTGTCCAGGCTGCGGCCGTGCGATGCTCACGATCTCGTCGACCCACGCCACATCGCCGCCACTCAGCTCGACCGCGCGCGTGGCGGCGTCGTAGTCGCCTTCATACCGCAGGCCCCACTCGACCTGCTTGGCTATCGCGCGGGGAAAAACCAGACAGTCGGCGTCGATGTTGCCGAGCATCAGGTCCGGCGAGCGCCAGATGTCCCGTCCCCAATGGGTACGCATGCGGAAGAACAGCGGACGCGCGGATACCTGCTGGTCGATGGCCGCCTCAATCGCCGCGAGCGAGTCCCTGGCCGCGACGTTGTCGTCCTGTGAGAACCAGACCCACGGGGCCTTGGCCATCCGGGCGCCGAAGGTCCGCTGCGGCTGGCCGACGCAGTGCAGGCCGGCGTCGTGCTCGAGCCAGGTATAGCCGGCGAGCTCAACGCGAACGCTCGCCTGCTCGAGTGCCGGCGTCCGGCCGCCGAAGGTGTCGCCGACGACGAGGACCTCGACGCCTTCGCACTCGGGCTGCGCACTGAGCGAGTCGAGCGTCATCTGCAGCGTGTCACGGCCAACGGTCGGGATGACCACGCTCAGCCAGGGCATCAGGTCAGCACCTCGATGCGAATCGAAGCGCCGAGGGCCGCGACCCCGCCCAGGTCCAGACGTCCATAGGTGCCGCCGCCAACGGCTCGAGCGTTCAGCTCCGGGTCACACTCGACGGCTTGCTTGATCGAACGCAGACTGACGGGCGACAGGTACTCGTTGATCTCATTCTGCGCGCGGCCGAACTGCGAGCCGACGCTGACCAGGATCCACACGTCGAAGTGCCAGGTCGTGGTGTAGGTGGCGAACGTTTCGTTGTAGGTCCAGTCGACCAGGCGTGGATATGCGCACGGCAGGTTCGGCTGGTCGGGCTCGACGGCGTAGGCGCGCAGACCTTCGATCGTCTGCAGTTGCCGCTGCAAACTCTTGGTGATGTCCTGAATGGTCGGCTCGGTGTCGACCGTCACAGACGCTGTCCCGTGCCGGCCAGGTAGGCCACGGTGCGCAGCCCGATCCGCGCAAACGCCTGCTCGATCCTGGGCAGGTTGCGGCGGAAGGCGGGCACCATAAACGGTTGCGCCCGTACGCCTTCCCGCGCGATCTTCCGAGCCAGGGCGAACGCCCGACTGCGGATGGCGTTACGTGAAACATTGCGGCCGGCGGCGCGCCGAGGGCGAAGCTGGCCGCGCGGAATCGGCCCGATAAACCCAGGATTCCAATGCCGGCGCACCCAGCCGATGAGCGCGTCGACCGGCGGCATGCGACCAGGCCGGCGACCGAACTCGACGAACCACCCGTAGCGCGTGCTCGGGCCAACCGCACCGACCAGGGTCGGAAACGTGCCGGTGATGCGCGAGTTGACGCTGCCGGCCATGCGGCGCGTGTCGTGCGGCGCCAGCATGCGCGCGTCGGCCTCGATCCACAGCAGACTCTGGCCGAGCGTGCGCCGCAGGTCGCGCTCCATCTGCTCGGGCGTGCGCTGCAGACGGGTGTTGAACTGCTCCCACTCGGGCCCGAGCTGGATGCTCACACGAGTACCCAGGCCGCGCCGGCACCCCTGCCCGCGCTGCCCGACGTCATGTACGGGCTGAGCAGGTTGATCACGTCCCAGTCACGGTCGATGAGCGTGGCCAGCTCACCCGTTTGGGGTGATTCCCACATGCTGAACGGGACGCTCAGCCGGTGGAAGTAGCGGTTTGCGATCAGGATGCACGCTTGCTGGACGGCGGCCGGCACCGTGCCGAAGCCCCAGATCGCCGTGACGCGCACCTGATACCCGACGATGAACCACGACGGCGAGGTCGCTTTGAGGCGAATCTCGGTATAGCCGCCCTGATCGGGTACGAGATTGAGCGGCAAGAGGTCGTAGTCGTCCGGCTCGAGCACGACGTCAAAGGATTCGTCGCCGACCGTGTCGATGGCCAGCTCGCTGACGCTCGACAGGTCGGGCACCGACAGCCGATCCACTTCGTTCGGCAGGAAATACATCGCCTCGGCCGTGATGCCGACCGCCTCGAAGGTGCGGCCCGTGTAGTAATCGATCCACGAGCTCGCGGCATCGAGCGCGCGCTGCAGGTCGGTATCGTCGACCGTGTCGGCGATGGTGATCGCCGCCTTGAACTCGGCCAGGGTGACGTAGCTCATGGTCGTTCAGGGATCATGGCCGGCGCCTCGTACTCGACAACACCACGGGTTCGACGCGAACGGAAGATGCGGCCCTTGATGGCGAGCGGTGTGCGCTTGAGATAGATCAACTCGTGGGCCGAATACGCCGTAGTGCTGCCATCGGCCCAGGTGATGACGACGCCACCTGGACCCGCGCGATAGAGCTTCCCAACGACGTACTGGCCCATGAGCAGTCAGGAGGGAGGCGTCGGCGGGGGGGCCGGCTCCTCACCCTCCTCCTCGTCGGCGTCCTCAGGTTCGGGCTCCGGCGGCTGAGGTGGCTTTGGATCTTCGAACATCGTTAGACCCCGGTGACCTTCGTGAACGCCGTTGGCCGCCACACAACGAATGCCGCGCGGAGCTCGGCCAGGATGGTTTGCATATTCCGAATGAACTGGTCGTTGATGAACCCAATCCGGATGACCGCCTGCTCGCGATCGAACAGCGTGCAACCCATGCTGAAGTCGCCGACCAGCGCGGTATTTTCGGTGATCGCCTCCGACTCAACGACCGGCAGGCCCCACATGGTGTTTGCCCCAGTCATGCTCGGCGGGCCCATGAGGTAACCGCCCAGCGTGCCCGTGGCGCTGTTTTCCCGTGCGAGCCGTACGGCTTCCCAATCGTTCGGGTGCATGACGACCGCCGTCGGGCGTGCCTTGCCGGTGACCCGGACCTGAGTGCGCGCCTTGAAGATAGCGTCGAGGGTGCTGTCGGTGCCGAGACTGCGAACGTTGATGCCCGCGTTCAAGATGCCCAGGAAATTTTCACCGGTGCCATCGCCGGTCAACACCTGAGTCTCGAGCGCGAGCGTCAGGCCGAGCAGCAGGCGGCTGTTGATGATGCCGCGGATCTGAGGCGCGTCACTCAGGGTCTTGTTCGTGACCGGGATCCAGTGCGCCAGGGTCCGGACGGGTGCCGTCTGGGTGCTGTAGGCCAGCACCGACTCGGGCTTCGTACCGGTCGTACCGGTGGTCGCAGTAGCCTCGGCGACCATCGCCGCGTTATTGGTGAACGTGTCCTCGCGGACGTACTCAATAGTGTCGGAATCCGTGCCCAGCCGCGGGATCAGGTCGAGCACGTTGATCTCGCGCTGCAGGATGCTCAGCACGCCCGCCTGGACGTCGTTCGGCACCAGGGCACCGGCCGAGCCCGTGGCCGAGTAGACGAGCGCCTTGTGCTGGATCGCCTTCTGCCACGAGATCAGACTCGTGCCCGAGCTCATGTCGACGCTGAACTCGTTTCGTTTCAGGTTCGAGTTGAACGCGCCGCCCGCGTGCATGCGCTTGTACTCGTTCGAGCGCACGAACTGGTCGCCGGGGCTGACCTGCTGCTCGCTGGTCGGCTCGCCGAACGACGAGCGGTGGCCAGTCGGCCGCGAGTACTCGGCGAGCCCGTTGCGCACGCGATCCTTGCGGTCGAGCGCTTCCTGAAGCTTCGCCTGCTGATCCATGAGCAGGTCGATGGTCAGCAGATGCCGCTTGACCTGGTGCTCGTCCTCGGGATCGGCGATGACGCCGTCGTACTTGCGCTCGATCTCGTCAGACTTGTCGTACTGGTCCTTGATGTTGGACATCAATTCGGGCATGACCATGCCCGCGACCTGATCCTTGGTGAACAGGGGCTCGGCCTTGTAGACCGATTCCGCGGTGCCGTTGTTCCCGCTCATACATGAACTCCAATGCGCTCGAGGCGTTTCCGTGCGATCTGCAGGCGGAGGGAGGCGATGGTTGGCCCGGAAACAACGGGCGGGGACACTCGTGCAGCCTTGACCGCGGTAATGCGGGCCTCCTCGTTCATCGGGATGCTGACGAGTGAGATCTCGAGGAGTTCGACCGACTTGAGCTGGCGGACGCCAGACTTCTCGTCGAACTCCTGGTCTTCAGGGATGTAGCCGATCGACATGCTGTCGATGGCGCCGTCGCGCAGCAGCTGGTAGGCGTCGTGGCCGCGCGTGGTGCGGCTGATCTTGAACTCGCCGTGCAGGCCGCGGTCGTCCTCGGTCAGGCCGAGCACCTTGCCGATCGGCTCGTGCATGTC
>Ga0065705_10002530_pt1 | contig 13735 bp, 22 predicted proteins | sample SwibulcommuniRL2_FD_59092 | JGI IMG/M metagenome (GOLD analysis project Ga0065705, IMG submission 59092) | Bulk soil microbial communities from switchgrass field near Rose Lake, East Lansing, Michigan, USA - RL2 Bulk Soil v2 (version 2) | ecosystem: Environmental > Terrestrial > Soil >...
GGAGCTTGGCACCCTCCGTTCGGACCCCAACTTCCCCACCCACCATCGGGAATGGAATCCCGAGGCTCAATGGGTGTTCAGCGACATCGAGGAGGGCGTCGACGTCGATATCCCGGCTGACGCCCACACCCTCGCCCCCTTCGGCAATGCTCAGTTCGACGCCATCGTCGCCGTGTCTGTGTGGGAGCACCTGGCCCGCCCCTGGTTGGCGTGCCACGCTGCCTATCGGGTCCTGAAGCCCGGCGGCAGGATGTACGTCGCCACCCACCAGAGCTTCCCCATCCACGGCTACCCGGACGACTACTTCCGGTTCTCGGACCATGCGCTGGCGCTGATCTTCGAAGACGCTGGGTTCATCGTCGACTCGACCGACTACAGCTACCCAGCGCAGATCATCCCTCCCCCCGAGGTCACCCGCTGGAACTCCGCCGCTCCGGTGTACCTTAACGTCGACGCAGCGATGACCAAGCCATGAAGATATACGCCTACCCCGCCGATGAGTTTGGGTGCGGCAAGTACCGGATGTGGTGGCCATCCGAGGCGCTGATCGACCAGGGCGTCGATATCGTCCTCGCTACCCCCGGGTCTCAAACCGGAATCCGGGGGTTGAAGCGGGACGGCAAGCTTCGGGAGGTTTGGTACCCCGAAGACGCAGACATCATCGTCCTGCAGCGGCCGTCTCAAATCTGGCTCAGCCAGGCGGTTCCGATGATGCGGGCAAAGGGCGTCACGGTCGTGGTCGAGATGGACGACGATCTTGGCAACGTCCACCCCGCCAACCCGGCATTCCGGCTGATGCACCCCAAACAGTACCCGAATGCCAACTGGCAGCACGTCGCTTTCGCCTGCCGTGAAGCGTCGATGGTGATCTGCAGCACCGAGGCACTGGTCCCCCGTTACGCCAGCCACGGCCGCTACCGGGTGATACCCAACTGCGTCCCCGAGCGGTTTCTCAAGATCGAGCGGCATGATAGCGACCAGATCGGTTGGGCGGGCGCTCTGCACTCCCACCCGGACGACCCCCGGGCGCTGGGGCCTTCGCTCTCCCGAATCCGGCGGGAGCTACGAGTCATAGGGCCAGAGGACCCGGGCCTGAACCGGGCCTTCGGCTGCGAGACAAATCCCACGGGCGTGGTCCCCTTCGACGAGTGGCCAAACCGGGTAGCGGAGCTTGGGATCGGCCTGGCCCCGCTCATGGATACCCAGTTCAACAAGTGCAAATCGTGGCTTAAGCCGTTGGAATATGCGGCGGTTGGGGTGCCTTGGGTTGGGTCTGACGCACCCGAGTATCTGGCGCTGTACAATCGGGGCTGCGGCATGATTGCCACCAAGCCCAAGGAGTGGGAGCGTAAGGTCGGCCACCTGGTGCGGTCCCCTGAAGCTCGCCAAGAGCTATCCGAGGCTGGTAGGATGGTCGCAGCCGAGCTAACGATCGAGGCCAACGCCTGGCGCTGGCTGGAAGCATGGACGGAGGCTCATGAACAAGACCACTCCTGAGGCTGGCCGGGTGACACCGTGTGGCTAGAGGGCGCCCATCGGACCTTCCCGGGCAACAACGCAGGTCCGATGAACCTGTCTGGCGCCAGTCGCATCCTCCTCCACTCCACCGAGGGCGGGTCTATCGACGGCGCAGTGTCCGCCTACATCAAGAACAACTCGTGGCCCACTTTCACCGTCGACATCTTCCGGCGGGTCATCCAGGAGCACCTGCCGATGGAGGTAGGAGCCAGGAGCCTTCGCAACCTCAGTGAGGACCCCGGCCCCACCAACACCGAGGGCGACTACCTGGTTCAGATCGAGATTGTCGGGTTCGCAGAGAACCCCGACTCCCAGGCGGACGTCGAGGGATGGAAGTGGTTCGGCCGCAACGTCATCGGGCCAGTGGCCAGAGCCATCGGCGCTCCGCTCACGTCGACCGTGCGGTGGGTACCCTACCCGGCCAGCTACGGTTACGGCCAGGGTCAGCGCCTGGAAGATGCGGCCTTCAAGAGCTACCAGGGCGTTTTCGGCCACGAGCACGCCGATGAGAACGTGCACGGGGACCCCGGAGCCATCCCCATCCAGACCATCCTCGATGCATCCGAAGGAGAACTCGATATGGATTACAACGATGTCGTCAAGGCGTGCAAGGACGCCATGGAGCAGCATCTCATCCAGAACAAGGTGAGCGGCGACGACGCCTTGAACGACGAACTGTGCGGCTGGACGCACTGGCAGACCTACTTCACCTACACGTCCGGCGCTATGCGGCCCGTGATCGCCAGCACCGAAGCTGACCCGAACAGCTGGTACGTGTGGTCGACGTTCTTCCGGGCCGGTCCGTTCACCGGCCCCGAGGCCGACAGCTTGGTCCAGTGCGACGCTGCCGCCTACCATCCCGACACCAACGACCTGTGGCGTGCATACCGCATCCCGGAAATCGCCATGAAGATGAGCAAGCTGGTCTACGAGCACCTGCCGCTCCCCGGCTGACCTAGGTGTCCGCCGCCCAAATCACCGCCATAGCGGCCCTGCTTACGGCGGCGGGCGCTGCGGTCGGAGTGGTAGCCAACTACATACGCTCAGCCTCCAACGTCGGTTTGGGCTACCTGGAGCGGTCTTTGGCTAGGCTGGAGCAGGAAGTACTCGACCAGACCAAAACCATCGGCGTCCTAGAAGGGAAGCTCGCACAATGCGAGGAGGCGCACGCCAGGGTCCAAACGGAGAATCGGGCGAAGGACCGTACGATCGAGAGGCTGACGGTCCGGATCGAGCAACTGGAACAGCGATGATGTCCTCGTTCCCTCGGCGCCTGTGGGTCGAGTTCCGCAGGCAGCCGGTCATTTGGGCGTCTGGAGCGCTGGTGGTGATTGCCTGCCTGCTATCTTCCTTCTCAGCCCTGGGATCGGCCAGGACAGCGGATGTCCTCCAGCGGGAAATCCGGCACCGAGAGGCGGCCGACTGCGTGGCAGACTGGAAACGGGCGGATGGCGCTCGTGAGTCCATCGCATTGGCCACCACAGGCACGATCAGAGCGCTGGTTTCCGCCTTCCCCCAGGCCAACCCCGCTATCGTGTCTATGGTCGAGGACAACGCAGCAGTCGCTATTCATGCTGCTCAGGATGAGATACCGGACCCGCCATGTGATCGAGAGGCGGCACAACGTCGCCTCGATGAGTAAGGGAGACCACCAGTGGGCACGATTCGTGCGTATTGGAAGGCGATTGTTGCCGCCATCGGTGCGGCGCTCGTCGTGTTGCAGACATCCGTCACCGACAACGTCATCGACCCCAGCGAGAAGCTCCTGATCGTGGGTGCGTTCTTCGGAGCCATCCTGGTCTACGGGGCCAGCAACCCCACGCTGCCGTTCTGGCAGTACACCAAGGCGCTGGCCCAAGCTGCGGCCGGAATCGCCGCCTATCTCGGCGTGGAGTGGGCCAACGGATCGGCCGACTTGACCACCGCTCAGTGGGTCACCTTGGTCATCATCGGACTCACCGCACTCGGGGTGGCGGCCGTTCCCGGACCCAAGCAGGTGGTTTCGGGCACCACCCCCTAGTTGACGCTCTGGCAAAGGCTGGTGTAATCTGGTGGGCACGAGGAAATGACCACTACAATGTCCACCCTGACCAACCTGCAGTTCGCCCAGGCGACCGGCCTTCATCACACGATGGCGTCTAGGCTGCGAAATGGGGAGCGATCACCGTCGATTTCCACGGTGATCGCAACCCAGCGTGCTTTCAGGCTCACGTGTGAACAGCTAGTCGGCTGGCTGGCTGCGATCGAGCTTGGGTCGGCTGCGAGCGGAGCCTGGCTCCGGGAGAACGTGTTCGATCGTGGAGCAGCGCCCCTACCAGAAGCAAGGAACTGAGTTCCTCCTCAACGCCGAGCGTGCGATCCTAGCTGACGAGCCAGGCCTGGGTAAGACAAACCAGATGCTCCTGGCGTCACGGGGTCGCACGCTCGTCGTGTCCCCCGCCATCCTGGAGGACGTGTGGGCCGAGGAGACCGACGCCTGGGTAGACGAGAATACCGCCCAAATATACTGGGTCGGCTATTCCAGCGTGTGCCGCCGGGTTTCCAAGGACCCGGGCAAGCCCGCCACCCATGTCACGCCCGAGCCGAGGGACTGGCTTGACCGGGCTTGGGATACCATCATCTTCGACGAGGCCCATTACCTCAAGAACCGATCGACGCACTGGACCAAGGCGCTGCTGGGCCTGGCCAAACGAGCGGATCGAGTCTACCAGGGCACCGGCACCCCGCTCCCCAACTGGGGTCACGAGATATACATGACCCTGCGGTTCCTGTACCCGACCGACCGCCGGTTCACCAACTACTGGAAGTGGATCGAGCGCTGGTTCCAGACTTGGAAGCCGCCGTACGGGGGGACCGATATTAGGAGCCTGCATCGGGGCGTCACCTGGGAGGAGGCGGCCATCGAGTGGGGTCTCCCTGGCCGCTGGTTGCGTCGTGACGACGAGGCACTCCCGGATCTGCCCCCCATGACGTACCAGACCATCCGGGTAGCGATGAATGACCCCCAGGCACGGGCCTACCGGTCGTTGAAGAAAGACTATCTCGCCAACCTCGGGGACGGCCGGGAGGTCATCGCCTGGAACGACGGGTCGCTGCAGACCAAGCTGATGATGGCCAGCACGGGCCTGGCCACCCTCGACCCCGAGCGGGCGGTCTCTTTCAAGGAACCAGGTGGCGGCAAGCTGGCCGCCGTCCGGGAGTTGATGACCGACCGCACCCGACCCACCATCCTGTTTTGCGCCTTCAAGGCCACCGCCGAATCGCTGGGTAGCCTGATGCGCAGCATGGGTCGCCGGGTCGCCGTGGTCTCCTCGGCCTACAGTATCGAGGAACGAAAGCAGACGGTCCGGGACTTCAAGGACGGGAAGCTCGACGTCCTGGTCGGTACGGTCGGCACCCTGAGCGAGGGCGTGACCCTAACCCGGGCGGATTGCTGCATCTTCGTCGAACGCAGCCCGAGGCCGACCACCAACCACCAGGCCCGTCGCCGTATCCGCCGGTTTGGACAGGAGCGGCCCACCCTGTGCATCGACCTGGTGACCGCTGATACGGTCGACGAGGGGTTGTCCGAGCTTCTGGCTGACAAGGAACAAGACAGCGACCTGGCCCTTACGGGAATCCAGGTCGCTGCCATGATCTGAGAGCGGGGGCGCAAGCCTAGTGCCCTTGCCGGGTCCAGCTACCTCGGTCGGGTCCTGGCCGTAGCCAGGAGACACGCCTCGGCATTCCTAGGTGCCACTAATCCGGGACCGGATACCCTCAGGTCGGGTCCTCCCCGTGGGGAGGAGACACGCCTTCGGGCGCCACCCCCGCTCTCTCTTCGATTTTCAATACACTTATTAAAACACGGCGGGTGCCTTGGTGTCAAGTACCCTCGTGTTACGGTTGGGTTACGACCTTGATGTTGCTCATGTACCAGCCTAGGCCGTTCTGCCACTTGACCATCGTGGCTGTGATCGTGACCTCGGTACCCTCCTGGTCACGGCTCAGGCAGGAAGGAAGGCGGCCCGACTTCATCTTGGCGATCATCTCATCATGGTGGGCACCGGGCCACGGGACGAGGATGTACCAAAGCTCCGAAGCGGGGAGGGGGCTGATCACATCGGCCAATAGGGTACCGAGGTTCATGCCCCCGCCCCTGGCCCGACGCATGGGCGTGATCCGGCTGCATTTGACCGTGCCGGTGACGGTGAGTCTCATCGCCTTCCCTTCGGTTCGGGCCAGTCGTTGACCAACGTCTCCCACTCGTAACGGGGAGGCATGTCGTGGGTGGTCGGGTCTTGGATGTTGCGCCTGGGAAGTTGGGCGGCAAGCTCCAGGGCACGGGTAAGCCCGAGCCTCCCGGTGGCAAATCCCCGCACTCGCTGGTAGCGCATGATGTCGTCGTGCTGCGGTGGGTAGCAGCCGTTGACCGCCCAGTGTGTCCAGTTTAGGGCGGCGAAGATCGCCCGCTCCTGGGCGTTCTGAAGCGGCGCCGGTTCGCCCGTCCGCTCTCGCAGCGGGCTGTGGATGCTGGTGTGGTAGCCGATCAGCCCGTTGCCGTACACAACACAGGACTGGCCACACACCGGGCAGTCGCCTCGACCTAGGGCGTTCTGGTACTGCCCCGGTGGGACAACCATTGGGGACGGGATTCCTCCCATCCCTGGACACGGGTAGCGCTTGAGGGTCACTGGGTTTCCTCCGTTTCGGTTTGGGCGGGGACGCCGGGCTAGGCCCAGCCAAAGCCCGACGCCCCCTGAAGGCCCCTTCAGACGCCGTTGTCTGTCAGGGAGCCTCGATAGTCAGGATGATGTTGCCTTCCTGCTTGGTCCAGATGCCGTCCTCTTCCAAGGCAGCCTCGATGGCGTCAAGCTCGTCCTGGTCAGCCGGGGTATACTCCACCGAACCCACGTCGCCCGTGACCAGATGGCCAAGCGAAGCGTCGTAGAACCCGAACTCGTCGATCTTGGACTCGTTCATCTCCATACCCCCATTAAAACATGGACCTTGCCTTTGTGTCAAGTACCCGCTCAAGGTCAGCCCGGCACGGCGGATACTTGACGTCGGGGCACGGGTGTGCTTTACTGGAGGAGTAAGCGAGACACCAAGACAAGGAGCCAGACCCGATGACTTCGCTTCCTACCTGCCAGTGCCACGCCAACGAGGTGGCCTACACCGTGACCGGGGACGACTTCCCCGAGTTCACCGACGCCGAGCGGGAGTCGTTCATCGACTACCCGGTCTACGCCGAGTGCACGGCCAACGTGAACAAGGGCCGGACCTTCGCCCCCGGCCACGACGCCAAGCTCAAGAGCGTCCTCATCAAGGCGTTCCGGGGTGGCTACGACTACAGCCACCTGGAGGGCAGCATGAAGATCGACGTCGACCCAGTGACGGTCGCAGACGACCGGGGTTGGGGCCACTTCCTGACCGCCGCCCCCCAGCGCAAGTCCCGCAAGGGCACCAAGGGCCAGGGCGCCAAGGCCCCGCAGGGCCAGGCCCAGCCCGATAGCGACCAGCCTGTCCAGGGCTTCCGGCCCTGCCAGGTCAAGGTCGGCCGCTGGTGGAAGGACGGCATCGTGGTCGCCTACCCCGCCGAGGGCCAGATCACCGTGACCTACAAGGACAGCAAGAGCGAGCCGAAGACGATCACCGTCGAGGCCGACAAGGTCAAGGAGGGGTGAGCCGTCGAGACCGGCGATGGCTGTTGGGGTTCGCCGCCCTGGCAGCCATCGCACTCCCCCTGATCATCAACGCCCTGCTCGCCTTCAGAGACATCACCCAAATGGGAGGGTGACCCATGAACATCGCTGCCGATCCCGGGGTCTACACCCGGGATCGACGCTTCCTCCGATCCGGCCTGGTTCATGATCAGTTTGGGCTTCACACCAGTTCCGTAATGCGATGGCGCAAGGCGACCGGCATCGATCCCCGTGGCCTAAAAAGCAGTGGACATTGGCTGTACTACACGGGTCGGGAGGTCCACCAGCTACTCGCCTACTTCGACGTGATGGGCCATCCGAGCGATGGGACCGGGTTCCAGAAGACGCCCGTGGAGTCGCTGCGGTGGGTTTGGGAGCCGGCAATGGCCGCAATTCAGGACTACCCGAACGGCGGGACCCTGGTGGCCTGGCATACCGGATGGGGCGTGTTCCAGACCAGGACGGCTGCGGCTGAGTTCACCCTCGGGCAGAAGAACCTGGTCGCCGTCTACGACATCACCATGCCGACGTCGCTTGACCTGTGGCTGCGGGAAAGGTGGGAGGATCGGCAGGGACCGACCCTGCGACTTAGTACTTGACACGGTGGCACGCCGTGTGTTTCGATGTAGGTAGAACATCACATGGAGGATCAATGAACCTGAGAGCCGCATCTGACCTGGTGGTCGAAACCGAGCGCCAGAGCTTCCCCGAGTTCACCTACCGGGAAGCCATCGAGCACGTGACCGGCACGCTCACCGAAGCCGACCTCGATGCCGATGAGACCATCGATCCCGAGACTGCCCAGGCATACCGCATGGTCATCCGGGCCTACATGTCGTTTCCGTTCCCCGCTCGCCCCATCCCTGGGGAGGACAACTGATGGCCGTGTCCCCTTACCCCCGCTACTGGGCTGAGAAGAGCGGCCAGCATCCGACCTCTTACCGTGGGTTCTACCTGCCCGCCGAAGACAGCGAGGTCGAGACCACCCCGCACACCTACAAGACCAAGAATGCCGCACTCGCAGCCATCCTCGCCGTCTTCCCCCGGCTGTGCGCCTGCGGGTGCAAGGAAGAAACCCGAGGCGGCGAGTTCCGCATGGGCCACGACGCCCGCCACAAGTCCAACCTCATCAAAGAGGCGCTAGCTGGCAACGACGAGGCGCACGCCGAAATCGAGCGCCGGGGCTGGCTGAGCTTCCTCGACAAGGCCCGGGAAATAGCCGCCCGGCCCGTCACCCCCAAGGCCGAACGCAAGGCCAAGGAAGACGAAGACGACGAGGCCAAGGCCCAGCGGGCACACGACCGGATCAACGTCATGAAGGCGGCATGCACGGTCCTGAAGGCAGTGGGCCAGTACCACCGAGCTTCTGGCATGCAAATCCGCATCGACACCATCGACGAGGCGGCCCGCATCCTGGAAGGTGCACACGAGGACCTGGTGGCCACCCCCGGCGACGCCGAATGGAACCGACTAACCGACCGGCAGATCGGCGCCTGCGGACGCTTCCAGACGACCGGGCTGTTCTTCCCCGGGACCGACTTCGCAGCTTGGCTGCAGCAGCGATTGGAGGAAGCCGATGGCTGATGACCACAATGAAGCCATGCATGTACCTCCTTCCCTACGGCTACCGGGCACAGACCCCGTATGGGGGGCTGACGAACCGCACGTCACGAACCAGGAGCAGATTGACTCCCTCATCGAACGGGGGGCACTGACCCGGGTTATCATCTCAGCGCACGATTGCGATCTGTACGACGCCGGACCGGATGGGCTTGGGATCGACCCCCGCATCCCGACGTCCACCCCGCTCTACCGACTCACCCCCCACACGGATACTTGACACAGAGGCACGGCCTGTGTTTTAATGTGGGTATGGAGATGAACGAGACCCTCACCGTCGAAGCCATCGAAGAGGCAATGGAAATCGAAGAGGCCGCCGGTTACGAGCACGGCATCATGGACGTCCGGGATGACGACGACCGCATCACCCACCTGGCCGACCGGGACGAGGTCCTTTGGGACAGCACCAGCCCGTCGTACCGGGCAGGCTACAACGCAGGCTGGAAAGACGGCCAGCCCGCCATCGGATGACCCGAGAACAGAGCGCCGGGGCGGTTCCGCCCCCGTCCCGACGCTCTCTCCTCCGATCAACCAACCCAAAGGAACCCACCATGAAGTTCACCCTCACCTTGGGTTTGGATGCAGCCAATGCAAACGCTGAGGCGCTCCAAGCCCACCGACACACCCTGTTCTCACAGCAGGCCCGATCCGAGCGGGGAAGCGAAGGCTGGCTCGCTGCTGGTCAGAAGATCCTCGCCATCGAAGGGATCCTCCGGCAGATGGGCGCTGAACCCGAGAAGCTGGGCGCCTGAACCCGATCGGCTTGCGTGTGAGACGCCCACCCGATAGACTGGGTGGGCGTCATCACCATACGACCCCAGGAGGCCCACGATGACCGACACGGAAACCCCCGAGGCCGAGGCGCCTGCAGCGCCCGAGCCGCATCCCCCTTGCCTCTGCGACTGCGGCGGGGTTCCCACCCGCAAGCGGAGCCGCTTCCTGCCCGGCCACGACGCCCAGTTGAAGGCGTCGCTCTACCGCACCATCCGGGACACCGACACCAGCGACGAGGACCGGGCGACCGCCGTCGCCAAGCTCGACGACTTCGGCTGGCCCCAGCCCGCCCCCAAGAAGGCCAAGGCCACCAAGACCGAGACCAACGGCGACGAGGCTCCGGCCGAGTCCTGACCCCACGGACCCGGGGAGCTAGGTTGCGATAGACCGCCCCGGGGACTAGGAGGGGAGCCAAGGCCGTTCGGGGTTTCAGGGATGTAACCTGGGCCTGATCGCAACCCGGCAAGGTACAGCGAGCCTCTGAAGATCGACCCCCGTGACCTGCCTGCAGGGCGGGGGTCGCTCTTTGTCCGGGCAACTGCACGTCTTGCCCCTGGGTCAACCCCCGGGGTAAGCTAGCAGGATGACAAATGACACCAATGTAATCCCGTTTCCCGAAAGGCGAGACACCACAAGCTGGACCGAGATATCGACCCGTCGAGACTGCCCCCACAAGCACAAGCTCCACTACATCGATGGCTGGCGCCCCGCCAAGATCAACTACCGGCTGGCGATCGGCATCCTGTGGCACCAGATCATGGACCTCCACTACACCAGCCTGGCCACCAACATGCGGGAGCGTCGCAGGCGGGAGGTCGACCTGGAGCCGATCCTCGATGCGTTCAAGGTCGCCGGGGCGAAAGACCCCGACCACCCCGACCACGAAATCGCCGCCACCTGCCTGTGGATGTACGACGGCTACCGCAAGTACTACGCCAACGACCCCGACTGGGAAATCATCGAGGTCGAGACCGAGGCACGGGTCCCCATCCCCGGCACCGACCTGACCATGGTCGGCAGGCGGGACCTGATCGTCCGGTGGAAACGCCGCCACCTGTGGGTCGTCGATCACAAGGCGAACAAGAACCTGCCCCGGGAGCGGGATTTCGACCTCGACGACCAGATGCCGATCTACCTGTGGCAGCTACGGCAGGATGGGGTCAACGCCGTGGGGGCGATCTTTAGCTCGTCCCGGACCGAGAAGCTCAAGCGGGCGATGACGCTGGAGGAACGGTTCCTACGCATTCCCACGTTCCGGACCGATGCGGAGCTAGAGACCGTGGTCCAGGAGGCGGCCGACACGATCGGGTCGGCCTATGGCCCGAACGCCACCTACGAGCGCCACCCGGACCCGGACCGATGCGGGTGGAAGTGCCAGTTCATCGAGGCATGCCTGGCTGGGCGTAAGGCGCCCCACCTGGAGGTCAGCATGCTGCGGGCCAACGGGTTCACTACCCGGGAGGACCGGGCCAAGGTGGAAGCCGAGGCCCAACAGAAGAGTACTTGACACCGGGTCACGTGGCGTGTTTTACTTAGGGTATGGAGACCGCAACCACCACCACCCTCGGGAACCACTTCCACGTGACCAGCCACACGAAGGTCGTCTGTGGACCCATCGTCGAGGCGTCCGTCTACGTGGGCAAGCCCGGCGTCAACTTCCGCAAGCAGACCAGCCGCTACGTCCTGACTGACATCCTGGCCTGGGTCTATCCCGACCATGTGACTCGTCTGTTCCTGGGTGCCAAGCTCAATGCAGATGGCAGCTTCGATCGCCGGTTCGCCAGCCCCCGTGGCGGCGGCCTGAACGTCACCCCCATCAGCAACCCCCAGGCGACCGGCGAATACCGGACCGCCGAAGACTCATGGTTCAGGAGTAACTGATGACCGACAAGCTCATTCAGGTAGGCAACCGGATGCGCCACATCCCAACGGGATCGGTCGGGACCGTCAGCCAGTGCGGCGTCCACTTCGTGTGGATCGATTGGGACGACGCCCAGGAATCCCGATGGGTCGCCAAGGAGGCGCTGGAGTTTGAGGAGGCGGGACAGTGAGACGCCTCCTGTGCTGGATTTGGGGCGGGTGGATGATCTGCCACCGCTGTGAAGCCATCTTCCGCACCAAGGCCCCATTCCGGCGTTGCCTGTACTGCTTGTCCACCAAAACAACGTACCTCGGGTGCGTCACACAGAAAGAGCGGGCGCATGCCTGACTGGAGAACCCCCAGCTACCGCATCCTGAAGTACAGCAACGACGTCCGGGCCATACGGCGACGTCGAGTCCCCCGCCGCATCGGACGGCGCCTGTTCGGCCGCATATGCGGCAAGATCGCAAGGATGATCTTCGGATGACCGCCATCCCGGAACCGATGACCGTAGGCGGGCTACGGAACATACTGGACTATATCTGCGAGGTAGGGGGGAGCAACCTCGATATCACCCTCGACGTCGACGGCGAGACCCGCAACCTGACCTTCGTGGCCGAGCTTACGCATGGCCGGTTCTCCCCTGCCGCTGATCTTGTACTCGCTAACATCGATTACAGGATCAGCGTCGATAGCAAGTACCGCCGGGCTTGGGTGATAAGCGGGGGTGTGATCCACAATGCCATCCGCCCCGAACCCACTCCCGATGCCACGTGGAAGCAGGGCCTAGCATGAAACCGGGATGGTGGTTCTGGTTGGGGTTCCTGCTGCTGTGGGTGGTACCCGTGGTGGTGGCCATAGCCCTGGAGGCTCGATGAGCGAGGCGAGTGGGTGGCGAGGCACCAACATCCCAGTCGCCGTGCAGGAAGTCCGAAACGAAGCCATCGCCTCGATGTTCCAGCAGCCCTGGTACAACCAAGCCAACTGCCGAGGCATGGGCAAGAAGATCCCGTTCTTCTCCAAGCTGCTGGCCGAGGAACGGCCATCTGGCCAATCGGCACACGCCTACCTGGAACCCGCCCGTGCGCTGTGCAGCGAATGCGAAGTCAAGATCCCGTGCCTCCAGCACGCCATGCTGGTCAACGAGCAGGGCATATGGGGCGGTACCGACAGCGACGAACGAGGGCGCCTCAAGTCGGCCCTGCGAGGGACCAAGCCAGGTTGGCCACCCTGTCCCGACTGCGGCTCCACCTGGGTTATCGGCTCCAAATCCGGCGCCAAGCTCAATGGCCTGACCACCATCCGGTGTATCGAATGCAACTACAGATGGGAAGCACGATGCAGCAAGTACTGACCCACCCGCTCTCCAGGTTGGCGAGCGATGAGGTCCAATGGATCTGGCTGGACACAACCCGGTTCCGGTGGGAGCGGCGCCTGTGGCTGACCGTGATGGCGTTCCAGGCCATGAAGGAAGCGCTGCCAATCGGAGACCGCAAGCTGTCCGATGTGCTGGGCGCCTACCGCTACGCCACCAACGCCGCCGTCAACCTGGCCAGGATCGAAGGTAGGGAACGGGCCACCAAGCACGACCTGAAGGCCCGGCTGGAGGAGTACAACTACCTGGCCAGCCGAGCTTATGGCGACAAACTGCAGCTTGCCCATTTGGGGATGACCTCCGCCGATGTCGTCGACAACGTCGCCCTAGTGCAGATGCGCAACAGCCTCCGGCACTTGACCACCCTGACCAGTCACCCGGGCGTACACGACTCCCTGATCAAGGCCATACACCACCTGCCGTTCCGAGGCATCAAGGGGCCGGTCGGGACCCAGCAGGACCAGATCGACATCCTAGGGTCGGAAGAGGCAGCGGACGAACTCGACGGCTACGTGGCCCGCAGCTTCGACTTCCAAGACGTGATGAACAGCGTGGGCCAGGTCTACCCCCGATCGCTCGACCACATGGTGGCAGCAGCCGTCATGTCAGCCTGCTTCATACACCTGCAAGACGGCTGGGACCACAAAGGCGACCAGCCGCACAACCTGCCGATGCTGATGATCGCCCGAGGGTACTTCCGCATGATCGGCGAATACAGCGGCGACCAATGGGGCGAGGGCGACGTCACCACTAGCGTCATCCGCCGAGTCTGCCTGCCCGGCATCTTCCTCGCCGCCGACTGCCTCCTAAGGGGAGTGTCGTGAGCAACCCGGTCCTGCAGACACCGAGCCATGACTGGCACTTCGTCGCCCGGAAAGGCGGCGGGGCGATCCCGCACCCAGC
>Ga0065705_10104527_pt1 | contig 13725 bp, 20 predicted proteins | sample SwibulcommuniRL2_FD_59092 | JGI IMG/M metagenome (GOLD analysis project Ga0065705, IMG submission 59092) | Bulk soil microbial communities from switchgrass field near Rose Lake, East Lansing, Michigan, USA - RL2 Bulk Soil v2 (version 2) | ecosystem: Environmental > Terrestrial > Soil >...
CCCGGAACAGAGACGCCAATCTCTTTCGCCCGCAGTAATGCGGCTTCAAGCTGTTTGCTGGCCGCAGCATCCTGTAACTTAGCTGCGGTCAGTTGAACCGGAATGGTCGCAAGGTACTGAATGTCTGCATAGATTTTTATTCCCCGTGATACCGCTGTTCCCACAGCACCAAGCGCCGCTAACACCACGCCCGTTCTAAGTGCACCCTGTACAATATCCGGGTTCTTCTCAATGAAACGCGATGCTGTATTGGCTAGGGCGGCAGCCTTTTCCAATAGCGGCAAGGCTTCCTGAGCAAGCACAGCTCCGAAGCGTTGACCCGATTTATTCAGGTCGTCCTGCGCGCGTTTCCATGCAATAGTTACGGCAGTCGATTCTTTTGCCTCGTTGACATATTTATTTGCAAATCCCAATATCCCACCGACCAGAGCTGCACCTGTGGCAATACTCAAGCGCGATATGCCGTCAAGCTGGCTACCCAGAGTTTTTATGAATGAGAGTTGTGCCTTCTGTGCACCATCAACAATTGCGCTAGCTGTCGCACTCAATACACGCGCTTCTGCTTTCAATCCGGCAATGGTGTCTTTGGTCTGCTCTTCTGCCGCCTTTAGCTGTCGAACGACTTTTTCAAGTTCGCGCGTCAGGTTTTCATCAGACAGAGAATCGTCCAGCTTTTCAATGGTCTGGGTAAGCGCCTTTGTTCCCTGCTCTGTTGCAGAGAGGGATGCTTTATCAAGTAAATACCTTAGAACAATATCTTCATTCATTTGAGTTAGGATTATTCTTTTTTAGTTGTGCTTTTATTTTTGCATACAGTGATTCCATCGTCATCAGACCTGTCAATATCCGCCCGTAACCGGCTTGTAATTCAGGGATCAACTGTGAAGGTAAATACCTTTTGTCTGTAGCTGCCCATATTGTCCACAACTCATAGATGAAATCCATTTCATCAGGTGTAAAGGGCAGATGTTCCGGCTCTGGCAAAGTATCGTCCGATGCACCCTCACGTCTCGCCAATTGCATCAAGCGTACATATAAGTCAGCGCCGGCTATTGTTTTTTTTCGGTCGTCTCCTCTTGTGTTTCTGTCCCCTGTTTAGGAAACCAGTCCGGATTCAATTCGGCGGCAGTCACCAGCCATCGATCCAGATCATCCTGCTCGATCTTGAAGCATTCATCCTCGGTGAACAGCTTGCCAGTTGTACAGGCTTTCAAGGATGGGTAGGTCGCCTTTTTGAAATTGCGCCGAATGGTCACTGCCAGGCTTTCCCCTTCCTGGTATTCGCCATTGCCGTTCAATTGCGCTATAGCTTCCTCCATGAGAGTGAAGCGTTCGAGCTGCATTTCAAAGGTCTTCTTGAAGACTGTCAGCTTTCGACCGGCGACGGTGATCTGTTTGTTAGTTACCTTAAACTCTTTTTCTTCAGCCATGTCTTATGCAATCATATGCGGGACCATGATCTTGACGCCATCGGCGGGCGCGGAGGTGAAATCAATGTTGGCTGTGGTCTTGGAAATACCTGAAACGACTTCGGTCACAACGCCTGCGGTCGCGCTATAGACTTTGTAGGCGTTGTCTGTGGGCAATTCCCCAGCCTTGAATTCAAATACATCTTCAACACCATCGGCAATCCATGTCGTGATGCGTGGCTTATATAATGAAAAGCCATCGATCACACCGGCAGATAATGTGCCGTCCGTATCCATCGAAAGGGCAAATCCCCAAAGATGAGCGGTGACTGCGTTGGGTGCAAGTGCGTAACGGGTTTCGTAATTGTTATCTCCGTAAGGACCGGGGCGGGGGATCATCGAAGTGGATTGGATGAACTGGAAGTGCCAGCCCTGAACGCCGGTTGTGCGCTTTGCAGCCTGGTAGACAAGCAATCCGACGTTTGGCTCGTTACCCTGTTGGTCGCTCAGGAATGGCATCAGCTCCATACCTGAAACCGTTGACTTCAAGACGTTGCCCAAAACGGAGGCCAGGTTGAGATCATTGCCATCCACAACAATCGTGCCGGCTGCGGCGTCCAAGGAGGGAAATTGCTGCACGAGCTCGACCCGATCACCGTTGAAGTGAGGGATACGACGCGGCTCAGGATAAGTCAATTCGAATGAACGGATGCCGTAGATCTCAAGCCCGGTGTATGGGTCGGTGGTCGGCTGCAAGACATCGTATAGATCAAGCTCATACGTTCCCAAAGGCAAGCCATATTGGTCAAGTTCATAGACAATGCCCTTGCGTGTTCCAAATCCAACAAAAGGTTCGTAGCTCATAATATTGCTCCTTTAATTTTCTGCGATATCCACAATGAGAGTCTGGGAGATATACGCAGGTAAGCTTTCGGTTTCGTTTTCCACATAACGATCATAGATATATCCAATCGGTGTGCCGGCTCGTATGGACCGAATACCGAAATTCAGCGCACCACTTTGACTGGCAAAGCTCTTGTTTACAAGCCAATCTAGAACGGTCTGGCGTGTCGTCGCCAGTTCGGCTTCACTCGTTCCCCAGTTCTGGAAACGTACCACCAGCATGAAGGGGATGGACCAGGCACGCTTTGCAACGGATTGGATTGAGCCGATAACGAAATCATCGCTGCTTTGGATAATGATGTACGGAGCGTTGGCGTTTGGGCCGTCAAGGATGCTCCAATCATTGATCGTTACATCACCTGTACTGAAGGTGGGTGTGATGCGCAGGAATTCACGTTGCAAATCAGCTTGCAGAGTAGCCTCACTCACGGCGCACTTTTTTCCATAAGTTGAACCCAGCGGACTGCCAGCCTTTCAAGCAACTTATTGATCTCTGGTCGCAGCCGTTCAAGCGCGCGCTTGGGGAAGGGATTAGGGCTTGTGCCCGGGTGGTCAACATAGCCTTTGTTGATCCATAGCTTCCCGTTTGAAACATGGCTCTTGAAATTGGTGTTCTTGGGAACAATAACGAACATACCAAGCTTCGTTGAAAAGAATGAAAGTGCCTTCTTGCTGCGAGCGGCGATCCTGTGCGGCTTGGTTCCTAGGATGATCCAATGACCAATCGGCTTTGCACTCAGCCCATAAAAACCCGCAGCGTCATCTTCGGTAAATACCTGAGACGTAATGGATGCTGCAAAACGACCCGACTTATTCGGCGCTTCACCACGCGCAACCTGGACATACTTTTCACCAAGCGCGCCAACCAATGGCCTTGCGTCTGTGATCCACTGCTTGCCTGCGTCAGCCAGGTTCCTTGAAAAGTTTTTAAGGAAAAGAGGAACGGTAACATCCAGAGTGATCATCTCTTGTTCCAGTTCTCAAACCAGTTTCCAAAGGCATTGCGTTGGAAGATCGGAAATGTCTCCTTGCCAGCAGCATCAAAGCCACGTGTCAGGATCTCGATACCGGATGGTTTATCACGTACAGCTCCCAAGTTTTCAAAGCCGTCGGCATGCTGAGTAATGAAGGCTTCGATATCATCCATGATGATTTTGAAGCGACTTTGATTTGGCGTTTTGGTTGTTGGCCCGAAGCGACCGCTTCCGTTGATACCTTCGGCGATCGCTGCAACTTCCTGTTCTATGAAAACGGTGATTGCGCTTTTTACGTCGGATTGAGTAATGGGGATTTTGAAACCATTGCTTGCTAATAGTGCGTTGACCAAGGAGCTGATTTGATTAATAAAGGCTTCCACGTCCGCAAGTTTTGGGCGCGTGTTGGTATCGAAGGTTGCGGAGTTGTTGGCATAGCGCGGCACATAAGATGCCACACCTGCTGCACTTCCGTAGGAATTCGCACCAACAGTCATAGACTATCCATCTACCAGAAACCAAACATCTGCGGTATCGTCATCGTTTGCCGCTTCGAGCTTGACATTGATAATGTCGTATACCGGCACACCAACCGCATATAGGTCTGCAATATCGCCGCCTTGACCATCAACCGCCTGGGGGCGAACGTGATACCAACCTTCTCCTCCTAAACTGGAAATGGATAAGATTTCCAGTTCAGGCGCGCTTGTCCCCTTGGTTTTGATGCTCACATCCATAGAAGTGGATAGGTAGGAAAAGTTTGGGCGGACCGCAATAGCGACAATGACGCCGCTGATAACGACGCTGCTGTCCTGATTGGACGTGGCGGATCCGTCCCCGCCGGTCGCGATGCCTGTATTGATGGGTCCGACAAGCTGAATCATTATTCTTCTCCGCTTCCTTCACTCAAAGCACCAAGGAGTTCAGCTTTCTTCATAGACTCGAAACCCTCGATACCCTTTTCTTCTGCAAGTTTTTTCAATTCTGCAACAGTGAGCTTGGCGAGCGGCTTTTCTTCAACTTCAACGACTTCTGGTTCACCTTCACCAATCAGCCGTATGTCCAGCAAGGCATGAGCCTGAGCTTCTTTTTCGCTACCCAACGGCACAGGCCGCCATTCGTATTTCACATACTCATGTCCAGAAAAGGCCATCACTGGACCCATGAGATAATCTTGTTTTACGCGGGCTTCATATAATTCTTTTGGTCTCATATCTGCCTCATAAACTATAAAGGGCGGGCGGTCAGTCCCGCCCTTCGTAATCTAAATTGTTTACAACAAACTTTAGGTGTTACCCATGATGGCTGTTCGCCAATCGCCATACACATGGTTGTACCTGGCATAGAACTTGAACCAGTACATACCGCCATCTGGAGAGTTGGGATCAAACCAGGCGGATTGAAGACCGGGGGCTTCTCGCAAAACAACGATGATCGGCTTGATGGATAGATCGCCTGCGATCAAGGTCCAGGCAGTCGCATCGAACTGAGTGGACACGATATATCTCGTGTTCCCTGCAAACGGGTTGCCTTTGGTCGAATCATCCGATCCGCCGCGCACGGTTGTGATCTGCCATGCGGTCGTTTCCAACTCAGGGGGAACGACCAAAAGGTTATAGTTGTAATCACAGAACGTTCCCTGATCGGTCCTGAACTTCATCGCTGCCCCACGCGCGGCAGTGAAGTTAGCAAGGCTGAGCGAGGTCGCCAGTTTGTTATCCTGATTCGATGTGTAGTTCGCGCCCTTATCCACGTGCGCGTCATTGAAGAATGACAGACCATCATAGCCAGCGCCGAAATTGGTGGTAGCTTCTCCGTCGTTCAACGCCTTGAAGCACAGTTGCGCCAAATGCAGTTGGAAGTTCTCGCCTGCCTGACGGGCCTTAGCATCAAGTTGACCGGTCCGGTCATCCTTGACGGCGTTGTAAGAAATCCCCACGGGGATTTCCCAGTCCAGTGCTTCAACGTTCTTCAAAGCCTTTTCGATGAAGTCACCGAAACGCGGACCACCAACACTACGTTGGGGCATGGGAGCCGCGCCAAGGTCAACGATGTTTCCGGTCTTGCTGTCCATTTCGAATGTGGACGCAATCTGAGCATAAGGCGGGATCTGTGGGGTCGCTGTGGTCAGAAACCCTGTACGGGCTGCGACCACCAGATGAGTAGGTACGTTTCCTGAAATCATTGTTTCATCTCCTTATGCACCGGCGCAGATTTGCGGAGCGCTGAGTTGAACGTAAGCAAACCCATCTTTGACTAAGACAAGTTTGCCGATTTGCGGATTATCTGCCGCTGTTTCGGACAGTGTTCCGCTGTCGCTCATGTAGATGGTCTTGCCGATATCCGCATTGGTCAGTGCAGAATCCTTGAAGCCAACGATTGTTGGTCCAACCAACACTTCAACCGCCGTTGTTTCAGGATCAGCCGCGGCGACGATCTTTTCTTCGTTGGCAATTCCGGCAAACACATCGGTAGCCGCTACGGTGACAGCATCCACAAATGCAACTAGGTTTTCTGGGTCTCCCGAAGAGTTCAACAGAAGCGGCTGCCCTTTGTAGATATGTTGTGCGCCGGATGTATCGAGAACCCAGGCGCTAACAGCGTGCTTATCCCCCATGATTTGAATATAGGCATCTCTGGTCAGGTCGGCCATGTTATCCTTCCTTCTTTACAAATTCGGAAATGTTGAAATCATCCATCTTTCCGAGTTCAGGATTGGCTTCAAAGAACGAGCCGATATCCTTGCCAGAGCCAACCCATTTGCGGGCTAAAGCGCCAAGCTCTTTGGGCAACGTGGGCTTGTGGATAAATCCTTCGGCGTCGTAGCCGTGCTCTGCGAAATCAATCGCAGAATCCAGGCTCTTCTCCAGGATCTTCTCAACAGCGGCGGCCTGTTTTTCAGGCAAGGAAAGCAGCAGTGCCACGATCTCATTCGGTCGCACTGCCAAACCGAACGGCTTCTCTTTCGTGCCGCCGGCGATGCGAGCCGCAAACTCAACCGCTCGCATCTTGCGTTTTTCAGCCTTGATGGCATCCTGCGCCAATTGCGTCGCGCGCTGTCCCAGCTCTTCAATTGCCTCTGGAGTGTTCAATAACTCTTTGAGCGTTGGGCTGATTGGCTCAGGCTCAGGAGTGGCGGGAGGCTCTGTTCCTTCGGGAGGTTGACCCTGTGTCTTGCCTCCTCGCACTGCCTCCGCTATCTTGCCGGGCAAATCGGCAAGCATTTCGAGCAATGTCTTTTCCATATCAATCTCCTTCATAGATTGGGATAACTCAACAGGGCGCAATAGTATTTGCCCTGTTTCACTGCGGGTTGCTGGCCAATTGGTGAGCGACCCGCCTAAAATGACTTTGTTGTTGGGATCTGTAGATGGGGAGAAAAAGCGGCGGATGTTTCCCTTGATCAGGTCCATGCCGTCTTTCGTCCAGTTGACCAAAAAGCGGATGATGTTTCGGGCACTATCCAATTCGAGCCCGACAATCCATCCGGCGCCGCCGGCGTGATCATGCTTGTCTTTGTCAATCGGCAAACCGACGATTTCACCACCTTCAGTTGTCGTGCTCTGAATGATCTTCATGGTGTTATCGATATAGATTTGCAGTTCTTCCGGCTTGAATGTCACTTCATCGCCAGTCATGGATACGAATGTGCCAGCCGCGAGCCCATCGATCTTTTTCAGATCGTTTACCGATAACTCTGTGAAACTGAAGCCCCGTTTCATTTCGACATAATCCCGTTTGACTGCTTTCCAACTGGAGCGTTCATCGAAGGTAACTTTCCCTTCGGCGTCTGTAGAATAACCAACCTTAAATAACTGTTCGCCTTCCTCGACGATCACATAGTTATCAAAGACTTCGCGGATGTAACAAGGGGAGGGGTATTCAACCGGCTGATCGAAGGTCTGATAAAAAGTATCTCGGATCACGGATACTTTTTCATCCAGGCTTTCCCCTTGGAGATGGATCGCCATATCCGCATTTGCGTACAGGGCTTTCATGTATTTATCGGCGGCATCTTCGCTGTCATAACATTTCATAGAATCTCCAGCAGTGCCGTCCTCGTTTTTCTTGTGGACGCAATGTTGGCCATCCTTTGAAACAATCATGTAGGGCATAAACTCTCCGTGGTAACAAAAAGGTCAGATCACCCACGTGGGGCAATCCGACCAATAAAGATCGAGCGCATTATTCAATTGTTGAGATTTTAGCGTATATGTCTTTTCCTACGCTAGAGACACCTTTGGGACACTCTAAGGCGGGCCGCTATCCGGCATAATCTTAGGCAGTGTGATGTGTTGTAGCTTTTCTAAACGAACTACATCCACGCGCCAATCAGCCGCGCGTACCTCTGGCTTCTCAATCGTGATCTCGAATTTGCCAGGGGGCAGGCGATCAATGATGCGCGCCAATTCCTGAACACGTGCGGAGATGTCTTGGGGTTGTGGAGGGGGTTGATTTGTTTGAGTGCTCATCTATAAATTATCCTGCAGAGGCAGTTCGAATAACATGTGGTTTCTCCGATCGGGACCATTCTTCCAATAGAAATCCATCCGCGGCTGGCAAGCTCCACGCATCCCGGACGATCAGCATAATTATGGCAATGGGATTCTCCTATCGCAAGGATCCGTTTCGCTTCACCATAACCCATTACGATATGCTGCTCAAGTCGTATGTTCTGGTGCATGCCGTTTCCATATAAGCCATACAAGCCAGCTCTGTTCATCGCCATTCCATTTAGCGGCTGCACGCCACTTCGAAGCTGGAACATGAAATTATCAAGCCAATCGAATTGAGTAAGAACGAACAAATAAAAGAGATTGCGTTGGGTATCATCTTCGAAGACAAAGCCGCCGATGGATAATACCCAGATGGTGCGATAAAGTGCGGCCATTAGGTCACGCATTTCGGCGTGCCAGGCTGAAAGAAGAATAGTACCTGCAATCAACTGCTGGGTCTCTTTGCGCATGCGCCGTGATGCTTCGGTAGTGACCTTCTGAACGTTTGCCCGCAGCTGTTTCTCTGTGACTTTCAAGCCATTATCCGCGCGGCGGTAGGTCAGTGTATTCGGATCGTAAATGTATCCGGTCTTACGTCTGCCAGGCGTTGTTGTGGCATCAAGCAACTTCGGCGCCCCGGAATAACCATCCCACAGCTCACGCGCAAGCTGTGTTTGTTCAGGACTGTCCGATCTCAGAAGTATGGCGGTAGCCGCTCCGCCTGTGCTCATTGGAAATGCCATAGCTCAGTTTTCCGTCTCTATGTCTTTATGTCCTTCGATAACAAGAGATGCTTTTAGTTGCACAAGCGCTTCTTCTGCCGTAGCACCGAACTCAAACCACACATCGCCAGGTTCCCACATCGCATCTGGTGGATTTGTCACAAACGGCTCGTTTTTGGCAAGGGCAACATATTTCGACGTTCCTTTAAAAACGGCGTAATACATTATTCACCTGATGGTAACGCCGGCAAATCAATGACATCCGGCTTGTCTTCGACATCTGTGAATTCCACATCGATGATCTTGCCGTTTGGGCGCGATGGGCAATCATGCTCACGCCCTATTTCATACAGTTTGTGACACCAGGGACAGGTAGCCGCCGCAAACACCCTGAAGTTTATATGGCGCGGCTCGTCTCCTTCGGACTGCTTCACGGCCCATTCTGCTGGGTCATTCCGATAACTATCGAACTCAAACGGCGCACTGCTCGTTGCCGTGCTGAAAGTACCGCCGATTCGATCGATCTCAACCAAATCAGAAATGAAATTTCCCAAGCCCATAATCTTCAAAATATCGTCAAGCGCGTCATCAGGTATATTCATGATGTCTCACTTGAAACACAAAGCAATGCCGCTCGGCAAATGGCAAGCGGGATGGTTTCAGCTCGCGCTTCTCCTTCTACGTGTTCATCGCTGTCGCCTTTGGCAAGCCAGCAAGCATGACCGCGCCAATCACCTTGACTGAATACCCTCTCGATTACATAGGCGTCGAATTTCTTGAGCAATTCAAAGGCACATGCAATATCCGTACTTGGGAAATCGTTGACAGGCGGCTTTGGATGTTCGGATTTGTAAACGTGTTTCCATATCAAGGCATCCATCTTTCTGCCTGCTGGCATGTTCAATATGTCACCTGAACTGATACTCATACTTGTGCCTCCGTCTCGGGTTGCGGCTTTTCTTCGCGCGGCGGGTTGTCCAGGTTCCTCGTCTCTTCGATTTCATCCACATTTGTTGGACTGTTTTCGGGCAAGAAGCCGGATCGTTTGCGAATGGCTTTGTAATCTTCTTCGCTCAACGGCAATATCCCGTTCATGGTGGAAAGGAACGAACCCAGAATACCCAGATCAATGCTGTTCTCGACATGGGTGAATTTGACCTTGGGTCGCTTTGTAACGCCAGGGAAAGAATCCCTGTTCCATTTCCAGAGCCGTTTGCCAACCTGCTCATCATACTGTTGTGCAAAGCCATCCATCATGGCGTTGAATGTAAAGACGGCGAGCTGTGTACTGTCTACCTGTGAAGCCAATGCACCGGTATTGGTCAGTGTGTTTAGCGCAATAGTTTGCATCATATACACTGATAGAACAAGGATACTGTAATGCTTGATCGCTTCCAAGAGCGCTGGCGCCGCTTGAAAGCCAACGTCCAGAATTTCACCTGTCAAACCAAAAGGCCAAAAGCCGTAATTTCCTTCCTGTGCCGAAAGTAGGTTTTTGGCAGCTTCCGCGACATTTGCTTTGTCTTCTGGCGTGAGAGTACCGGTCTCAGTCTTGGTAACACTCAGATGACCGGCGGTGTGTTCATAGCCTATTCCCTGTACAACTTCCAAACCAAACTTGATGCGTTCCAATCTCCAGACGGCCTGCAGTGGTGTGTTACCTTCAGGGTTATTCGGATCGCCGAAGGTCATATGCAGAGCATGATCGAGCGGGAGGGTGACTACTGGGTTTGGGTAATCCTGCTGGACCATGCCCTTCAGTCGTTTCTTCTTGCTGAACTCCCAGCGCATGAATGAGCCAGGATCACGCGGAGATAAGCGGCGGATGCCAATCAAGCCGTCATCTTCTTCGGAGCGCCATTCATCCGGCTCCTCACCGTCTTTGACAGGCGGCTTCCAATTCTCAAGGCGTAAGGATGGCACAGCATCCCACCAAAACCAGCCATCGAATGGCACGCGCGAAACGACGGTTTCAACCAGGTCTCCAAAGCCGCCTTCCATATTCTCGAAGTCCGAGAGAATGAAATCCTGATACCGTTTATCATCATCAGACGGCTTTTCAGGAAGCTCTACGATGGGAGATATGTTGCGCGCCCAGGCAGTGAACGCGCGTACAACCATCACGATCTCAGGCATGGAAGTTCGGATGCGAGCGTAAAGCGGCGCAACTCCGGGCCAAAACAGCGATGCGTTATATGCTTCGTGAACAAAGCCGCTATACTGCTTCAGTCCAGATGTGCCAGCTTCGTTGAACAAGATCCGAACTTCGGGCTTTGCCTCATTCGAAGTTTCAGGATGTTTCCCGTTGGGTTTTGTTTTGACTGCCATTATGACCTCTAGTTCCACTTACCTGTTTCGAGATAGGGATATTCAATAAGATATTCGACAAGGAAAAGCGGATAATTCGGATCCCGCCAAATGACTGCTCCGCGTTCATCCACCAGCGCAATGAGACGCCCGAAATAAAATACGGCTATTGAGTAGGGGATAACCTGTACCTGCGTATTGAGCTTCAACCGGTGCATTGCATCATTCCCATTTCTTCTTGAACTCTTTGACGTGTCCCAGTTCCTTCGAGCCTTCCCAGTCCAGTTTCTCAGCCGATGAAGACCACAGGGCAATCGCTACGGCATCGCCGCAATCAGGGGAACGTCCCAGCCGCTTGATAATTTCTTCCTTACTCTCGATATAAATTCTGCCTGTGCGTACTTCCCATTTTGGCGAACACAGATCGCCTAATAATTCCTTATCTGGTGGTAGTGCAAGAGTGGCTCCGTAATCAGGATCAAGGGCTTCACGTAATTTCCAATAGGCTTCGGCTCGAAGGTTGGCGAACTTGAACTTCTTGCTTTTGTCATATTTATCTGAACCGGCTCCGAAGTTCACGCCGATCACCGTTCTTTTTCCATCGTTCATTGCGTCGTATGCAGCCGCGCCTACGCCAATCACGTCCACACCGATCTTCGGTGTTTGTTTGTATGGTATGGCTTGCTCTGCCAGCAGTGAGACCGTTTTTCCGTCCGGTGTAGCTGCCCCCGGATACTTTATCAGTTCATCAAATCGGTCTGCGCGAAGCGGGGCTAACACAGTTTGATCATTCCCGCCGCGCGCCACATCTACCCCGATGGCTGTTATCTGCGCGCCTGGCTCGCTGTTATTCCATCGCTCTTGAGCCGCGCGTACCCATGCGGCGGGTATGACCTGGAACGGATCAACGATCTTATATGCGCCAAACTTGCCTTTGAGAAGTGTCCGTATCGGCTCGGGCATGGCGTCGATTGTCGAACCATAGCCGGTTGCTTCAAGTATCGGGTTGTCTGATAACTTCGCGTGAAAGAAGGTGCGGCTCTTTGGAGTGATGGTCTCACCGTCGTGTTCAAATGGTTGAGAGTCAGGGCGCTCAATTTCCTGCCCATCCACCATTGCAAACCATCGCAGCTCACCATCTTGGGCAGGGTGGGGATGGGTCTCATCCAGCCACGGTGCAAAGAAACGAGTAACCCATTCGCCGGTTTCATCCATCGGCGGATTGAACGTCATTAGCACACGGCACTTTTGACCTGGTATCGTTGTACGGTTCCAACCGATCACAAAACGGACTTGCGACTCCAGGAACTCAGTCGTCTCATCGAAGCCGTAAAAATCAAATGGGCGTCCTTGAAAATTCTTTTTATCATTCTCGTATTGCATTGCGGCAAGGCGAACCGTTCTATCGTCACTCAACTCCCAACGGTGAAGAGATTCGTTGTATCGGTCTTTTTGCCGACTTGTGGAACCGCTGTTATATATCTCTCGGCTTCGGGCTTCAATGCCTTCCAATAAAGGAAATATGCGGCGAAAGATGATTGAACGGCGGTGCTTTGTACCGGCAAAACCCAACATCAAATCCGTCTTGCCGCCTCCTGCAGCACCGCCATAGCCGATAACATCCGCTTCGCTTTCATAAGCCTTGACTTGCGGGCACGTGCAAGAAGCGTCTCTTGGGCATTCACTCTTGTGCTGAGGCTGCCATTGATAACGTTCAAATCGCCTGCCTCCGCCTTGATCGCGGTCTCGCTTTCGCAGTTCCAATTCGGCTGACGCGCGCAGTTGCAGATCAAGCATTGGCTATTACTTTCAACGGCTCTTCGCCATTGGCGATGCGCTCTAGCTGTTCATCAGTCAGCTTGCTCAAATCAAGGCTTAGGTTAACACCCTGCTTTTTGGAGCGCTCTCCTACTTCCGCGGCTATATCATCTAATAACCCACGAAGAGAATCAACTTCCCCTTTGTTGAATTCTATATACTCAATGCGCTCGTAATTGTCTTGACTGCCTATTCCTTTTACTTGGTCAAGCCAAAGCCGATCATCTTCCCCTTCGCCTAACAAATCGCCCAAAAGCCGTTCAGCCAATAACTGCAATTTCGCAACTCGATTTTCCCTCAACGCCAAACCAGCCTTGAGAGCGCTTGTGTCATCTTCGGATTTTATTTTTTCAAGGCTTACTTTTCGAGTATTCCGATACCAAGTTACCTGTGACCGCAATACCTTAAAAGGCGGCTTGAACTTTGCCGCGCGTTTATTGATCTCATCAGTCTCAAGGCCTTCTGAGATCCATTCTAGTAATACTTTCCTTTGGGCTTTTAGGAGCTTCATCGTTCAAGTCCGTTCAAGTTTTACTCATAAGAATCAATCACAAATAAGTCTCAATAGCTTGTACTGTTTGAGCGGCATTGAACGGATTCCCGATCATCCGCTCCCGCCATTCATCGATATCACAGCTACCCTGTGCCGCACGTCCCACCAATGCAGCGGCGTCCTGATCAGATAGGATGTCCAACGGATAAACGATCTGGTCTTTATATTCATTCCATCGCCTTGGATGTGTGATCGCTTCCTCCCGATTGCCGTATATCGGCAGCTCATCTTCCGCGATCATGATCGTTGGGACGCCACGTGCGACAGCCAGGTAGGCAAAAGTCCCACTGGAAATAACTAAATCCGTTTCGTCTATATCTCCATAATATCCGTCTGGCTTGCCTTGGATATATTTGACGTTGCGACTTTTAAGCAAGCCGTTCTGTTCAAGGCTGAGAATATGCCTTACGGTCAGTTCAATGCGTTCCGCTTCTGTGAACTTATACAACTTGCGGAAGGCTTCGGCATTGAGCATCTTATGCCGCTGAGATAAGAACCCGTTGGCATTAGGATGGATCGGAGCAAACAGGATTTTGCTTATCG
>Ga0065705_10104529_pt1 | contig 13719 bp, 17 predicted proteins | sample SwibulcommuniRL2_FD_59092 | JGI IMG/M metagenome (GOLD analysis project Ga0065705, IMG submission 59092) | Bulk soil microbial communities from switchgrass field near Rose Lake, East Lansing, Michigan, USA - RL2 Bulk Soil v2 (version 2) | ecosystem: Environmental > Terrestrial > Soil >...
CGGAGCCTCATCATCGCAGTGCAGGCCTTCATGCGAGGGATGCTCGACGCGGGCAAGACTCCCGAGGAAATCCAGGCGGCTGTGGCCGAGTGGAAGCCGGGTCTCAGGAAGGCCGCCAAGAGCCCACTGGAACGTGCTCGCGAGGAGATCGCCCGCATGTCTCCGGCCGATCGTACTGCTCTTGCCAAGGAGATCAGGGCCAGAGCCAACTAACCAGGAACTCACCCAACTGAGCTTCCCCGCTGCGGTTGGGTGATAGGGGCTGTCTGAGACTTTAGCCCTCCATCTGTGTGCTCGGACAGCCCCAACTACAAGAGAACAAGATGCCCTTCCACGAGATGCGACACCCTAAGGTGTTCGTCCCCAACAAGAGCTTTCACGACTTCTCCGATGCCAACCGCTTCGGCGAGTTGGTCTATTTGACAGAGGGGACGCAGGACCGATTTAGGATCAATGATCTCTATCGAAGGATTGCAGGCAAGTTGGAAGATGCAGGTCCGGGGGACTACCTTTTAATCAGTGGACCTAGCACTGTCAACGCGATCACTGCCAGTATTCTGGCCTACAAGTTTGGCAGGATCAACTTCCTAGTCTACGACGGGGCCATGGCCCGCTATGTGTCTAGGCCCATAGTGCTAAGCCAAGGACAGGAGCATGTCAATGAGCAGGCAGGATGACGACTCGATTGACTGGAAACCGCAACCAGGTACTGAGAAAGCGTGGGACGATACTATGCCAAGAGTAGCACAAGGACCTCTTCCTCCAGAGATGCCTCAGACTGAGGAGATGCTGAACCAAGGCGGCATTACCAAGATGGTAGTTCCTACCATCATGCAGTGCAACATGGGCGGCTACCTGGTCTCGATGCCAGGCATAGGCACCATGGCCGCATCTACGATCGAAGAGATAATGGCCTTCGTCGAGCAGCGGACCTTGGAACACTTCAAGGCCAAGAAGTCAGAATTCCCTAAGGTCATCAGGGAAAAGGCCCAGGCAGTAAGGGAGAACATCTTCGGCAGCGAGACAAAGGAAAAGCGTCTAGACGGAGTAATGATCGCAATAGTGTTGGCTGGCCTACTGGTCGGCTGGACACTCTTTGGAGGCTTCCACAATGACGGACAAGGATCAGCATATAATGAAGGACAAAAGCGCTCTAGTGGTGCTCAAGAAACCGCAAGACCATCCCTTTCAGGTGATCGCGGAAGCGGTGAAACTGCACGCAAGCAAGGGTCGGCTGTGCTTCCAGAAATTCACCTGCTCAAAGTGCGGCCAACGTCTGACGATACAGGAGCCAAACGTTCTATACAAGACGGCCTCTTGCGACCAGTGCAAGGCAATAACTAACATCGAGGAGCAGGGCTGTAACTACCTGTTGGAGATGCACAACGCTTCACTAGACGACTTAGCCAGAGCAGAAAAGGAGGCTCGTGATGGTTGAGAGCGTTATAATGATGCTGATATATCTCTGCCTGCTGGTAGGCGTGATATATCTGGTGATCTTCGTACTAGGCCAGCTAGGCATAGCGATACCCCCGCCTATCATGAATATCATCTGGGTGGTGGTGTTGCTGGTTGCCATCCTAATCCTGTGGCAAACCTTCGGAGGCCGACTTCGCGGCATAGGGTAATGATCTACGTGCTATATCCACTGGCATGTATCGGCCTGGTGCTTGCAGTGTACCTAATCTTTGGGAGATAGAATGTCAGATACGATACACAAGAAGAGGGCAGACAAGGTCCTCAGGCTGTACGACAATACGAGGATATCGGACTACAAACGGTGTCCTCGCTTGTTTTACTATCGGCACGTCCGAGACTGGAGGCCCGATGGAACCAGAACACCTCTGGTGTTCGGTGGAGGCTGGCACGCAGCGATGGAGGTCATCTGGGCAGGGATGACCCCTCCTGCGATTATGCCTAGCAAGGAAGTTCTGGCCAAAGCGGCCTATCGGGCCTTTGTAGAGTATTGGCTGGCAGAGGGAATGCCCCCTCCCGACGAGATTGGCTACGAGGAGGAGAAGGAACTCTCTCCTAGAACGCCCGGCCAGGCTCTCGAGATGATCGTCGCCTACATCGACTACCGGGCTAGAAACAGGGATGACTTCGAGTTGGTCTCCATGGAAAAGCCCTTCGCGGTGCCGCTCGACCCAAAGGACCCCACTCTGTTTTATGTAGGCAAGATCGACAAGGTTGTCAAGCGGCGAACGAAGATCATCGGGATCGAGCATAAAACCACGACGGCCTACCGCAAGGAAGGCAAGTTTAGGTCCACTTTCCTGGACAGCTTCAGTCCCAATGCCCAAGTAGACGGCTATCTCTACGCCTTACACATGATGTATCCTGATATAGTAGGAGGAGTCTGGGTCGATGCGGCGCTCGTCCACAAAAGCGACGAAGGATTTATGTTCATCCCCGTTGAGCGACAACTCCAACACCTCGATGGCTGGCTCTGGGAAGTCCAAGACTGGATCAGACGTATCGAGGAAGACAAAGCTGAAGCTATCAGGGCAAAGGCGTCGGACCCTTACCTACGAGCGTTCCCAAAGAATACCAACAGCTGCTGGGACTTCAACAGTGCTTGTCCGTATCTCGGTCTCTGTAAAGCGTGGCCCAACCCCATCGACAGACCAATTCCAGCAGGCTTTACAGCTAAGCGTTGGGACCCTCTTGAACATATTGGACCTATCGAAGGAGTGACAGATGCCTAAAAAGAAGCCCAAGAGGGACGACAATACTCAATATCTGATGCGGGAGGCAGAGAGAAAAAGCCGAGGGCCTGCTCATGTCGTGCTTCTGGACTACGGCCGAAAGGCGGGCATTCAGAATGAGGCAGGGGAGATCGTAGCGGTGTGGCCCGTGTCTAGACCAGAGGACTAGTATGTTAGATGACTGCATGGAGGAGCCCCTTCTATTCAAGAGGAAACGTATAGACTTCTGGAGGCTGATGAGAGACATGCCCAACGCTAAAGACGCCGGACTGTCCACTGTAGAGCGCATCCTTCTAGCCGGCAAGACTGGCACTGGGAAGACCAAGCAGGTATGGACCCTGCCCGGCCGGAAGTTCGCCTACATCTTCGATCCTAACTCGATGTCGACCCTCAGGGGATGCGACGTTGACTATCAGGAGTTCTACCCTGACTTCCTCGAGATGGATGCCACTCTGAAAGGCTTCAACAAGGACCCCAAGACCAACAAGCAATTCCTTGGCGACAGGCCAAAGAAGAAGCTGGAGCCCCACGTCTACATGAAGTGGGTAGACGATATTAACGAGAAGGTGGAGAAGGGCTTCTTCAAGGATTACAACTGGCTGATCCTAGACAGCCTGACCTTCCTCTCCAAATCGGTCATGGATCGGCAGTTGTTCATCAACAACAGGTATGGCGACATTGAAGAACTTGGCGACTACCGTGTGGTGGGCAGTAAGATGGCTGATGTCTTTGGTAGCATCTCGGCTCTACCGATCAGTCTCTATTGCACCAGCCACTTCACTACCTTCCAGGACGAGAAGACGAAGAAGATCGAGACGCAGCTGATGCTGCCGGGGAAGGCCAGAAACATTCTTCCCCTAATGTTCACCAATGTCTGGCTAGCCCAGACCAGCGAAGACCCGAAAGGAGGTGTTAGGTATGAAATAAGAACCCGACCAGACCCTAGAGGTCTGCAGGACGTCCGCAGTAGCATCCCGAACTTGGCTACTGTTGAGGACGTCACTATAAAGGGCCTTGGAGACCCAACCTCGGAAGGAATAGGAGGCTTGCTCCGTCGAGCGAGGACTCCTGTCCAGCCGGTCTCCAAGGTCGCCCAACTGAGATCATAAGGAACACAAGATGCCTTTCATCAACGTAGCCTTGGACGATGCCAAGGAAGCCGAAGCAGTGCCTGAGGGCGAGTACGATCTGAGGATCGTCAAGTCCGAAGATGGCGAGTCCAAGAAGGGCAACGCCATGACCACGGTCTATATCAAGATCGAGGACAATTCCTACCCTAACGCGGCCCTCCTCCGGCATTGGATCACCTATCCCGATCGAGACACCCCTGCAGATCAGAGGCAGATGCGCCTACTGGACATCAAGCGCTTCCTGACCTGCTTCGGCGTGGCTATGGAAGGGAATGGCTTCAACTCGGACGATCTCATCGGTGCCACCGGAAGGAGCTTCCTCTACCAAGAGGAAGGTGACGACGGCAACATCTACAATCGCCTGAGACTGCCACGGCTGAAGGCCTAAACATCCATGAACAAGGGAGGCCTGCCAAAATTTGGCAATCCTCCCTGTTCTACATTGGTGACCTAGAATGTCTCATCTAGATAAGCTTCGCAAAAGCATCGAGAACATGAGCCTAGATGAGCTTCGTGAGCACGTTCGACAGATGAGAGGAGATCGCCGTGTAAGCAAGGAGAAACGAGGAGAGAAGAAGGTCAGAGCCCGCCGCAGCAGCGGTGCTAAGGACAAAACCAGTAAGGCGTTGGACAAGATGACGCCTGAACAGATAGCCGCTCTACTAGCGGAGCTAGAAGGGGATGGGGATGCAAGTTCAGGAGATACCGCTTAGCAAAATCAAGGTCAAGGACCGGGCAAGAGAAGACAAGGGAGACATAGAAGGGCTGGCCGCCCTCATCAAAGAGCATGGCCTAATTCAACCTATTACGGTAGATGGCAGTTTCCTGCTGCTGGCAGGAGAGCGCCGATACCTGGCACATCGTCTGCTAGGTGCAGACACTATCAAGGGTATAGTTCGTGAGGATGTAACTAGCGATACCAGTCGCTTTGAGATCGAGCTTGTCGAGAACATCGCTCGGAAGGATCTTCTGTGGCACGAGCGAGACAAGTTGGAATTGAAGCTCTACAATCTTAAGGTGGCCGAGTTTGGAGAGTATAACCCCTCCACTGGGAAGGGCTGGTCTCAGAACCAACAGGCCACTATGGTTGGTAGGTCTCGACAGGCAGTGGACAGAAGCCTCCATCTGGCTAGGGTCATGGAGGAGTCTCCTGAACTGGAGTTGGATAAGTTCGAGCATGAGGATCACGCTTTCAAGGATGTGGAGCGTCTCGAGGAAGAGGTCGTCATAAAGGCGGCCAGGGCCAAAGTGCCTGACCATATCAAGACAGCCATTAACAAGGCCGAGGAGCACTACCTGATAGGTGACGCCCTTAAAGAGATGGCCCTTATGAAGAAGGGCATCTTCGATTTTGCTGAGGTAGACCCTCCCTACGGCGTTGACCTTGAAAAGCGAAAGAGCCGCAACACCGACGCTAGGCCGATGAAGGAATACCAGGAGTGGGACGAGAATAGCTATCCAACGCTGTTCCAGCAGACTGCTCAGTTGGTCTACGATCGCCTGAAGGACAACAAGTTTGCCATCTTCTGGTATGGCATGAGTTGGCATTGCGAGGTACTGGCTAGCCTGAGAAGAGTGGGCTTCGGCATTCCTGACATTCCAGCAGTCTGGACGAAGGGCGAAAGTGGACAGACGGCTAGCCCCTATACGACCCTTGGATCGTGTTATGAGCCATTCTTCTTGGCAAGGAAGGGCAAGCCAAAGCTGCCTCGCAGGGGGAGGGGCAACGTGTTTGACTTCTCACCACTGGGCAAGAAGGATCATCCTACTGAGAAGCCCCTCGCCTTGATGGAGGAGATACTCGATCTTTGTCTGGACCCTGGCAGTCACATCCTGATCCCCTTCCTTGGCTCAGGAGTGACGTTAAGGGCTGCCTACAGGCAGAAGCACACCGGCATAGGTTGGGACCTCTCCCAGCAGCACAAGGAAAGCTTCCTGCGACGAGTACAGGAGGACATTGAGCATGAAAAGACCTAAGTGCAACGACTGTGGAGTGCCAGAGGGGCAGCAGCATCAACTAGGCTGCATCAGTCGCGTTGATGAGGGAGTGACGAAGCCTGACTTCGAGGCCCTTCGGGCTGAGAGGAATTTCGAGATAAGCAAGATAATAGAGGCTACTGCTAAGAGATGGAACTGCGATCCATCCAAGGTGCAGCACAGCTTCGACTTCGACGCCTGCTTCTGCAACTGCCCCAAGGGTCCTTGCGAGCACGATTTTAAGGGCTGGCGGGCCTTTATCAACGGCGGCGGGGGCGAGACCGTCTGCCAGAGATGTGGCATGGGGGCTATGTCTCACAGCCTGAGGACATCTGAATGATACCTGATCCTGTAACCCTCTATATAGTCGTCAAGTTCGGCGTTCCAGTAATGCTGTGGCAGAAGTCTGTGCAGATACAATTCAGAGATATGCGGACCTGCCAGGAGACCGCTCTTCAGCTAAAGAGGCTGGCTGCTACGGCCCAGAATGAGCTGTATGTCGAGATCATGAGCTGCCGGAGGCAGAAGGGAGGGAAGAAGAAGTGATACTCCAATGTAAGATGTGTGAAAGGTGGCTACCTGTAGAAAGGTTCCGTAGGAATAATAGGCGATGTAAACTATGTTGCCTGCTAGTAGAGTATGGTGCACTGTATAAGCAGTATATGGTAGTTCTCGAATTTCAAAACCATTCCTGCGCTATATGCAAGGATCCTAATAGAAAATTAGAGATGGAGCATGATCCTGTATCGTTTAGATGGAGAGGACTTGTATGTAGGCCCTGTAATAGAGGAATATCTTGGATTGAGATGACAGGAGTATCTGTAGATATTATAGATCATTACTTAAGAAATAGTCCTACGAAAATACTGGGAATAGAGTGTTTTGCTAGGGCAGCTATCATTAACAAGGCAGAGCACGCTCGAAGGTCTTGGAGTAAGATAAAGGAGAGAACTAGGATGTTTAGAGAGCTGTCATGACCACTCCCTACGAAGAAGGCGACCCCAAGAGCAAGCTTCTGGTCCTAGCCGAGGCTCCCGCCCGCGTTGAAATGCGCCTGGGCCGTCCCCTTGTAGGTCCCTCCGGCGACGTGTTCAATGACTGCCTGCACGCAGCGGGCCTAGTCCGCAAGCAGTGCTATATCCTCAACGTCTGGGAACAGCCAGTCGAGAAGGACAAGGTCGGCAACTGCTATCTCCAGGGAGAATGTCTATGGTCTACAAAAATAGGGTATACTGCGGCTGGCCTCGATGCAGCTGCCCCTACGTTGGACCGAATAAGGTCCTCCTCTGCCTCGGCTATCTTGACAATGGGCCAGCAGGCAATGGGCCTTCTATCAGGAGACAAGCGCCCGATCATGAAGTGGCGTGGCAGCCCCCTGTGGTCCGACACTATCGACCGAAAGTTCATCCCAACTATCCACCCAGCGGCTACCCTTCACGGAACGTACCTTTGGCGTTACCTGATAATGGCCGACATGGAGAAAGTGAAAGGCGAATTAGACACGGCCGAGCTCTTATTGCCAAAGCGGGAATTCCTGATAGGGCCAACGTACGCAGACGTATACCACTACATACATAAGTGTCGCGAGGCAGGTAGGGTCTGCACGGACCTGGAGGTACTAAACCATCAGGTGAGCTGTTTTAGCCTTAGCTGTGATCCCAGCGAGGCGATGACAGTTCCATTCTTCAATCGTTCAGGCGGTGACTACTGGACTGAAGATGACGAAGTCCTCATCTGGAGGGAATACGCTTCCCTGATGAGCGATCCAGACATAATGAAGATCAACCAGAACATAGTTGGCTTCGATGCTCCCTTCCTGTTCACCCAGTGCAATATCCACACCAAGGGCAAGCTAGGCGACCCTATGATCGCCCAACATATCATGTATCCTGATTTCAACAAAGGTCTAGACTTCATCGCTAGCATTCACACTCGAGAACCGTACTGGAAGGATGATGGCAAGATATGGAAAAACCCCAACATAGACTGGGACACCTTCCAACGCTACTGCGCCCGCGACGCCTGTGTGGCATTAGAAGCGTGGGACGTATTGTCAGCGGAAATGACAGCTGGAGGATACTGGCCAACCTACAACATGACCGTAAGAATGGCCGACCCGCTTACGTATATGACGGCTCATGGTCTCGCAGTGGACAGGGAAGGCCTAGCGAATACAAAGGCCCGCCTAGAAGCGTCGATAGCTTCCAAGGAAGCGGAGCTAGTAGCTTCATCCCAGTGGGACTTCAACCCAACGAGCCCAAAGCAGTGCCAGCAGTACTTCTACGACACCCTAGGTCTTCCTCCATACAAAAACCAGATGGGCGGGATAACAACTGATGACAAGGCCATGTCTAGGATCGTACGCAAGGCTGGCGTTGGTGCGAAAGAGGCCAAGCTTGTCCAAGAGATCAGGGCCCTTAAGAAGCTCAAAGGTACGTATATTGACGTTGAGCTGGACCCAGACGGTCGTCTACGTTGTGCCTGGAACCCAAGGGGCACCTGGACGGGGAGGCTTTCGTCGTCTCATAGGCTTCACAGTGGAACAGGAATGAGCCTACAGAACCTTCATCCCGAGTTCAAGGAGTTTATAGTTGCCGGCTAAGATCAGGACCCAACGTGACAAGGAGAAGGCCAGGCTACGGATGCGTGCTTACAGAAAAACCGCATACGGTAAGACTTGGGCGAAGGAATACGCTAATAGACCGGAGGTTAAGCATAGGAGAAAGTTATCCCGACTGAAGTATCAGGCCTCCCGAAAGGGCAAGATGCAACGAAGCAAGGCGACAAGAGAAAGAGAGAAACGATATGGACTATCTGATCGCGAAAGATACCGCAGAAAAAATAGTGCTAGAGCTGATGAGGGCAAGGGAGAAGTTCCAACCTCTAAGGGGTCCTCATGAGGGATATGCCGTCATCCTTGAAGAGCTGGACGAATTGTGGGAGGCGGTCAAGTCTAATAACATAGCCCACGCGAAGAAGGAAGCTCTTCAGGTAGCCGCAATGGCCCTAGCCTTCATGATAGAGGTGTAACATGGCTAACATCTATGTAGTTGACCTAAGTCACTATCAGAAGCCTACTGACTTCAAGGCCGCCTATAACTTCGGCGTCCGAGGGATCATCCACAAGGCTACTGAGGGAACCTCCTATGTGGACCCTAACTATGCTCCGATGCGGGCTAAGTGTGAAGGCTCAGGCATATTCTGGGGAGCCTATCACTACTTTCGACCGGGCAACGTAGAGGCCCAGGTCAACCACTTCGTCAAGAATGCCGCTCCTTCAGCTGGCACCCTAATGGCCCTCGATCATGAGGAAAGAGGATGCTCTGCAGCGGATGCTGAAAAGTTCCTTCGGCTGCTGGAGGCCAAGATAGGCCGAAAGGGTGTCCTATATAGTGGCCATCTCATCAAGGAACAACTGGGCCATCAGGTCAACGAATATCTGGGAAGCTGCCGCCTGTGGGTCGCCGAGTGGGATAGCAGCCCCACACATCAGGCCAGCTGGAAGGATCTCTGGCTCCACCAGTTCACTGGCGATGGCAAGGGGCCTTCCCCACATAGCGTCCCTGGCCTTGGAAGCAACATAGACATCAACCGCTTCTATGGCACCATCGAGGAATTGACAGAGACCTGGAGCGGCGGCGATCCAGTCTCGGGAGAGGTAGTGCCAACCGGCCCCTTCGTTCCAACCAAGGGCCTTATCACCGCCTGGGGCCAGGCCACCTTGAACCTGCTAGGGGCCAATCCTCCCTTGGTCTTGAAGGTCGATGGGAGCCATGGAAGTAGGACAATGGCCGCCTTGAAGGGCTGGCAGAAGAAGCATGACGTCATGGAGACTGGCCTCTTCGATCAGGAGACCTGTCAACAGCTGTTGATGGCCCTCGAGGACTGGAACTCCAGCCGATGATCTTGATTGAATTCGACCTTGCCGGCGCCGAGTGGGTAGTTGTAGCCTACCTATCAGGCGACAAGAATATGATAGGCGTGGTGGAGTCTGGCAAGTCTCCCCACGTCGTCACTGGCTCCCTTATCAGCAGGGCTCCTGAAGAGCTAGTGATTGCTGAGCATAAGATCTTGGGCAGCAACACCAACCCTACAGACATAGCAGCCCTACGCGCCGAACACCTGCCGGAACTAGTTGATCTGCATGAACTGGGGGAGATATTCCTCCCTCGGTCTATGTCTATCCGACAGGCAGGCAAGAAGAGCAACCACGGCCTCAACTATGGTATGAAGTATCGACGAGCCGCTCTAGAATGGGAGATCATGGAGTCTGAGGCTCAGCCCATAGTTGAGCTTTATACTACAGAGGCCTACCCTAAAATTCCAGACTGGTGGAAGGCTATTAGGGAACAGATAGGCAAGGATCGAACCCTAACCAACTGCTTCGGTCGCAAGGTCCGGCTAATGGGAGAGAAAGGCAGCGACCTATACGATCAGGCTTATTCCTTTATACCTCAGTCAACAGTAGTCGACATCTGCCTGCAGGCGATGTGTGCTGCTTATGAGGACAGGTCAATCGAGTTCGTTCCTTGGCACCTAGGTGCTCAGGTCCACGACTCCCTGATGATCCAAGTGCCCACCAACGACTGGCTTGTAGTTGAGGCCATCTGCACTAAGATTATCAAGCATATGAGCCCCGAGTTGGAGTATAACGGCTACAAGTTCACCCTCGGAGTAGACATGAAGATTGGCCTCAACTGGGGCAACATGCGATCTGTCAAGCGGGTTGAGGATATCCGGGGGGTCTACGAGGAACTGGTAATGTCGGCTGCCCTTGAGCCAGGTTGCGCCTCTGCTGTGTTGGCAGAAGCGCAAAGGCTCGGTCGTCCTGTTCTGGCATCTCCTCAAACGCTGTCACCTTGAAGGGGGCTGACTGAAGATCTTCTAGGGGATTGCCGCCCTTTCCGGCGGGCTTCTTGCCGCTAGGAACCCCGAACAGATCGGCCAGCTTTGGAAGTTCGGCTGGGGGCTCTCCTGGAGCCGTGGCAGGGGCGGAAGGGGGCTCCGGAAATGGCTTAAGTCCCGAAGAGGGACCTGCCAACTCGGCTCCTGGTCCCCAATTAGAGGCATCGGCCATTCCCCCTGCACTGTGTTTGCCTTCTGGGGCCAGAAACACATGACTATTGTCAGCCATAACTTCATTCTTGTAAGTCCCCGTAGCGTCGTCATAGCCGGTCCATCTCCTCCAGCTTTTGTACTTGTCTGGGTTCTCCGCTTCTAGTTTGAGCATAACAGACGGTTTGGCCAGAAAGTGGGTAGCCCCATCTACCCAGTCTCCCACCTTGCCTGTAGCCCGCTGCTCTGCCAGGTCGGTCAGAGCCTTAAACTGAGGCATCTGAACGATCGCTGCCAGTCGGCTGTACTGAGCGGGCTCAATCGTAGGTTGGTATATCTTCCTACTAACGTGATCGCCTAGATCCTGGCCTTCCTTGTCGGCCCTATTTATCATAGCGCCCATAGCATTGCGAGCGTCCATGAAGTTGATACGGCCCTGTTTACTGTCGGCCTCGAGCAGGGCCATAGCGGCGGCCTTCTGATAGGGAGAGAGCTGCTTCCAAGATGCATCGCGTCCCCAGTAGCCATCGGGCCTAGGCCCTGTGAAGTCAGGCATCTGCTCTCCGGGGTCAGATATTTTCTCTTCGCTTCTACGAAGACTTGGCCTGCCGATGTTCTCCTTTTCCTCCTTATCGCCGGGAAGCAGCAGATCAGGATGTGCAAACTTGCCAGCGTCTCGTCGTTCTGTCTGGCCTTCCCTCTCTATTCTTCCAATCGTGTCTGGATGCTGCTTTCTAAGCTCTTCCAGTTTCATCTCATCGCGCTGCCTCTTATATAGGTCCCTAAGGTTATTTTGAGGGACGAACTTGGGCAGCGTCCCAGGAGGGACTCTCTTCATCGGCATAGGTTACTCGTTGAACAGGCTAGGATAGTGGCGGGTCATCTCGACTATGGCGGCCGCAGCTGCGTCCGGTCGGGAGGCCGGGTCCATAGCGGTGGTCATCGCCTTGAGGAGGCCAGGCTTCATCATGTGGCCGAGGCCCCATCTCGTCATGGCAACGCCCGCAATGGCGGCTGGGAGGCCAACCTGGCTCGCTGCCTTCCCCGTAGACCCGAGGGTCATGGTGGATCGGATCGCCTCAGCAACGCCCTCTCCACCACGGAGAACCGCAGAGCGGGCCATAAAGGTAGAGGCGTCCGCAATAGGAGCGTTGGTCACCAACTGGGCCACCTCGGCCAGCTTCTTGATGTCGGAAATCGCTATTTCCGTCCCTCTCAACATCTCTTCCAGCGCCTTGTGCTGGGGAGAACCTGGCTTGTCGAGACCAAGAGCCTTATTGAAGCGTGCTGGATCGAACTGGAACTTCTCTCCCACAAAGAAGGTGCCAGGCTCCTTAGAGGTCGCCTTAACCCAGGCGTCGTCCAGTCTAGACCTAGCAACGTGCCTGACCGTGTCGTCTCCAGCGGCTGCCCTTAATTCAGAAACAGCCTTGACCGAGTTGGTTTTGCTAGCTACGTCCATCAGTTCATCGGCAGTCATAGTGCCGCCCTTGACCTTGCCGATGGCGAAGATATTCCTATCAACAGTGCCGACCATCTTCTTGTATATAGAGGTCTCGAACTCCTTGATGCCCTCCTGGAAGCCATTCCTAGCTCCTATCAGCAACCGAGCAGCAGGATGATCTACTCCCTCTAGCGACTTGACAACGGCATCCTGTATCTTCTCCAGCTTGTCATAGTGTAGTCCCTTGCTAGTCTGGGACTTACGGAGAAGACCTTCCAGGCCATTCAAGAGGCTATTGGCCTCCATAGTTGTCAAGGGGCCGTCGACGTTCTTCTGCAGTCCATTAAGATAGGTTCGTATCTCGGCAGGAACTTGGCCTTGCAGCTTGCCCGACCGACTGCTCATTTCTGCCAGTACTTCTCCAGTAGCTTTTAGTATTCTGTCAGATGGAACGATAGCCCCGGCCTCTTCTCCAATGCGAAGGGCATGTTCATAGCGGCCTTGGGCCTTCACAGCGAAATCACCGAACCTCTGTCTGGCTGCCTGCAGGGCAGCTTCTCCTATCTCTGCAGTAGAGCTGGGGTTGGCCAGTGGCTCGAACATATCGTCATAGGCTTTAACGATGGCCTTGCCTTGCTGCTCTGAGGCCTTTCTGGCAGAGGTGCCAAGAAGAGGCATCCGCCCGAAGACGTTGACAGCCCCCTTACCAACGCCGCCATTAGCTACGTTGGCCACTCCTATGTCTACACCAAGGTCCTTGGCTATGTTCATCATGTGGGCGCTGTCGGGAGGCAGCTTGAAGACGCGGCTGGCTATAGCCTGCCTGGCCCACCGGCTGGCGCCGGGCAGAGAGACAACGGCCCCTGAAACCAGAGCATCCTGCGCTCCATCCACAGCAGGGCGCATAAAGTGTTCGACAGCCCCCTTCTTATCACTGATGCTAGGAGTACCATCAAGGAAGCTCTTAGCATCCTCATACATATTAGCCAGCCAGCCGCCTGCTGTGGATCCAACAGCAGTGCCGATGACGATGCCTGGAACCCCCGCAGGGGCACCCATCATAGCACCTGCTGCACCTCCCGATCCTCTTAGGACGCCTCGAGTATTCTCCGGCTTGGCCAGTCGATCCATGAACTCAGGAAATGTCTTAGGCAAATCCTCAACAGTCTGCTGGATTGACTGTCCTGCCTTGCCGAGGGTCGCTGATCCAGACTCGCCCATTCTTAGCACAGAACGGGCCAGGGCCAGCCTGCCAGGAGACATATTCTCAACCGGCAGGTTCATGCCCATTCCCTTGATGCCAAGGGGGTCTGGTTGCTCAGCAGGAGTAGCTGGCTCGCCTGACATGGGCAGGGTTGGGGGCTGGCTTGGTCCTGCAGAGGCTGGAGCAGTAGCCGACTGCGGC
>Ga0065705_10104530_pt1 | contig 13718 bp, 15 predicted proteins | sample SwibulcommuniRL2_FD_59092 | JGI IMG/M metagenome (GOLD analysis project Ga0065705, IMG submission 59092) | Bulk soil microbial communities from switchgrass field near Rose Lake, East Lansing, Michigan, USA - RL2 Bulk Soil v2 (version 2) | ecosystem: Environmental > Terrestrial > Soil >...
CTCCAGTCTCTACCGCTTGGCCCAGCTGAGCAAGTATTTACACTTTTTGCAGGTTGAAATTAGGAAGTCAAGCATCGCAGATTATGCGGTACGATGCATTCTCTTGTAGTATAATCCCGCCGCTTCAATATCATCTCATAACAAACAAGGAAAGCGCACGTATGATCGACGTAAATGAACTTCGCAAGGGTGTCACCTTCGAATTGGATGGCAATCTCTACAAAGTGCTGGATTACAGCCACAACAAGACTGGACGCGGCAATGCGAACATACGCATCAAGGCGCGCAACTTGCAATCAGGTGCGAATATCGAGCGTACCTTTAGCTCGGGTCAATCTGTACAGGATGTAAGCCTCGATTTTCACAATGTTTCCTACCTGTACACGGATGGCGATTTCTATCATTTCATGGATAATGAAACCTTCGAGCAGCCTGCCATCAAAGGCGATGTACTTGGCGATAAAGCGCCTTTCCTGAAGGAAGGCATGGAAGTTAAATTGACCTTCTACAATGGATCGCCGCTAGATGTCGAAATTCCAAGCTCGGTGGATCTGAAAGTGGTGCAAGCAGAGACTGCCATCCGCGGCGACACTGCCACCGGCGTCACCAAGAAGGTGAAAACGGAGACCGGACTCGAGGTCAGCTGTCCGCAGTTTGTAAAAGTCGGAGACACGATCCGGGTCAACACCGAAACCGGCGAGTACGTCACTCGCGTGTAGCCTTTCCGCTAAAAAATCCGACCTTAATGAGCGAGTGGCTGAAGTAATTAAACAGGTCACTCGCTCATCGTTTATTCACAGAGAACCGCATCCTTTTCCAATATGATTCTTCTCAGATCTATATTAATAATTTGTAAATAAAGGATGCTATCGGTAGCATACAGGTCTATAATCCATTCCATGAAAACCCCTGCTGGCATCGAATGTCCCTATTTCTATGGTGATTACTTTCGCGGACGCAACTCCGAAGAGTGCCGTCTTCTCAAGGCGAACGGTCAACACTGGACACCAGACTTGTGTAAGACTTGTCCTGTCCCGGGAATCAGTCGCGCCAACGCCTGCGAATTCCTAAGACTAAACCCGACGGTTGCCAGGCCCATGGCGGCCCTGCTTCAACGCCGCGTCGTGATCTCCGCCTACTGCGAGAAGACCAGGCGGAATGTTACTGAACCTCATATCGGCTGCGGGGAATGTCATACGCTGCCGTTCAAAATTGACCTCTAAAGACGACCCTGCCTGCGCAGGGATTTGTTGAGAATCCTATGTCCTTAACTCTGCTTTTTGACCTCGACGACACACTGATCGATACTAATCTAGAGTCCTTTGTCCCGGCATATTTTCAGTCATTAGGAAAACACCTGGGTGACCGCGTTCTGCCCGAAGTTTTGCTGCGCGCGCTCGTCAGCGGCATGAACCGGATGAATGAAAATCAGGATCCCACCCGTACGCTTCAGGATGTTTTTGATGCGCAGTTCTATGAAAAACTGGGGATAGCAAAGGAAAACCTTGTTGAGACACTCGATGATTTCTACGATAATGTTTTCCCGTCACTCGCTTCCCTGACAACGCCGCGCGAGGAGACTGGCGCCTTGATTGAATGGGCATTATCCTGTGGAATTCGAGTTGCCATCGCCACGGATCCTCTCTTCCCGCGTAAAGCGACCCTGCACCGACTCCGTTGGGCGGGAATCGACCCTGACCGAATCGAGCTGATCTCCACGTACGAAAACTTCCATTTTACAAAAGAGCACCCTGCGTACTATGCAGAGGTCCTGGGACAGCTTGGCTGGCCCGAAGGTCCAGTGCTGATGGTGGGAAACGATATCACAAGGGATTTGATCCCCGCGCATCAGCTTGGGCTGGCGACCTATTTTGTTAACGCACATTCTACTCCTGGTCCAGGGTTCGAAGCGGGACAGGGTACGCTGGCAGAATTGCACCGCTGGCTTGAATCCATTAATTGGTCCAGCCTCGAACCATCGCATAAATCAAGGGATGCTGTTACGGCGATTCTGATGTCGACGCCAGCGGTTCTGGACACGATCACATCCACTCTGACTGAGGAGCAATGGCGATATGAGCCCACTCGCGAGGATTGGGCAATGAATGAGATCGTCTGTCATCTGCGCGACACAGAGCGTGAAATCCATCAGCTGCAACTGGAGTTGATGTTGGAGCGCGAAGGTGCCTTTATCCCTCGACCTGAGACTGGCATTTGGGCAAACGAGCGCGAGTACCGGAATGTCCACGGAACCGCTGCGTTGGGAGAATTTGCCGAGGCACGGCTGCAAATGCTGAACGCGCTAAGAACACAACCGGATAAGATGTGGTCTCGCAAGGCACGTCATGCCATCTTTGGCCCAACAAATTTTCTGGAAGTGATGAGTTTTGTAGTCGATCACGATCGGTTACACATTCAGCAGGCATGGAAGACCTTGCGAAGCACTTATTTACTCAGTGCACCATGAATTCCTTCGATTCCGGCAACCGGTAGCTCTTTGGGTGAGTAACTGGTCTAGCGGCGTGTCGAATCTGGCGGAGGCGTGTTATAACGCCTAGAAACCACGGGGCAGGGCACTGCCCCTTCGTCATTCAAGGAGATTGCTTTATGCGAAGAGTTGTTGTGACAGGGATGGGATGTATCAGCCCTGTCGGGAATAATGTAAAAGACACCTGGAATTCACTGATAGAGGGAAAATCGGGCGCTGGATCGATCACACATTTCGATGCCAGCAGGCACAAGACGCGATTTGCCGCGGAAGTGAAAGGATTTGACGGTGCCGCGCTATTTGGTCAGCGGGATGCGCGCAAAATGGATCGGTTCACACAATTTGCCGCCGCTGCCACCGTGGAGGCACTCGAACAGGCGCGCCTCAAAATAGATGATTCGAATCGTGACCGGGTGGGGGTGCTGATTGGCACCGGAATCGGCGGAATCGGCACGCTGATGGAACAGGCTGAGATCCTGCGAGAACGTGGGCCCGAACGTGTCAGTCCGTTTCTCGTCCCGATGATGATCTCAGATAGCGCCGCAGGAATGCTGGCGATCCGCGTCGGAGCCCGAGGACCCAACATGGCGATCGCGACCGCGTGCGCGTCCGGAAACAATGCAATCGGGGAAGCGCTGGAGATGATTCGTCGCGGCGCGGCTGACGCGATGATCGCCGGTGCATCAGAAGCCGCCCTCGTTCCTATTGCCATGGCAGGCATGAACGTGATGACGGCTTTATCGACCCGCAATGAAGATCCGCAGACGGCTTCACGACCTTTTGACAAGGATCGTGATGGATTCCTCATGGGCGAAGGCGCGGGAATTTTGATCCTCGAAACGCTCGAACATGCCCGCCAGCGCGGTGCAAATATTCTGGCTGAGCTCAGCGGGTACGGCACCACCGACGATGCACACCATATTTCAGCACCCGCCGAAAATGGCGCCGGCGCGGCGATTTCCATGAAATTGGCGCTCGAAGATGCTGGGCTGACTATCAATGATATTGAGTACATCAATGCGCATGGCACATCCACGCCGTTGAACGACAAGAGTGAGACCGCTGCCATCAAAACTGTTTTTGGCGAACAGGCATATCAAATCCCGGTTTCATCCACCAAGTCCATGACCGGACACCTGCTCGGTGCTTCCGGGGCGGTAGAGGCGACTTTTTGCGTCATGGCGATCCGTGACCAGCTTTTGCCTCCGACCATCAATTACCATACGCCCGACCCGGAATGCGATCTTGATTACGTGCCAAACGAGGCACGCCGCGCATCGCCAAAGCATGTCATGTCCAACTCATTTGGATTTGGCGGACACAACGCCACTTTGGTCATTACTCGTTTCGAAGAATAAGCATTGAATGGGTACGTCGACAGTTTTGACGCGCCGATTCGTATAGGAGCACGCAATGCTATATGCACATATCACCGGCTGGGGAATGTCGGCGCCGGAAGCGGTTATGACGAATGATGATCTGGCGAAGATCGTAGATACCAATGACCAGTGGATTCGTGAACGCACGGGCATTCATCAGCGCCATATTGCCAGAGACGATCAATTCCCGTCGACTCTTGCAGTAGAGGCGTCCGTCAAGGCGCTGACCATCGCAAACCTGCGTCCGACAGATCTGGATTTGATTATTTGCTCGACCTCCTCGCCTGAATATATATTCCCTGCCACAGCTTGTCTCGTGCAGGATCAATTGGGAGCGACCAAAGCGGGGGCGTTTGACCTCTTAGCGGCTTGTTCCGGGTTTATTTATGCACTCAATATGGGTGCTCAGGCGATTCGCAGCGGTTCGATCAAAAATGTCCTCATTATCGGCACCGAGACCTTGTCCCGCTTCGTCAACTGGAAGGATCGCAGCACTTGCATTTTGTTCGGTGACGGCGCCGGCGCATTTGTCCTACAGGCGAGCGATCAGCCAGGCGGCGTACTCTCGGCGGTGATGCACTCAGATGGTTCGGGCGGCAACCTGCTCACGCTGGAAGGGGGAGGAAGTCACTATCCCGCAACGGAGGCGACGATCCACGATGGGAAACATTACATCCAGATGGATGGCAATGAAGTCTTCCGCTTTGCGACGCGGGTCATGGCATCTGCCACGCAGGAGGTGCTCGATTGTGCCGGTTTGAAACTGGATGACGTACGCTGGATTGTTCCGCACCAGGCAAACATCCGCATTATCCAGGCGGCGGCGCGCGGACTCAAGCTGCCGATGGACCGCTTTATCGTCAATCTGCAGGAATATGGCAATACCTCGACAGCTTCCATTCCCATGGCAATGGTGGAGGCGATCGAGAAAGGACAGATCGAGGTGGGCGACAAACTCGTAATGGTGGGATTCGGGGCCGGCCTCACCTGGGGCGCCCTCGCCGCTCAGTGGACTGGACCTATCCCGAGCAAGGGACATGTCCATCCCGAACAGTACCGCCGCTTTGCCCGCTTGCGCTCGCTGGTCCGACGCGCCCTGCGCTTTGCTGAAGGCTTGCTCTACCGCCGTGAACTGTAATAGTCAACCGCACTTGATTGTGGTACGATAAGCAGGAAATCAGTAAAGGAGTATCTCATGCTTGGATTACCGCGCGGCGCAGAATGGGTCATTATTCTGGTGATTGTCCTTTTGCTTTTCGGACCGGGTCGCATCGGCAGAATCGCCGGTGAACTGGGAAAGGGTATCAAATCCTTTCGAGATGGACTTTCCGGTCAAGACGAGAATAAGGACTCAACAGACGCGAACGGAAATACAGAACCGAAATAAACAAAAACGGCTCCAACTGGGAGCCGTTTTTGTCTGCCGGTGATCTATGAAGCCTATTGCGCAAAGTTCTCAATAAGCTGAGGTTCGATTTCCGAAGGGTTACTGACCGGCTGCAGGCAAACAAATCCCTGACAGATGTATACTGTGGGTTCGCCGTTGACTAGCGGCCGATCGTGCAGCAACGCTGGCGAGCCCTGAGGTGGGGGAGAAGTAGAGATCGCAGTTACCTGTCTGGGACGATACTTTTTCCAAAGAGTCCTTATCAAATCTTGGGTCTTCATCTCAGTTGGACTCCCAACGATTGCTACTTCGTGGGTGGGCCCAACGGCGAAGTCAGAAGCAGCGAGCCATTTTGCAAAGGCAGTGGGATATCGAAGAACAGCGTTCTGTACAGAGCCGAGCATATTCTCGGCGAGGTCCCGCCATTCGATCCGATCTCCATACGCTGATAATTCCAATAGCGCTGTGGCAGCCAAAGCATTGCCTGACGGGGTGGCATTATCCTGGATGTCTTTGGGACGCAGCAGAAGCGTTTCATGATCATCTCTTGTGTCAAAGAATCCGCCATTTGGATCAGAGAAATGCGCGACCATCTCGTCGGCAAGCTTAAGCGCAGTTGTGTACCATTCGGGATTTGGGTCAGTTTGATAGAGCGACAAAAGCGCCAGAATCAACGCTGCATAATCTTCGAGATACGCGTTGTGCTTTGCCTGTCCGTCTCGCCAGGAACGCAACAGGCGGTCGTTGACGTACAGGTTCTTAAGTAGGAATTGCGCATTGCGGATCGCTGCTTCCGTGTAATCATCCCGCCCAAGGTATCGGCCCGCTTCCGCATATGCGGACAAGGCGAGGGCGTTCCACATGACGAGGATCTTATCGTCGGTACCCGGGCGGACTCGCTGCTGGCGGACCTGTAAAAGTTGTCGGTGGAGGTCACCAAGTCTTTGGCGCGCCTCTTCAGGTCCCATTTTGAACCGCGCAGCTAGGGATGAGTCATCCAAAGCGCGCTGCAGAACCGTTTTGCCCTCCCAATTTCCTTGCGAGGAAATCCCGTACGCTGCTTTGAAAAATTCGAACTCAGATCCCAGGATATTTTGTATCTCTTCCAGAGTCCACACATAGAACCTGCCTTCTTCACCTTCTGAATCGGCGTCGAGGCTGCTATAAAAGCCGCCCTGAGAATGGGTCATTTCCCGAAGTAGGAAGTCAAGTGTTTCTTCACAGATCTGGCGGAATTTTGCCTCACCTGTGACCAAATAGCCATGAAGATAGACAAGCGCGAGCTGAGCGTTGTCGTAGAGCATTTTTTCAAAATGTGGCACCCGCCAAAAGTTGTCGACACTGTAGCGGGCAAAGCCGCCGCCGACAACATCATACATTCCGCCACGTGCCATCGTACTCAAGGCGTGCACACAGGCTTTGAGTGCCTGTTCACGCTGAGGTGAATCGCTCGAGGAACGCCGCAACAGAAACTCGATCGTCATGGGCTGAGGGAATTTCGGTGCTGCTCCCCAGCCGCCATTTCCCCAGTCGTAGGCAGCCAGCAGGGCTTTGGCGGCATCTTCCAGGGATTGTCCTGTGAAGGTGTCTTGGATCTCGTTCGGTAATTCCCGTGGCTTGATGTACTGAAGCACCTGATCGCCCACGCGGTCTACTTCGCCTCGATCCTCATTCCATGCCTTTGACAGACTCAGCAAAATTTCCTTGAAGGATGGCATGTTGTAACGGCGCACAGGAGGGAAATACGTGCCTGCATAAAACGGTCGTAAATCTGGCGTCAGAAAAACGGACATAGGCCAGCCGCCAGAGCCAGTCATCGATGTGGTTGCCTGCATGTAAATACTATCGAGGTCGGGCCGCTCCTCACGATCCACTTTGATGCTCACGAAGCGCTCATTCATGATCGCGGCGGTCTCCGGATCCTCGAACGACTCATGTTCCATCACATGACACCAATGACAGGCGGCGTACCCAATGCTTAAGAAGATGGGCTTGTTCTCTGCCCGCGCCCTGGCAAGAGCCTCTTCGCCCCACGGATACCAGGCTACCGGATTATGTGCATGTTGCAACAGGTAAGGCGAACTTTCATGGATCAACTGATTGGGCATTCTATACCTCTGCGGACTCCGAAAACTAGAAAATGAGATCGACCTGCTCCAACTTGCGAACAGAGTTCACGCGGAATATTTTTGCGCAATCCTTTAGACGCTCCACGGGAAGGATTCTTTCGGCAACCTGGCCTGTTTCCACCAGATGAGCGCGGAATGTACCCGGCAGTAGTCCGCACTCGACCGGAGGAGTGAGCAATTGCCCATCCAACTCAACGACCAGATTTCCGATGGTAAATTCGGTAAGTTCTCCATGTTCGTTGTGAAGCAATACGTCATCACAATCGGAAAAGTCCAGGCGGGCATTTTCATAGGTACCACGTTGTGTGGTCTTGTGGAAGAGAAAAATATCCTGTGAGTTGACGGATCGCCGCGCTAAATGTGCGCAGATTGTTTTTGGGATGGGCTGATGCAGAGTCGATTCCGAGCTGAGATTTCCGGTTTCATCCACTAATAACCTGACTCGGTGAGGTGCTGTGAAACCAGCTGTGATTTTCTTCAGATGCTCCTCAATAGACTCTCTAGACACCGGAAAATCGAAATATTTGGCGGAATCCATCAAGCGATAAACATGTTTCTCCTGAAGGAAAAAGCCTTCATGCGGGTCCCATGACATAGTTTCGAAGAGGGAGAACTCGGGTTGGAATTCAGTTAAGATCTTAGCCTTGAGCAGGGACTCGGCGTATTCATCGGCGCTCTCGGAATCCCAGACGATTCCGCCCCCGACGCCATATTCAGCCTCCTGCAATTCTCGATCGATGAGTGTTGTGCGGATAGCCACATTGAAACTCGCTTTCCGCTTGGGAGAAATATAACCGATGGTCCCGGTGTAAATCTTGCGCGGCGTAGTTTCAAGCCCGTGGATAATTCTCATCGTACTGACTTTGGGCGCGCCTGTGATCGACGCACATGGAAACAGGGCGCGGAGAATAGAGGTTAGAGATGCATGTGTGGTCGCCTGAATCGTGGATGTCATCTGCCAGAGGGTGGGATAGCGCTCTGTGCAGAACAGCTCCGGAACGCGGACACTTCCCATTCTTGCGATCCGTCCCAGATCGTTGCGGATCATGTCCACGATCATCACGTTTTCAGCACGGTTCTTCTCAGAAGCCTTTAGCCAATCGGATTGCGCCTGATCCTCAGCCGTTGTACGCCCGCGTTTGGCAGTTCCTTTCATCGGACGGCAGGTGATGGAATCTCCATCGAGGTCGAAGAACAGTTCAGGCGAGGCGGAACCGATCACGTGCCGCCCTGTGTCGATGTAGGCAGCATGATTGTTCTGATTCCGTGCCAGGTGCAGGAAAAAATCCCAGGGGTCGGTGCGGAAATCCGCTTTGAGACGCATCGTGTAATTGACCTGGTAGGTCCTGCCATCGGCAATGTATTCTTTGATCCGCGCTATTGCTTCGTTGTAGGTGCCGCGATCGATGGTAGGCTGCCAATCGAGAATCGGTCGTGGTTTCGTGGAGTCCGACAAGTTGATGCTTTGTGGATCCGCATACAACCCAAACCAGAGATAGGGGAACCCGTCTATTCGCGTGCTGGGAAGTGACGAGTCAAATGCCCATGCAGCCTCGTAACTCAGGAATCCAGCCGCGTACCAGCTGTTCTCCTCAATGAGCCGTTCGATCTGATGTAAGGTAGGGATTACTTCGTCCAATGCTTGCGCGACCATGATTTGGTGAGGATTGCTAAAGTAGAGCCACCGGTCACGATCCCTCAGCAGCACGTCATTTTTCTTCGGTTCAACCATAAGCTACTACCCATTGTACTTGCCTCTCAGCCCAATGGGTGATAAATCCCAGCGCGTCTGCGACTATAATTCGGGAAATTTGCCAAAGGAGAATATGTATGAAACATTCCGGGATCCTTCTTGCCATCGCGGTGCTTGTGCTTGCTTCCCTTGCCTGCCAGGCACTGATGGGTGGTGGCAGCAATGACGGTAACGATGTTCCACCATCCAATGATAATGGAGTACAGTCTGGAGACGTTCAGCCAACGACTGCATCGGATGAAAATAGTAATAGTAACGATAGTAATGAGAATGACAATAGCAATTCGAACTCTTCAAGCGATACCGGTTTCCCTATGACTGCAGATGCCTACGACATTGTAGAAGTTAGCGATGAAAGCGTCGTTTACTACACAAAGCTCTCGGCAGAGGAAGTGTTGGAATTCTACCGCAGTGAATACACATCACGCGGATACACAGAACGCGAAATCGTCACTTCGTTGACCGAGGGCATATTGAACCTGGTGTTTGACGGCGATGCCAGCGGTAAAGCTGTAGTCGTTCAAAGTGTCGGTCTGCCGGATGGAAGCCGAACCGTTGCCATTCGATTGGAAGACGTGTAATTGAGTCTGAAAGGCATTGAGCCATTGTCTTCCGGGCAATGGCTTTTTGTTTTATAGTTGCCTTATGAGCAAACGTTTTCTCGATTTTCAGTTCTCCCAAAAGCCTATTCTGAGATTTCTGCCAGCCCTATTGGTGATGCTGGCCATCTTCTTATTCTCCGCACGCCCGTCGGATAACCAGCCGCAAAATATCTGGATACTCATCTTTTACAAGGGCGGACATATCTTAGGCTATGCCGTACTGGCCTGGTCGTACTGGCGAGCTTTTACATTCAGCGCGAACAGGCGCTGGGTGGTCTGGTTGCTTGCTTTGCTATATGCGGTTACCGATGAATACCACCAATCGTTTGTGCCTGGCAGGCATCCGGCTGCTTCCGATGTGTTAGTCTATGATAACCTGGGTGCACTTTGCTCTGTATGGCTGGCAAGCCGGTTCATGAAACAAAAACAACCAGTCTCGCGAGATCTGGTTGTTCAGGCGGACACACTACCTGGCAAGCGCTAACCTCCAGGGGCAGCTACTCAAACTCGATCTCGATTTCCTCGTCGTCGTGCCAATCTTCCATACGGTCGATCTCGATCTCGCCGAAGAGACCTTCCTGGTGGGCATGGATCCGATAACGCTTTACCAGTTCGAGCATTGCCAGGAATGTGACTACAACTTCCAGGCGTGAGGCGCCCTCGTTCAGAAGAGCGCGGAGCGTAGTGCGCTCAACCTCTTTCATCGTCTTTGAGATCAGATCAATTTTCTCGCGGATGGTCACTCGAGGCGGCGCGATGATCACACCTAATGGCTTTTTGTTCTGTTCCTTGGCGTACGCCTCCAGTGCCACGGTAACCAATTTCTCGAGGGTCAGATTCGACAGATCGAGCTTGGGCTCCACTTTGGGCGGAGGGGCAATCCGCAGGAAGGTGCGCAAGTTTGCCTGCTGGCGCTCGCTCAGCCGGCCTCCGATTTCCTTATACCGTTTGTATAGCTTCAGCTGATCCACGAGCGAGTGCCCCAAGTCCTCCTCACCATGTTCACGCGCCGGCGGACGCGGAAGCAATGCTTCGGATTTGATTTGCAGCAATTTTGCCGCGATCACGAGAAATGCGGATATTTCATCCGCGTTGACCTGCTCCAGGGCGTTGATATACGCCAGGTACTGGTCTGTTAACGATGCCAATGAAACTGCCGTAATATCCAGCTCGGCGCGCTCGATGAGATTGAGGAGCAAGTCGAGAGGTCCCTCGTAGACAGCTGTTTGGACACGGTAATTCAACTGGCGTCCCAGTAAATTATCCATAGGCGGGAAATTATACTCGCTTACGTTATAATTTCGTCATGCCAAATAAACTCACGCACGTCGACGAGCACGGCCGCGCCCATATGGTGGATGTGGGACAAAAACCCGACACCGAGCGTATCGCGGTTGCCCGGGGCGAAATCTACATGAAAAAAGAGACTCTGGAATTGATCCGCCTCGGGCAGATCAAGAAAGGTGACGTTCTAACAGTGGCGCAAATTGCAGGCATTACTGCCTCCAAGCGGACCTCCGAGCTGATCCCGTTATGTCATCCGCTGCCACTCACCCAGGTCGACGTGGACCTGGAAATCGATGAGTCCCTTCCGGGCGTAGTAATTACTGCAACCGCAAAGACCGTCGGCAAAACTGGCGTGGAGATGGAGGCACTTACCGCGGTCTCTGTTGCGGCGCTGACCGTATACGACATGGCAAAAGCCGCCGAGAAGACGATGCGAATCCAGAACATTAGGCTGCTGGAAAAGCATGGCGGTCAGAGCGGTGACGTGGTGAATGAATGAGAATTCTGCCTGAGGCTGCTTGAGCAGAGAGGAATCATGAACCATCAGCCCATAAACCTCCTGAAGAAGTTATCCAAATTTACCGAGCAATGGCAGCCCAAGATCATTGCCCGGATGAATGATTATCATTTCAAAGTCGCGAAATTGCATGGCGAGTTCGTCTGGCACGATCATCCTGAGACCGATGAAGTTTTCATGATCCTGAAAGGTCAATTGGAAATTCAATTCCGCGATGGGAACATTGTTCTCTGTGAAGGTGAAATGTACGTTGTACCGAAAGGCGTAGAACATAAGCCTGTGGCTATGAACGAATGTCATATCCTGCTCGTTGAACCTGCAGGTACGGTAAACACAGGCGATGTCGTCAATGAGAGGACAGCCGCAAATGACGCCTGGATCTAGGAACCTATGAATCGTGTGAAGTTACTTTTCTTTGCCACGCTGCGTGATCGTGCCGGGACAAAATCCATGGAGCTTGAGATTCCTGCGGATCTGACCGTGCAGGGGTTAAAGGACAAGATTTCGGATGAGTATCCAAACTTGAAGCAATCCATGTCCAGTGTGTTGATCACGATCAATCGCGAATACGCCTTTGATGAAGCCGTCATTCCGCAAAACGCAGAGCTGGCGATGTTTCCGCCAGTGAGTGGAGGATGACGGGAATTGTATATGAATTACCCCACGATTTTTTCCATTACCGAAGCTGAAATTGATTTGAACGATTTGCTTGCGCAGATCACGCTCAGATCAACCGGAGCGGCCGCGATATTTACGGGCATAGTGCGCGGCGAGACGAAACGCGGCGATGCGCACGACACGGAGTACCTTGAGTACGAAGCGTACGTTCCAATGGCAGAGGCAAAGCTGAAGCAGGTCGCGGACGAGATCCGCACCAGGTGGCCCATCGTGGAGGGGATTGCCATCGTGCAACGGATCGGGAAACTGTATCCAAAGACGCCAACGGTTTTGATCGCTTGTACTGCAGCACACCGTGATACCGGAGTCTTTGATGCGGCTCGCTATGGTATTGACCGGCTGAAGGAAATTGTCCCGATCTGGAAAAAGGAAGTGGGCTCGAATGGGGAGTTTTGGGTGGAGGGAGAATATACCCCAAAGGCGGGCGAATAGTTTTCTGTGGAGCGCGGAAGCCCTGCCGGCCGCGAATTGATGCGTGACGAGCAGGGCAGTCGGGGGTTTTACCATCGGAAGCAATAATCTTCAACCTGTGAGGAATTAATGGAACGAGTTGTGATAACTGGAATGGGGACAGTGAACCCGCTGGGGTTAACTGTGGAGGAAAGCTGGAATAACGCAATCAATGGTGTCTCAGGCGTCGGCCCGATCACATTATTTGACTCCGGCCCATTGAATGTTCATTTTGCGGCGGAAACGAAAAATTTTGCGCCCGAAAAATATATGGATGCCAAGGAAGCGCGCCGACGCGATCGTTTTGAGCAACTCGGCGTGGCTGCTGCGCGGCAAGCCTTGACCAGCTCCGGCTTGGAAGTGACAGAAGCCAATTCGGGACGGATCGGAGTGCTGGTGTCATCGGCGATCGGCGGGATAAAATCATTGCAGGATGCGGTGATCACAAACTACACCGAGGGACCGCGGCGTGTCAGTCCATTTTTGATTCCCATGCTGATGCCCAATGGGGCTGCGGGAATGATCGCAATCGATTTTCAAATCAAGGGACCCTGTTTTTCGGTTGCCTCCGCCTGTGCATCGGGTTCTGATGGAATCGGTACCGCCTGGTTGATGCTGAAGACCGGCATGATCGACGCTGCATTGGCGGGCGCGGCCGAATCGACTGTCTGCAGCGTTGGCGTGGCGGCGTTCGATCGGGTCGGAGCGATGTCGCGTCGCAACGATGATTACTCAATGACACCGCAGCCCTTCGACAGGAACCGCGATGGCCTGGTGATGGGTGAAGGTGGCGCTGTGTTGATGCTTGAGACCGAGTCGCATGCAAAGAAACGCGGTGCGGACATCCTGGCTGAACTCGCAGGTTACGGTGCGACCGCCGATGCATTCCATGTCACGGCGCCGCACGAAAAAGGTGAGGGCGGCGCTGCAGCGATGCGTATGGCGCTCCACTCCGCAGAGGCGACGGTCGACGATTTGGGCTACATCAACGCTCATGGTACCGGCACGGCGTTGAACGATCAATCTGAGACACGCGCCATCAAAGCCG
>Ga0065705_10003366_pt1 | contig 13709 bp, 10 predicted proteins | sample SwibulcommuniRL2_FD_59092 | JGI IMG/M metagenome (GOLD analysis project Ga0065705, IMG submission 59092) | Bulk soil microbial communities from switchgrass field near Rose Lake, East Lansing, Michigan, USA - RL2 Bulk Soil v2 (version 2) | ecosystem: Environmental > Terrestrial > Soil >...
AAATCATGTCCTCGTAGATACCGAGGTTCTTGCTGCGCGCGGCGCGCGGCTGGACTCCGGCGGGATATTCACGGCGGTACTCCCACAGCAGGTCACCGTTGGTCGCGTCGAGCGCCTGCACCGTCGCCCCCGGCGCGATGACGTACATCACGCCGCGGTACACGAGCGGCGTGGACTCCTGTGTCCCCACCGCCAGGCCGCGCGACCAGACCATTCGCAGCTGCGCGACGTTGCCCTTGTTGATCTGTTTGAGCGGGCTGAAGCGATGCTCGTCGTAGGTGCGGCTGATGTGCAACCAGTCGGCCGCATCCGGATGCGCCAGCATCGCGGCCGTCACCGGCACGAATCCTTCCGTCTGTGCGATCGCCTGAATAGACATCGCGCCCAGTACCGCGATCGCGGTCGCCAGTATCTTCGAAGAGGTGTTCATCTCCCGCTCCTGACTCCGATTCTGATTACACGGCCGTAGAGGCGGACCTTCAGGTCCGCCTTATTGCAGTCGATCCGCCAGCATCCCGACGCTGAGCGCGTACAGATGCGCGCAGTTGTAGTCGAGGATGGCCTCGTAGTTGGGATAGACGAGGAAGCTGCGCCCGTTGACCTCGACGAGGCTCGCGGGCAGATCGGAGGCCGGCAGCGGCCGACCGGTCTTCAGCCGCACGCCCGATTCGCTCCATATTGGCAGCGGCCGTCGTTCGGTCATCTTTCGCTTTGCCGAACAACCGACGTCGCGCATCGGGATATCCGCGATTTGTTTGCGCGCCGCAGCGGACACCCTCACCTCGCGTCCCCAGGTCATTCCGCGCTCCCACCCGGCATCTCTGAGGTAGCTGGCGATCGAGGCGAGCGTATCGGCGCTCGAATGCCAGATATCGCGCAGGCCGTCGTTGTCGAAATCAACCGCATGCTTCAAGTAACTCGACGGCATGAACTGCGGCTGGCCCATCGCTCCGGCCCACGATCCGGTCATCGTCTTTGCGTCGATGTAGCCGCCTGACACGATCGCGAGCGCGTTGAACAGTTCGCCTCTGAAGAACTCCGCGCGGCGCGGTTCGAACGCGAGCGTCGCCAGCGCCTGGAAAACGGGATACGCGCCGGTGAACTGGCCGTAGTGAGACTCGAGGCCCCAGATGGCCAGCAGGATGGATGGGGAGACGCCGTAGCTTGCCTGAATGCGCCCGAGCAGTGCGCGCTGTTCGCTCGCCCGCTCCCTGCCCACGCGAACGACACGGGGCGTGATTCGGGTTCTGAAGTAGCGATCGAGGGTAATGGTGAACTCGGCCTGCGCGCTGTCGCGCTCGACGACGCGTGCGATCGGAGACAGGCCGACGAGCGTGGAGTTGATTAATTCATCGCTGTAGCCGCGCGCGCGTGCCTCATCGATCACCCCCTGCAGCCACTGCTCGAACGGAGGCGAAGGCGCCTCCGGCGCACTCGGGGGTGTCTGCTGCGGAATCAGCAGCACCGTCGAAAGAAGCAGGACAGGCAGCCGCATGGAAATCGCGCTTGGAAGATCTTAGACCCTCCAGCCGCAGGACCGACGCCCGTATTCGTGCCGCTTCGGACCGACCAAACAGCCAGTCGGCGGCGTCGTTCCGTCGCAGCTCGGCGCGCGACCAGACGGCCCGCATCAATCCTGTGCCGGAGTGTGCATTGGTGCCGAGCAGGAGGTGTGCTATTTCGTGCGCGATGGCGAAACCGACAAGCGTAGGCATGTCGGCTCCCGCCTCGCCCGCAAGCCAGGCCACGCGATCCGCATAGATCGTGGCGAGCGTTCCTGCGCCGGCCGTCGTGTCAACCAGTGAGTAACCTAGCTGCAGTTCGCCGCGCGCCGACGCGGTCCCGGGAAGCCGCACAAGCCGCACCGAGAGCTCCGAGGGCTCAAGCGGTGTATTGCACATCGTGTTGTTCGCGTCGGCCGCCACGCCCCCGCAGGGAAGCCAGCTCGTGGTGATGCCGGCAACGGCCAGAACCGTGGCTGCCGCACGCAAAGCAACCGCCTGGTCCGCTGCCGGCACGACCGCCGCGTTGTAGACGCGTACCTGAATGTGGGCGTCAGTTTGCGCCGCAAGATCCGGACTGCTATCCGACGCCGCCCAGGTGAGACTTGTCGGGCTGGCCACCAGCGCGATCGCCCATGCAACCGTGATTGCGTTTCGCACGGGCCCACTGTGCTTTGCCTGGGAAAGTGCCTCAATGCATTGGAGGTGACAGGAGGTGAAACGTTGGTGACCCGGGATGGCCTGTGACGCCCGCCCCGTGTCACCTCGGAGATAATTCCCTATGGACGCCCAACGCCTGCTCCGGTTTGAATCCTTTGAGCTCGACGTGCGGTCCCGCGAGCTGCGGAAGGGCAAGCAGCGGATCCGCCTGCAGGAACAGCCGTTCGAAATCCTGCGCCTGATGCTCGAGCGCCCCGGCGACGTGGTCACCCGCGAGGAGCTCGCCCGTCATCTGTGGCCGAAAGGCACGTTTGTCGATTTCGAGCACAGCCTCAATGCCGCCGTAAAGCGGCTGCGCGCCGCGCTTGGCGACGATGCGGACAATCCCCGGTTTGTCGAGACGCTTCCGCGCCGGGGGTATCGGTTCATCGCGTCGCTTCGCGACGGCGAAACCGTCGCGATTCTGCCGGTGATGTCGGATTACAAGGCGCGCCTCGCCGTGCTTCCGTTCGCGAATCTGAGCGGAGACCCGGCGCAGGAGTACTTCAGCGACGGCCTGACCGAGGAAATGATCCAGCAGCTTGGGCGTCTCTGCCGCGGCCGGATCGCCGTCATTTCGCGTTCCTCGTCGTCGGCGTTCAAGGCAAGCGGCCGGAGGGCTCGCGAGATAGGGGACGTGCTCCACGCCGACTATCTGCTCGAAGGGAGCGTCAGGCGCGAGGGAGACCGCGTGCGCATCACCGCCCAGCTCGTTGAGACGCGGAGCGAGGCGCACCTCTGGACCAACGTCTACGAGCGGAGTCTCACGGATTGTCTCTCCGTCCAGGCGGAGGTCGCCGCACGCATCGCCCGATCACTCGCAGTGGAGTTGCTACCCGAACAACCTGTCCAACCGTCTCACGACGCGGTGGCGTATCAGACGTATCTAAAAGGGCGCTACTACTGGAATCTCCCTGGCGATCAGGGTTTCCCGCAGGCAATTGAGTACTTCAAGCAGGCNTGCGCAGCGGAACCCACCTTCGCCGCGGCGCATGCGGATCTCGCGCGGACGTATACCNCACGTGCCGAGTATTACAACCTCTTGCCGCGCGCGGCGCTCGAACTGGCGCGGCCGATCGCCGAGCGAGCGCTCGAACTCGATGCGCATCTGGCGCACGCCCATCTTGCGGTCGCCATCATCCGCGCGATGCTCGATTGGGACTGGGAAGGCGCCGAAGCGGGCTTCCGACAGGCAATCGTGCTCAACCCAAGCAGCGACGGCGCACACCGGTGGTACGGGCTCGTGTTGGCCGGCGTTGGACGATCGTCGGAGGCGGTACGAGAGGCACAGCGCGCTCATGAGCTCGATCCGCTCTGCCTGGTTACTGGAACGGGCGCCGCATGGACGCAGTACCTGGCGGGCGATTACCAGCCCGCGATCGACACATGCCGGATGGTCATGGAAATGCAGCGTAGTTTCACGCCCGCATGGCGCGTCCTCGGGGCGTCCTTGATTCAGATGGGACGCGTGGCGGAAGGCGTGGCGGAACTCGAGACGGCGGCGAATGCGTCGACCGATCCCGTGCTGCTCGCATGGCTCGCACACGCAAAGGCGATTCGTGGGGAATGCGGCGTGGCCAGGACGATTCTCACTGCCCTCGAGGGCATGCGGCAGGAGCGTTTCGTTCCGGCCTACCATCTCGCGCTCGCCCATGTCGGCCTGGGCGATGCGGACGAAGCATTCCGTCAGCTCGACATCGCGTGCGAGGAGCGCGACCCTGCGCTCATCAATCTGAATCGCGATCCGCGATTTGACCCGATCCGGGCCGATGCGAGGTTTGCAGTTCTCCGCGATCGCGTTCGTTTGTAAGCAGGTATCAGGCAGGTCTAACGCCTAGACCACCCCTGAAACCCGAAACCTGATACCTGATACCTTTCTTCCTGCATGCGCGTTCTCGTCGTCGAAGACGAACAGAAGGTGGCCAACGCCCTCCGCGAAGGGCTCGAGGGCGAGCGGTACGAGGTGGCCGTCGAACGGACGGGAGAAGATGCCTTCTTCCGGATGACCACCGAGGCGTTCGACCTGATTCTGCTCGACCTCGGCCTCCCTGGACGCGACGGCCTTCAAATCCTGACGACGCTGCGGAGCAAGGGCGTCAAGACGCCTGTGCTCGTGTTGACCGCGCGCGACACGTTGCAGGACCGCGTCGCCGGGCTCGACAGCGGCGCCGACGACTACCTCGTCAAACCGTTTGCGTTCGCCGAGCTGCTCGCCCGCATCCGGGCGCTGCTGCGGCGCGGCCGTACATCGGAATCGCCTCGTCTCGAGGTTGGCGATCTCACCATGGATTTGATTACGCGCAAGGTCACCCGCGGCGGGCAACCGGTGGAGCTGACCGTGCGTGAGTTCGAGCTCCTCGAGTATCTGATGCGCTACGACGGGCAGGTCGTGTCGCGCGAGACGCTGGCCCGCGACGTGTGGAAGGAGACGGCGCGGACCACACCGCTCGACAATGTCATCGACGTCCACATCGCTCGCCTCCGCCGTAAAGTCGATCTTGATCGATCCGTAAAATTGATCCACACCGTCCGTGGCGTCGGCTTCATGCTTCGCGAGGGAGAACCGTGAGGGGCTGGTGGCGATCGCATAGCGTCCGCGTGCGGCTGACGCTGTGGTACGTCGCCGCCATGACGCTGGTGCTGGCGGTGTATGCCGCTGCCATCCTCGCCTACGTCAGCCGAAGCGCGTCCCAACTGCTGAATCAGCAGCTGCGGAGTGATTTCCAGTGGGCCACCGTGATGGTCGAGCAGACGCCGGAAGGCGGCATCACGTGGAACGGCGAAGAGGCGATCGAGGAGCATCCCTGGCTCCAGGTGTGGGGAGCCGACGGCAAGCTGCTGTTCCGCAACGGCGTCGCGCTTGGACAGCCCGATGTCGGTCTCGATCTGCCCAATCTGCCGGACGACGCAGTCGTCAGTGTGCCGACCAGTGACCGCGTCCCTTTGCGAGTTTTGAGCCGCAGGGGCGAGATTGCCGGCAGTCCTGTTGTCATTCAGGTGGGTCGCTCCGAACAGGCGATGCGCGAGCAGATCCGAACCGTCGCATTGATTCTGCTCCTTGGACTCCCTGTTGCCGTCGTCACCGCGGGCCTCGGCGGCTACATGCTCGCGCGCCGGGCGCTCGCGCCAATCGAGCGCATGACCGAGCGCGCCGAGACGCTCACGGCGGAGCGGTTGAGCGATCGTTTGCCCGTCAGTAACCCCGATGACGAGATGGGTCGGCTTGCGACTGTGTTCAACGCGACGTTCGCCCGGCTGGAAGAGTCGTTCGAGCAGATGCGCCGCTTCACCGCCGACGTTTCGCACGAACTGCGGACACCGCTGACGGCCATCCGCAGCGTCGGTGAAGTTGGCCTTCGCGGCCGCCGCGACGAAGCGGGTTACCGCGCGATTATCGGAAGCATGCTCGAAGAGGTCGATCGGCTTGCAGGTCTCGTCGATCGTCTGCTGACGCTGTCGCGCGCGGAGACTGGCGTCGGCGCGCGGTCGATTGAACCGATTGCCTTGAAGGACCTGGCTGAGAGCGTAGTTGCCGATCTCGCGGTGCTTGCCGAGGAAAAGTCGCAGCAACTGGTGATCGAAGCTCATGGATCGCCGCGCGGCCTCGGCGACCGGCTGATGGTCCGTCAGGCGCTCATCAACCTTGTCGACAACGCGATCAAATTCGCCCCTGCCGGTACCGCCATCGTCATTCGCGTCATTGAGTTTGCGGCCGACGCCACCGTTGACGTGATCGATCGCGGGCCGGGGATTGCTGCCGCCGCGCGTGAACACATCTTCGATCGGTTCTTCCGCGCCAACTCCGCGCCCGCCGATGTCGTGGGCACAGGACTCGGGCTGTCGATTGCAAGGTCCGCGGTCGAAACGAGCGGCGGCACGCTGACGCTCGAACAGACTGACGAGCACGGCAGCACGTTCCGGATCCGCTTGCCACGCGGATAGGTAGAGTTCACCGGCAGGTTTCAGGTATCGGGTTTCAGGGGTGGTCCAGCCTTGAGGCTTCAAAGTATCAGCCTCATACCTAGACCACGCCTGACACCGATACCTGAAACCTGTTTGGACGTGAACGGCTTAGTTGAGATACGTCCTCGCCAGCGTAAACGCGACGATCAGCAGCGCGGTCAGGAACGCAGCAACCCCCCACCAGCCGTACGCGCTCCAGAAGAAACCTCCGACGGACCCGGCGATGCTCGCCCCCATGTAATAGAAGAAGAGGTACAGCGCCGATGCCTGCGTCTTGCCCTCGCGTGCGCGAAGCCCGACCCAGCTGCTGGCCACCGAATGCGAGCCGAAGAAGCCGATCGTGACCAGACCGATCCCGATGATCACCACCGGGAGCGGCCGCAACAGCGTCGCGCCGACGCCGAGCATCATCGTCGCGAGTCCACAGCGAAGCAGAAGTGGCCGGCTGAAGCGATGCGAGAGGATTCCCATCAACGACGAGCTGAAGAACCCGAACACGTAGAGACCGAACACGGATCCAACTGCAGTCTGGCTCAGAAGATATGGAGGCGCGAGCAGGCGGAACGAGCTGTAGTTGTAGACGGTCACGAGCGTGCCGAGCACGATTCCCGCTTCGATCATCAGCGCCCGAATAACAGGGTCGTGCAGATGCGCTTTGTACGACGCGACGAGTGTCGCCATCGACAATGACCTTGGCTGGAATCGCGCCGACGCGGGAAGGCTCACCGAAAAGATGGCGGTGGCAACAACACCGAGGCCGCCTATTGCGGCGAGCGTCGGGCGCCAGGAGAACAGATCCGTCATCAGGCCCGTCAGCAGCCGGCCGGTCATCCCCCCGAGCGCACCGCTGCCGACGTACAACCCAATCGACACGCCAACATCGTCCGGATGAATTTCCTCTCCGAGATATGCCATCGCGACCGCGGGCAGTCCCGCGATCGCGATTCCTTCGATGGCGCGAATCAGAAGAAACATCGGCCACTCATGGATGACCGACGAAAGCAATGTCAACAGTGCTGCGGACAGCAGCGACACGCTCATCAGCGGCTTGCGTGACCATCCTTCCGCAACGGCGCCGATGGCCAGCATCGATACCGCCAGACACCCTGTCGTGAGCGACAGCGCCAAGCTGCTCGTGGCGGCGTTGATGTGGAACTCACGGGTAAAGATCGGCAGCAAGGGCTGCACGGCGTACATCAGCAGGAAGACGGAGAACCCCGCTGAGAAAACCGCCAGATTGACTTTCCAGAAGGCTCGCGAGCCTCGCGTGACGTGCGTCACGTCCGCGGCATCACGAGCGGCACGGGCGAACTCATCAGTCGACAAGTGTATCCGGCGCCGGGCATTTCGCTTGCACCGGCCGTTGCGATATGCGTGCGTCATCACCGAGTACGTCATTGGAGCGGCCGGAGTGATCGAGCGGTTGGGCGTGGCTGCCAAAGGTCTGTTCGGTTTGACACAGCGAGGCTATGTGGCCCGCTGGGATCAGATCGACTTCAGCAATCTCGAGGCGCCGCGGCTCACGTGCCCAGTCGAGGAGCTGAAACGAATCGGCGCTCCACGCCGGCGCCATCGAAAGAAGCACGCGGCATAACGCAATTTGCAGATTGCAGATTGCAGATGTAAGCTTCGCCCTCCTATCGCGATCTGGAGGGGACAATGGCGCTCTCCGTCAATATCACCGTAAACGGCCGTCGCTACGATCGCGACATCGAGCCACGGCTCCTGCTCGTTCATTTTCTGCGCGACACCCTTGGCCTGACAGGCACGAAAATCGGCTGCGACACGAGTCAGTGCGGCGCCTGCATGGTGCAGCTCGATGGCGTCGCGGTGAAGTCGTGCACGTGCCTCGCGGCGCAGGCGGATGGTTCATCGATCACGACCATCGAAGGCGTCGCGCCGGACGGCAAGCTTGATCCCATTCAGGAAGCGTTCTGGGAGAAGCACGGCCTCCAGTGCGGTTTCTGCACGCCCGGAATGATCTTCGCCACGCGCGCGCTGCTCGAGGCCAACAGCAATCCGTCGGCGGAGCAGATTCGTCATGCGCTCGAGGGCAACATGTGCCGTTGCACCGGCTATCAGAACATCGTGCGCTCGGTGCAGGCCGCCGCGGCGGCGGGAGGACGATGATGGCGACGACGGTTGCGGCGCCTGCACGCGTGTTCGGCTCCGGCATCAAGCGGCGCGAAGATCCGCGGCTGCTCACGGGCACCGCCCGATACACGGCCGACATCAACGTGCCGGGACAGCTGTACGCGGCCATCCTGCGCAGTCCGCACGGACACGCGCGAATCAGAACCATTGATACGGCGCCCGCGAAGACGGCGCCCGGCGTCGTCGCGGTGTTCACGGGCGCCGACACCGAAGGCGTATTGGGAACGATTCCGTGCGCGTGGCTCGTGCCGAACTCGGATCTGAAGACGGCGCCCTATCCGCCGCTGGCGAAAGGGACCGTGCGGTATGTCGGCGACGCGGTGGCGGTTGTCGTCGCTGAATCTCCTCAGCAGGCGGCCGACGCCGTCGAATTGATTGAGGTGGATTACGACCGGTTGCCGGTGACGGTTGATCCGGAGCAGGCGGTCAAACCTGGCGCACCTCAGCTCCACAGCGAGGCGCCGAACAATATCGCGTTCCATTGGACGGTCGCCGGTGGCGACGTCGATGCGGCGTTCAGCAAAGCGGATGTGATCGTCCGCGACCGGATCATTCAGCAGCGGTTGATTCCAAACGCGATGGAGCCGCGCGGCGCGTTGGCGCACTACCTGCCGGCAACGGGAGAGTTGACGCTCTGGAATACCACCCAGAACCCGCACATCGTCCGCTTCATCGTCTCCCTGGTCTGCGGCATTCCCGAAGATCGGCTGCGCGTGATTGCGCCGGAAGTCGGCGGCGGCTTCGGCAGCAAGATTCCGCAGATTCAGGGCGACTTCATCACCGTGTTCTGTTCGATGAAGCTGGGACGGCCCGTCAAGTGGATCGAAAGCCGGTCGGAAAACTATCAATCGACGACGCATGGACGCGACCACGTGCAGGACGTCGAGATGGCGGCGACCAAAGATGGACGCATTCTCGCCCTGCGGTGCACTGTGTGGGCCGGCATGGGTGGATACCTCTCCACGGCAGCGCCGGGAATTCCGACGATTCTTCACGGCCTGATGTTGTCGGGCCCGTATCAGCTTGGCGCAGTCAAGGAAGACGTCTACGGCGTCTACACGAACACGACGCCGGTCGAGGCATATCGCGGCGCCGGGCGTCCGGAGGCGACGTTCATGCTCGAACGAGTCATCGATCGCCTCGCCGACGAACTGAAAATGGATCCTGCGGAACTGCGGAAAAAGAATTTGATCCCGCCGTTCGACAACGGCCACGACGTCGTGACCGGGCTGAAGTACGACAGCGGAAATTATCCCCGGGCGCTGGACAAGGCACTGGCGCATGTGGATTACGCCGGTCTGCGGAAGGAGCAGGCGGAGCTTCGGAAGAAGGGGCGTCACATCGGTATTGGCGTCGGCCTCTACGTCGAGATCTGCGGGCTCGGACCGTCACAGGTCGCGGGCGCCGTCGGCTTTCAGGGTGGACTCTGGGAGAGCGCCATCGTCCGCTTCCATCCGAGCGGAAAGGCGCACGTCTTCATCGGTTCGTCACCGCACGGTCAGGGCGAAGAAACGACGTTTGCGCAGATCGTCGCCGATGAGCTCGGTGTCAACGTTGGGGACGTAAAGGTCGTCCACGGCGACACTGAAACCACGCCGATGGGGTGGGGTACCTACGGTAGCCGCACCGCGGCGGTCAGCGGTGCCGCGCTCGCCGTCGCCACGCGCAAGATCAAGGAGAAGGCGAAACTCCTCACCAGCCACCTGCTCGAAGCGGCCGTTGAAGATATCGAGTACGCCAACGGCAAGTTCTTCGTCCGCGGCTTCCCCGAGAAACACAAGACGATTCAGGACATCGCGCTGATGGCCAACGTCGCCTGGAACATGCCGCAGGGGATGGAGCCCGGGCTGGAGGCCTCGACCTTCTACGATCCGCCGAACTTCGTGTTCCCATTCGGGGCGCATATCGCGGTCGTCGAAGTCGATTCGGAAACGGGGCACATCCAACTGAAGCGTTACGTCGCCGTTGACGACTGCGGCCATCAGATCAACCCGATGATTGTCGAAGGGCAGGTGCACGGCGGAATCGTGCAGGGAATCGGACAGGCGCTCTGGGAACACGCCGTGTACGCGGACAACGGCCAGCTGCTCACCGGGTCGATGAACGATTACGCGCTTCCGCGCGCTGATGCGCTGCCGGACATCGAGGTGCTGTCGACGGTCACGCCGTCGCCGCATCATCCGCTCGGCGTCAAGGGAGTCGGAGAGGCAGGAACGATCGTGTCGACCTGCACGGTCTACAACGCCGTCATCGATGCGCTGAAGCCGTTCGGCGTGAAGTCGATCCAGATGCCGCTGTCGCCCGAGCGCGTCTTCAACGCGATGGCAGCGGCGAAGGGAGCCTAGTCATGTATTCCGCGAACTTCGACTATCACCGCGCCCGTTCGCTGGCCGACGTGCATCGCCTGCTTGCGGCCAACCCGGGAGCCAAGCTCCTGGCCGGTGGCCACAGCCTGATTCCGCTCATGAAGCTGCGCCTCGCGGCTCCGCCAGCCGTTGTCGACATCGGCCGTATTCCGGAGCTGCGCGGTATCTCGCGCAGCGGCGACACGATCCGGATCGGCGCGCTGACGACGCACGCTGACATCGCCGCATCCGCCGATGTGCAGAAGGCGGCGACTGCGCTCGCTGAGGCAGCCGGGATGATCGGCGATCCGGCGGTGAGAAGCCGCGGCACGATTGGCGGCAACATTGCGCACGCGGATCCGGCCTCCGATCTGCCGACCGTGCTCGTTGCGCTCGATGCGCGCATCGTGGTCGTGGGCCCATCAGGGGAGCGCACCATCGCTGCCGACGGATTCTTCACGGGCATCATGACGACCACGCTCGCCGACAACGAGGTGCTGACGGCGATAGCGGTGCCGGTCGCCGCGCGCGGGCAGGGCTCGGCCTACGTGAAGTTCTCCCATCCCGCGTCGCGCTACGCCGTGATCGGCGTCGCGGCCTCCGTCACGTCCGCGAGCAACCAGTGTTCGTCGGCCCGCATTGCATTGGGTGGGCTCGTGCCGCATGCGCGCCGTGCCGCGGCGGTTGAAAAGGCGCTGGTCGGGAAGGCGCTCGACGGCGCGGCGATTGCCGCGGCAGCAGGACAGGTCGGATCGGATCTCGGCGGCGAGGTGAGCGGCGACATCTTCGCATCGGCTTCGTATCGCAAGGCAGTCGCGCCCGTGTACGTCAAGCGCGCGATTGCCGCAGCCGCCGCGCGCGCCGGCCTCGCGTGAGCCGCGCGCCGCTGGCGATTCCGCCGTCGGTTGACGCGCTGCAGGGAGCGCTTGCCCGCGAACACTACATCGCCGAGCGGGCGCTCGCGGTCTCCATCTACCTGGCTCTGCGGCTGAAACGGCCGCTGTTTCTCGAGGGTGAGGCCGGTGTTGGCAAGACCGAAGTTGCGAAGGTGCTTGCCGCCGCGCTGAATACCTCGTTGATCCGCCTCCAGTGCTACGAAGGTCTCGACGTCAGCCAGGCGGTGTATGAGTGGAACTATCCGCGGCAACTGCTCGAAATCCGGATGATTGAAACGGCGACGGATCTCGATCGCGCCGCCGCAACCCATGAGCTCTTTACCGAGACATTCCTCATCAAACGCCCGCTGCTGCGTGCCGTCGAGCAAACGCGCGAGCGGGCGCCCGTCCTACTGATCGACGAAATCGACCGCGCGGACGAAGAGTTCGAAGGGTATCTGCTGGAATTCCTGTCCGACTTTCAAGTCACGATTCCGGAGCTCGGCACCATTCGCGCCGACGAGCCGCCGGTCGTGGTGATCACCTCCAACCGCACACGCGAAGTGCATGACGCGCTGAAGCGCCGCTGCGTCTACAGCTGGATTCCGTATCCGGACTTCGACAAGGAATATCGAATCGTGACCGCGAAAGTGCCTGGGGCGTCGGAGCGGCTCGCCCGACAGGTCACGGCCTTCGTGCAGGATCTGCGGACCGCGGATCTCTACAAGGCCGCCGGCATTTCCGAAACGCTCGATTGGGCGGCGGCGCTCGTCGCCCTCGACCGCGATGTGCTCGATCGCGACGTGATCGACGAGACGCTCGGCATTCTGCTGAAGAACCAGGAAGACATCGATAGCGTGCGCGGCGAACGGGTTGGCGCCATTCTCGCCCGCGTCCTCGCTTAGGGTTCAATGGGTTCATTGGGTTCATTAGGTTCAACAGGTTCGCGTTCGAACGAACCACACGAACCAGAACCCCATGAACCTCATGAACCCAATGAACCTCATGAACCCAAACTGATTTCGAACATTCTGCTATTCGGCCGCGTCCTGCGCGCGGCCGGCGTTCATGTGCACCGCGAGCGGATGGTCGATGCCATCCAGGCGACCGAGTGGATTGGGATCCGCAGCCGCGCGGACCTGCGTGCCACGCTGTCGGCGCTCCTCGTCCACCGGCACGAGGATCTGGCGCTCTTCAACGAAGCGTTCGATCTCTTTTTCCGCTCGCATGACTCATCGGAGCTCGACCTTCCGCTGTTTTCGCTGGGCGAACGCGCACGCATCGCCATGCGGCGTAACGCAGGCGCGCCGCAGCGGCTCGATCTGGAATCGGAGGCGTCGGAGGCGGCGGCCGCCGCGTTCGCCATCGGCGCCTACAGCACCGTGGAAGTGTCGCGCACGAAGGACTTTGCAGACTTCACGGCCGCGGAGCTCGAAGCGGCGCGACGGCTGATGCTGCGCATGCGCTGGCAGCCTGGCATCCGGCGCACACGCCGATGGCAGCACGCGTCGCGCGGCGATATCGACATGCCGCGCCTGCTGCGCGCGAATCTGATGCGCGGGGGAGAGCTCATCGACCTGCCGCGGCGCATCCGTCGCGAGGCGCCACGGCCGATCGTGATGCTCGCCGATGTGAGCGGATCGATGGATCGCTACAGCCGCATGCTGTTGGCGTTTGCCAGCGGCCTGACGCGCAGCGCGCGGCAGGTCGAGAGCTTCGTGTTCGCGACGCGCCTGACGCGAGTCTCCCGGCTCGTCTCGGTGGCGACCGGTCACCGCGTCGTCTCCCGTATGGTCCGCGACCTCCACGACTGGGGTGGCGGCACGCGCATCGGCGAGGCGCTGCGTGGGTTCAACACGACGTGGGCACGCCGCGTCATGCGTCACGGTCCTGTCATCCTCATCGTTTCCGATGGATGGGATCGTGGCGATCCGAAGCTGCTCGCGCAGGAGCTCGCCCGGCTTCGACGCCGCTGCTCGCGGTTGATCTGGCTGAACCCGCTGCTTGGTTCGGCCGGATACGAGCCGCTGACGCGGGGTATGCAGGCGGCGCTCGAGCACATCGACGACTTCATGCCGGCTCATAATCTCCGGAGTCTCGAAGATCTGGCCGCACATCTACAGCGCATCGATCACGGTCGTCATGGAGATCAGCGACACACATAGCTTTGC
>Ga0065705_10104532_pt1 | contig 13698 bp, 9 predicted proteins | sample SwibulcommuniRL2_FD_59092 | JGI IMG/M metagenome (GOLD analysis project Ga0065705, IMG submission 59092) | Bulk soil microbial communities from switchgrass field near Rose Lake, East Lansing, Michigan, USA - RL2 Bulk Soil v2 (version 2) | ecosystem: Environmental > Terrestrial > Soil >...
GCAGGCTCTGGTCCTGTACCCGCAGTGGAGGCTGGGGTGGACGGAGCCCCTGCCGCCGCCGCCGAGATCGCTCGGGCGAGACGCACTCCGCCTCTCTCAACGAACGAGAGCGCGTCATCGGGCGAGAGCCCCAACGTCAGCTTCGCCGCGATCTCGTACCCGGCGATGGCGGCTTCCAGTGCACGGTCTTCCGAGGAGCGCGTCGCCCCTCCGCCGCCACCCCGCCCACCGCCGGACTGTTCCGCTTTCCAGACGCCGACGACCTCGACAACCGACGTCTTCCCCTGGTCGTTCGTGGAGATCCGGTACTCCTGAGGCTTGCCCAGACAGCCTTGCACCGCATCGGCTCCGGCCTTGCTGAAGCACACGCTCTCCTGTCCGGGCGGGTCGATCCACTTCACCGGCCACAGGCTCTTGCTCTTGTTCTCGCCGTACTTCTTCTCCTGATCGACGAAGCCAGCGACTCGCGTTTCAGTCGTCGTCGCCATGCCGGACCACCTTCTGGGGGAGGATCTCGATCTTGCTCTTGTCGATCGCGTGGACCTTGTCCAGGACCGTGATCGCGTTCATCAGCCCCTGGTCGAGTCCCTCGATGTATCCGAGCGCGAAGGCGTCGGCCTCCGCGAACGTGTCCCAGATCCGCGGCAGGAACCGAACGCCCTCATCGTCGAACGTCTCAACGCGCCAGCCGTCCGGCGTCTCCTGGATCCCGACGGTGCCCGCGATCTTGCCCTCGACCGTCGGACCGCTCAGGCTGCTCGCCTTCAGCTCGTAGTGACCCTGCTGGTCTCCCTCACTTGACATCGGCCACCACCTTCAGGTCGGGCTTCTGGCTGTCCACCGCGATCGCTTCCAGGTGCTTGCAGAAACACGTTGCAGGGCAGTCGCCCTCGTCGCTCCACCGCTGGTACCACACGTGCTTGTACGCGAGGAACGTGGTGAAGTCGTCGGCGACCTCCTCGACCGCGAAGTTCCCGTCGGGCTTCAGCAGGACGATCATCGCGCCGTCGATCGGCGGCATCGGGTACGCGATCGTCTCGATGCCCTCGCGCCGGAGCAGCCACTCCGCGTGTCGGTACGCCGAGAGCTGCCACTTCTGCTCGGCCGAGTAGATCGCCTTCCCGGTCTTGTAGTCCACGAGCAGCGTCCGCTCCGATGCGTCGATCTGGAGCGCGTCCAGCGTCCCGCCGTAGCCGTGAGTCAGGTTCGCGACGGGCATCTCCAGGTGAACGGTGTGGGGTTTGAAGGTGCTGACGTACTTCTCGAACGCGAGCCCGAACGGGCGGATGTCCTCGGGGAGATCCTCCGGGACGAGCTCCGCGCCGTTCTCGTACGCCTCGATCCATGAGTGGATCGTCTTGCCCCGCACCGATGCCTGGCCGCTCGAACGCCAGCGAGCTCCCATCGCTTCCTTGATCGACGCGCCGGGATTCGCGAAACAGAACTTGGCTGTCTCGGCCACCGCCCAGTTCGTGATGGCTTCCTTTGTGACTTCCTTCAGGATCGTCGTCACCGAAGGGACCGCGCGCATCTCGTCGCTGAAGCCCTCGATCGGTGGGACGAAGTAGTGATCTCCCCGCTTGATCGGAACCGTCTTCGCCATCCCAGCCTCCTGTGGTCACGCTCAGTCTAGCCGAAACCACAGGCTACTGCTACCCTCCGACAAGGGGAGTCGCCAGCCTCGGAGATCTACCCTGGCAAGGCTGGCCGAAGTCGGCCTCATCGTGGCCGGACTCCCCCTACTTCACGGGGTTGGGTACGACGGTTCTTTCGCGATCCCGAGGAGCCAGCCGAAGATCGGCCACTTCTTCTCCAGGAGCCGAACCACGAGGTAGTAGAGCCCGATGATCGCGCCGGTCAGCGCCTGAACGGCCGGGTCGCTCAGGCTGCTCGACAGCACGCCGACGCTGATGAGCCACCCGACCGCGATCGCTACCCACGTCCGTACGAGCGATGTGATGAAGTCGGTCATGTTCACCTCCCCGGTTTCTCGTCACGTTGACGGACGACGACCAGGACGGTCGGTTCCTCGCCGCGATCGCTGCCCTCGTTCCAGAGCACGTGCTCGACGATGAGCGATGGAGCCTCGACGCCGTTGGCGAGCCGGATCGTCTCGCCCTCCCGCGGTACACCGGCCAGCAGAACCTCTCGCGTTCGCCCGTTTGGGAACGACAGGGTCACCATAATCACCCGTACAACCCCTTCCTCTCAGGCTCAGGTTCCTGCTGCTGCTGCTGCTGCTGCTGCTGCGCCTCGACGACCTTCTGCTGTCGGCGTCGATCGTTCAGGTCGTTCTCCAGCTCGTGGATCCCCTCCTCGGTGGCAAGGATGATGGCGAGAGCCTGCTCGCTCGGCTGCTGTCCGCTCGCCTGCCGGAGCTCGACGATCTCACGCAACCCGATCAGCTCGCGCCTTGATCCCTCCAGCCGCGCCTCCATCTCTTTCGTGACGTTGGAGTTGACGAGCGTGTGGATCACGGCTTGCCCGTCGGCGAGTGCATCGAGCTTGACCGACTGTGCCCTCGTGTCCTTCGCGACACGCTCGTTCGCCGCGAGCAGGAGTGTCGCGGCCTCCGCCGCCTTCTCAGCAACGGCGTCCTGGCGCGCCCAGTCCTCGCGCTTCTCTTTGCGCCGCGCCCGGTTGTTCAACGCGGCGAGCAGCAACGGTCCCATCAGAACGAGGAAGCCGAGCAGGATGGTTTCGCTCATGGGTTGCACCCCGTCCCTCCGGCACAGTCGAAGTGAACGTGGTAGTGAGTGACGCCCGTGTAAGTGTGCCAACCCTGCGACGGCGTCCAGATCTTCCGGTTCACGATCACGGTCGCCGCGTTGGCGTTGCCCGCCTTGGTCTGCGCGACGATGAACTCGGCCACGTTCTCCAACTGGGCCATGCCGCCGGACAACACGAAGATGTCCTCGGCCGCGCCCTGCCACTTCTCGCCGTCGGTGTACCCGAGGTAGCCGTGCTTGCTGACGGTGCTGGTGCCGTCGATGTTTCGGCAGTACCAGAGCCCTCCCGATCGGACGTCGAACTTTGCCCAGACGAGGGCGTGGATCTTCTCGACGGCAGGGTGCGCGTGCAGATCCGGGATCACCGGATCCTTGGTGATCTCTCGGATCGAGAGCTGGTCCATGTTCGAGCGTCGCTGAACGATCAGCTTCGGGCCGACGCCCATGCGAGCGGTGCGATCGGCGACGGACCTGATCACTTGCTCGGTGTCGCGCCAGCGCCCGTACTTCGAGGTGCCCGCCTCACGGAGTCGCGACTGTTCCGACGGCTTCAGGAACGAGCGGGTACGCCGCATCATCCCGGCGCGGTTGCTGGTGCGCGGCATCTCTGCCTCGGGGAAGCGTGCGGTGATGAACTCGGTCGCCATCTAACCTCCCGGCCTCGTGCCGTAGTGGAGATGATCGTAGTGGTCCTTCACGCGCCAGAGCAGCTCGGTCAGAGCCGGGCCGTACTTCTGCTGGAGCTTGGCGTAGAGCCAGTCCAGCGCCGCAGGCTCACCACCCCATCGTCCGCCGCCGACGTAGCTCACGTCACCGGCCTCGCCCGTGTAGTGCTGGCTGTTCGTGACGTGGCCGGAGCTGATCTGCCCGGTGCCCTGGAAGCCTTCGAGCCCGCTCACCTCGAAGCCGGGCCGGTGCTCGATGAACCGCGCGATCTCTCGCGCCGTCTCGGCGTTGGCTCCGGCACCCGGACTGAAGCCGGGGATCCCCGATGCCGCCGCTCCGCCGCCCGCGGTCGGCCGACCGCCACCGCGCCCGAGGTTGATCCCGGAGATCCCGGCCAGCGAGTAGTCGGTCTGACGTGGGGCCTCGTAGCCCATCAGGAAGGGCAGCTCCCGCACGGAGGGCCGCTGCTGCTGCCCCAGGAGCGCCAGGAGCTCCTCTGGCAGCTCGGGCTGCTCAACCGGCCCATATGCCGTCTGCGGGACGATCTGGGGCTCCTGGTAGCCCAGAGAGCCCCCTGGGGTGGCCTCTCGGACCAGACCCCTGAGTCCCAGCGCCATCCTCAGCCTCCCAGCTTGCTCGCGGCGAACCCGCCACCGCCGCCCGAGCTCGCAGCCCCGGCGACCGACTCGTCAGGAGGAACGTAGCCCTGTTGACGCAGGACTGCCATGATCGCGGCCCTCTGTTCTTCGAGCTCGCGGAGCTGCTCCTCGGTCAGGTTGATGTCGTACGTCGTGAACCCGAAGGATCGAGACAGCGCATCGAGCGGACTGAACGGGGTGTAGGGCTCGCCCGTGTCCGGATCCACCCGGACCTGCGCCTCCCGATTCGCGATGACGTCGAGCAGCGAGCTCGTGTCGTACGTGCGCCCGCCCGCGATCGCGTCCTTCAGCAGGTCGTACTGCGGGATCTGCTGCGCGAGCATCTCCCAGACCGACGGCCGGACCGTCTCGACCCGCTCCGCCGTGTAGCCGCCACCGGGCTTGGCCGAGATCCGGTACTGCGCGTCGGATCCGAACGCCGACGCCACGTCGGGATCGGTGAACTCCCGCCCCGACAGCGTGCTCCGCCCGCTCGCGTACTCCCACCCCGCCTTGATCAGCGGGTGGATCAACGACAGCGGCGACTGGAACACCGCGCTGAACGGATCCGGCCCGCGGGTGGACATGAACCGCGTCTCGTTCGGGTTGGCTCCAGGTCCGATCGGCACGAAGCCGCGCGCCCACTCCGGCAGTCCCCCCGAGTAGTCCTCCTCGATCTCGTTGCCGACCTGCGCGAGCTGGCGCATCACGGCGAACCTGACCGGGTGCTCGATCGGGAACGTCAGCAGCAGGTGCGTCACGTGTCGGTAGAACCCCCAGAACGGCACCAGGAACCGGCGCATCACCTGACGTCCGAACGGAGACATGGCCGCGTAGTCGTTGAAGAAGTAGTTCACCTCGTTGACCGCTTTCCCGAACAGCTTCTCGTCCGTGCCGATGTCGAAGATCTGGTTCAGCGACGTCCGCGACGTCCAGAACGATCGAGCCGACCGCTTCAGCCCAGCCCTGATCGAGGTGCGCTCGGCAGCCGTGATGTAGCTCGCGCGACGGAAGGCATCCTCGATGTCGCTGTTCAGCCCTCGCATGAAGTCGCCGAACTTCCGGAAGCCGCGAGCGACCGGCGTCTTGGAGATCGACTCGAAGACCTGGCCCGTCGCCGTCTGCCCCGCGCGCCCGAGCTTGGTGTTGTACGCGCCGACGGTCCCGAACAGACCGCCCTCGACCTTGGACAGAGCCTCCTCACCGATCGTCCCGCGGACCGCCTCGCGGAACCGTGGCGAGAGCTGCCTGATCACGTCGGAGAGCTTCCCGCCCTGCATCTTCAGGAACAGGATGTTGCCGAACAGGTTGTTCACGATCCACCGAGGAGACCCGGCCAGGGCCATGTTCCGCCACAGGTTCGTCGGCGTGTCCCAGAACAGCCGGGCGCTCGATCCGAGGAGCGGACGCATCGACGCATCGAGCCGATCGGCGACCAGCTTGGGGATCGCCCAGAGCTCGACACCGCGACCCGTGAGTCCGATCGCCTCGTCCTGGCTCTCGACGATCACGTTCTTCACCAGATCCCACATGCCCTCGTCCATCGACAGGGCCTCGCCCTCGTACCCCGCCTTCTGGAGCCGCTCGGAGACACGACGCATCACCTCGTCGTCCACCTTCACGCGCAGCTTGTAGAACCGCTTCAGGAAGTCCGGAGCGAAGACCGCCTCGTTCGGGGCCAGGATCTCGCCCTCGTGCATCCGTCGGCCGAACCGGCGCGTGACGGCCTCGACGAGGTAGAGCGCCTCGCGCTTGCGGATCGCCAGTGCAGCTCGCCGGGAGTACGCCTCGAACGGATCCTTCACGTACAGGTCGTTCGCCGTCAGGTAGCCCGTGTTCTTCATCTCGAAGCCGGGCCGGTTAGTGCGAGCTCGCATCCCCTGGGTCCGGCGCGGCAGCAGCCAGTCGCTGAACTTCCGCGGAGTCCGCGCGTCGTACTTGGGGTAGTAGACCGGCTGGGGCAGACCGTCTCCGCCGATCTCCGAGTCGAGCTGGAGCGTCGAAGGACCACCGACGAAGTCGCCCGTGTCTTTGTCCCAGCGAGCTCCACGCGACAGACGCAGCGGCAGGTACTGGGCATCGAACGCGAGATCCGGGGTGTAGCCCTGCGCGATCATCGGATCGGCCAGCTTCGATCCAACCTGGAGCCGGAGGCTGTTCATCACCTTCCGCATCTGCGGCACCTTCACCCCGAGCCCGGCCTCGCGGATCTCGTCGGTGACGGCCTCCCACATGCCCTGGCTGTAGCGTCCGGCCTTCTCGACCGCCTCCCACTCCTCCAGCGGGATCGCCTCGTAGCCGTTCTGGCGCAGCGCGAACTCGCGGACCTTCTCGGCCATCCACACGCGCGTGCGCCATGTCGCCTCGTCCGCCTGGTGCATGAGCGGAGTCATCAGTTGGAGCTCCACCGGACCGCCGCCCGGCATCTGCAACGTGACGGTGATCGCTCGCGTGCCGTCGCGCTCGGGGACGTTCAGCGACTGCTCCGAAGTCCAGATCCGCGGAGCGACGCCGTTCGTGAGCCTCGGGTCCAGCCCGTTGATCGCGCGCTCCAACACGCCGATCGGATCTCGCAGGACGTCGGGGTCGATGATCCTCACACCGGCTATATCCCGTACCCCCTGCCAGCCTGTCATCGCTTGCCCCGCAGGCGCTCTGGAGGCAGAGGACTCTATTTCCTGGAGCCCCTTTGAGCGCCACCTGACGCCCTCCGGACCGAAGATCTGCGAGAGCTGCGGCATCAGCACGTCGCGGTAGCTGTCGGCCATCGACTGCGCGTCTTCGACCGTCTGCGCCACCGACTGATCCCAGTAGGGCTGTTCGCCGTGGACGTAGCCGTACTCGGGCAGCGGGTTCTCCAGGACGTCGGACTGCGGCAGCTCGACGTGGAGCTCGCTGTCGGTGAACGCCTGGTTCCGGCGCAGCGCCGTGTGATCGGCGAGCTGAGCTCCGTCGGACTCCGGATCCACGACCATCCACGTCGCGTCCTCGTGTTGCTGCCCGGTGCCGAGCCGGTAGCGGTCCATCACGTCCGTCATCTCTGCACCCGCGGCGGGCTCGTTCGTCCGCTCGTTGATGATCCGCCAGGCGTCCTCAGGATCTAGCGCCTGCACCCGCGCGAGCTCCTCGGGTGTCATCTCCGCTCCGGATGCAGCTCGCGTGAGCTCGACGGCCGCTCGGTTCGGAGCGTCTTCCCCGAACTGAAGGTACCCGGCGTTGCCGACGCGCTCGTTGAACGCCTCCTCCTGCAACACCCGTCTGGTCCACTCGCCGTTCACTCGCACGACCGCGTGTGGGGAGACGACCGCCATCTGCGGGGCCATGTAGTTGCCGACCGTCAGGAGCTCGGCTCCCGCGTCTCGCATCGCCTGGTGGGTCGTCGGCTCCCCGGCGTTGAACAACTGCGCGCCCTGGCCCCGGATCTCGACGAGCAGATCCGTCGGCTCCATGCTCGCGATCAAGCGGACGAGAGCGCGGACGTTGGCGGTGTCGGTCTGGATCGCGTTCCCGAGAGCTCCCAGACGGTCGTAGCCGCTCGATCCGAATGTCTGGTCCATCCAGTCGCTCGGCTCGGTCTCCCCGTTCGCGATCCCCCGCACCTCCTCCTGGATCTCCTCGCGGACGCCGGAGAACGGATCCTCGGGTTCGTAGCCGCCCTCGTCGGGATCCCACTCATCCATCGCCGTGTAGTACCGGCTCTCGGCGTTGCCGATCTGCTGGTCCAGGTAGTGGACGATGAGCCGCACCTGCTCCTCGCTCAGGGTCTGGAGCGGGACGGCCTCGTCGAAGTCGTCCGGCATCTGCGTGCCGTGGCGCGGGTAGAGCGCGCGTCCGGCTTCTCCGTCACGGATCGCGGGGACGTCATCGCGGAGCGCCGCGAACGTGCGCTGATCGAGCAGGTGCTGACGAGCTGCACCCGTCGGATCGGGGACGACGTACAGCCCGGTACCCGATCCCTCGAACTCGCCACCGATGAACACGCCGTTGCCACCGCGCATCGCTCCGCGGGCGTAGAGCCCCTCCACGTTCATCATCGGAGAAGCGTTGCCCGCGCCCGTTCCCTGGCTCCCGTACGCCGCCTTGTTCGCCGCGCCCTCCGCCGTGAGCCGGTGATCGGGGATCTCCCGGACGATGTGACGACCCTGCGAGCTCTGGCTCTGGATCGCCCGGACCAAGAGCTGCCGTTCCTCCAGCGACATCTGATCGACGAGCCGACCGAACGGGATGTGACGGAGCTGCTCCGGGGTGAACGCTCGGAGCGTCGGCATGAAGGGCATGTAGTGCTGGAAGCCGTAGGCCAACGCCCCCGTCTGCTCCAACTGGTCGAGCATCCTGCTCCAGGATCGGTTGATCGAAGCCGCGGAGTCCACCGTCGAGAACTCGATGCGGAAGACGCCCGGATACTTCACCTGGAGCTCGTCGTAGAACCAACGCTGGAGCGCGCGATCGACGAGCCCGTTCATCCGCGCGTCCGTCAGCGAGACGCCGTGACCCTGGAGCCCGACCCCCATCTCGTGGATCGTCAGGTTGCCCTGGCCGTCGTACTCGGTGGCCGCGTAGCCCTCGTAGCGCCCACCCTGGTCGTTGATCTGCCACCGGCCGGAGTAGTCGTCGAAGGTGAACTCCCAGTCTTCGGGATCGGGGATCTCCATCCCCCACTGGTTCCGGCGGGTGTCCGGTCCGGTCCAGGTCTCGCGAGCTTCCTCTGCCGCCGCGTAGCCGGGGTGCTGTGTTCCCTCGGACGCGCGCCAGAACGACTGCGCCGCAATCCCCTGGTCGTACGCCGTCGAGCCCGTGCTCTCGGCCGCGATCGTGCCGGGTGCCGGTTCGGGAGCGAACTGCGTCTGCTCGCCTTCGATGTACGGCCCGACCGGATGCTCGGGGAAGTCCTCGGTCGCGAGGTTCGAGCGGTACGGGTCCGGATCGAACAGCGTGTCCGGCAGCGGCTGGTTCGCCGACGGGTGACGCTGCCAGATCTCGTCCACGAGCCGATCGACTCGCTCGACGACGTCGGGAGCCATGTAGAGCTGCTGATCCCACAGCTCCAGATCCTCACGGACGACGTCCATCAGCGACTCGCCGAGCTCTGACTCGGGGTATCCGGCGTTGACGATCGCCGCCTGTTGATCGGGAGCGGGCAGCTCTGTGAACGACTCGACTACAGGCCGAGCCGCAAGATCATCTGCCACTCCTGGTCCAGGCGTTCCCGGTTCGCCTTCAACCACTCCTGGCCGTGGTCTCTCAGCAAGCGGGCCTCCCAGCGTTCCCTGAGGGCCTCCTGTTCGGGGGACGCTTGCAAGGGGCTGGACGTCGGGGAAGGTGGCGTAGCGTTCGGCGATGGACTCACGTGGGCCTCCCTCATATCGCATCCAGGCTACACGCGGCGTGCCGAACCGTTCGTAGTTCCAGTTGGCAGGCGCGTAGTCGGGGTTCCAGGGCAGGCTCGCGAACGGCCTGAACCCGAAGCGCGCGTAGTAGTCGGTCAGGAACCCGTCGAAGTGGAAGACGTACGTGCCGCCGTTCTGGATCGCGTGGACCATCAGCGCCTTGCCGACACCGGGCTCGGCGTCCGGCGTCGCGAAGACCCCCGCGATCTGGCCGTCCGGATCCATGAAGTAGCCCGCCGTGCGATCGGCGGTCAGGTACGGCCGAGCTCCCCGCTCCGCGAGCTCGCGCGGGCTGAACAGCGTGACGAAGGGCTGCCACTCGTGGCCCATGTTCGCGCGCGCGGCGACGTAGTCCTCCATCGTGGACAGACCGATCTCGACGTCCGGCGCGATCAGACGGCGCACGTCCGGTGGACGCAGACGGTCCGGCGTGACCCGGAGCCGCACCATCGGACGGCCCTCGCGCGATGCGATCCGGAACTCCGTCACCTCGGGGTGGCGCAGATGGAGCTCGCGCAGGGTGCTCCTGACGCCGCGTGGTCCCAGCACCCCAGGCCCGAAGCCTTCGGTCGCCATGATCTGGCCGTACCGAACCGGCGTGATCGCCGCGGGTGTCGTCTCCTCCCCGAGCCGCACCTCGAACGTCCCGAGATCCCGGCCGACGGGATCGCGCACCCGGTACGTCGGCTGCTCCGTGTCGGGGATCCGATCGAGCCAGGGCGTGTCGGTCTCCGCGTGTCGGGCGCGGAACATCAGATCCTCGTAGCTCATCGGGGGACGACCCTCGAAAGCGAGCCGTGCCGCTGCATCGAAGTCACGCGGCGACAGGTCGGTGAGAGCTCGAAGCGCCGCGCGGTACTCCGACGGTGTCACGACCGACTCGGGCATCCGCTCGCCGACGATCCCGAGCTGCCGCTGCGCCTCCTGGACCCCGTGGATCTCCCCGAGCCGTGCGATCTCCCGCTCGGTCTGAGACAGCCGCCGCTCCAACATCGTCCGGTAGTCGCGGTAGCCTCCGATGCGTGTGTGAGTCGGGTCGAAGCGCGTTGTCGGACCGACGCGGCGGACGGTGGCCTGCGATCCCACCCGCCGGTTCGCGATCCGCTCGACCTCGCTCTGGATCCATGCCCGCTCTGCCCCCAGGTCTGCCAGTCGTTCTCCGACCGGAGCGACCTCGCCGACCGTCTCGTTGATCTCGTCCAGGTTCTGGGTCGCGATTCGCAGAGCCTCGATCATGCCGGGCGTGGACGTCCCCGCCTCGACCGCACGCTGAGCCGTCCGCTGTGTCGCCGTGGCGACGCGCGCCGCGAGCGCGGGCTCGTCGATCAGCATCGAAGTGTCCAGGAGCTGGAGCGCGTGGACCGCTGCCTCCGCCGTGAGCTCCTCGGGGATCTGCGCGAGGATGTCCCCGAACTCCCGTGTGAGAGTCTCTCGCTCGTGGATGAACCGGCTGCCCGTCGTCCCGATCAGGTTGTCCGCGATCTTGCGGAGCTGGTACTTCTCGACACGTGGGCGGAGCGTCCGTTCGATACCCCCTTCGCGAGCGATGGACCGGAGTCGTTCAAGCTGGGTGAGCTGGGACTGGATCCCTGGGCGCTCGGCCGCACCGGCCTCCTCTAGCGCGCTCCGCAGTCCTACGATCTCGTTGTCCATCGCCTCGATCGGTCGCGTCAGCACCTTGTTCAGCCCACGCTGGTAGATCCGCCGGATCGGGCTGTACGCCTGCGGGATCAGATCGACAGCGCCCTCGGCCGTCAGCATCGGGATCGGCTTGCCCTGCACCTTCGAGACGAACTTCGCCGCGCGGCTTACTTCCGCGAGCGGGTTGTCCGCGAGCAGAGCCACCTCCTCCGCGATCCGAGGGATCCGACCAAGCGCCGACGCTGTGCGCGCAGCGCCGTAGCTCCCCGCCGTCGCGACCGTTGCCACGTCCGATGCGAACGCCAGTGGGTGTTCATACAGTCCTCTCAGGAAGCCGCCGACCGATCCGTACCGGCTCGCGTAGTCGGACGCGATCGCCGGAGCCATGCCGTAGCCCTCACCGATGTCGCCGATGTCGAGCGCCGTCCCGCCGGTCTCGATGCTGCCGAGCGTCGCCGCTTCGGCTCCCGCCTTGACCAGGTCGTGCAGGACGCCCTTGGAGAAGTCGCTGTAGCCGCCGGACTCGAACGCGCCGAGCGTCAGCCCCTCCGCTGTCGCCTTGCCGACGTCGGAGATCAGCGAGCCGCCCATCGTCGCCATGCCCGAGACGAAGTCGTGCAGATCTCGAACCGCGTTGACGGCGAAGCCTCCGAGACCTTCGGAGCTCGGACGTCGGTTGTCATATGGGTTCAGACCCGGCACCGTCGGCGCTGTCCGGATCGGAGGTGCTGCGATCGGCGAGACTCCGCCGAGCTTGCCCGACGCGAACCCCATCTACGCGGGCCTCGTGCCGTACAGATCCTCGTCCAGCGGACCGCCTTCGATCATCGAGCTCGGCAGGTAGTCCGGGTAGATCCCGCCGAAGTTCGTCAGGCTCCCACCGAGTCGCCGCAGGAACCCGAGGAAGCCAGCACTCCCGCTGCTCGGGACGACGTCGGTGATCAGAGACGGATCCGGGACCGACGTGGATGGCAGCCGCGGGGCCGCGCGGGGCACCCCTGCCGCGATCGAGCGCAGGACGCCTGTCCCGCCACCCCCGTACGGAGCCGCCGCTCCCCGCAGCCCCTGAGCCAGAGCCGCTCCTGCTCCGATCCCGGTGCCGGTCGCGAGGATCCCCGCCGCGTTGAACTGACCGTTCGGATCCGGTCCTGGACCTGTCGGACCTGTTGGACCAGTGGGAGCCAGAGCTGGCGTCTCGGTCCGGATCGGTGGTGGAGCTCCGCCGGTCGTCGTCGTCGGTGAAGCGAGGTAGGCGTTGCGGACGGCCTGGTCGATCAGTCCGCCGAACTCGCCGACGTACTCCTGCCCGGCCTCGTCGATCGTCGGCTGTCCCGTCACCGGATCCGGTGGTCCGGCGGTGAGCTGCGCGTAGATCGCCTGGCTGATCTGGTCCAGGGTGCCGCCCTCGGCCTTCATCGCTCGCACCTGCTGGTTGATCGCCGCGACGTCGGACTCGTCGAACCCGATGTCCGCGAGCGGAGACAGACCGCCCGGCATCCCCTGTGTCTGCTGGACGAAGCTCTGGGTCGGGAAGCCACCCGGCACCGATGCCTCGGTGTCGAACGGTGTCCCCGCCTCGCGCCCGTACAGCGGAGCCAGGACGTCGCCGATCCGCTGCTGGAACGGTTCGCCCGTGTTCAATCCGGCCGTTGCCTGCATCGACGCGATGACCGACGCGAGATCGTTCTCGCTCAGACCCTGCTGTGCGGCCGTCAGCCCGGTCTCCGAGATCGCCCCGAGCAGACCCGTCTTCGCTTCGGCCTGCGCCTGCATCCGTGCAGCGTTGGCCGAGAGCACCTGGTCCACCATCGTCGCAGCGTCGGATCCGGTCAGACCCTGCTCCATCGCGAACAGGATCTGCTGGAGCTGCTGGCGTTCGTCGTCGTTCAGTGGCATCTACTGCCGCCCGTGCCAACCTGGGGGACGATCGTCCGGCTTGTTGTTGCCGCCACCGCCCCTGTGACCGTCGCCTCGGTGCCCGTCGTTCAGCGCGTCGTTGATCCGCCTGCGCGTGAGCGCGAGCAGCGCCGAGTCGTTGCCGATCTGGGCCTGCGCCGCGGCCTTGCGGAGCTGGAAGTCGCGCATCGCCATCTGCCGCTCGAACTGGGCCTGTTTGAGCTGCCACGCGAGATCCGCGGCCTCGGACTTCTCGTCTCGGATCACCCCTGTTCGCTCGTCACGGATCTCGGATAGGGCATCGGCGAGCTGCTCCAGGTAGTTCTGCCCGACTACCCCCTTCTCGATCGTCGCCTGGCGCTGCGTCGATGCCCCGTATCCGAGATTCCTCGATCGGTCCGAGGCGAGCAACGTCTGCCCTCCCTCACCGATCGAACCCATCGCCGCGTTCGCAGCATCGAGCTCGGATCCTGGCGACACCTCCCCCATCCCCGGCAACCCCTGGAGGCTCTCGGTGAAACCCTGCGAGATCTTCGGGTACTGGTCCTCGTAGTAGCCCTCCTGCTCGCGGAGCTCGCCGCCGAGCGCGCCGTAGATCCCCTCCGACTGAGCTCGGAGCTCCTCGGTCAGATCGCGAGCTCGGGCCTCGTCTCGGGCAAGCTGGCGCAGGTACGGCCGGTTCTGGTTGTGGACCATCTGCTGGGAGCGTCGGATCGTCCGGCTCCGGTTGTTGCCGCCGCC
>Ga0065705_10002225_pt1 | contig 13695 bp, 9 predicted proteins | sample SwibulcommuniRL2_FD_59092 | JGI IMG/M metagenome (GOLD analysis project Ga0065705, IMG submission 59092) | Bulk soil microbial communities from switchgrass field near Rose Lake, East Lansing, Michigan, USA - RL2 Bulk Soil v2 (version 2) | ecosystem: Environmental > Terrestrial > Soil >...
ACTCGCAGTTGACGATCGAGTTGATAGCGCCGATAGCGATGGAGAAGGGGTTGAGGTTTGCGATCCGGGAAGGCGGGCGCACGGTGGGCGCAGGGACGGTATCAGAAGTGATTGAGTAACGGATTATTTGTTATTGACTATTTGCTATTTGCTATTTCGGTGAATGTAAATCGCAAAGAAAATAGCAAATAACAAATAGAAAATAGCAAATAGTAAATAGGTAGGGTTTATGCCGAGAGACAACATCACGTTACAGTGTACCGAGTGCAAGAGCCGGAACTACACGTCGACTAAGAACAAAAAGACGACGCCGGATCGCCTCGAGTTTAAAAAGTTCTGTAGAAAGTGCAGGAGTCATACTCCGCATAAGGAGCAGAAATAACTATTTGTTATTTACTATTTGTTATTTTGCTATTTGCGACTGACTTTCCAGAAATAGCAAATAGTAAATAGAAAATGATAAATAACAAATAGGTAGGGGTATAGTGTTAGCGGCTAGCACGGCGGTCTCCAAAACCGTAAGGCCGGGTTCGAATCCTGGTACCCCTGCCACATCGTTCCGGCGCGGCAACGCGAGAAGCGCGAGGTAGAGAGGATGAGTCGAGTAACAGATTTTCCAGACGACGAAGAGGAGCAGCGGCGGGAAGAACCGGCCCGCGGCGAAGAAGGCGGCAAAGCGTCATTCAAGCTGCCGAAGCTCTCGCTAACCGAGCGCATCAGAGAGTTTTATCACGCTGTTAAGCTTGAGATGGCCAAGACCACCTGGCCGACTCGCACTGAAGTCTGGAGCACCACGGTCGTCGTGCTGATAGCTATTGTCTTCTTCGGGTTCTATTTGTGGGGAATTGACATGGTTGTGACCGTCGGCTTCCAGGCGTTGGAAAAGGCGATAAGGTAGGCGAAAGGCATATGCCAAGAAACTGGTACATCATTCACACTTACTCGGGCTACGAGAAAAAAGTGAAGGAGTCCCTGCAGTCGCGGATCCAGGCCTACGATATGGCTGATCAGATTTCGCAGGTACTTGTGCCTACCGAAACCGTTGTTGAGATGCGCGGATCGAAACGCGTTGAGACTTCGCGAATGTTTTTCCCAGGCTACGTGCTGGTCGAGATCGAGACCGATGAAAAAGGCGAGGTGGGCGAGAAAGTTTGGCACATAATCAAATCCACGCCAAAAGTGACCGGGTTTGTTGGCGGTCAAAAGCCGACTCCGTTGACGCCCGAAGAGGTCGATCAAATCGTGCACCACGTGACCGAGGCTGCTGAGAAGCCAAAGCCGAAACACACGTTCCAGCACAGCGAGCACGTCCGAATTCTCTCGGGCCCGTTTAGCGGATTTACCGGACAGGTTGAAGAGATCAACCCGGACAAGGGCGTGTTGAAAGTGATGGTCACCATCTTTGGCCGGTCGACACCTGTCGAGTTGAATTTTTTGGACGTTGAGAAACTGACGTTCTCGGAAGAAGAATAAAGCAGTTTCTGGTTTCTAGTTTGTGGTTTCTGGTTCGACATTTAATCTAGTAACCAGAAACGAGAAACCAGAAACCCGCAACTAGAGTATTGAGGGGAGAGTTCAGCGTTACTTTGACGCTGGCTCGCAAAGGACCCACGTATGGCAAAAAAAATAACTGCGTATATAAAGCTTCAAGTTCCATCCGGAAAAGCAAATCCAGCACCTCCAATCGGGCCTGCGCTCGGTCAGCACGGCGTCAACATCATGGAGTTTTGTAAGGCGTTCAACGCCAAGACCGCCAACATAGTGGATATGAATATCCCGGTGGTGATAACGGTCTATGCTGATCGCTCGTTTACCTTCATCACCAAGACGCCGCCAGCCGCCGATTTACTAAAGAAGGCTGCCGGGATCGACAAAGGTTCGGCTAAGCCGAATCGCGACAAGATCGGGCGGGTGACTCGCAAGCAGATCGAGGAGATCGCTCGCACGAAGCTTCCGGATCTGAACACAACGTCGGTTGAGTCGGCGATGCGCACGATCGAAGGGACTGCGCGCAATATGGGACTCGAGGTTGTGGATTAATTCCGCGTTAATTAGGGAGTGGCCGGGGCTTCCAAGCCAGCCACGTTAACTACCTGGGAGAAAAGTATGGCCGGAAAGAAATATCGAGCGGCTGCCGAACAGGTTGATTACGATCGCGCGTATTCGATCGATGAAGCGGTTGAGCTTACGAAAAAGGTTGCTTTCGCGAAGTTTGACGAGACCGTCGAGCTAGGGATGACCTTGGGGGTTGATCCTCGCAAGGCAGATCAACTGGTGCGGGGAACCGTTGTTCTTCCGCACGGTCTCGGCAAATCAAAAAAGGTCATCGTGATTTGTTCGGCGGAGAAGGTCCAGGAGGCCCGCGATGCGGGCGCTGACGAAGTTGGCGGGGACGACATTGTGGCTCGAATAAAGGGCGGTTGGGTTGATTTCGATGCTCTGATCGCCACGCCCGATATGATGCGATCCGTAGGACAGCTCGGCAAGATCCTCGGTCCTCGAGGCCTCATGCCGAACCCGAAGACTGGCACCGTTACCGCTGATGTTGAGCGCGCGGTGCGCGAGACGAAAGCGGGTAAAATCGAGTTCCGCGTGGACAAGACTGGCGTTATACACGCGCCGGTAGGGAAGGTGAGCTTTGACAAGGAACGGCTCTCCGAGAACGCCAAGACATTGATAGACGCAGTGATGCGCGCAAAGCCATCGGCGGCCAAAGGGAAGTACGTCAAAAACGCGACGATTTCGTCGACGATGGGACCCGGGATAAAGCTGAATACTGCGGAGTTTTAAGGGAAAGAATATAGGACCTGTTGGACATCTGGACCTATATTCTCTTGGAGATTGAACAGTGAAGACAAGAGTTCAAAAAGAAAAAGAGATCGAACTGCTTCATCGCGAGTTTGAGGAATCACCAAACGCGCTTCTGGTCGGATTTCAGGGGATCAGGGTGTCTGCCGACGAGCGGCTGCGACGCGAGCTTCGCCAGGCGAGTATTTCCTACCGCGTGGTAAAGAACACACTCGCGATTCGCGCCTCGGAAGGCACGCCGATCGAGCAGGTGAAGGGTAAGTTTGAGGGCGCCACGGCAGTAGCTCTATCAAAGGATGATCCGGTGGCGCTTGCGAAATTACTCTCGAAGTGGGCAAAAGAGAGTCCGGTGTTTTCGTTCAAGGCGGCAGTAGTCGAAGGCCGGGCCATTGACGTCAAAGACATCGAAGCTCTATCTAACCTGCCGTCGAAGGAAGAGCTGGTTTCGAAGGTGATGTTTTTGATCAACAGCAGCGCGCAGCGGCTGGCGGTTGTGACCGCCGGTGTCGCGCGCAATCTGACGATCGTAATGGATCAAGTTCGAGCCCAAAAGGAGTCTCAGGGCTGAGGTATTGTTATCGAAATCGGGCCGAGCTTGTGGAGGCTCGCGCTCGGTTGTTGAACACTTTGCGCCGCTTGGTAATGTCAGTGCAGCGGCTTGGAAGGCTCGTGGCAGCCGGAGATGCGCCGGGGTTGCGGCCAGCAATGTGAGGCATCGTCAATAGTGCCGCACGCGTGAATGAATCAGGAGGACAGGAAAGTCATGTCAGAGAAGCTACAAGGTATCGTAGATCAGGTGAAAGACCTTACGTTGTTGGAGGCGTCACAGTTAGTCAAGTTGATGGAAGAGACATTTGGTGTATCCGCAGCGGCAGCAGCAGTTGCAGCGGCTCCGGCAGCGGGTGGCGCGGCTGCGGCTCCGGCGGTTGAAGAGAAGGATGAGTTCGACGTTGTGCTCACCGGTATGGCCGATCCTGCCAAAAAGATCGGGATCATCAAAGTGGTCCGCGAGATCACAGCGCTCGGATTGAAGGAAGCCAAGGATCTGGTCGAGGCGGCACCCAAGGCGGTGAAGGAAGGTGCTCCGAAGGACGAGGCCGAGGCTCTCAAGAAGAAATTGACCGATGCCGGAGCAACTGTCGAGCTCAAATAACGTAGGTCCTATAGGTCCTATCCGTTAGGTCTATGCTAAGATAGACATTGAGGTTGACCCGTGGGCGCTTCGTTGGGTAGTATCCGGTCATAGCAACGTATAGGGGCGGCGACGAAAATAAAGTTTATTTGGCGCTCAATAACACGCGAATTTCGCGGTCGGAGGAAGTGTCTTCGGCCGTGCTTCGCATTTGCGCTTCCGAATTGTTTTAGGCTTGCAGTGGGTGTCGAGCGGTCCGGCTTTGAGAGATTTCCTCGCGTGACCTACCCCGTTTTGCGTGGACACACATCTCCAGCGAAGGCTGGGATCAGTGCGGCCTGCTGCAAGCTTCTTCTTCCTACCTGCTAACCGAGGAGAGATATGTCAGCACTAGCAAATACTGGAAACGGCATAGGCCGAGAGCGGTACGACTTTTCCCGGATCAAAACGGCGATCAGAATCCCAAACCTTATCGAGGTCCAACGCCAATCCTACAACCGCTTTCTTCAAATGGATCTGCTTCCCGCGGAACGCGAAAACACCGGCCTCCAAGCCGTGTTCAGATCCGTTTTTCCGATAACTGATTTTCGCGAAACCTCGCAGTTGGAGTTTGTCGAATACTCCATCGGAAACTGGCAGTGTAAGTGCGGACAGCTTGAAGGGCTCTATCATCTGCGAACCAACTGCCGCTCCTGCGGGACCATTTTGCGAGTAAACCCGTACGCCGCCGAAGAGCAGACTTGTCCGCAGTGCGGGACTTTAAACACCGTCTCGCCCGTACTCTGTGACAATTGCGGCGAACCGGTTACGCTTCAGCACAAACACTCGGAAAAGGAGTGTCAGGAAAAGTCGATGACCTTCGCAGTCCCGCTGAAGGTCAAGATCCGACTCACAGTCTGGGACACCGACGAAGACACCGGTCAGAAATCGATCCGCGATATCAAGGAAGAGGAAGTCTTCTTCGGCGAGATCCCGCTGATGACCGACAACGGAACGTTTATCATCAACGGCACGGAGCGCGTGATAGTGAGTCAGCTCCATCGCTCGCCCGGTGTGTTCTTCGAAAAGGAAAACAACAATACCTATTTTCTCGCGAAGGTTATCCCTTATCGCGGCTCCTGGGTTGAGTTCGAATACGACACCAAGAATCTGCTTTACGTGCGGATCGATCGCAAACGAAAGTTTCTCGGTACGGTCTTTCTGCGCGCGCTCGGTCTGATGGAAAAGGTCGACATCGATCGGGTCGGTACTGATTCGCACCTTGAGGACGAGATCAAGCGTGCGAGCTTCACTGATGCCGAAGTGTTGCGGATGTTCTACACCGCCCAAAAGGCGACTATCAAGGACGGCCAACTCCACTTTGAACCGTCCGAGGGCCTGGTTGGGCTGCATCTTGCCGAGACTGTCGAGGATCGCTCAGGCGAAACGATCGTTCGAGGCGGAGCGCACGCGAAGAAGCTGACAAAGCGCGACATCGATTCACTTCGCAAGGCGAAAATCAAGACCGTGACCGTCGATCCACAAGAGATCGAAGGCGCATTCCTGAATGACGATGTCGTCAATACCGAAACGGGCGAAGTCATCGCGGAAGCGAATACCGAACTCACGTCACGCGAGTGGCAGCAGATAATCGAGTCAGGGGTGAGCCACGCAGAAATAATCTTTCCGGAACGAGACGATGTCGGCGTAGTCGTCAGCCAGACCCTCAAGAAGGATTCTGTCAAGACGCCGCGAGATGCGATCCTCGAGATCTATCGCAAGATGAGGCCCGGCGACCCGCCGACAATCCTCACCGCGTGGAACCTGTTCCGCGGAATGTTTTTCGATGAGCGCAAATTTGATTTCTCGCGCGTAGGCCGGTTGAAAGCCAACATAAAACTCGGAAAGCCCGAGCGCGATCGTTTAGATCAACAGACGCTCTCGACGCGTGATTTCGTCGACGTGATCGCCTATGTGCTCAAAATGCGAAAAGGCATCGGCGACAAAGACGACATCGATCACCTGGGCAATCGACGCGTGCGAGCGGTCGGCGAGCTACTGGAAAACCAGTTCCGCATCGGTCTCGTTCGAATGGAGCGAGCGATCAAAGAAAAAATGTCGATCCATCAGGAGATGCAGACGGCGATGCCTCGCGATCTGATCAACGCGAAGCCGGTGACCGCCGCTGTTAGAGAATTCTTTGGGTCGTCGCAACTGTCTCAGTTTATGGATCAGACCAATCCGCTTTCGGAGATCACCCACAAACGCAGGCTATCGGCGCTTGGGCCGGGCGGGTTATCCCGAGAACGAGCGGGATTCGAAGTGCGCGACGTCCATCCGACTCACTACGGGCGAATCTGTCCGATCGAGACCCCTGAAGGTCCGAACATCGGATTGATCTCGTCGCTGTCCTGTTTCGCGCGGATCAATGAGTTTGGCTTTATCGAATCACCCTATCGCAAGGTTGAGAACGGCCGAGTCATTGATTACGTCCGAATCTTGTCCGCCGGCGATAGCGAACACAACGCAAGCGATCATTTGCCGAGAGAACAGGTTGATCGAGCGAACAAGAAACTCTCCTCGGCCAGTCAACAGCCCGCCGATTACGAGCCGTATCCGTTTTATCTTTCCGCGTGGGAGGAAGACCGGTATACCATCGGCCAGGCATCTGTCGAGGTCGATAAACAGGGACACATCGTTCAGGAACGAACCTGGTCAAGAAAGGCCGGCGAGTTTAAGTTCTCGGAACCGTCAGAGCTCGACTTTATCGACGTAAGCCCGAAACAGCTTGTATCGGTCGCCGCGTCGCTGATTCCGTTCCTTGAGAACGATGACGCAAACCGGGCGTTGATGGGTTCCAACATGCAACGACAATCGGTCCCGCTGCTGCGTGCCGAAGCGCCGCTGGTGGGGACCGGTATGGAAAAGGTCACCGCGCAGGATTCCGGCGCCGTGGTCATTGCCCGACGCGATGGAGTGGTAGACTCCGTGGACTCCGAGCGAATTATCATTCGCGCCGAGCACGGGATCGCCGGCGGAACAACCTCGCGCGAGATCAACGCCGATATCTATCAGCTAACCAAGTTCAAGCGTTCGAATCAGAACACTTGTATCAATCAAAAACCGATCGTCCGTGAGGGCCGAGCAGTAAAGAAGGGCGATGTAATTGCCGACGGACCCTGCACCAATCAGGGCGAACTGGCGCTCGGGCGCAACGTGCTCGTCGCGTTTATGCCGTGGCGCGGGTACAACTTCGAAGACGCGATTCTGGTGTCCGAGAAGCTGGTAAAAGAAGACTCGTTCACGTCGATTCACATCGAGGAGCTCGAGGTCGAGGCCCGAGATACCAAACTCGGACCGGAGGAAATAACTCGGGACATTCCGAACGTTTCCGAATCGGCGCTTCGCGATTTGGACGATTCGGGAATCATTCGGATCGGCGCCCAGGTCAAACCGGGATCGATACTGGTCGGCAAAGTAACGCCGAAAGGTGAGACCCAACTTACCGCCGAAGAGAAGTTGCTTCGCGCGATCTTCGGTGAGAAGGCCGGTGACGTTCGCGACGCCAGTCTAACGTGTCCCCCGGGTATCGACGGCACCGTGGTGGATGTAAAGGTGTTTACTCGGAAGGGCGCTGAAAAGGACGAGCGATCGCTTTCGATCGAGCGAGCCGAAGAAGAAAAGCTGGAAAAGAACGTCAGGGATGAGGTTCGAATTCTTGAAGATGAACGCAACAAGAGAATCTTTGAGTTGCTGGATGGCCAACGGCTGGCCGACGACCTGACTTACAAGAACAAGAAGCTGTTGCCGAAGGGTACAAAACTGTCGCTCGAGGACCTTCAGCAGCTCGAGATCGGGGCTTTGCGCAAGATCGAAGTAGCCAGTTCGCGAATCGATGTTCAGTCGGAAATCGCCGATATCGAGCGGCGAACCGAACGGCAGGTCAAGGTGCAACAGCAGCTTCACCACGAGAACATCGAAAAACTCAAGAAGGGCGATGAGCTTCCTCCGGGCGTCATCAAGATGGTCAAGGTTTTCATCGCGATGAAACGCAAGCTGTCGGTTGGCGACAAGATGGCTGGTCGTCACGGCAACAAGGGGGTCATTGCGAGGATTCTTCCGGAAGAAGAGATGCCTTACCTTCCGGATGGAACGCCGGTAGAGATCGTTTTGAATCCGCTGGGCGTCCCGTCGCGCATGAACGTCGGCCAGATTCTGGAGACCCACCTTGGATGGGCGTCGAGACAAATCGGCCAGACAATCGGTGAGTTGATCGCCGACGGAACCAAAGTCGACGCAATACGGAAAATCTATCGCGATGTCTTTCCCGGTTCCGAGTGGCAGGACAGAATCACGGCGATGACCGACGACCAGCTGGTCGAGGACGCCCGGACCATTGTCGAGGGAATTCCATACGCGTCGCCGGTGTTTGACGGCGCGCGCGAATCGGAGATCAAGAAGCTGCTGGAATATGCCGGGCTACCCACGTCGGGAAAAACGGTCCTCTTCGATGGCATGAGCGGAGACCCATTCGAACAGAAGGTCACTGTTGGCTACATCTATATGATGAAGCTCTCGCACCTGGTCGACGACAAGATCCACGCTCGGTCAATCGGACCGTACTCGTTGATCACCCAGCAACCGCTTGGAGGCAAGGCTCAGTTCGGCGGCCAGCGCTTCGGAGAAATGGAAGTGTGGGCGCTGGAAGCGTATGGGGCCGCGCACATCCTGCAAGAGCTGCTTACCGCCAAATCGGATGACGTAGCAGGCAGATCAAAGATCTACGAAGCCATAGTTAAAGGTGAGGCGGACTTCGATCCGGGAGTGCCCGAGTCGTTCAACGTTCTGATTCGCGAGCTGCAATCGCTGTGTCTCGACGTTGAGCTGATGCGACGCCCGGAGGAAGTTGAAGAAGTGGTAGCGGAATAGGGAACCCGTTCCGGGTTCCTGGTTCGAAGTTCAGGGTTTGACCACTCGCACGGTCCAACCCTGAACGCTGAACCCTGAACCCTGAACCTTTCAACATAGGAAGGTAACCAAGATATGTTTAGGACACATCAAGAGAGAACGAGCCTGGCACCTGACTTTGAAGCGATAAGAATAAGTCTCGCCTCACCCGAGAAGATTCTGGGGTGGTCGCATGGCGAAGTTACCAAGCCGGAGACTATTAACTATCGGACCTTCAAGCCCGAACGCGACGGGCTTTTCTGCGCGAAAATATTTGGCCCGGTCACCGACTGGGAGTGCCTGTGCGGGAAATACAAAAGGATGAAGCACCGCGGCGTGGTGTGCGACAAGTGCGGGGTCGAGGTTACTCAGTCAAAGGTTCGACGCGAACGCCTTGGCCATATCAAACTCGCAAGCCCGTGCTCGCACGTCTGGTTTTTCAAGGGACTACCCTCGCGCATCGGGCACCTTCTCGACATCCCACTGCGAGAGCTCGAAAAAGTACTCTACTTCGAGTCTTATATCGTGATCGATCCGGGAGACGTTCCCGAACTGAAAGAGCGAGAGCTCCTTCCGGATGACCGCTACCGTCAGCTCATGCAGGAGTTCCCCGGCCGCTTTCTGGCAAAGATGGGCGCCGAGGCTATCAAGGAGCTGCTCCACAAGGTGGATGTCGAGGAGCTTGCGGTCGAGATGCGTGCAAAGATGAAGGACGAGACTTCACAGCAGAAGAAGCTGAAGTACTCCAAACGGCTCAAGGTTGTCGACGCGTTTCGCCGCTCGGGAAATCACCCCGACTGGATGATCCTGGATGTAATTCCAGTGATTCCACCTGAGCTGCGTCCTCTTGTTCCGCTGGATGGCGGCCGGTTTGCGACCAGCGACCTTAACGATCTTTATCGACGAGTCATCAATCGCAACAATCGTTTGTCGAAGCTGATCGAGTTGAAGGCTCCTGAAGTGATCGTGCGAAATGAGAAGCGCATGCTTCAGGAAGCTGTGGATGCATTGTTTGATAACGGGCGCCGCGGGCGCGTGTTGCGGGGCGCAAATAATCGTCCGCTCAAATCGCTTTCGGATACGCTCAAAGGCAAACAGGGACGCTTTCGTCAGAACCTTCTTGGCAAGCGCGTGGACTACTCGGGCCGCTCGGTCATCGTGGTGGGGCCGGAGCTTAAGCTGCATCAATGCGGGCTGCCGAAGAAAATGGCCCTCGAGCTGTTCAAACCATTTATCTACAACCTGCTCGAAAAGAAGCAGTATGCCGCAACGATCAAACAGGCAAAGGAAATGGTTGAGCGGCAGGAGCCGGTTGTTTGGGATATTCTCGAAGAGGTAATTCGCGAACACCCGGTGCTCTTGAACCGAGCGCCGACGCTTCATCGACTTGGCATCCAGGCTTTTGAACCGGTGCTGGTCGAAGGAAAGGCGATCAAGATTCACCCGCTGGTTTGCACCGCGTTCAACGCGGACTTCGACGGCGATCAGATGGCGGTCCACATTCCGCTCTCTCCCGAAGCCCAGGTCGAAGCAAGCGTGTTGATGCTGGCTTCAAACAATATTCTTTCACCAGCGAACGGCCAGCCGATCGCGGTCCCGACCCAGGACATCGTACTGGGATGCTACTATCTGACCAAAGACAAGAAGGACGACAAATTCGCGGGCCGCAAGTTCGCAGCCGGCGACGAAGTATTGCTGGCTCTAGACGCTGGTGAAGTTCACACCCAGACTCCGATCAAGCTTCTTTTTTCGGGCGACATCATCGATCTCGAGCACGAGCGCGACGATCAGGATGTGATCCGAGGCACGGTTCGATCGCTTAAGAACCGAGTCATCGACACAACGGTCGGCCGGGTTATCTTTAACGAGCACATGCCCGGTGGAATGCCGTTCGTCAACGGTACGCTGAAGAAAAAGGGTTTGACTTCGCTGGTCAACTATTGCCACTTGCGTCTCGGGCACGCCGAAACCGTTAAAATGCTCGACAAGGTAAAAGACCTTGGATTCCTGTTTGCCACAAAAGCCGGTATCTCGATCGGCGTCGACGATCTTGTGACGCCCCCGGCTAAAGCGGAGCTGGTTCAACAGGCAAACCGGGATGTCGTATCGGTGGAGAATCAGTACAAGGAAGGAATCATCACCAACGGCGAACGCTACAACAAGGTTATCGCCATCTGGTCGGAAGTAACCGAGAAGGTTGCCGAGGCGATGTTCACCGAGATGAACCGCAGCGAGCAGGAATCGGGCGAGATGAATCCCATTCTGATCATGGCCGACTCCGGCGCTCGAGGTTCGAAGCAACAGATTCGGCAGCTTGCCGGTATGCGAGGATTGATGGCAAAGCCGTCAGGCGAAATCATCGAGACCCCGATTCGCGCGAACTTCCGCGAAGGTTTGAACGTGCTTCAATACTTCATCTCGACGCACGGAGCGCGAAAGGGATTGGCGGACACCGCGCTCAAGACCGCGGACTCGGGGTATCTGACCCGGCGTCTGGTGGACGTGGCCCAGGACGTAATCGTCAGCGAGCCCGATTGTGGAACAATCAAGGGAATTTGGGCGACGGCGATTATCGAAGGCGGCGAGGAGATCGAATCGCTGCGTGACCGAATCATCGGTCGTGTGGTGCTCGATGACGTTCGCGATCCGATTACCGGCGAGGTAATCGTCGAGTCAAACGAAGAAATCACCGAGGACCTGGCTGGAATGATCCAGATCGCCGGCGGAATTGAGCGGGTGCGCATCCGCTCGGTGCTGACCTGCGAGTCGCGTCGCGGTGTTTGTATCAAGTGCTACGGCCGCAACCTCGCCACTGGTCGCATGGTGGAGCTTGGTGAGGCGGTGGGTGTCATCGCCGCTCAGTCTATCGGCGAGCCCGGCACGCAGCTCACGATGAGAACGTTCCATATCGGCGGCGTCGCCGGCGGAGTCAGCGAAATCACCAAGCACGAAGCGATCGCTTCGGGCACCGTCAAGTTCGAGGAGTTGAAAACGGTTCGCAACCGCGAGGGCGATCTGGTGGCGATGAACCGCAACGGTATCATCGCGTTGATCGATGAGCGCGGCCGCGAACTAAAGCGCTATCAAATCAACTACGGGGCGACGCTTAAAGTTGCCGACGGTCAGAGCGTCGAAGAAGGCCAGGAGCTCGCGGAGTGGGATCCGTTTACATTCGCGATCCTTACCGAAGAGGCAGGCACTGTAACCTTCAAGGATCTCATCGAGGGCGTGACCGTTCGCGAAGAGGTCGACGAAGTGACCGGTCTGTCGCACCTGGTGGTTATCGATTCACCCGATGAGAAGCGCCAGCCCAGAATCGAGATCCGGGACGACAAAAACAAGGTATTGAAGACTTACCAGATGCCGGTACGCGCCAATCTGCTGGTCGTCGACTATGAAGATTGGAAGAAAAAGCGCGGCGCCGGGGCATCCAAGTCTCAAGAGGAAAAGGAGCATCTGCGTGTCGCGCCGGGCGATATCATCGCCAAGATCCCGCGTGAGACTACAAAGACCAAGGACATTACCGGAGGTCTGCCGCGAGTTGTCGAGCTGTTTGAGGCTCGCAAACCGCGCGAAACGGCGGTGATGACCGAGATCGACGGCGTGGTGAAATTCGGCCCGATTCTTAAGGGGCTCCGCCGCGTCATAGTTGAAGCTCCCGACGGCGAGAAACGTGAATACTCGATTCCTCGCGGCGTGCACATAAACGTGCAGGAGGAGGACTGGGTAAGGGCAGGCGAGCCTCTGATGGACGGCCCGCTGAATCCTCACGATATCCTGGCCGTGCGTGGTATCGAAGAGCTTCAGCGTTATCTTGTGAATGAAATTCAAGAGGTCTACCGTCTGCAGGGCGTCAACATCAATGACAAACACATCGAAGTTATCGTTCGACAGATGCTTCGATGGGTGCGAGTCAAAGACGTCGGCGATACCGAGTTCCTGCTCGAGGACATGGTCGATCGATTCCGCTTCCAGGATGAGAACGATCGGGTTATTTCGGAGGACGGCACTCCTGCATCAATGGAGCCGCTGCTTCTGGGAATCACCAAGGCTTCACTGTCAACCGAGTCATTCATCTCGGCTGCATCGTTCCAGGAAACCACGCGAGTGCTTACCGAAGCCGCGATCAGCGGCAAGGTAGACTACCTGCGCGGGCTTAAGGAGAACGTGATCATGGGGCGGCTGATTCCTGCCGGGACCGGTATGGAGTACTACCGCAACATCAAGCTCGAGCCGGATCAGACGGTTGAGGAGGCCGAAGAGTTCGAAGCAGGAGAGATTCCTGCCGCCGAAGACATCAAGGCCGAAGCTAAGGAAGTCGGCGACTAGGATAGGACAATCAGACAGTTAGAAAGCCGAGGGATGGATCGACCCGTGTGGGGTTTCCATCCCTCGTTGTTTATGAAGTTATGAAACTAGCAATGTAAGTAGCAGCCTATTACCAACTCTTTCTGACGCGGACACTCAAGGCACTACGACCTGTCTGTTTGCAGTCGACTATTGGATCGAGACGGCTGCCGCCAGGTCGGTCTGGGGTGTAAACGTTCCAGTAGATAGATCTGCGATCCACTCGGCGTTCTTATGAACGTCATCGACCTCCTGGTATGAAAAAGCCAGAACAACCTTCGTTTTACTTCCTTTGATTGGACGTACGACCCAACCCTGATACGCAACAAGATTTTTGACGCGTCGCGCCGTTTCTAAGTCTCGTATTAGGCGAGCATCGATTGTAAGTCCCGGTTCGTTGGATTGCGACTTACGCAGCTTTTCAAGGGCCGCAAGAACCGTTTTGGGTTCGGCCTGGTTGGAGTAGACCATCGGAACTATAA
>Ga0065705_10104528_pt1 | contig 13695 bp, 10 predicted proteins | sample SwibulcommuniRL2_FD_59092 | JGI IMG/M metagenome (GOLD analysis project Ga0065705, IMG submission 59092) | Bulk soil microbial communities from switchgrass field near Rose Lake, East Lansing, Michigan, USA - RL2 Bulk Soil v2 (version 2) | ecosystem: Environmental > Terrestrial > Soil >...
CGCCCCAGAAGCCTGCTTCTTCTTCAAGCCGGCGGCCCGCTCTTGAAGCTGATTCGCCTCGGTGAGCATCGCCTTCTGCCGCGCGGCATCTTTTTCGATGGCGGCCTGATTTCTAAGCAGCAGACCCTTGTATGCGACCGCATCGACGTAGTCGGGGTTCAGCTTGAGCGCCTTCTCGACGGCTTCGAGTCCCTTCTCCGCATACTCCTTGCGCTGGCCTTCGTTCAGGCGGGTATTCCGGTAGCCCTCGTCCCAGTAGTAGCTCGCGATGGCCTGGTGCGCTTCGGGGTTGTTCGGCTCGAGCAACGCGCGCTGCGAGACCGCTTCGATGAGTTTGTCGAACTCGGCCTGTCGCTGATAGTAGCCGGCGAGCCGCTGGTAGACGACAGGTTGCTTCGGCTGCGCGTCCTTGGCCTTCAGCAGCATGGCCTCGGCCTGTCCGAGCTCGCCCGCGTCCTCGTAGATCTGAGCAAGGACGAAGTAGTTCGTCGTGTCGCTCGGATCGAGCTGAATCATCCTCTGCACGATGCCTTCGGCTTCGACGGGATCGTTCAGCTTGTCCGGGCCGTACGCGGCCACCAGATAGTCCATCGACAGCTTCTTCATCTTCGGGTCGGCTTCCTTTTCGGCGGCGAGCTTGTAGTTTTCGATCGCCTTGGTGAGAAGGGCGTCGTTTTCAGCCTCGCCCTTGCGCGCCGGCTTGTAGAGGTTGTCGTAGCTGTTGCCGAGGAAGAAGTAGGCATGGACCAGATTCGGATCGGCCGCGGTCTGCGGATCCGAGATCACCTCAGCGTATCGTGCGGCCGCCTCGGTGTAGTTTTGAGCCTGGTAGGCCGTGTTGGCGTCTTTGAATGCTTTCCGCGCCTGGAGATTTGCCAACTGGCCACATGCCGACAACGCCACGGCCGCGACCACGGCGGTTGAGGCCAGAATCGCCTTGCTTCGCACACGCATCAGATCCCCCTTCAATTACGAAACCGCGCGAATTTTGGAGAAAAACCCGCCAAGTATATGAACGCCCCAAAGCCAAGTCAAGGATGCTTTAGAATGTCCTAACCATTTGCCGATACTTGGGTTAGACACCGTTTTGGCCGTTTGGTTCTCGGGGGTTGGGGCCCCGCGCCAATAGAAGTCGCGACAGACCATGATTCGATTCGAAGACCTTCTCGAGCAGGTGCGGACCTACACCTCGGACGAGGAACGCGAATTCCTCCGCCGGGCCTACGTGTTTTCCGCATTGGAGCACAAGGGACAGGTGCGCCATTCCGGCGAGCCGTACCTGGTGCACCCGCTCGAGGTGGCGAGCATCCTGGCCGACATGCGGCTCGATCCCGTCGCCATTGCGGCCGGCCTGCTGCACGACGTCGTCGAAGACACTCTGACGACGATTGAGAAGATTCAGGAGCACTTCGGTCCCGAAGTGGCCCATGTCGTCGAGGGGGTCACCAAGATCAGCGCCATCCCCTTCTCCTCGAGCGAAGAGCGGCAGGCCGAGAACTTCCGCAAGATGCTCCTGGCCATGGTCGACGACATCCGGGTCATCCTCGTCAAGCTCGCCGATCGTCTCCACAACATGCGTACGCTCTCGCACATGCCGGAAGATCGGCAGACGCGCACGGCCCAGGAGACGCTCGATATCTACGCGCCGATTGCCAACCGCCTGGGCATGAGCAAGGTCAAGAACGAGCTCGAGGAGTTGTCGTTCAAGTACATCGATTCGGCGGGCTACCAGGCGCTGACCGCGAAAGTCGAGGGCAAGCGAAAGGCGGCCGAGGCCGAGATCGACTATCTCAAGAACACCATCACGGCGAAGCTGAGCGAGGCTCAGGTTCCCATCAAGCAGGTGGACGGACGGCTCAAGCGCCTCTACAGCATCAACCAGAAGCTCAAGCGCCAGCGCATCGAGCTCGACCAGGTGTACGACTTCGTGGCCCTGCGCATCATCACCGACAGCGTGAAGGACTGCTACGCCGCCCTGGGCATCATCCACCAGACATGGTCACCGGTGCCCGGGCGCATCAAGGACTTCATCGCTATGCCGCGTCCGAACGGCTACCAGTCGCTGCACACGTCGGTGATCAGCGAGCGGGGCGTGCCGTTCGAGGTGCAGATTCGCACAGAGGAAATGCACCGTCACGCGGAGGAAGGCATTGCGGCGCACTGGAAGTACAAGGAAGGGCGCATTGGCGACCATCGCGACGAGCGTCATTTCCAGTGGATCCGGCAGCTGCTCGAAGTTCAGCAGGAAGTGCGCGACCCCCACGAGTTCATTCAGAACCTCAAGGTCGACCTGTATCCCGAAGAGGTCTACATCTTCACGCCGAAGGGGCAGGTGAAGGGCTTTCCCCGCGGCGCGACGCCGATCGATTTCGCCTACGCCATCCACACCGATATCGGCCACCAGTGCGTTGGCGCGCGCGTGAACGGCAAGATGGTGCCGCTGCGCACGCGGCTGCGCAACGGCGATATCGTGGAAATCGTCACCAATTCCGGCCACAAGCCCAGCCGCGACTGGTTGAATTTCGTCGTCACCGCGAGGGCGCGAAACAAGATCAAGCACTTCGTCCAGGCCGAAGAGCGTGCCCGCAGCGTGGAGCTCGGAAAGCGGCTGCTCGAGAAGGAAGCCCGCCGCTTCGATCTGAACCCGGCGGCGCTCTTCGACAGCGAGGTGTTCAAGAAGCTGGCGGCCGATTACGGTGCGAGCGACGAGATTTTCGCGGAAATCGGCTACGGGAAGGTGTCGCCGAGAAAGCTGCTGGCGAAGCTGGTCCCCCAGGAGGAACTGAAGGAGAAGCCGCCGGATACCGGCGTTGTCTCGGTCGTTCGCAAGGTGCTGGGCGTGGCAGGCGCGGGCGCCGGCGAAGACAGGATCAAGGTGAGCGGCGTCGACGACCTCATGGTCGTTCGTGCGCGCTGCTGCAATCCGATTCGCGGCGAGAAGATCGTCGGCTACATCACCCGCGGCAAGGGCGTGTCGGTGCACTCGTCGTCATGCCCGAACGTGATGAACCTCCTGTACGACCCCGAGCGGCGCATCGACGTGGAGTGGGATACAGCGGCGGACACGTCACGCTACATCGTGCGGCTGACGATGCAGGTGGAAGATCGCAAGGGGATTCTCGCGGACGTCAGCTCGCGGATAGCCGCCATCAACACGAACATTACCAATGTCGAGGCCACCGGCGCCGACAGCGATCATCTCGGCCGCATCAACATGGCCGTCGAAATCAAGGACGTGAAGCACCTCGAGAAAGTCATCAAGCTGCTGAAAGGCGTAGAGGGTGTGCTCGACGTCGAACGTTCCGCCGCCCGCCCGTAATAACCAAGGACACGAAGGTACAAAGCCGACAAGGTCACAAAGAAAGAGACTCTTGGTGATCTTGTGTGGCTCTGCTTAGTGATCTTAGTGATCCGTTTCAGCCGAGAAACGCAATCACATCGACTTCGATGCGGGCGTCGCGTGGCAGGCGTGCGGCCTGGATGGTCGAGCGGGCAGGCTGAGGCGGCGTGAAGAACGTCGCGTAGACCTCGTTCATCGCGGCGAAGTCGGAGAGATCCGCGAGATAGACGGTCGTGCGGACGACGTGCTGAAACGACGCGCCCCCGGCCTTCAGGATTTCCCCGATGTTCTGGAACGCGCGTCGCGTCTGGTCAGCGATGCTTCCACCAACCAGGTCATTCGTCGCTGGATCGATGGGCACCTGACCCGAGACAAACAGGAACTGACCCGCCCTGATTGCCTGCGAATACGGCCCCAGCGCCCTGGGCGCCGACCCGGTCGAAACGGGGGAGAGCATCGTCAGGCGGCTTTGGTGACTTTGTTCGAGCGCAGGCAGCGGGTGCAGACGCGGATACGGCGGACGCCGCCGTTGATCATGGCGCGAACAACCTGCAGGTTAGGCTCGAAACGGCGTGGACGCACGTTATGCGCGTGGCTGACTGTCCGGCCGACAACGGGCTTCTTCCCGCACACTTTACATATCTTCGACATTACTTCCTCCAGAAGGAACCCATAATTATACCCGTTTACCGTTCACCGTAAACCGTTCACCGTAGTGCGAAGTCACGAACGCCCAACGGTAAACCGCAAACGGCAATCGCCTACGGAATGATGATCGACGAGGCCGGGTCGGCCGGTGTCTCGGGCTTTTCCGTTCCCGGCGGGGGCGTCAGCACGCGGGCGAACAGGTGCTGTAGTTCGCTGGCCCCCCGTCCCGGGTCGGTGCCCGCCGCCGGATACGCGGCCATCGTTTTGGCACCGTGCTCGATGCGTCGCAGTGCAATGGCCGCGTCGCGTTCGAGTGCAGAGCCGGCATTTTTTACCACCTCGGCCACCATGGTTTTGAGCTCGGCCATCAGCCGCGATGCCGCCACCGATGTCGGCTGATGTTCGTAAACGATGCCACGGGCCGAGGTCTCGAGCGTCGAGGCCAGCGCGCCCGCAGCCTGGGCGATATCGTCGTCCACGAGCTTCTGCAGACCCTCGGACTGGTGGCGCGATGTCAGCGCGGCCAGCATCAGGAACACCCGTGCCTGGCGCTCCGATAACCCCTGCATCAGCGGCAGCATGATGGCGCGATCCATTTCCTGCTGGCGCTGCACCACCGCAGGAGGATGGCTGCGGGATGTAGATAAATATCCGCAATCCGGCGGGCAGTTAATCTCGACAAGGCGCTTTGTGCCGCAACATACCGCGCAAATCTGCTGATTCAGGGCAGGGCAGGCCCGCTTGGCTTTCCGTTGGTTGCAGACCGGACACGGCATAGTGTGGCGAATCGTCCTGATTGGTTAAACCGTAATTGTCCTCTATTAACGACCCTGTCGCTCGATGTCTTTGAACCGAACCGCCAGGGGCTCGCCGGCGTCTAATAGTTACGAGTTACGAAATAGCGGAGAGTCAATGAACGGGATGAGATAAGTCTAGCGTGATGAGGGAGATAGACCCAGGCAGTTCTTGCAGGTCCGGCCCGTGACGGGGAAAGGCAGCCTTTTCTTCCCAGTCCCGCCACTTCTTGCCTGCGAAAGTCCCCCGATTCTCCAAGACAGACCGAGTGCGACGCGTAGGCATTCTATTTGCAATAGGCGCAGCACGAACGATTCGGGTACTGACTAGATTTGAGACACGGCGGAAGGAGTCGGAATCATGAAGACGACGACAGGCAAAGAGACCTCCTCAATGAACGAAGCCCGCTATTCCGATCTGAAGCGGATGCTCGAGGAGCGCCGTAAAGAGATCCTGAGCGAGGTTCAGGGTCGTATTCGGGATCAGCGAGAAGCGGACGCGTGGGGCAAGGTGAACGAAGTCCTGGACGCCGGCGAAAGTTCCGAAGCCGATATTCAGGAAGACATCGAGTTCGCGTTGATTCAGATGAAGGCGGAGACGCTCACCAAGATCAACGACGCGCTGCATCGGCTCGATGTCGGCACCTACGGCTACTGCGCGGACTGCGGCGGAGAAATCTCGGACAAGCGCCTCCGGGCGCTGCCGTTCGCGGTGCGGTGCAAGGACTGCGAAGAGGGCCGGGAGATGGCGGTCGAACGTGAAAAGGTGGCCGCCCAGAAGCGTAACGGTCCGACGTTCTTCTTCGGAGACATGTCAAGCTAATACGGCGTCCCTTCGAGCAGGCTCCGCCGTCACGGGCGGAGCCTGTAGCCCGCCCGCACGAACAAGAAGCCGCGACAAGCTATAAACTGCAGGACCAACGGGGGGTGTCACCATGGGTCGTGAAGACGAGCGTCTCGAAATCGGGGAAGCGTCCGCCGAGCACCCGGTCGCGATACCGAGCGAGCTGCCGATTCTGCCGCTGCGCGACACGGTGTTGTTTCCGAATTCGTTTCTGCCGCTGGCGGTCGCCCGCGAAAGCTCGGTGCGCCTCATCGAGGAAGCGATCAGCGGAAGCAAGCTGGTCGGCGTGTTCACGCAGCGCGACGCGTCGGTCGAGGAGCCGACCCAGGACGATCTCCACAGGATCGGTACCGCCACGCACATTCACAAGATGTTCAAGCTGCCCGACGGCAGCCTGCGGCTGATCGTTCAGGGGCTGTCCCGCCTCCAGCTGGAGTCGATCACGGTCGCGCGCCCGTACCTGCGGGCCCGCGTGAATCCGGCGGACGACACGGTGCGGGACGAAGACCGTCTCGAGATCGACGCGCTCCAGCGGAACATCAAGACCAATTTCCAGCACGTCGTCTCGCTGTCGCCGCTCTTGTCCGACGACTTGCAGGCGCTGGCGATGAACATCACCGAGCCGGGTCGGCTCGCCGACTTCATCGTGTCGAGCCTGGCCACGTTGAGCACGGCGGTCAAGCAGGAAGTCCTCGAGACGGTCGACGTGCGCTCGCGCCTCGATTTGCTCAACCGCCTGCTCATCAAGGAAGCCGAGGTGCTCGAGCTGGGGTCGAAAATCCAGTCGCAGGTACAGTCGGAGGTCGGGAAGAACCAGCGCGAATACTTCCTGCGCGAGCAGATGAAGGCGATTCAGAAAGAGCTCGGCGAGGGCGACGATCAGACCAAGGAAGTCGAAGAGCTTCGCGAAAAAATCGAAGCCGCCGGCATGCCGGACGCGGTCAAGAAGGAAGCCAGACGCGAGCTCGAGCGCCTGGCGAGGATGCCGGTCGCGGCCGCCGAATACACGGTCTCGCGCACGTATCTCGACTGGCTGATCGCGCTGCCCTGGGCGAAGCGCACCGACGAAGTGATCGACCTGGCGCGCACCAAGGGCGTGCTGGACGCAGATCACACCGGTCTCGAGAAGGCGAAGGATCGCATCCTCGAGTACCTCGCGGTGAGGAAGCTCAACCCGACGATGAAGGGGCCGATCCTCTGCTTCGCGGGCCCTCCGGGAGTCGGCAAAACGTCGCTCGCGAAATCGATTGCCAATTCACTCGATCGGAAGTTCGTGCGCGTCTCGCTGGGAGGCATGCGCGACGAGGCGGAGATTCGCGGGCATCGCCGGACGTATATCGGGGCGCTGCCGGGCCAGATTATCCAGGGGCTCCGCCGGGCGGAGTCCAAGAACCCGGTGTTCATCCTCGACGAAATCGACAAGCTGGGATCGGACTTCCGCGGAGACCCGAGCTCGGCGCTGCTCGAAGTGCTCGACCCTGAACAGAACAACTCGTTCCGCGATCACTATCTCGACGTGCCGTTCGACTTGTCCGAAGTGCTGTTCGTGACCACGGCGAACGTGCTCGACACGATTCCGCCGCCGTTGCGCGACAGAATGGAAGTGCTCGAGCTGCCGGGGTATACCGAGGAGGAGAAGCTCAAGATTGCGATAGAGCACCTCATCGCCAAGCAGGTTGCGAACCACGGGCTGACGGCGGAGATGGTGACGTTTACGGATGAAGCCATCCGCCTCGTGATTCGCGGCTACACGCGTGAGGCGGGGGTCCGTAATCTCGAGCGCGAGATCGCGTCGCTCGTGCGAAAGATCGCGCGGCGACGTGCGGAAGGGCAGGAGGAGCCGGTGAACCTCACGCGCGACACCGTCGTCGAGCTGCTCGGCGCGCCTCGATACCTCGACGAGGAAATCGAGGAGCGCACGAAGAACCCGGGTGTGGCGATCGGCATGGCCTGGACGCCGGTCGGCGGCGAAGTGCTCTTCATCGAGGCGTCGCGCATGCAGGGCGGTGGTACGCTGACCCTGACGGGCCATCTCGGCGACGTCATGAAAGAGTCGGCCAGGGCGGCGCTGTCGTGGTTCCGGGCGCACGCCGCGCAGTTCAACGTCGATCCCGACTTCTACAAGTCGGCCGAGATCCACCTGCACGTGCCGTCGGGCGCCATTCCCAAGGACGGGCCGTCGGCGGGCGTGACGATGGCGGTGGCGCTGGCGTCGGAGCTGACGGGCCGGCCGGTTCGCGGCGACATTGCGATGACGGGCGAGATTACCTTGTCCGGGCGCGTGCTGCCGGTTGGTGGCATCAAGGAAAAGGTGCTGGCGGCTCGACGGCTGGGGGTGAAGGAGATCATTCTGCCGCGGCAGAACGACAAGGACGTGAAGGAGGACCTCAACGAGGAGCTTCGCCGCGACCTGACGATCCACCTGGTCTCGACCATCGACGAAGCCGTGTTGCTGGCGTTGACGCCTTCGACGACCTCGCACCGCGAACGCCGCAACGCCACGCGGGTACAGGGGACGGTGCAATAGCACCCTGGCGCCCCCTTGGGATTAGGGATTGGGGATTAGCAATTTGAAATTGGCAATCCTCAATCCCAACCTCCCGGAATCCCTAATCCCCAATCCCTAATCACAGCAGCGTCAGTCCCACCGCCGTCTTCATATCTCTAATCTCACCGGCTTTCACCATCCGCCATACGTCCTCGACCGCGAATTCCTTCACGTTCAGAATCTCATCAGGGTCCTGATGCGCGGCGGGCTCGTCGGGGCGGGGATCGCGCAGGCCGGTCAGCAGAAAGAAGTTCATCACCTCGTCGCAGAAGCCCGGTGACGGGAAGAAGCTGAGCAGCTTCTCCGCCTTGCCGGCGATCTTGCCGACCTCCTCGTGGCACTCGCGCAGCGCGGCGTCAACCAGGCTCTCGTTGGGCTCGAGCGTGCCAGCGGGTAGTTCCCAGAGCCACTCGTCGACGACGTAGCGGTACTGGCGAACGAGCAGAATGCGATCCGGTGCCGTCATCGGCATCAGCACGACAGAGCCGCGGTGACGCACGACTTCCATTTTCACGGTTCGGCCGTCCGCAAAGACAACCTGGTCGACCGTGATGTTGAAGACGCGTCCCTTGTAGATCGCGTCCGACTGTCGTACGTCAGGGGGTGCTTCGCTCATAGTCTTCCGGCAGGATCTCGTCGAGAAGGGTTTGCAGATCGCGCGGCAGCGGCGCTTCGAACTCCATCTTACGTCCGTCCGAAGGATGATGGAACACGAGACGTCCCGCGTGCAGGAACGGGCGATCGAGGCCGAGCACGGGCCGAAGGTCGCCGGGTACTCGCCTGCGGAGCCCACCGTACGCCGCATCGCCGACGATCGGATGTCCGATTTCGCTCAGATGCACGCGTATTTGATGTGTACGCCCGGTGGCGATCGCCACGTGTATCAGTGTGACGCCGGGTATATGCAGCGCGGCGGTGATCCGCGTTGCCGCCGATCGTGCGCGGCGCGCGCGCGCGGACATCTTCTTGCGATCGGCCGGATCGCGGCCGATCGGCAAATCGATGCGGCGGCCCGCCTGGACGACGCCCCAGACGAGCGCGACGTATTCCTTTTCCACCTCGCGATCGTGGAACTGTCGCGCGAGCTCGGCGTGCGCGCGGTCGTTCTTGGCCACGACCATGAGGCCCGACGTGCCGCGGTCGAGACGGTGCACGATGCCGGGACGCAGCTCTCCGCCGATGCCGCTCAGGTCGTCCACCTCGTGCAGCAAGGCGTTGACCAGCGTCCCCTGCGCGTGACCGGCGGCAGGATGGACGACCATGCCGGCGGGTTTGTTGACGACGATCAGGTCCGAATCCTGGTAGACGATGTCGAGGTCGAGATCCTCCGGCTCCGGCGCCGCGCTCGTCGGTTCGGGAATCTCGATGCCGACGGCGTCGCCTCCTCGTACCACTCGATTGGCTGGAACCGCCCGGCCGGCGACGGTGACTTTGCCGTCTTTGATGAGGCGCTGAATCTGCGAGCGCGAGTGGCCCGCGAGGACGCTCGTCAGATACCGATCGATGCGGATGCCCGCTTCTTCAGGAGAGACGATCAGATCGTGGCGAGGGGACATAGATGGCTTCGGGTCGTGAGGTTCGTAGAGTTCGTAGGTTCGTGGGGTTCGTCAGGTTCAGAGGTTCGTCGCTCGCGCGAACGATTCAGTTTACGAACCCGACGAACTTCACGAACCTACGAACCACGTGCATCTTTTCATGCCGCACGCCTGGCGGCCTTGACCGGCTCGGGCGAGATCGTGCGCCGCAGATAGATGAGCATCGCGAGGCTGAGCGGTGCCAGCAGGACCGAGATGAACTGCGACGTCGAGAGCCCCATCACGAAGCCGCGCTCGTCGGCGCGATAGAACTCGATGATGAACCTCGAGAAGGCGTAGAGGAGCATATAGCCCCAGAACGTGCGGCCGGGGTAGGGACGCCCCTTTTTCTCGGTCACGAGCAGAAAAATCAGGATGAGGAGCTCCGCGCCCGCCTCGTACACCTGAGTGGGATGCAGGGGTACGTTCAGCGGAGTGCCGACATTGGCGGCTGCAAACGGATCGGTGAACGTCACCGCCCAGGGCACGGTGGTCTGGCGCCCGTAACAGCATCCGGCCATCAGACAGCCCATGCGGCCGATGACGTGCCCCAACGCGATGCCCGGCGCGAACATGTCGCACGTCGTCCAGAAGGGCAGGGCGTGACGCCGGATATACCAGAACGCCACCAGCGTCGCCGTGATCAGGCCGCCGTAAAACACGCCGCCCGATCGCGCGAGCACGAGAATCTCGTCCGGGTTGTTGCGGAAATAATTGAAGTTGACGACCAGGAGCAGCAGCTTGGCGCCGACGAGCGCCGCGATGACGATGTAGACGCCGAGATCGAGCAGGCGTCCTGGGTCGAGACGGGCCTTGCGTCCGCGGACGATGGCGAGCTGCAGCCCGGCCAGGTAGGCGGCGGCCAGCATCACTCCGTAGGTGTAGATCGTCAGCGGCCCGATGCCGAAGATCTGCGGGATTTCAAACAGTCTCGGGTACACGTCCTACTCCAAGCACGTCGAGCAACATCAGAATCACACCAACTGTAATCGCGGAGTCGGCGACGTTGAAAGCCCAGAAATGAACGCCCCGCCAGTACACGTCGACGAAGTCCACCACATAACCCACCGTGGCGCGGTCGATCAGGTTGCCCACGGCCCCGCCGAGGATCAAGGCCAGACCGTAGCGGGCTATCTGCTGCGTTGACGGCAGGGTCAGCGCGTAGCTGGCGACCGCTCCAAGCGCGATCAGCGCGACGATCACCATCACAGCCGGCTTGTACGCGAAGTCGACGCCGTTCAGCATACCAAACGCCGCGCCGGTGTTCCGCACGTGCGTCAGGTCCAGGAACCCCGGGATGACCGTCACGCTCTCATACAGCGGCAGCCTGGCCCTGACCGCAGCCTTCGTGGCCTGATCGAGCGCGACGATGACGGCAACGGTGACGAGCTCCGGCATGCGGCTCAGCCGTTGTCCCGTCCCCAGCGGTCTCGTGGCGTCGACCGCACCCATCACGAGCTAACGCCCTTCGGCAGGCTCACGGCGTCCCGAGCTTGTCGAGGGACGGTCTCGGCCAGTGCGTCCTGGCAGCGATCGCAGATACCGGGGCGTTCCGGATCGGACGACACGTTGGCGACATACCGCCAGCAGCGCTCGCATTTGACACCCCTGGCGCGATCGATGGAAATCTCCAGCCCCCCACCCTGCGTCCCTTCGCGCACCTCGACCTCGGAGACGATGAAGAGCATCGGCAGCTGGGCTTCGTGCGACCTCAGGTGAGCGAGGTCATCTCCTGTCGCCGACAACGTCACTTTCGCCTGAAGTGAGCTGCCGATCTGTTTGTCCTTGCGCAAGGGCTCGATCTTGGCCAGAACCTGGTCGCGGATGGCAATCAGCCGTTCCCATCGTGTCGTCAGCGCCGGATCGTCCAGCCCATCGAGCGACGCTCCTTCGGGAAACAGCGCCAGGTGCACCGACTCCTCGCGCGAGCCCGGCAGGTACTGCCAGAGCTCGTCGGTCGTGAACGACAGAATGGGCGCAAGCAGCCGGGCGAGGCCGTCGGCGATGACGTACATCGCCGTCTGTGCGGAACGCCGCTCTTTCGAGCCGGACGCAAAGGTGTAAAGACGATCCTTGGATACGTCCGCGTAAAACGCGCTCAGGTCGACGGTCGTGAACGCGTTCACGGTCTGGAAGATCGTGCTGAAGTCGTACGCGTCATAGGCGGCGAGCGTCTGCTTTGCGACCTGGCCGTAGCGCAGCAGGATGTACCGGTCCACCTCTTCGAGCGCGTCGATCGACACGCGATCGCGAGACGGGTCGAAGTCGTACAAGTTCCCGATGAGATAGCGCAGCGTGTTCCGGATCTTTCTGTACGCCTCGGAGGCGCGCGTGAGAATTTCCTTGCTCACGCGAATGTCTTCCCAGTAGTCGCTCATCGCCGCCCAGAGCCTGAGCACGTCCGCGCCGCTCTGGTTGATGACATCCTGCGGAGCGATGACGTTGCCGATCGACTTCGACATTTTCTGTCCATCGGTGTCGATGACGAAGCCGTTGGTCACGACCTGCCGGTACGGCGGACGTCCGCGGGTGCCGAGGCCGAGCAGAAGCGAGCTCTGGAACCAGCCGCGATGCTGGTCGCTGCCTTCGAGGTAGATATCGGAGGGCCAGGTCAGCTCAGGCCTGACCGAGAGAACCGCCTCGTGGCTCGACCCGGAGTCGAACCACACGTCGAGAATGTTCATCTCCTTCTCGAACGCCGTCCCGCTGCATGACGGACATGCCAGTCCTGAGGGGAGGAAATCCTCGACGGGCCGGTCGTACCACGCGTCGGCGCCATGGGCTTCGAAGACCCTGGCCGCGATCTCAACCAGGCCCGGCGTGGTGATCGCTTCGCCGCATTTGGTGCAATCCACCGCCGGAATCGGCACACCCCACACCCGCTGGCGCGAGATACACCAGTCGGGACGGCTCGACACCATGTTGTAGATCCGGTCGTGGCCCCACGCGGGAATCCATTTCACGTCGCTGTCGATAGCGCTGAGGGCCGCCTCGCGGAGTGTTTGGGGTGTCTTGCCGTCGGCGGCGATCGCAGGGTCGCCGTCCATACGGATGAACCACTGCGACGTCGCGAGGAAGATGACCGGGTTATGGCACCGCCAGCAATGTGGATACTGATGGGAAAAGTTCGATCGATGCAGCAGCCGGCTGCGTTCCTTGAGCGCCTGTTCGACGCTGGCGTTGGCATCGAACACACGCTGCCCCGAGAAGAGCTCGACGCTCTCGAGGAAATGGCCGCCGGGTCCGACCGGAGCGTAGATCTCGAGCCCGTACCTCTGGCCTGTCGTGAAGTCGTCGGCGCCATGTCCGGGCGCGGTGTGCACCGCGCCGGTGCCCGCGTCCAACGTCACGTAGTCGGCTAGCACGGCGATTGAATCGCGCGCGTACAACGGATGGCGGAAGCGGAGCTTCTCGAGGTCGGCGCCCTTCATTTTCGCAACGGGCGCGCCGAAGGCGAGCCCGGTCGCCTCGGCTACTCGGGACGCGAGTCCTTCGGCCATGATGACGGCGCGGCCCTCGAGATCGTAGGCGGCGTAGTCAAACTCGGGGTGAAATGCGATCGCGAGGTTGGACGGAATCGTCCACGGCGTGGTCGTCCAGATGACGACCGACACGTTCCGTCCGGCGAGCTTCGGTACCCGCTGCGCGATCTCCGCCTGGCTTTCCGGCGCCAGCGCGAACTCGACGTAGATCGACGGCGAGACGTGGTCGGCGTACTCGACCTCGGCTTCGGCGAGCGCCGTGCGGCAATGGATGCACCAGTGCACAGGCTTCTTGCCTTTGTAGACGAGCCCCTTCTCGACGAAGCGTCCGAACGTCCTGGCGATCGCCGCCTGATACCGATAGTCCATCGTCAGGTAGGGTGCGTCCCAGGTACCGAGGATGCCCAGCCGCTGGAACTGTTCGGTCATCGTGCCGATGAAGCGCTCCGCATAGGCGCGGCACGC
>Ga0065705_10104533_pt1 | contig 13685 bp, 5 predicted proteins | sample SwibulcommuniRL2_FD_59092 | JGI IMG/M metagenome (GOLD analysis project Ga0065705, IMG submission 59092) | Bulk soil microbial communities from switchgrass field near Rose Lake, East Lansing, Michigan, USA - RL2 Bulk Soil v2 (version 2) | ecosystem: Environmental > Terrestrial > Soil >...
GCCGTGGTCGAAGCCCGTGCGGCGGCTTATGTCGCAGTGGACGACGCGAGAACTGCATCGGAAGTGCTTCGCAGCGCGGTGGAAGCCGTCAACTCTGCTGATACACCCCGTGGGCTGCTGGTCCGCTCACGAGTCAATCGACTCCGCTTAGGCCTGGCCCGTATCGGGCTACAGGCTGGCGATTTGGCGCCGGCGTTCGATCTGGCCGACGGAGCGGACGACCTCGACGCCTGGCTGGATGGGACATCGGGAATCACTGCGGGAACCCAGCTGTCCATGGCTGCCTTGTTGGCCGAGGCATGGAGCATGGGGACCAAAGTAGAAACGGGGCGTCAGCTCTGTAGGTGGGTCATGGAGCAGCTAGTTGCCGCTTCCAACGCCGGAACGATTCGAGAGCGGGTCAGCCGGCGCGATCTCCAGCTGATCGGCGCCTCCCTACTGACGGTATCTGCCTTGACGGGAGACTGGGGGGTCTACCGTCAATGGTCGGAAATCGCGGATCGTTTGGAAGCCGTGGCGCCTCAAACTGCGATTCTCACCTCGTCAGTGGAGAGCATCATCGCCTTCAGCGCTGGAGACACCCAATATGCAATCGATCTGATGACACCCGTGCTTCGCCAACTACAGCATGACGGTCGGGCCGAATCGGCAGGATGCGCCTCGAGCGTCGTCGCGTGCTGCTTCGCCGAAGTCGGTCGATTTGCTGAAGCGCAGGCGATTCTCTCCACTCAGCAAGGCGAGTGGACGGGTGCGGGACGTACATGGACGGCCGAATATTACTCGGCGCTGAGCATCGCACGACTCCACTCGAAGTCAGCGGGAGCTAGACGGCTTCTCGCCCTGGCAGAAGAGGCGCAAAGAATTGGTGCGCGGTTCCTGGAAGCCAAGGCCCTGGCCATGGCGGTAGCCATGGGATACACGGACGGCGCTGCCCGACTCGCTGCCAGCGCCAACGATCTCGAGGGACCTTGGGGTACCACGTTTGGGACGCTGGCCAGTGGCGTAAGGGATGGGAATATAAATGCCACGGTCAAGGCGCTGGAGTCACTGGTGCTTCGAGGCTTTGGGCAGTTCGCGGATCCGGCCTACGTAGACGTGATGCCGGTGCTCTCTACGGTTCAAAGAAGACAGCTCCATCAGTCCGTGGGAAAGCTCAATACCCGGCTTTTGGAGACCCTACCGCGGGCCAACGGCCGGCGGGACCTCATGCAGATCAACCTCCAAGGACCGTGCGGGGAATCCTTGACGCCGCGTGAACGCCAAGTAGCAGAATTGGTCATCGAGGGGTTGAGCAATATGCAGATATCTCACCGTACCGGCGTTTCTGTCCGTACAGTAGAAGGCCATCTGTACCAGGTCTATTCGAAGTTGCACATCAAGGGGCGTAGGGATCTTGCCCGTCTCGGAGCAGAAAAGTCTGCCAAGGTCGATGCCCGATGAGCCTCGGCACGGAACCAGGATTCTACGCACAGGCTCGGCAAGGTTTACTCAATAACTTAACGGCCCCAGATGCCGGTGGCGCTCTCTTGACGGGGGGCTTCGGGGTCGGCAAGGCCCGGTTAGCGGCTGACGTCTTGAATGATCTGCCTCCCACTGTGCGGGTACACAGAATTCAAGCGAGCCGGATACTGCAGGAAACGGAACTTGGGGTCATTTCCCTGTTGTTGGGGATGCCCTCGGAATCGTTATCCGTGGCTCAGGCCATATCGCGGATTCGCTTGGAACTGGGCTCGCCGGCCGGAATCGGCAGCCGGCAACGTGATCCTGGCCAGTTACCGTTGCTGGTCGTTGACAGGGCGGAGTATCTAGATGCCGCAACCGGCTTTGTCTTGGCTCAATTGGTGCAATCCCGGTCCATTCGGCTACTTCTGATTGCCGGGTCAACGCACACGACCGGACAACGCCTCGAACCAGTCCTCACACTCGGCCAACTCGCTGTATTTACCTTGGATGGAGTTAACGAGGACGGCATAGCCTACATGGGCTCCTCCATATTGGGCGGGCCGCTCAGCCCGGGTTCGGTCAAGGTCCTGCACGAGATCTCGGGGGGCCTCCCGATCCTTGCGGAAGCATGCGTCAGGGCGGCACGAGACCGCGGCTTGTTGGCACGTCGCGGGGAATTCTGGGTCCTGGGGAGCGATGACTTGTCCGGGCACCAGGAAGTCGAGACGGCTGTGTTCGGCCTGCAAGGGGAACTAACCAGGAGAGATGCCGATGCGCTGCTGGTTTTGGCCATGGCCGGGCCACAGTCTCTTCGCGTTTTGGAGCAGGTGACGGCCACGGTGGCCGGACAATTGGTGCAGACCGGGCTGGTCCGGACGGGTATGGACGGAAAGCTCTCGTTGCATTCGACCGTGCTGGTCAACGTGCTGCGACGCACCATTCCACCGGGACGGAGTGCCACACTCTGGGGGAAATGGTCAGCAATATGCCGCGGGGAGTGGGAATTCCACCAGGTGTGGTGGGGCGTCAGTTGTGCTGTCGAAGTCGATGGGGAACTGGTCCACAAGGGGATTCGCCAAGCCAACGACGAGGGTGAATTCAAGGTGGCCCTCCAACTGTGCGAACTGGAAGTCGTCCGCAAATGCCATGACGTAGACCTCGAACGTATCCGTGCCTTGGAAGGACTCGGCCGTTACACGGCGGCCCGGGCAAGCATAGAGGTACATGCATGCCGGGGTACCAGCCCACGGCGGATCTGTGACAGGGCCGTCGCACGACACCTGAGCATCCTTTTGGGGGCCGGCGCCAGTCCTGATCGTTTGCTCGAAACCGCCAGACAATGGGAGGTCGGCCAGAAGGGGATGCCTCCAAATGCTGTGGTCGATGCGTGCATTGACGGCGCCCGCTTGGTCGCTGCGTGGCAACGTGGGGCGCCAACGGACGGCCAATGGGGCAGGGTCGTCTCAGTAGTGGCCTGTGGTGATCCAGATGTTGCCCTAAGTATTTGTGGCATGGCGCTGAAGTTCGTTGTATTCGATGGCATGGAGATGTTGGAAGTTGCTGCGTCCCTCATGGGCGACTTGGCCAAAGTGCCGCCAACGACGGCCAGCCGATTTCTTGCCCACATGGCAGTCGCGTTGCTGCTGGGAGGCCATGTGGTTGAACTCGAAAAGACCTTGGAGCTCCTGGAGCGGGTCCGCGGCACCTTGAAGTTTGGAATCCCGGATCTAGTCGCCTTTTTCGGCAGCTGGCAACGCATTCGCGAGGGAGAAACAGAGGGGGCCCGGATCGCAGTCCGAGGTGCCGGAGCTGGATTGGAAGTCCACGGCATCCAAGACTTCGCACAACTCGCCTTGAGGGTTGGCGATTACGCCAATGAGGACGCGTCATCCGGTGCTGGCGGTGGTCGCTCAATCAGCGTGATGCCGTCAGGGGGCCGTGCCCTCACGCTAGCCCAGATGTTGTGCCAGCTTTACGGGATCAGACGACAACCGGGGTTTACCGGCCGCACGATCCTGACGGAATTGATGGACGAGTACCAGGCCGCAGGTATCGTCCAGATGGAAATTGAAGTCCTCCTGGAAGTCCTACGCCGGGAAGACCTCATGAGCACGGAAGACGCGGTGCCACGCACTCTGAAGCGACTCATCGCCCTTGTATCAACGCGCCCGGGCGCTTGGAACAAGGCGGTTGCGGGGACTGCCCGTTCCTGGCTGTCCGATGATCCCAATGTGTGGCTAGCCACGGCTCGCGAGGTCGAGACCTCCGAGTATCCGGGACTTGGGCTCGTCGCCTGGTCGCGAGTCGTGGTGGGCAGCGGCGCCGGTTCCGGCGCCACTCAACGCGGCCTTGCCCTGCGGCGGATGCGTGCGATTCAAGAAACTCTGGGACGTGTCTCGATGCCGATTGTTCGGCAGGCCTTCGACGCGGGGGACCTCACGGAGCGGGAAGAAGAGATCCTGAAACATGCTGCGGTGGGGCTTTCCAATCGAGAAATTGCCCGTGAGCTGACCCTGTCCCAACGGACCGTTGAGGGTCATCTGTACCGGATCTTCATTAAACTCGGCATTTCCGAACGCTCCGAACTCGTCCACTTCGCCTAGCGAGGAGTACGCGAGTAGGTTCCACGTCCCCTGCGGAACAGAATGGAGTATCCGACCCCCCTACGCCGAAGCCTGCCCGCTGCCTAGTTTGGACTCCAGACACCAGTAGACCGGGCAACCGGGACACGGCCGGGGGCGTTTGGACTACCTAGAAACGAGACCTCCAGCCAGAACAGGGGGAGGGCCTCATCATGGCAGCAGAAGCTACCAAAATCAGAACGAGCATGCCGCATGCGGCACGGACTACGGGTGCCTTGCCCGCGGCACATCGAGACAGGGCCGCCGGCTCAATTCCCATGGCGATGACCAGCGTCACGAGCACGGCATCGGCAGTCGGAAGAATGCCGGACCAACGGCGTCGGCTGACGGCCGGACGCGCGGTCAACGAATTGCGAACTGTCGATGGTTTGGCGTTCACCATCAGCACGCTCGTGTGCTTCGCGCTCTTTCCCGAGAGGGCCGGGGGAGACTTTGGCCTGCTCTTGGCCGGGCTATTCGGGGCTTGGTATGTAGTGCTCGGTCTGTCCGGATCCCGCAACATAAGGCGAGGAGCGGGTGCCGGAGCCGAGTTCGCACCCCTGGCCCGCGGCACACTCGTGGTATCTGTCGGAACAGCCGTTGCGGCGCTTTGCACCGGAGACTCCTTGCACCGGGATATGGTGCTTCTGGCGCTCCCCACGGGATCATTGCTCTTGCTGGCGATGCGGGTGCTTTTTCGCTCATATGCGGCCATTCGTCCCCTGGAATCGAAGCGCGCGCTCAGGGCCGTGGTCGTCGGGCGGGACACCGAGCTGGGGACCAATACTCCATTGCAGCGGGCAGCATTCGGTCGATCGTATGATGTCGTGGGCTCGGTAGCCCATGAGTTCTCTGGCGTCCCTGAGGAGGGGCGGAAGCCCGTTTCGTTCGCCCCCGGGCTTGATGAGATCCAATCGCTCTGCCGCGAAATGCAGGCGGAAGCCGTCATCGTCACTGGCTCCATGGCCGCGCAGCCCCACCTGATCCGTTCCCTAGGCTGGGCGTTGGAAAACTCCGGGACGGAGCTGGTGCTTGCGCCGCTCCCGCCCAACATCAGCCACCGGAGGATGCGCCTCATACGGATGGAAGGCGTCCCATTGGTTCAAGTGGACCTAGCGGTTTTCCACGGGCCCAAGTACCTTCTCAAGCGGGCATTTGATGTTGCGGCTGCGACGGCAGGAATACTGCTGTTGTCGCCGCTACTGGTCCTGGTGGGCCTCATCATCCGCATCGAGGATGGCCAGAATATACTCTTCAAACAGGTTCGGGTCGGGGTTAACGGCCAATGCTTCTCGATGCTTAAGTTCCGTACGATGTGCGTCGACGCGGAGGCCCTGCTGGATGGCTTGCGCGGCACTGACGACGGTAACGGTGTGTTGTTCAAGCTGCGCGATGACCCCCGCGTGACGCGCGTCGGCCGCTGGCTTCGGAAGTTTTCCATCGACGAGCTCCCCCAATTGTTCAACGTGCTGATGGGCCACATGTCACTTGTCGGCCCGCGGCCACCGCTGCCGCGGGAGGTTGACGAGTACAGCGAGCCGTCGCGTAGACGGCTTCTGGTCAAACCGGGATTGACCGGGCTCTGGCAGGTGAGCGGCAGATCAGACCTCGATTGGGACGAAAGCATTGGGCTCGATCTCTATTACGTGGAGAACTGGTCGGTCAGTTTCGACTTGGGCATCATCTGGCGAACGATCGGCGTCGTACTTCGCCCACACGGGGCTTACTGATGACCAGTCAGGTCCCGTCCGAACGCTGTGTCCCGCACCTAGGAGCTGGAAACTGACATCGTGCGTGGCATCATTTTGGCCGGGGGAACAGGCTCGCGACTACATCTCATCACCCAAGGCATCAGCAAGCAGCTCGTGCCGGTATACGACAAGCCCATGATCTACTATCCCTTGAGCACTCTCATGCTGGCAGGTATCCGCGATATCACGATCATCACTACCCCGCAGGACGAAGTATCGTTCCGTCGGCTTCTGGGCGATGGGTCCCGTTGGGGCCCAGATCTCTCTTACGCGGCGCAGCCTGATCCTGGTGGTCTGGCGCAGGCTTTCCTTATCGGCGCGGACCACATTGGTGTTGAGAAGGTTGCCCTGGGCCTGGGGGACAACATTTCAATGGACCAGGGTTGGCAAGCAACTCCGCCAACTCCACGACGTTGAAGGTGCCTCCGTTTTCGCGTATGAAGTCGCCGACCCAACGGCATACGGGGAAGTGGAGTTCGACGCACAGGGGCGCGCCCTCTCACTGGAGGAAAAGCCCGAGGTCCCGCGCGGCAAGCATGCAATACCCGGTCTGTACTTCCATGACAACGACGTTGTTGGCATAGCGAGTGCCCTGCAGCCCTCTCCACGTGGCGAACTCGAGATTACCGACGTCAATCGCGCATACCTCGAACGTGGGACATTGCAGGTCCTGGCTCGAGGCACTGCCTGGCTGGACATGGTGACGATCGAATCACTCGGAGACGCCTCCAACTATGTAAGGACTGTCGAGGCCCGGCAAGGACTGAAAATCGGTGCACCCGAGGAAATAGCCTGGCGTATGGGCTATATCTCGGATGCAGAACTCGAAGCGCTTGCGCTCCCGTTTACCAAGAGCGCCTATGGGCGCTATCTCCTGGGCCTGTTGAGGAAATCCGTTCCGGTGCCGACCTAGCAGCTACCTAACAAGGGGTGGAGCGGTGATCCACAGGGCACGGCGTCAGCGCCACCGCTTGGAAAGGTGGCGCCGACGTCCTGCCATGCCATTTACCCCAGCGACCTCAAAATGGTGTCGTGATGGCACGTGGACGCATTCTAATCGACGGGTCACAACCACGTGGTTTGGGAAAGAGGTCGAGTAGTCCCCACTCATGACCCCGGTAGCAGCTGGCCCATATGGTCAAGGTGTTGCAAAAGCAGCATCAGGGGGGAACGGGGAAAAATGAGAAACAACCATGACCTGTTGGCGGGGTCTGGCCAGGGGGGCCAAGACCAAGCCAGCATCGCATCACGTCTGGACGCGCCGGGTTTACCCCGCGCCAGCAGATGCCAGCAGACACGGGACCAGGCACAAGGGATAGCGGCAAGAGAAGCCGCAGATCCAACGCACCTGGCCCGGAAAACGGAGTCGGCGGCCCGAGTGTCCACGCAACGCGTGGGCAGCCCCCCAGCTAAGGCCGCCGACTTCCGCTATGGGCCCCGTCGGTGGGCTGTGGCGCGGACCGCTTGCGTGGTGACGGCGTTGGTGGCAGTAGCCCTGACGGGTTGCTCCACTGGCCCCGACAACACGGGTGCGTCGGCGTCCGAAGGCTCCGCCGCTGTTTCCGCCCCCCGGAACAGTGGCGGAGCCGACCGCATTCCCGTGAAGGAAGGTGCGGCAGCCGCCGAGCACCGGACGGAGCAGCGGAGTAAAGACAGCGAACAGACGCTGAAGGTAGCGGGGAAGCCGTCGGCTTCCGCGCAAGCCGGGGCCCCCGTGAGTCCAACTACTGCGGCCGATCTCCAGCCTCGCCCGGACAGTGGCGATAAGGCGCCGACCCAAACCGATCCAGTGGTGGGATTCGAGCCCGAAGAAACCGGGGCTCCGGCCGTCAATCGCGGTGTGGGGCTGCAGCGCGAGAATCCGGTCACTGCAATGCCCGGTGACTTTGGAGGAGTCGTCAGCTATCCGGATGGAGTTCAGGTCACCACGGGCAAGTTCCGGCGTGGCAGCGTGACAGAAGAGGGCCCCGGATACATCACCGGCGCCAAGTACCTGGTCATGGACGTGAAGATCAAGGCACCGGCCAAAGCGGGGCTCAACGTCGACCACGTCGTGGCCACACTGCGATTCGGCGACGAGGAACTGGTCGGCGCGCCCCTCTATGGAGAAGCTGACACCCGCGACTTCGGAGGAACCATCAAGGCAAAACGCACGCAGACCGCAATTTACGCATTCCTGCTCCCGGACGGCGCGGAGGCCCCCGCGCTCTATGTTGACATCGATGGACAGCATGCCCCCGCGACCGTGCGGGGTGCCCTTCCATGACCCGGACGGCGACTCCGCGGCGCATCGTGAAACAATTTGGGGCAAGCCCGGTCGCGGCACTGGGGGCGACAGCAACCCAAGCGCTGACCAGCTTCCTGCTCATGGCGACAGGTGCGCGCATCCTGGGAATCGATGATCTGGGTTCGTTTTCCATCCTCTATGGGACACTCATTCTGGGCGCCGCGTTGACGACCGGGTTCGTGGGGGACACCCTGACCGTGCTGGACCGCTTTGATCCAAACATTCGTGCTGGGCTTTCGCGCTGGCTCCTCGCTTTGGGCGTGGCGGCGTCGGTGGTGGCATTCACCGCCACAGCCGCCACGGGCCTTCTCTCACCCGGGGAGGCAGCCCTGTTCGCAGCGGCAACTTTTGCCTATCTGTCCGAAGACATTCTGCGTAGGGTCCTCAGCGCGTCCCTCAGCTTCCACCGGCTCATCGCTGTGGACATGACGGCGATGGTCAGTACGCTCGCGGCGTTGGCCCTTTTCCTGGCTCTCCTGCCGGTGGGTGTTGGCACCTTCATTGCAGCGGTGCTGGCGGGACAAGTTGCCGCCATCGGGATCGGAGTGCGTATTCTCCCGGCGACCGAACGGGGAACCGGTGGTGGGGACCCTGCCTGGCGGGAGGTGGCAGCCTATGGACTTTGGCGAGCCGCCCAGCAGTGCCTGCGTCCGGGAACGTTGACCGTGGTGCGGATTTCCTTGCTCGGCATGATCGGGTTCGCCGCAGCCGGCGAGCTGGAATTGGCCCGAACATACTGCGCCCCGGCCATGCTGCTGGTGACCGGAGTCTGCTCCTATATCTTTCCGTCGCTGGCTCGTGACGGCCATAAATCCTTGGCGAGCCTATTGCGTATCACCGACCGCAACGTACGGATCCTGGCGGGACTGACTATCGGGGCAGGCCTAGTCGCATTGTTCTTGCTGCCGGTGGCCGGACCGATGATTACCGGATCCGTTCCGGACACCCTCGCCGTTACCGGCTGGCTGGCCTATGCAGCGGCCGTCGGGGCGGCAACGCCCTACGGGCAACTGGCCGCTATTCGTGGACGGCCCAGGTCCGTTTTTCTCATCCGGCTTCTCGACACCGTCTTTTCGATCATCGTGGCTCTGGCCGTCATCGGAGCTACCGGCCACTTCGGCGCCGTTCCTTGGGCGTGCGCGCTGGGCGCCGTCTTGGGCGGGCTCGCCATCAGGTCCACGCTCCTGGCTCCGCAAATTCGCAGAACACGCGGCCGACGCGCAGCCGGTCCGAGGGACTTCGACCGGCCACGGCCGGACTCTCCTGCGCAAAGTCCCCATCGGGCGAATGCCGGATCCTTGCTCACAGAAATCCCTGCACTTACTGAAGAACGGAAGCTGCCATGACCGGATCACGAGTCTTGACGCCGGAGCCAGGCCAAGATCTGGAGGGCCGGCGCCCGCGGCTAGCCCGAAGACTTGCAGCCATGGTCGTCACTGGCACCATGACGCTGACCCTCGCCGGAATCATCGCCCTGCCGCAGACGTCCCTGCCAGCCGCAGTCGCCGACGCTCCGGAGCCACTGCCGGTCACCGTTGGTTCGGAGGTGCTTCCGACGCCTCAGATTAACGGTGTGGTTTGGTCCGTTGCCGTGTCCGGAGATACGGCCTATGCCGTAGGGTCCTTCACCAAGGCACGGCCATCCGGTGTCCCCGAGGGGGGCTCCGGGGAGATTGCGCGCAATAATGCGATGGCGTTCACCATCAGCACGGGCAAGATCCTGCCGTGGAATCCCAGCCTCAACGCCCAGGCGCGGGCCGTCGAACTGAGCCCCGACAAGAAGCAGATTGTCATCGGCGGTGACTTCACCACCGTCAACGGATCGCCGCGCAGCAAGGTAGCCGCCTTCGACGTTCCTTCCGGGACGTTGGCCGGAGGATTCGGTGCCAGCATCGGTGGACAAGTCAATACGATTGCCGTCACCACTGACGATATTTTCATCGGAGGATCCTTCCAGGAGATCAGCGGGAAGACGCGCACCAACGTCGCCAAACTCTCGCGTAGCTCCGGTGCGCTATCCGATTGGAGCCCGTATACCGATGACATTGTGCAGGGGCTTATCGCCACAGACGCCAGCAACCGGGTCATCATTGGAGGCCGGTTTCAGGATCTGAACCATTCTGGACGGGTAGGTGTTGGTGCTGTCGACAAGTCCACGGCCGCCGCCCTTCCCTGGTCCAGCACTCCGACGCCTGCGCGTCTGGGGAAAGACCAGCGTTCATGGGTGGTGCGGATGGTCATGGAGGACGGCGTCGTCTACGCAGCCAACAACGGCGAAGGAGGCCACTGGTTCGATGGGCGCTGGGCTGCGGACTTCGAGACCGGGGACTTGGTCTGGCTCGACAATTGCTATGGCTCCACGTCCGATGTCAGCGTTATGGGCAAGGTCTTGTATGCGGTCAGCCACTCCCACGATTGCAGTTCGGTAGGCGGGTTCCCGGAAGAATCACCTACCATCTGGAAGCGCTCCTTGGCCGAGACGACCTACGCCACGGGGATGGACAAAACCCCGCCCTCGCAGAACAGCAAATATTCGGGTCAGCCCATCCCCACGCTGCTTCACTGGTACCCGGCACTGAACACTGGTTTCTACACGAACCAGTTCCAGGGCGGCTGGGCGTTGGACAACAACGGAAAGTATCTGGTCCAGGGTGGAGAATTTACCCGCATCAATGGGAAGGATCAGCAAGGCCTGGCAGTGTATGCAACCAGGGACATTACTTCGACGAACCGCCGGCCCGAGTACTCGGCCGACCTCAAGCCCTCGTTGTTGCCCTTGGCGGGCCGCAGTATTCGAGTAGCCTGGCCCAGCACCTGGGATTACGACGATGAGACCCTGTCCTATGAAGTCCTGAGGGACAACAGCCTGACCGCCATCGGTACCGTTGACGCCCCCTCGACGTGGTGGCAACCGAAGTCCTTGGGTTTCAAGGACAAGGGGCTGGCCTCGGGATCCACCCACACCTACCGGATCAGGGTCAAAGACCCTGCAGGCAACGAATTCATCGGGCCACGCTCGGCACCCGTGACCGTCACCGAAGTCGCGGGAAACGCGTACGGTGACGTCGTGCTCGACGCCGGCGCAGATCACTACTATCCGCTCAACGAGACGGACGGCCGGCTCGCCTATGATCACGCGCGTTTCGACGACGCAGATGCGTCCGGCGACCTGGCCCGTGGACGGAATGGAGCCATCCTTGGGAATGCAGCCTCCGGTTTCTCCGGGGCATCGTTGGCCACGCGGGCATCCCAAGTCGCGCCGAATGAATTCTCCGCCCAGCTGTGGTTCAAGACCACCACGACCAGTGGAGGAAAGCTCATTGGTTTCGGAAATTCCCGAACTGGAAACTCCGGATCCTACGATCGTCACGTGTGGATGGGCAACGACGGGCGACTCCATTTCGGCACCTGGATTGGTTCGGCAGCGACAGTATCCAGCTCGGCGCATTACAACGACGGCGAATGGCACCAGATGACTGCCACATTGGGGACGAACGGGATCGGCCTGTTCGTGGACGGGCTTCCCGTCGCCGAGCGCAGCGACGTGACCTCGGGGCAAGACTATTCCGGGTACTGGCGTATCGGCGGTGACAATATGTCCGGTTGGCCAGATGCCCCGTCGAGCAGCACCTTCACGGGTGACATCGATGAAGTCGCGATCTATCCCTCGCCCCTGGCTGCCAAGACCGTGCTATCCCAGTACGCGGCCAGCGGCCGAACGGCAGATATCCCCGAGCCGCCGACGGACGCGTATGGCGCCTCCGTCTACGCGGATGACCCGTTGTTGTTCTGGCGGTTGGATGAGACCGGTGCAACAGAGACCGCTAAGGATGTCAGCGTCCACAAGAACGATGCCTCAGTCGACCAAGCGGTGAAGATCGGCTTGGACGGCGCCGGCGCACGCGGGACGTCGATGGGGTTCGGCGCGAGCGGCGCCACCGTAGTGGCTGGTGCCGCGGCCCAGAACCCCCGCGTCTACTCGACAGAGGCCTGGTTCAAGTCCTCCAGCACAACCGGCGGAAAGATCATCGGCTTCGGCGATGCTCCCGGGGGGCTCTCCGACCACTATGATCGGCACGTTTACATGCGCGACGACGGACGGCTGGTCTTCGGGGTCTATACGGGCGGTGAGAACATCGTCACCACCGACGCTGCCTACAACGATGACGTGTGGCACCAGGTCGTCGCCACTCAGTCCGCAGATGGCATGAAACTCTACGTCGACGGAAAGCTCCAAGGTAGCGATCCCCAGACTGGGGCCGAATCATACACCGGGTATTGGCGCATCGGCGGAGATACGACCTGGGGCGGAGCCAGCTCTCCGTGGTTCGACGGCACCATCGACGAAGCCGTGGTCTACCCCCGGGCCTTGAGCGCGGCGCAGGTCAGTGAGCACTATGCGCAGATCGGCGGAGCCAACGCAAAACCCCATGCCGCCATCGCCGCCACCAGTGACGGGCTCTCCGTGGTGGCAGATGGCACTGGCTCCACAGATACTGACGGAACTATCGAATCCTACGAATGGACGTTCGGCGACGGAAGCTCGGCTTCCGGCGAAGCTGCCCAACATGCGTATGCGAAGGCGGGCACCTATACCATCGGGCTGACCATCACCGACAACCGCGGAGCACAAGACAACGTCTCGCAGGAAATCACCGTGACGGCCCCGAAACAGGATCCCGTCGCGGATTTCACCGTCGTCATCACCGGCCTGAAGGCCGAGGTCGACGCCGCGGAATCATCGGACGCCGATGGGGCGATCACCAAGTATGAGTGGACCTTTGGAGACGGGACGACGGCGCGCGGGCTAGATGCCACGCACGTCTATTCCCAGGATGGAACCTATGAAATCCGGTTGAAGGTCACGGATGGAGACGGGGCGACGGCATCACTCGTCCGGACGGTCACCGTGGCCAACGCCGCACCGACCGCGGCGATCGCACATACGTTGGAGGGCCTCTCGGTGGGTTTCGACGCCTCGGAGTCCACCGATCCTGACGGAAGCATCACGGCGTTCGAATGGAATTTCGGCGATGGCACCAGTGACACCGGTGTGAAGACCGACCACAAGTACAACAAGGCGGGCAGCTACACCGTGACGCTCAAGGCCACGGACAACCTGGGGGCGTCCACTACCGAGACGCTGGATCTGGAAGTGACGGTTCCCCAAGGGACCGCTGTCTTCGAGACAAGCGTCAAGGGGAGGGTCGCGGACTTCGATGCCAGCTCATCCACCGCCGGTGCGGGGTCCATCACCGGATATGCATGGGATTTCGGTGATGGCCAGACGGATACCGGCAAAACAGTCCAGCACCGATATGCCAAAGACGGCGCTTTTACGGTGAGACTGACAGTCACTGCCGATACCGGGGCCACAGCCACCAGTGAACAAGCCCTCGTTGTGGCAAACCTTTCACCCACGGCGGCATTCACCCTCCGCCTGAACGGGACGGAGGCAAGTGTTGACGCCGCGGACTCCAGTGATCCCGAGGGAGGGGCACTGACCTATACCTGGGATTTCGGCGATTCAGCCCGGGCCGCCGGCGTCACGGCCAATCATGAATACGCCGCGGGCGGCGAATA
>Ga0065705_10002381_pt1 | contig 13678 bp, 14 predicted proteins | sample SwibulcommuniRL2_FD_59092 | JGI IMG/M metagenome (GOLD analysis project Ga0065705, IMG submission 59092) | Bulk soil microbial communities from switchgrass field near Rose Lake, East Lansing, Michigan, USA - RL2 Bulk Soil v2 (version 2) | ecosystem: Environmental > Terrestrial > Soil >...
GTTCGATCACTCCCTTGTCCGGAGTCACATTTCCCCAGGCTAGCGCGACGTATTCCTTCTTGACGCTTCGGTTTTTAAACTGGGTGACTAGACTTTGGTACGCGACCCTGTTCTTGGCGACAATCATGACTCCAGACGTGTCCTTATCCAGTCGGTGGACGATGCCCGGGCGCCGCGTGCCGCCAATCCCTTCAATGTCGGGACAATGATGCAACAAAGCATTGACCAACGTCCCGCTCCAATGACCCGCGGCAGGATGAACCGTCATGCCCGCGACTTTATTGACCACGATGCAATCGCCGTCCTCGTAAAGAATCTCTAACGGCAGCTCCTCAGAAGCGATCTTCGAATCGCGTGGCGGAACAAAACAAATATCTATCCAATCATTGCAGCGAATTCGCGCACTGGCTTTCGTCTTGTTGCCGTTAAGAACGATCTGGCCTTCATTGATCAATCGTTGAATTTCCGAACGGCTGAGCCCCGCGCCAAACGCCGCCACTCTGCTAAAGTGGCCGGCAAGGAACAAGTCAAGGCGCATTCCCGCCGCCGCATCATCGATCACCAGCCGCTCGGTGCGGGATTCGTTCATCTGAAAGATGAGGAACTCGCCTGGATTTCTAGATCGTGAAAAACTGTTTCCGCGCGATGCACGTCTTGACGAATCTGCGACACTAATTCGTCCACCGAGTGGAATTTACGCTCATCACGAATTCTTTTGATGAACGACAACCGCACGGATTCTCCGTAAATGTCTTCATCGAATTCCATAATGAAGCTTTCTACTGTCCTGGGACCCGCACCGAAAGTCGGATTGAGACCGACGCTGCTCACGCTGAGCAAAGCTCGCGCGCCCAAATGAAATATCGTCGCATAGATTCCGTCGGACGGCAGAACTTCGGTTCTAGCAGCGATATTCGCTGTGGGGAAACCAAGGTCGCGTCCGCGCCGGTGACCTGCGACAACGCGTCCCGAAATGAAATGATAGCGGCCCAACAGGGGTTCAACCTCGTCCACCCGGCCATTGACCACAAGCTCGCGTATGCGCGAGCTACTCACTCTCTCTCCATTCAACAGGATAGGATCAACGACCGCCACATCAAAACTCAGTTCGCGGCCCCATCGAATCAAATCATCAATACCCCCTCTCCGTCCCTGGCCGAAGCGAAGATCTTTTCCGACCCAGAGTTTTTGCGCTTTGAGGCGCTTCACCAGCATATCCTGAACGAACGCTTCTGCGCTGCGCTGCGCGAACGCGAGGTCGAAATGCTGCACGGCCACGATATCGACGCCGAGATCCTGCAGCAACTGCATCTTATCCTTATGGGTGAGGATCAGTCTTGGCGCCCGAGCTGGCGCGAGCACTCTGAGCGGATGAGGCTCGAAGGTTAGAACCACAGAAGGTACCGCCAGCCGTTTGGAATCCGAGACGGCGCCGCCGATGAGCGCACGATGTCCGAGGTGAACTCCGTCGAAATTGCCTAAAGTGACAACCGACCCGGTGAGATCCTCCCTGTGTTCATTGACGTGACGTATGATCTGCATTGCTTGGAGACCACGGATCGTGACTTATCCCACGACCGAATCAGATCCCCGGCTCAATGGTTACCCGTAATGAACTGAAATCGAACAGTCGAAGGTTGGATCGCTCGTCCAATTAAGACTCGAGGGATTTAAGTCGCTGCCGTGCTCGAGCCGCCTCGGGCGATTGCGGATACTTTTCTACCAGCTCTTGCAAGACTAGGCGCGCGTTAAGTTTTTCTCCCAGCTCCGTGAAGGCCACACCCTGCCCCAGAAGAGACGCAGGAACTTTACCCGTTTGCGGGTACCGTCGCCGCACCTCGTCGAACTCGACAATCGCGTTATTGAACTCTTTCAGCCCCAGGTAGCTTTCCCCGATCGAATATTGCGCAGCCGAGGCTAGTTTGCTTCTGGAATTTTTTTTGAGAAATTCCTTAAATCTCACAATCGCCACCCGATAATCTTTTTTCTCAAAGGCGCGCAATGCCGTTTCGTAGTCCCGGCGCACATTTTCCGATTCAGCCATCGCAAGATCGACAGGGGCATCGTTTTGGATGGATTTCGCGGCGGCCGCCTGTGCCTGGATCGACTCCCGAAGTTGCTTTAATTCTTCTTCACGGCTGCGTAACAGTTCTGCTTGAGCCTTGGCATCTTCTTCCAGCTTGGCCAATCGGTTTTCCAAATTCTTAACGCGTTGGTCGCCTTCGCGGTTTGTCTGTCCGATCTGCCGTCCCACTTGCACTTTGGTTTCGTCGATCCGTTCCCTGATGGCACTTATTTCGCGCTGCATCTGCTGGATGTTCGCGCGCGTATCGGCAAGCGTAGAACGAAATCCGTCGACGTCGGAATGCAACGTGTTCATGTCGCCGTGAAGGCGTCGTTGCTCTCTCTCGAGCACGTCGACTTGCTGAGGATTGACGCAGGCGAACAGCGAAAAACCCTCCCCTAGCACTGCGGCGACGAATAGCAATTTGCTTTTCAGGAATGCGTTACTCACGCCCGTTACCTCGTCTTAACTTGTTGGTCGGTTCTGGAGTATTACGAATCGCGCGCGGCGATTCTGCTTCCAGCAGCTTTCCGTCTGATCTTTGCAGACGGGAATCTCTTCGCCGTAACTAATCGTTGAAAGGCGTCCGGCAGCCACGCCCAAAGTGGTCAAAAATTCGCGCGCTGTCTGCGCCCTCTTGGCGCCAAGCGCCAAGTTGTATTCATTGGTGCCACGCTCGTCGCAATGGCCTTCGATCTCCACGCGGGCGTTTGGATTGGCTTTGAGCCAATCCGCGTTGCCGCGCAGAATTGTGCGCGCGTCGGCACTCAGATCATAGCGATCAAAATCATAGTAAATGTCCTTGAGCGGACTGGATGCCGGCGTAACCGGGGACTTTCCTTCCTGAAAATCCTTCAAGCTCGACGAGCCAGCGTCGGCCTCTTTCCCGCCTCCTCTTGCCCCCTCACCTGCTCGACTGTCCGCCCCCGGCGTCGGTGACGAGCTTGAGCCGGCGCCCGGTGAACCTGGTTTCGATGTGGCGCTTGGCGCGCATCCAGCCAACGCCGTCGCGGCAATGAGAATAGAGTAGCACATTATTTTAAATTGGGACTCCATCAGACCTCCTTAAACATCTGAAAACATGGCGGCTCTGAATGTCTGTCTATTAGTGGAATTGAACTCAGTCTAAGCGAGGGGACCAATGAGGTTTTGTATCATCCCCCCCGGAACCTGTCAATCTACGTTGGTTATCTCCGCTCGCTTGCATAACGTAAAGATGGTATTTGCCGGCGCGATTCGACGAAAAGGCGATGAACCTCCCATCAGGGGACCACGTCGGGTCTTCACTATCGGCGGATTCCGAAGTCAGCTTGCGCGGCTCACCGCCGTCCGCGGAAACAGTAAAGATCGCAAACCGATTACCGACACGACCCGTGTAAACGATTCGATCACCTCGCGGCGACCATTCGGGTGACGTGTTGTAGCTACCGCTGTACGTCAGGCGGCGGGACTTGCCGCTCGCCAGTTCCAAAACATAGACTTGGGGTGAACCGCCGCGATCGGAAACATAAACGATTTGTTTGCCGTCGGGCGACCATGCCGGCGAGACTTCGATGCCAGGATCCTCCGTCAATCTCCGGATCACGTTACCGATTCGATCCAGTAAATAAAGGTTGGTGTTCCCGCCAGACTCCAGCGTGGCTACGATGGACTGGCCATCGGGAGAAAATTTCCCGCCAAGATATCTGCCTCCGGCACGAGGCGTAAACTTGATCTCCTTGCCGCTGAATAGCTCGAACAGAAATAACGTCTGATTACGCTCCTTAAAGGATGAATACAAAACCGACCTGCCATCCGGGCTCCAGGCCGGTGAAAGGTTGATTGTCTTATTATCGGTAACTTGGAATTTTTCGCTGCCGTCGAGGTGCGACACATAAATCTCTTTAAACCGCCCGCCGCTGTTGGACACGTAGGCAATACGCGTATTGAAGACGCCCGGGATGCCGGTGAATTGATTGATGATCTCGTCGACAAACTTATGCGCGATGCGGCGAAAATCCCGAACTCGCCCCGTGTAGCGCTTACCAATGCGCTCTTTGCTCTGGTAAACATCAAACAGACGCAACTCCACGGTGATCTCATCGCCTTGAACCGAAAATCCGCCCTTCACTAATCCCTCGGCGCCGATGGTCGACCAATCTTTCAAATCGAAGTTTCCGAGTGTAATGCCGCTCGATTGGGCATTTTCAATATAAGCCGAACGGTCGAGTACTTTAAACCAACCGGACAGCTCAAGATCGTGGACCATCGCATCCGCAATTCCGGTCGAGAACCGGCCGGACTCTCCCGTCGCAGCACCCAAATTCTTGAGCGGCGACACGGCGATGGGAAATCGTTGCCCTCCTTGTCCCTCGATGATTCCCTTAACTTGCCCTGTTGCCGCAGGAACAAAATGAACCAGGAGAAACAAAGCAACTAAACCGATTTTAAAAGACATCATTAATCATGCCCCCAAATCTCGCGGTCGAAACGTTAGTTCCACATCGGCAAAGTCCTTGCGATAACTTTCGGGCGGCGCCGGTAGGGGACTCGATTTTTTAACTGCTCGAAGCACCGATTCGTCGTACGATGGATCGCCCGAGGGTTGCACGATTTTGAGCCCAACGATGTCACCGCTTTCCTTGACGCCGAACTGAACCACGACCTTTAAGTTACTCCGCTGCCCCACCCAAGCCCAATTTTCTTTGATCGTCGCCAGCATGCGATTCTGATAAATGACGAAATCCATGCCCTTGACGACACCGGGTCCGCCCCTACCACCCACGCCGAGGGCCGCCGCGCCGTCACCTTCCCCCGAGCCTGCGCTAAGAGCCTCTCCCTTGGACGACTTCTGCGCGCTTTCGGTTCGCGCTTTCGCTCGATCGACCGCGGACTGCAGCAACCTTTCGCGAACACTGTCGGCTGAAGCGGTCTCGCTTTTACCTTCACTTTTCGCTTCTTTTTTCGTTTCTTTGGCGGGTTCGCTCTTGACTGATTCCGTTTTGCTCTTCTCCTTCAAAGCCACTTTCTCTTCCACCACCGGCTTTTTCTCGGCGAGCTTTGTATTAACTTTTTTCTCTTCCTCCGGCTGTTCCTTCTTGGTTTCTTTCTTAGGTTCCGGAGTCGTTTTCTCGCGAGTCGGCACGGCGGTCAATTCAGTGCCCAGGTTGGCCCCGCCGATCCTTTCGCCGCCGACCAGATCAACCGTGTAAACAGGCGCTTCCTTAATGTCTAAGGGCAACATCGGCGATAGAAAAATACCGGCAATTAACATCAGATGCGTGATCAGAGAAATTACAAACCACTTTGGCAGTCGCTCCTCGGCGCCCACAGACGCAACCGAGCGTTCCCGCAAACTGATTGTAGGAGAAACCATTTTCTCCGCCACTCCGCTATCCTTCCTCCGGCCTGGTCACCATGCCAAGTCTTTCGATACCGGATTTTTTTATCTCAGCAATGGCCTGCATTACCGTGCCATAACGAACATCCTGGTCCGCGCGCAGATAAACCTGTTTGTTCGCATCGATTTTCTTTATCGCTCGGAGTTTTTCGCCCAACTGGGAGAGAGACATAACATTGTCATTGAGATAAACCTTGCCGTTCTTGGCTACCGTCACGACCAGATGCTCTTCAGTGCCGGGAATCGCGCCGGACCTCGCTTGCGGCAGGTTTACTTGCACGCCCTGCTGGATAATCGGCGCGGTGACCATAAAGATCACGAGGAGCACCAACATCACATCGACCAGCGGAGTAACGTTAATTTGCGAGATCGTACCGCTATCTCGCTGCGATGATGCGTCCATGGCCATAATGACACCTCAGTCAGCCCCAGCTATCAGGAGAAAAGGACGCTCCAGCCCATTGCTTTCGCTTCCTCACTCCCGAACTGTTCATCCAATAAGCCCGCTCCCGATGCGCCGGCCTAAGTCGATACTATTATACTATGTTATTTTATTACTTGAAGAAGTGGCGCTCGGCGATATTAAGAAATTCATGTGAGAAATTATCCATTTCGACAGCAAGCACTTTGATTTGTTGGACGAAATAGTTGTACGCCATCAGTGCAGGAATGGCCGCCGCGAGACCGACCGCCGTGGCAATCAACGCTTCGGCGATACCGGGAGCCACAGCTTGAATGCTCGACGAATGCGTCACGCTCAGCCCACGAAACGCGTCCATAATGCCCCAGACCGTGCCGAATAAACCGACGAAGGGCGCGGAGCTTGCAGTCGTTGCGAGAAACGAACAGTTATTTTCAAGTTTGGTGGTCTCCACACTGGTGGCTCGCTTCATCGCGCGCGAAACGTTATCCACGCCGCCCAGTTCGGTCGTAAGATTATCGCCAGCCGACGATTCTTTCTTAGAGCGAGAGACGCGCACCAACTCCTCGTACCCGGAACGGAAAACCTGGCCCACAGGGCTCGCCGTAAGCTCGCGGCTGGCGTCATGAATTGAGGATAGATTGCGCCGTTCCCAAAAAATCTCGATAAACCTCTCGGATTCGCGCTTCGCGCGCCGAATCTGCCGGTATTTCTGCGCGATGATTCCCCAGCTGATGACCGAAAATAGCACCAGCAAATAGAGGATCCCCTGAACGACAAGCCCGGATCCCCAAACAAGATCCAAAATGCTATGTTGTTGGGACGGCGAAAGCGCGTCCTGCGCCAGCAACTGAAGTGACGAAAAAGAGAACATCAGATATATTATGCGGGTTAATTGAAAAAGTAATACAAGCCTTGTAATTAGTCAATTGAGAATGACAATTTCGGTTAGAAACACTCGGAGACTATCTTGATGATACGGAAACTCGATGATCTGGAGCTTCACGGCAAGACGGTCTTCGTGCGCGTCGACTTCAACGTTCCGATTGATCAAGGCACGATCGTGGAGACCCATCGCATCGACAGTGCATTACCGACAATTTATTCCGCGTTGAAGCGGGCAAAAAAGATCGTGATCGCATCCCATCTCGGTCGCCCGGACGGAAAAGTCGTCTCGAAGTATAGCTTGGGTCCAGTGCGTGAATACTTGGCGGTTGCCTTGAATCAACCCGTAACTTTGGCGCCGGACTGCGTTGGCGCCGAAGTCGAGCGCATCGTCCACAATGAGATTGATCGTATCGTACTCTTGGAAAATCTCCGCTTTCATAAGGAAGAAGAGAGAAATGATCCCACCTTTTCTCATGCCTTGGCCTCTCTCGCCACTGTGTATGTCAATGATGCTTTCGGCGCCGCTCACCGTGCCCACGCCTCGATCGCGGGGATGGCTGGTTTCTTTTCGGAGAAGGCAGCGGGCCTTCTGCTGCAAAAGGAGCTCGATTATCTTTCGCCGATTCTCACGAATCCTAAAAAACCATTTTTAACGATTTTAGGAGGCGCCAAAGTAACCGATAAGATCGGCGTGATTCGAAATTTGCTACCGAAACTGGATGCGCTCTTGATCGGCGGTGGCATGGCCTACACTTTTCTCAGAGCGCAGGGCATCGAAGTCGGCAAATCGCTAGTGGAACTGGACAAAATTGACCTCGCGGCGGATCTCTTAAAGGAAGCCGCGAACCTGGGGGTGCGTGTTTTACTTCCGACCGATCACATCACTGGCGATATTGAGAAGAAAAATCCCGAGACCGCGGGCAATGCCATCCCTCCAGAGCGAATGGGGTTGGACATTGGTCCAAAGACCGCTTCTTTGTTCGCGGACGAGATCGGCAAAGCGAAGATGGTGCTGTGGAACGGACCGGTTGGCCTGTTCGAAGTACCGCCTTACGACCGCGGCAGCCGCGTTCTCGCCAGCGCTTTAGCCGATCATTATCCTGGTGTCGTCAGCATCATCGCGGGAGGCGACACGGTGGCGGCTGTCTCGGCGGCGGGCGTTGAGGCAAAGATCAGCCATTTATCAACAGGCGGCGGCGCCACGCTCGAATTCCTCGAAGGCAAAGAATTGCCGGGGATAAAGGCGTTGGAGATGACACAATGACTCCGTTGGTGGCGGGAAATTGGAAGATGCACGGCAACCCCAAAGCCTGCATCGGGCTTGCGCGCGAAATTGCTGAAAACCTGCAAAAGCGCCCAGCATCGGCCCAAATCGCCATCGCACCGCCTTTCACAGCGCTTTTGCCTGTAAAAGAGGTGATTAATAAAATCCCCGTCGCGCTTGCCGCGCAAAACTGCCATTGGGAAGACAGCGGCGCCTTCACCGGCGAAATCAGTCCGTCCATGCTGAGAGAGATAGGCTGCAACTGGGTCATCCTCGGGCACTCCGAACGGCGCCATATCTTTGGCGAAAGCGACGACATGATCGCGCGGAAAATAACTGCCGTGATCAAGCATGGAATGCGACCCATCGTTTGCGTCGGTGAAACCCTCGAACAACGAAAAAATGAGCAAACAACAGCTGTGATTGCCAGTCAGCTCGACTCCGCGTTGAAGGGGGTAACTGAAGATGGTATAGACAAAGTCGAAATCGCTTACGAGCCAGTGTGGGCCATCGGTACTGGGCTGAACGCATCCGCCGAGCAGATTCGCGACACGCATGCGGAAATCAGAAATTTTCTAAACGCTCGCTTCGGTCCGGCCCGCGGTAGTCAAGTAAGAATTCTCTACGGAGGCAGCGTGAAAGCCGACAATGCCGATATGATCGCTCGAATTATAGCTGTGAATGGCGTGCTGGTCGGCGGTGCAAGCTTGGTCGCCGATTCATTTATTTCGATCGTACGGTCGTTTTCGTAAAATCGGACTTATGATTACCGCGGTAATTATTTTGCATGTGATCGTCAGCATCGGTCTCATACTTGTCGTGCTGCTGCAAACCGGCAAAGGGGCCGAAGTAGGAGCCGTTTTCGGCGGTTCCAGCTCGACAATTTTCGGCAGCAGCGGCGCAGGTAATTTCTTGACTCGTCTGACAACCGGTATGGCGATTGTCTTCATGATCACATCGTTAACACTGGGCTACTTTACGTCGAGAAGACCCTCATCCACGATTTTCGATAATCGGACCCCGGCAACGGAGCAACGCGCGCCAGCGCCGCCGCCAGCCGCACAGTCCCAAAGCGCGCCAACTGGCGGCGACCAGCCCGCGCCGGAAAAATCGCAGACGGAAAAGCCTGCAACACCTTAACTCAACCATGCGAGGGTGGCGGAATCGGCAGACGCGCTAGTTTGAGGGGCTAGTGCCGGAAACGGCGTGCGGGTTCAAATCCCGCTCCTCGCACCAATCGCCACAGAACTTCTCTCTCGTGAAACTCAATAGTAATCCGGTAAGGCTGGTAATTGCGAAATTTGCACCTGAATTAGAAATCGTTGTCCGCACGCCGTAAACCCCGCTCACATGCGATCATCGTGACCGTCGAGCGATGATTACCATTGTCAGCCGACGGTATCCCGTCTCTGTCTTCTCCGCCATTTTTGTCACGCTAAGTTCGAAGCTGTCGATTTTTGACCGAAAACCCCGTTTGAAAGCTCTGCCTATTCACCCGAAGATCTTGTAAATCGATCACTTACGAAGGGAATGCTCTATGGCATGTGCCTTGCTGTTTCCTTCCGCGTTAGGAGCAATAAACCCAATGAAAAAGACCGATACCTCAATCAGGCTTCTTACGCTTGCCGAGGCCGCCAGCATTCTTAAGATTTCAAAACGAACCCTGCATCGCATGATTCAGAACCGGCAAATTCCGGCATTCAAAGTCGGGGGACAGTGGCGGATCCTCGAAAGCCGTTTCCAGGAATGGGTTCAAGAGGAAGAAAATATCACCCCCAAGGCAAGTTGACCTCTATTTCCGCTTTCCCCGTCCGCGTTTTCCCAACGTGTGAATACCGGCACCATCATCGTAAGTTCCCCAAAAAGGCCATTTCTTCCGTGAATCCATTCAACACGGTATTTGCCTGCTCTAGGTCGTTCGCTCTAATGCGCGCGCTTTAAGAGCTACACCGTCGGTAGTTCAACGCGGAACGCCGTTCCCTTACCCAGTCCGCTGGTCACCGCCACGTTGCCGCCCAGAAGTTCTGCGAACGCTTTGACGATATAGAGCCCCATCCCGATGCCGCTTTGGGTTCGTGTTCTCGCCGCGTCGACTTGCCAGAACTTGTCAAAGACGAACGGCAACTGGCTGGGAGCAATACCGATTCCGGTATCCGAAACCGTGAAGACCATTTTTTGATAATTAGGGTTATGCCGCGCGGAGACACGCACTTCGCCCGCATCGGTAAATTTTAGCGCGTTGTTGATTAAATTTTGTAAGATAATTTTCACCTTGCCCGGGTCAGTGGTGACCACCGGCATGGGGCTTGGAAAGTCCCACTCCAAAGTAACCTTGGGGTTGAGCACGATCCCCTCACACCCGCGCTTAAAATCATCGAGAAACTCCGATAAAACAATGTCTTCGCGACGAGCGACTACGGCGCCGGTTTCCACGCTTGCGGAGTTAAGAATGACATCGACCATGTTGGCCAAATTGTCGGTTTGGCGGAGCACCTTTGCGAGCGCGTCTTCCTGGTCTCGGTTGATCGCGCCAAGAGCAGAGCTTTTCAACGCTTGAGTGTAGCTCCCGATCACCGTCAATGGAGTCTTCAATTCGTGCGAAAGAATATTGAGAAGCTCCGTTTTGGCCTGACTTCTCTGCTCCGCTCGTTCCTCGAGGACGCGATGGATTCGTACGAGTTGTGAAAAATGGCCGTAAAATAGACTGACGACAAAGAGAAAAACAAGCTGCAAATAGCTTGACGGACGATAATCCGAAGCATCGAAAAAAAACCCCGCGTACGCAAACGGCGCGACAAAAGATACGATGGCGATCATGCGCGGGTTTTCGAAAATACAGCAGATGATAATCAACAAAAAATACGCGAGAAAAAAGTTTGTTTCGGTCTGGCCGTTGATCATCAACGAAGCGGTCAGCACAAGGGTGTCCAACCCGATCAGCGAAACGTTAAATGCCAGTTTGCGAAAAACCGATTCATCGACGAAGTACAATGCGGCATTAGATAGAGCATAAAGGACGATCAACGCGTCGAGGAACACCCCCATCGGCAACGCGCGACTGCGAAACAGGATCAGCGACGCGCTAATCAGCACCACGGGCCAGCGTATTAGAATAACCCCGCCTTTGGTCGACATGCTGATCGCGTCCGAAGTTTGAGAGTGTCGGGCAGAAACCGCTTCCAGTTGCGGGTTGTATTCCATCGTTGACGTCTTGGTCTCTGGCATATCTACGCCTAGGTTTTCAGCGCTATCGTCCGCTCTTCACGAATTGCTTGCCGAACCCGTAGTCCTCCCATTTTTTCAGCACTCTCTCCTGCACCTCGGCCGGCCAGAGATTTTCAAAGCTTGCCTTTATCGGGATGCTTTCCTCGGGCCAATCTTTCGGCCAAGTACAGTCAAAAATCACGCCGGCGGCGTCGCCGATCAGTCGTTCTTTCGGCGGCAAGAAGGGCAACAACACCGGAAAACCGGGGATGTGCGGCACCCGATGGATGCCGTTGACGGGGTGGCACTTGGTGGTGATCGCGTGCAACACCTCGTCCATGTTTGTCGGATCGACGTCCGCCTCGACGATGGCAATGAAATAAGTAAACAAGCCGGGTTTGGTCGCCCAGACGGCGTGCGCCACGCGGCGCGCGAAATTCATGAACGGAACCTCGGTCGAGACAACGCACATGTGGCCTACGCCGAACGGCGGGCAAAAAACGCCTTTAATCGGCAGGCCGAGCTTTTTGAGCTCGTTGTAAATCTCCGCGCCCTTGATCAATGCGGTCGCGGTCTGCCCTTCATGCACCGGCATGCCCATGTTTGAAAACGGCAAGATAGGATCGTTACGATAAGTAATGGCCTTAATTTTGAGAATCGGTTTCGGCGACGACTTGCCCGCTTCATAGCCCATGTATTCGCCGAATGGCCCTTCCACCATGCGTTCATGCGGCAGCACTTCACCTTCAATGACAATTTCCGCCGATGCCGGCACCTCAAGATCGACCGTTTCGCACTTGACCAGCGGTATCGGCGCACCTTGGAGGGCGCCGGCAACGTCGACCTCGTTCACGAACGGAGGGATCATCACGCAGCTGACAAGCGGGATCACGGGCTGGCCTCCGATGGCGACTGCGACAGGCATCGGCTTATTCATCGCCTCATATTTTTGATACATTTGACCGATATGCTGCTGCATCGGGAACAAACAACCGAGCGTGTTTCGATCGTGCACCATCAGGCGGTACATACCCCAATTGACCCATGTGCTATCCGGGTCCTTGGTAATCACCGTATGCCAGGTTCCGATATAGCGTCCGCCATCACCTCCGTGAATTAGAGGGATGGGAAATTTAAGCACATCGACAGCATCGCCAAGATCGATATTCTCCTTGCACGGGCCGGTCATGACCCGCTCGGGTGGAATGAGTTTTTCCTTGCGCTTGAGGTACGTCGCCATGATGTCCTGGGCTGAAGAACTGGGAGCCATGTGCATCGCTAGTGCGGTCCGCGCAAATTGACCATGCCCGGATCGTTTGCTGGTTCCGAGTGGCGCGCCCAAAGCGCGGAAACCCTTTGGATATCCTTTTACTTTTTCAAACAAAGCAGCCGGCGCGCCGAGATCGTAGACACGCCGCGTGATCGCCCCCATTTCGAGATTCCAATCAACTTCGACCCCTATGCGCTGCAGTTCCTGATACTCTTCAAGGATATCGAGATAGTCTCTCAGGTCATCGATCTGCATTAGCACTCCTTAATTTGGTTCGGTAAGAGGGCGTCCATCTGCTCAATACTTTATACATTAACCATTTTTATATCAGACCCAAGTAGTTGAAGGCAAAACAATTTTAACTCTAGCGCCGACGGTCCTTTGGCGCGAAAAAATGTAGACAAAGTTTACATTGTGATCTATAGTTTGACCCTGCAAATAGCAGCGTCATTAAGGGGGAGCACTATGGCAGAAATCAATAGACCCAATGGCTTATCGGCGGATGTTGGCGCCTACCTCGGCCCAGGCACCAAGATCAACGGCAAGCTTCAATTCGACGGTCAGGCCACGATCGACGGCGAGGTCGAAGGCGAAATCGTCGCTCAGGCGCATGTCACAGTCGGCCAGCAGGCCACGATCAAGGGGAAAATCTCCGCCGCTTCCATCCTTGTCCAGGGCAAAGTCATGGCCGACGTTCAGGCGGACAAGAGGCTGGAGGTTCAGCCGCCCGGTTCCGTCGTGGGGGATGTCACCACGCAAAGCCTGGTAATCGGCGATGGCGCTATTCTCGAAGGGCATGTTTCGATGAAAAAGAACGAGGGTCGCGTTCTTCCCCTCCGACAGGAAGCAAAAAAAGAGAGCGTTTCGTAGAACGATTAATCGGCAAATAGAGAAACGATTCGTCGTTTCTTCGCATCGATCAAGCCGCGCGCTGTGATTCGGAGAGCCGGCAAAGTTACAAACGGCAAAAAACTTAATGCGAAAATGGGCTTGTCGAAAGGCGAGCCCATTTTTTTTAGGCAAGCTTGAACGCGTCCAAGCCCGCGCCCTACCTCACGCCAGGGCAGCAACGAGAATATACCGCCGAACGGGAATTCGACCATTTCCAAAATCTCGCCCTGCTGGACAACGGCCATGCCACCTCCGCTGTCGAGAAGCGCATTTGCACAATGCGCCATGTCGGCATC
>Ga0065705_10104536_pt1 | contig 13656 bp, 12 predicted proteins | sample SwibulcommuniRL2_FD_59092 | JGI IMG/M metagenome (GOLD analysis project Ga0065705, IMG submission 59092) | Bulk soil microbial communities from switchgrass field near Rose Lake, East Lansing, Michigan, USA - RL2 Bulk Soil v2 (version 2) | ecosystem: Environmental > Terrestrial > Soil >...
CCGCCTGCCACGAGGATCGCCATGACGAAGGCCAAAAAGACGAAGCTGGCCACGGTGAGATAAGCAACCTTGCGCCCTTGCTGGGCCGGCTTATACACCCATTCAAATACCGTCGCGGCAATCAGCCACACCAAGAGGGACGCTGAACTGAGCACGACACTGTCGGTCCAAGGCACCGGCTGGCCCGCGCCGCGGTACTTGATCACATTCATCACGATACCAGCCACCAGGCCGAGCGCGATGAAGCACGACGAATAGGCCAGCGATTGTTTGTTGATGGATTGCAGCCATTCGAGGCTGGGCAGCTTGAAGCCGGCTTGTGGCGGAACTTTGTGCTTGAGCCGCCACGACTGTACGAGGTACATCAGCCCCGCCACAAAGCCGAGCGAGACAGTCACTGTGCCCAGAAGCAACATGACGCCGTGTGCCAGGCCCCAAAGCGCGAGCGCCTGGTCATGCGGGAACAGCGCATCTTTTTTGAACAGCGCCGCTACGCCCACTAGCGCCAATACGACCGGCAGCATGAACAGGCCGACGAGTGTCTGCGGGCGCGAGAGCGCGACGATCAGGTATGCCGCTGCGAGCACCCAGGCGGCCATCAGATACCAGTCGTGCCAGCTCGACAGCGGGTCGCCTGTGGCCATCCCTGACCGCGCCCGCAAGGCAAGGTAGATGGTGTGCAGCGTCAGCCCCATCGCTGCAAAACCCAGCATCACCACCAGCCGGATAGGGAGGCGAAAGAATAGGCGCGAGATTTCCAGGGCCAACGTCACGAGATAACTCGTGGCGAAGCAGACGATGGAAATTCCGGAGAGGAACATTGGGGGCGTCAGGCAATCTTCACGTAACCTATTGCGGCCAAGTGGGTTACGTCCGGCGATCCGAATTGGGTTGGGCGCTAGCCAATTCGATTCTAGTTGGTTCCAAGCGGCATGGGAATTCGACGGCAAACGTGCTCTCGCGTGAATTGTTGCAGCGAGCACCCACGCTAATTAGTCTGGATTGGTCTGAGGCAGACAGCGCTTTCTCGGACGGCAGCGCAAGTTCCGTCGCAGACGCAGGCTTGCAGGCGATATACGCCAGCCTGCGATGAGGTTACTTCCCATCCGCACGGCTGCGGAAGCAACAAGGCCGCGACCTACCTACCCACGCGGCCGCCTTTCGTCAAAACCCCGGGTGCAATTGGGCATCCGGCCGCACCATGTCCTACACCTTGACGTCTCCCCCCGCGGCGGGTCCCGCGTTTTCGCTTACCGATGCGCGCGGGCTGGTACGCGACCTGTTTGCGCCCCGAGAGTGGATCTACTGGGCCGATTTCCTGACCACGATCCTGATCGGCCACGTGCTGTACGGCGTGACGCGGCTGCTATATGACATTCATCTATCGCCGCTGTGGCTGCGGCTGGCGATTCAACTGGTGACGTTTTCGCTCACCTGCGTCTGTTACTACCGGGCGGTGATGTTCGTGCACGAGCTGGTGCACTTGCCGGAGAAGAAATTCCTGACGTTCCGGATTGTGTGGAACCTGCTGTGCGGCATTCCGTTTCTCGTGCCGTCGTTCACATACTATCCGCATCTGGACCATCATCGTCGGAGGATGTTCGGCACCGAGCATGACGGCGAGTATCTGCCCCTGGCCAGCATGTCGCCCTGGTACATCCTGTTTTATTTGTCGCAGTGCCTGTGGATACCGCCGCTGGCGGTGATTCGCTTCGGAATCCTTACACCGCTTACCTGGCTGAGCCCGGCTTTGCGGCGACTGGTCCATCAGCGGGCCTCGTCGCTGGTCATGGATCCGACGTATCTCCGCCCGCTCCCCACGGCGGCGGCGCGGAGGATCATTTTCCTGCAAGAGCTGGCGTGCTTCCTGTTTCTGGCTGCCTGCGCGATTGTGCCGCCAGTATTTCTACACCGCTGGCCGATTCCGTTTGTGATTCAGGCCTATGCCACTGGAGTGGTGCTGGTGTTTCTGAATGCGGTGCGCACCGTGGCGGCACACCGCTGGTGGAGCGATGGCGAAGAAGGGACTTTCATCGATCAGATGCTCGACTCGGTCACGATGGATAACGACTCGCTGCTGGCCGTGCTGATCAACCCTGTTGGCCTGCGCTACCATGCGACCCACCATCTCTTTCCGTCGATGCCGTACCACAATATTCGGACTGCTCACAAGCGGCTGATGGAGAAGCTGCCGGCCGATTCGCCCTATCGGCAGACGGTGGGCACTTCGGTATGGGCCACGATCGCCAACCTCTGGCGGCGAGCAGCCGCGAACAGGCGACAGCCCGTCGATCACCCGGCGGCAGTGGCCCCACCTCATGTACCGCCCAAATCGATCGCTCGATCTCGCGAGCTGGAATCGGCCAGGGCGTGAGGCCGCGCTTCAATCAAGCGGCTCAAATGGCCCGAGCAGCGCCTCGACGCCGCTCGAACAATGGCCAAGCGACGGTGCGGCATTGAGTGGAATGCCGATCGCCGATTCAGTGTGTACGTTGGCGATTTCATGGGTAACTTCGCGAACCTGCCACGCAGGGTGGTGGCAGACCATGCGCACGAGCCGTCCGCGACAAGCGGGCACAAAGGCGGTGTAACGTTCCAGCAACCAGGCATCGAGCGAGCCTTCGCGCAGCGTCGCAGCATTGCCGCGCGCCTCGTAGTACCCATCCAATAACGGCCGCCCTGACGGGCCGCGTTCGCCGCACTGCCATCGCCAGCCGAGCCCTTCGGGCCGGCAACTCAGCGGTGCGTAGCTGTACGGGAGAGGTGTCAAGGCACGCGCGGCTGCCACGGCCAGCCTTGAGTCGGCGTGCATGCTGAGAAAGCAGATTCCCGGCTCACCACGATAACGCACATAGGTCCGCAGATTGAGTTCGAGGAAGTCCGTGCAAAAGGGAATCGAAGGCAGGCCGCGGAGTTGCACCCGGGCCAAATGGAACGCAACCGCCGACACCCAGGCGGTTCCATGCCAGCAATCGAGTTCCAGTCCCTCAGGCAATCGTTTCCGCAGTTGCTCCTCGGCCACTTCCCAATGCAGGAAAAGCAAGTTTCGCCAAGTCTGCGACCATCGCCAGGCGGTTTCTCGCCGTGCATCGCGATAGGCGGCAGGCGCGGACGAAGGCGCAGCGAGGGCGGTCATCCAGCGACTCCTCGATCGTTCGGACAGGCCGGCACAGCGTGCGGCCTGTGTCCTTATCCGCGATTACTTCGCCCAAATAACGGCCGATTGAAACGACCATTCCGAATTTCCGGCCTGGAGATTGCCCCTCTCAGCACTGTGATCTGAGTGCCTCCGTCGCCTTTCCGCGCGCCGGCCCCACCCATGCTAGGGTTGTCCATCGTGTCCCACTGGTCAGTTTTGGAGCTGCGCCATGCGCACCTATCAGCATTCCGGCATCGTCCCCGTCACCGCCGCCATTCAATCCCTGGCGATCGGCTCCGCCGCGGCGGTTGTCCTCGGCATCGTCTATACGTTCTCGTTCTATTACATTCCGTACGTCTATCTGAATTTCCTGTTGGCGATGGGGTTTGGCTGCGGCGTGGGGTGGTGCGTCGGTTGGACGGCGCATGAAGGAAAGATTCGCAACACAGGCGTTGCCGTCGCCCTGGCCGTCGTCGCGGCCCTGGTTGGGATCTATGCCGAATGGGGCACGACGCTGTACGCCCTAGCGCCCGCCGCGGAGATTCCTCAGTACTGGAAAGAGGCGGGGCTATCGACCTACCTGCCGCACGCAATCCTGGCCATGATGGCCCATCTCTTTCAGGAAGGCTCGTGGGGGCTCACCGCCGGGCAGATGGTCAAGGGCTGGCCGCTCGTGGCGCTGTGGCTGACTGAGGCCGGCATGATCGTCGGCCTGGCCGCCACGACCGCGTTTGCCCAGATCGCCGACAAGCCGTTCTGCGAGGCGTGCAACGAGTGGATCACCGGCGAAACTCCGCATTTTTACCAAGGCAACGGCAGCGAGCCGGTCTGGACGGAGGTTCAAAACGGCCATTTCGACGCACTGGCCGACACGGAGCAGGCCACGGGGAGCGAGCTTACGTACATTCGCATCAAACTGCACGTCTGCGAGACGTGTACCGAGAGCAACTATCTGACGATCACGCGGTGCGAAAATACAGTGGACGGCAAAGGGAACCCCAAGCTCATCGAGAAGAACATCATTACCAACCTGGCGGTCGACGACACGCAGGTCGAGCTGATTCGCACGGCCCACCTGATCGCGCCCGTCGCGGGCATGCCACCGCTGGGCCCGCCGGTTGCCGAATTGAGTGCCGCGGAGCGATTGGCGGGCGGCGCGGCCACGGCTAGTGGAGCAGGGGCGCCTGGCGCTAACTGGACGACGCAGAGCTGACGCTGGCGAGCGAAGCCGGCGAAACTGGCACAGCCGACTAAAGCGGCCCGCGCATCAGCCGGTCATATTCCAGGCTGATCACTCGATAGCATTCGCAGGCCTGGCCTTCCAGGCCGTGGCGATCGAGCACCGAGACGACCCCCCGGCGCGAGCGAATGAGGCCGTCGTCCTGGAGCGGCCGCAGCACGTCGCTGACGCTCGCCCGTCGTACGCCCAGCATCTGCGCCAGGAACTCGTGCGTGATGAAAACATCCGCGTTAGCCGTCTGGTCCACGCAGCGCAAGAGCCAGCGTGCGCATCGCTCCTGGATGTTGTGCAATCCGTTGCAAGCGACACTTTGCATGAGCTGCGTCACAAAGGCCGTCTGATAGCGCCACAGTACCCGCCGGAATGGCGTGTCGTGACGCGTCTCCTCACGGAACCGCGGGGCCGGCATCCGCAAGGCACGGCCCTCGATCTGGACGAAATGTCGATACAGCGAAGTTCCGTCGCTCAGGACTGGCAGGCCCAGCATCCCTTCGGCGCCGATCGTTCCGACCTCGATCGTGTTGCCATCGTCCATGCTGGCAACCACCGAGATCAACCCTTGCTCAGGAAAATACACGTGACCGAACGGCGTGCCAGGTTCGCAGATTGCTTCGCGCGCCTGGAGTTCGACAGGCTCCAGCGCTGGCAGAAGCCGCTTCAGCTCTTCCGGCGGCAGACTGGCCAACAAGCGGTTGTCGCCGTTGCCGTTGGTTGAATGGTTGTGTTGCATGTTGCGCCTCCTTTGCCCAAGCCACAGTAAGCAGCAGGGGGCAATTGCCAGGCGTGGCGGCCCGGCCTGGCAGGGACGAGTCGCAACTCACGTGCCACAGCGGTACGCTGCCGTCTTCGAGCACACGAAAGCGGCCAGTGAAACGGTCACTTTGTCGGCAACTTCGCGACAAGCGCGAAAAAAGGCTAGAATTCCGCATGTCGCTCTGACCGGTCGGTACGCAAGCGCGCTGACGACCTGACAGCGCGTCGCGATAATGGCGGGTTGGGGCGTCATTCTTTACGGGGCCTTAAACTCACTCTTAGTGTTGCCCACTTGTTCATGCCGAGTTCCTTGTCGTCCAGTAAACAACCGGACGTTGCCGCGCCGCTGCGGGTCCTGATCGTGGACGACTCGCTCGACGCCGCACACACGCTGGGTCGCGTGATGCGGCTATTGGGCTATGACGTGGAAACGGCGCTCGACGGGCCCGCCGCGCTGGATCGGGCCGAGCAGTTCGCACCTCAAATCGTGGTGCTCGATCTGGGATTGCCGGGAATGAGCGGTTATGAAGTCGCCCGCCAACTGCGAACGCGGGCCGCTACCTCGAAGGCGCTGATTGTCGCGCTTTCGGGTTACGGACATGCGAGTGCCCGCGACGAGGCGCTGGCCGCTGGCTGTGACCACCACCTCCTCAAGCCGGCCAGCATCGAGCAGTTGCAGACTATTTTTCAGGAAGTGCAGTAGGCGCGGCGGTTGCCCGGGCGCGAACCCTGGCGGGCCAGGCGGCGTCAGGGTATCGTTTCGGAAAGACCATCTACGCCCGCCCGCGGCCGATTCATGCCCCACGCCATCGAGTGCCGGCAGCTAGTGAAGCGCTACGACGGCCGGCCACCCGTCGAGGCGGTGCGCGACCTGGACCTCGTCGTGCACGAAGGGGAGTGCTTTGGCCTGCTCGGTCCCAACGGCGCCGGCAAGACGACGACGATGGAGATTCTGGAGGGCCTGCTCGATGCCACCAGCGGCGACGTGGAGGTACTCGGCTACCGCTGGGGAACGGACGATGATGAGCTCCGCCAGCGGATCGGCATCTCGCTTCAGGAAACGCGGTTGGCCGACAAGCTTACCGTCCGCGAATCGCTGAAGCTCTTCCGCAGCTTCTATCGCGAAGGGATCGAACCCGACGAAGCCATCGCCCGCGTCTCGCTGGAAGAAAAGGCGAATACCTACTTCGTCAAACTCTCGGGCGGGCAAAAGCAGCGGCTGGCGGTGGCCTGTGCCCTGGTCGGCAACCCGCAGCTTCTGTTTCTCGACGAGCCGACGACCGGCCTCGATCCGCAGTCGCGGCGCGAGCTGTGGGAGGTCATCCGCACGTTCCGCGCCAAGGGGCGCACCGTCTTGCTCACGACGCACTACATGGACGAGGCCGAGCGGCTCTGTGATCGTGTGGCGGTGGTCGATCATGGACAGATCATCGCCCTGGGATCGCCGGCCAGGCTGATCGCGCAGCTCGGGGGCGAAAACATCATTTCATTTTCGCTGGAGGGCGGTTTCCAGCCGCTCGACGACGCGGCATTGGCCCGTCTCCCCTCGGTCCGCTCGGCGCGCGGAGGCGTCGATGGCTACAGCCTTACGGTCGAGCAGCCGCACGTGGCCCTGCCGGCCTTGCTTGGCCATTTGCAGGGGACAGGCCGCGCGCTGGCCCATCTGACGACGCGGCACGCGACGCTCGAGGATGTGTTCGTGTCGCTCACCGGCCGTCACCTCGAGGAGGAGCCCGCCAATGGCCAGCCTGCGTGATTGGCCCGTGTGGCAGTTGACCCTGGCACGCCTGCGGCTGTTCCTCCGCGAGCCGGCGGCCATTTTCTGGGTCTATGGCTTCCCGATTTTGATGATGATGTCGCTGGGGATTGCCTTTCGCGATAACCCGCAGGAGCTGATTACGGTCGATGTAATCGAGGCAGCGGATGTCCAAAGTCCAACGTCCAAGGTCCAAGGTCAACTCGAACTGGCCCCCAATCCGCAATCCGCAATCCGAAATCCGCAATCGCTGCTCACTACTGATCCGCGATTCAAAGTCACTCTCAACCCCGCTGAGAACTGGCGCAAACGCCTCCAGGCGGGCAAGACCGACCTCGTCATCGAAGTGAATCCGCCCGGCTCGCCGCAACCGTACCAGTTTTGGGACGAGCCGCGGCGGGCAGAGAGTCGAATTGCCCGCTATGCCGTGGAGGCGCTGCTGCTGCGTGCGGGAAGTGCGGTGCGCGCTGACGCGAAACACGGGCACGCTGATGGCGCCGCGGCGACCGTAGGCATCGACAGCCATGGGGAGGCTGATGCCTCCCGCTCGCCGGAAGTCCGCTCGCCCGAGGTCAAGCATCTTGAGCAAGCCGGCTCACGGTACATCGATTTTTTGCTGCCCGGCATGATGGGCATGGGCCTCATGGGGGGCGGCATGTGGGGTGTGGGGTTTGTCGTTGTCGATATGCGGGTTCGCAAGCTTCTCAAGCGGTTCCTCGCCACCCCCATGCGCCGCAGCGATTTCCTGATCGCCGTGATTTTCAGCCGGCTCATCTTTACGCTGGCCGATATCGTCATTCTCTTGCTGTTTGGCTACCTGGCGTTCGGCATTCGGAGCCAGGGGAGTTATCTGAATTTGACGGCTGTCGTGCTGTTGGGCGGCGCGGCTTTCGCGGGGATCGGTCTGCTCGTGGCCAGCCGCGTACAGACGATCGAAACGGTATCGGGCCTGATGAACCTGGTGATGCTGCCGATGTGGATTCTCTCGGGGGTCTTCTTTTCGTCGGAGCGGTTTCCCGAGACGGTTCAGCCCCTGATCAACCTGCTGCCGCTGACTGCGCTGAATCAGGGGCTGCGCGGCATCATGCTGGAGGGCAAGTCGCTGGGGGCGCTCTGGCCACAATTGGCCCTACTGGCCGCGTACGCGAGCATCTCGTTCACGGTCGCGCTTCGCGTTTTCCGCTGGCGGTGAGGCGGCAGGCCCGCTTAGCCCGGTCGTCCACGACCGGAGAATGCGCGGCGGCTGAGCGACAAAAGTGACAGCGGAGACGCCACGGGGACGCGGCGATCGTCGCTGTCACTCCCCACCGCCTCCATCGCTCGGCTGGGTATCGCTACTCAATTCATTCGGCGGCGTCCGACCCGTCGTCGGCCGCGATTTGTCGAGAGCCAGGAGCAACTCGCGCGGATTGGTTTGGAGCTGCTGACGGTGCGCTTGCCAGAGTCGCTCCAGCTCGCGCAGATTTGAAATGCCATAGGTGTCTTGCAGCGCTCGATCGTAACCGCGTTCCTGGCTTGCTCGGAGGAACTCGATGAACCTTGGCGGTCTGTCGCGCGTCACGAGGAACGAAGTGAGCGAAGCGCTCTGCCCGTAGAAGGCAGGCACGCGCGAAGAGTGCGGATAATTGTCGCTTGTCAACAACTCCGCTGCCGAGAACGCCAGCCCTCGGCCGAGACCGTCGCGAAGGTCGCGCTCGTGCAGCGACTGCTTGCTCGCAGAGTCAGCCAGAATGGCCATCCCCTCGTCCGCCCACCGCGGAGGCTGAGTGCCGCCCAATAGGTCGGCCAAGACGACGTGGGTCATCTCGTGTGGAAGGGCCGCCATCCCTAGTTGTCCGTCGCCACGGAGATCAATCCGGCGCTTGGCAACTTTCTTATCGCTTGCGAACTCGATCCAGCTTGACGCGAAAGTCTGCGCTCCGCCTTGTCCGACAATCGCCAGGTAGCTCTGACAGCCCGGATGAATGACGATCTCGCATTTCGGCGACCAGCAAGACTGGTCGGAGCCGGAGCACCAGTGGGCAAGAAGGGACCTACGCCAGCATTCGCAGGCCCGCGCAGTAGCACGGGCATCGTGTTGGCGAGAGCGGCTCAAGACGACGAAATTCTCGCTTTCGCCTCGTGTCGCATTACCACTCACGGACGAGTCTTGACATCCGCACTCGCAGGCCGGCCCACTCGCGAAAACTGAAACAACAAGTGCAATCCACAAAGGTCACCCCCGCCAATTCCATTGGTGCAAGGCGCTTCCCTGCACGGTTTCGACCCACTAACTCAAGTTCTGCGCCGCAGCGGGAGTGTTTGACGGGAATGCAGGAAGACGGCATGTCACAAGATCATATCGGGCAAGACTTTACGTCCCTGCAGAACGAGCCTCCGATACGCCAATCGGATCGGGTAGCGGCACGCGTTTTGCCCGATTAGAAGGCAGGGCGCGCTCCGAAAACCGGCAGCCCAAATTCGGGCTGCGAAGGCAGCCTCAAGTGGGATTTGCACGGCGACCGAAGAACCAAGAACGGCCAAGATTCGTAGCCGATGTCATGAATACACATCCATCAGTGTTGGGCAAATGGCTAGAATTCACGTAGTGCGGTAGTCGCCAAAGGGCTGTGTCGATGTTTGCTCGCTGGTATAGGTTGGTCGCCGCGTGCCGACGCTCCAGAGCGTTTGCGGCATTGCTTGTACCCGCGTTTCTCTTGGCGACTCTCCCGCATTCTGTGTGTATTTGCGGTGACGGTCACAAAGAACTGAGTTGCAACTCCGCGGCCTGCTGCGCGATCGCGCAAGGCAGGGCTGATGGCATCTGCTGCGGTTGCCCATGCTGCAAACCGAACAGCGATGGGGTGCCACGAAAATGCTGCTGCCGGGCCAAGCGCGGACCGGTGAACACCTCCAAGAAGCCCGCATCTGGCTGGAGCGCAAAGACTGGCTCGTGCTGTCACCCAATCGTCCAGGCGCCGGCACCCGCGGTAGGCGCAAAGAAGGGTGAGTTGCCGTCGCAGAAGAGCCTGGTGCTTAACACGCTGCCGACGCCACAGTTCACAAGCGCCGTGCCGGTGCGATCGATAATTCGTCCGCTCGATAATCATCACGGTCCGCGTCCACTGGACGCGGTGATCGTGTTTCAGCATTTCACGATCTAGTTGCCGCCTGCGGTCATTCTTGGACCGCATTTGTTGCTCGCGGCTAGAGACGCGCAATCGGGCCGCGTTGCGGTCGTTCTTCATGCCCACCGCTAGCATGAATTTGCGGCCGGGCGTTTCGCTTTCCACGTTCCGAGATTTTCGGCGTACCGCCGCATCCTGGGTAGGGATTCACCGGCCGACGCCCACTGATAGGAGAATTACCATGACAAAGCTCATCACTACTACCGTTCTGGCCGTCGCCGGTTTTGCCTTGTTGGCGAGCGACGCGGACGCTGCCTGGCCGCGGCGCTGGCGGACCTATACCGCGGCCCCGGCCCCGATCGCCACGGCTCCAGCCACGACTGCGCAGGCCACCGAGCAGGGCTATCGGACGTTTTCGTACCAGCCCACAACGCCCAGCTTCCAGACCTACCGTCCACGCAAGTTGAATGCCTGGGAGTATCAGAAGACAGACTCTCGCCGATATAACGGCGGGAACTAAGCAATGTGAATGAACACTTCAGGGATCGCGTTAGGCTCAGAATGCGCAAACGTCTGTCGAAGTATCGTGTGAAAAATTGCAGGTCCCCGGCCCGCAACATTGGGCCGGGGGCCATTTCTGCGTTCTTTCCCTTCAATCCGATGCCGCTAATCCAACGGAGTTGCTCATGAGAACCAAACTGCTGATTTCAGCTGCCATCGTTGCGGTCACGCTCGCCATTCATGCTCGGGGTGATGAGCCCGCCCAAGCCGCGACCACGACGAAGGCAACCTATTTGATCACTGGCCTGCACTGTCCTCCCTGCACGCGCACCGTTGAAGGGTCACTGTCTCGCGTTAAAGGAGTAAAGTCGATCTCCGTCGATTTCCGCACACAGAACGCCAAGATCGAGTACGACGAAAGCGTCGTGCCGGCCCAGACATTAGCCTCGCTGATTGCGGGCACGCCCCACATGATGGGCGGCGGCATGCAGTACGGCGGCTGGCTGGCGCTGAAGGTGCCATCGATCTCGGATGATGCCAGCGGTGCCAAGGCGAAGGCAACGTTGTCGAAGATCGAAGGGGTCAAAAGCGTCGCCGTTTATCCCAAGCAGCACTCGGCCGCAGTGCTCTTCACGGGCAGGGGCTCCCTATCGAGCCAACAAATGATCGAAGCCTTGGCTAAGGAGGGCATCGACGCCAGCAACTTCTAAAAACGGGCAATCACGGTCGCGTGGCAGCGGTGGCTAAGAAGGTCCTAGCAGCGATGGGCAAGTCAGACCGTGCCTGGAGCAGGGCAAATGCACCGTCAAATCACGAATGAGCGAAGGGCCGGAGACCCGGCAGGAAATAGCCCAGCCCGTCAGGGGCGGGTTACTGGTGCAGGCAGGAGAATTCTTGATAGGTCCGAACGACCGGCACGGAGTGGGGAGGCATGCGTGTCGACCCGCTGGGCCTGAAGAACGAAAGGTGGATTGCGGCGGATCGGAAACCCCGATCTGATGATCGGGGCTACTACCTGTCGGGCCTCCGGCCCTGGCCGAAAAAAATGCGACATGGTCCGGCCTGATTGAGGTGGATGGCCACACGCGCTGCGTGGACGCGGCGGCTAAGCGAGGGTTTTGGCAGGCGCTGGCAAGTTAGACGGTCGCAGCCAAGCGGGCGCACACTCGGCTCGGCAGGAGCCTCGCCCTCCCGGTCGGACTTTTGGGGATCGACTACTACCGGTGGTAGGTCGATGGGTACGGACATACAAAATATAGTGGCTTGCTTGACAGTTAGTGATCAAATGGGTATAATTAGCGGGCTTGAAGCCACGCTTAGGTTCGCGGCTGCGCGCTGCTGGTTCGAGGCCGGTGAAGCGCAGGGTGTTCTAATCCGCGGCGGTCGAGGGCTATGCGCATAGGCGCGCATAGGCGCATATTTGAGTTCTTGCCGTAACCTATTGCGGCAGAACGACTTGTGGTGAGAATCGTCCGTGGAGAAAAGTTCTCGGCAGGTATGCGCATCGTGTGGCGCTCGGCAATGCGGAGCGGGGGCGGCCAATGCTCGCCAAGCTCAGCAAAAAGTCAGTTGTTCTTTGGCACGTTGGTTGACGAGGGATGCGGACAACAGGGGTCCGCACGTGGGAGGCGTTGTGCGCAAGAGGCTCGTAGGCACTTGGCCGGACCATCTTCTAGAATCCCCCGGGTGGCCTATTTTAGAACTTCTAAACAAATCGCCTTAGAAGTGGCTCTGCGTCGCCGCAAGTCGCTATGCAACAAGAGCTTGCTGCGATGTCGTAGCGCCCGGAGAATTTTGGAATAGAAGAGTGCTGGTTTCCGGCGCGACGCGGCGAACTCAGGGGCCAGCCAGTTCCGCCAGCGGGCCGACGGTGACGCTGGCCGGGCGATCGAGCGGGTAGGTCTTGAGCACGCGGGCGATATCCTGCAGCGTGACGCGGCGATAGGCATCGACCGCTTCGCGCAGCGTTTTGTACTGCCGCCGCTGAATCCAGGCGTTGCCGACCGTGAACAGGCGATTGGTTGGACGCTCGGCTTGAAGGACGAGGTGGGCACAGATCTTGTTCTGGGCTCTGAGCAACTCGTCGGCCGTGACGCCCTTGGCGCTTACGTCGGCGAGCACACTCCGCATGCGGGCCAGGCTCTCGGCCGTTTGCTCGGGAGCGCACGCCAGGTAAGTGACGAAAATGCCCGCCTTTTGAAACTCGTGAGAGCCGAAGGCTGCCGTTTCGGCCATGCCCGTATCGACCAGCTCCCAAAACAGACGGCTACCGGTTTCGTCGCCGACGATCGTTCCCAGGAGGCGGGCGGCATAGCGGTCGTCATCGTCGGATGCCGGGCCAGCGGCGATCTGCATGACGTATTGCTGGGTGGCCTGCGGCTTGTGAATCACCTGCCAGGTGTGCTGTGGCGCAGCGGGGGGCAAGGAGCGCGCGGCGTCAAACGACTTCCATGAGCCGCAGTGCTCGTCGGCTTGGCGAAGCAGGCCGTCCCAATCGACGTTGCCGGCGGCGGTTAGGACCATGTTGCGGGGGCTGTAGCGCTCCTGGAAATAAGCCAGCATCTGATCGCGGGCCAGATTGCCGACGCTGGTGGTCGTGCCCAGGATGCTGCGGCCCAGGGGATGTGATCCGAAAAATGCGGCCATGCATTTTTCGTTGGCGCCATAGGGGGGCTGATCTTCGTACTTGGCAATTTCTTCGAGGATAACCTTTTTTTCGGTGTCGAAATCGTCCTGCCGGAGGCTAGGCCGCATCATATCGGCCAGGAGCTCGACGATCTTGGCCTGATCTTCGGGCAACGTGGTGGCGAAATATACGGTCTGCTCTTCGCTGGTATAGGCGTTGGAACTGGCGGCCAGGTCGTCGAGGTCGCGATTGACCTCGGCGGCCGAGCGGCGGTCGGAGCCCTTGAAGACCATGTGCTCCAGGAAGTGGCTCACCCCGCTAATCGCGTCGCGTTCGTCGCGGGCGCCGGTGCGAACGAAGAAGGCATAGGCAGACGAATAGGCGTTCGGCGCGACTTCAGCGACGATTTCGAGGCCGTTGTCGAGGGTGTGATGGCGGAATTGCATGGTCAAGCGCGTCGTGGCCGACGCTGCCAGCGTCGGACTCGCATGAAACTATCCCGACGCTGGCAGCGTCGGCGACCACACCAGCGGC
>Ga0065705_10002435_pt1 | contig 13653 bp, 11 predicted proteins | sample SwibulcommuniRL2_FD_59092 | JGI IMG/M metagenome (GOLD analysis project Ga0065705, IMG submission 59092) | Bulk soil microbial communities from switchgrass field near Rose Lake, East Lansing, Michigan, USA - RL2 Bulk Soil v2 (version 2) | ecosystem: Environmental > Terrestrial > Soil >...
GGCGAAGTGGCAGGTGAGTGCCATAAGCCCCGGCCGGGCGGCGAGCCTGGCGCAAATTCTGGCGGCGCACCGTGAAGAGGCTTTTCTCTTTCGGAAGCTGGCGCTGCTTCGCTTGGATGTCCCAATCCAGGAAAAGCTCAATGACTTGAAATGGCAGGGAGCATTTCCGCGGCTGAAAAAGATCTGTGCCGACCTCGGCGATGAAAAGATCCCGTTACGGATTTCACGCTGGAGATAGAGGACTTCAAGAATCAAGAGACTGCGCAGAGTTATGACCTGCGCAGATTTTATTTTCCAGGGCAGCATCGCGGACTAGTGGAGAACATTATATAATCGAGCAAGAATTTTATCTTCGGCATTGCAGCTCCCTGGCGGTGAAGCAAACTCAAGGGTTGTTCATTGAATACCGGAACGCGAGTGAGGTTTATCCATGTCCTTCCTGAATACTTACATCGATAACGTGCGCAAATTTCCCGATAAAGTTGCTCTTGAGTTCATCGATCCGCCGTTACAGAGCTTCACTTATCAAGAATTGGATCGGCTTGTGCAAAAGACCGCGGGATATTTGCGCAACCTGGAACTTCAGCCCGGCGACCGGGTCGCGTTGCAGCTTTCCAAATCGCTCGAATTCATCCTGCTCCACCTGGCGACGATTCAATTGGGTGCGATATCCCTGCCTCTCAATCTGGCTTACCCGCCCGATGAACTGAAATACTTTCTCGATGACTCCGCAGCAAAATTATTCTTCGCGATGGAAACATCCAGGGGAAAAACTGAATCCATCCTCCCTGAACTTCCGGATTTGCATGAATGTGTTTTCCTTGATCCCTCAAAGCCGGAAAAGTTTGAATTACTGATTTCGAGTTACCAATCAATGGGTGCTTTCGATACGTCCCGCGACGAGCATGTGGGACTACTCGACCACTGGGAGACGGACAATACAGCAGTCATCATATATACCAGCGGGACCACTGGACGTCCCAAAGGCGCTCAGATCACGCATGCCAATCTGGAATCCAATTTGCAGGCTTTATATGCAGCCTGGGGATGGCAGGAGACTGATGTGCTGCTGCATGTGCTGCCGATCTTTCACGTGCATGGATTATTTGTCGCCTTGCATGGAGCTCTGCATGCCGGCGCGACAACCCTCCTGATGCGCGAATTCAACCCGCTGCGGACTCTGGAGCTCTTGTCGAGTGGAAAGTGCACAGTTTTCATGGCAGTACCCACGATCCATAAGCGACTGCTGGACGTGCCCGATGCACACCTATTCAACCTTTCGCGTGTTCGGCTCATTACGTCCGGGTCAGACCGTTTACCTGATGAATCCTTCGTCGGTTTTCAAAAAACGTTCGGCTACACTTTGCTAGAACGTTATGGGATGACCGAGACAGGGATGAATTGCTCCAATCCCTTGAACGGTGAACGAAGGATTGGGTCGGTTGGCTTGCCATTGCCCGGAGTGGAAATGCGCATCGTTCACTCCGAATCGGGAGAAGGACTTGCAGATGGTGAGATTGGCGATGTTCAACTACGCGGACCGAACGTGTTCAAAGGTTATTGGCGGCAACCTGAAAAAACAGTTGAATCGTTCACAATGGACGGTTGGTTCAAAACAGGCGATCTGGGATTTCGCGAAGCGGACGGTTATATTACCCTGTGTGGACGTTCCAAAGATTTGATCATCAGTGGCGGGCTCAACATCTATCCGCCCGAGGTCGAGCGGGTCCTTGCAGAGCATCCGTCGGTCGCCTCGTGCGCCGTCGTTGGCTGCCTCGATCCCGAATGGGGTGAGCGAGTCACAGCGGTGGTGGTGCTCCATCAGCCCGATTCTGTGACCGGCGAAGAGCTGATCCGTTTCTGTCGCGAGCGTCTCGCACCCTATAAGACTCCCAAATCCATCGTGTTCCGGAGCGATCTGCCGCGCAACGCGATGGGAAAAGTCCAGAAGGCAGAGCTGCGGAAAGAAATTTGTTCAGAGGAGCGATGACTCTCTGGTTGCGGTGAGATTGCTTCGGGCTGGGTTTCGATACGGTGGGCAAGCACCGCCTACTCAACCACCGACCCTCGCAATGACAGAATCGGACTAAAAAATCCCTCGTTTATGGACGAGGGATTTGATTGATGCAAAGCTTGAACTATAGATCGAGCTTTGCGGATACAAACTCGGTATTCGAATTTGACGCAATGCCGAAACCGAGCTTTTTGAAGATATGCAGCATGACCTGGTTATCGGCGGTGATGGTTGCGCTCAGGCGGGTGATGTGCTCATGTTTAGCGACATCCACTGCGCGACGAACCATTTCGCTGCCGAGACCATTGCCCTGCACCGGATCGCCCACAAGGATGCTTAGGCGAGCCTCGGTGCTGGCATGGAGTTTGCTCAATCGGACCACGCCGATGATATTGTGTTCGCCATCCTCTGCTACCGTTTCTGCAACGAGGGGGATCTCGCGGTCATAATCCGGGTGACAAATGCGGGATAGACGATCGTGAATCACTCTTTCCTGCAGCAGCATTGGCTGAAGGTATCGCATATATACTGTGCGGTCGGAAAGCGTCGCATGGAACTTCACAAGCAGTGACTCATCTTCCGGCAAAATGGGGCGAATGATTACCTGGGTATTGTCCTTGGCAGCTAACGTCCCAACATATTGGATCGGATAGGGACGAACAGCCAGCTTTGGCAGCTGCTCTTCTGTGGTTTCCCTGTCAAAGAGGACGACGCGTGCATCCAGGGCGATCAACTTTTCGGGCGAGGCCGTGAGCGGATTGATATCCAGTTCCTTGATCCAGCAATGTTCTGTGACCAATTGAGAGAATCGCACCAGCAAGCGCTCGAGCGCCACCAGATCTACAGGATTGCGGCCGCGGACACCCTTCAATGCGGTATAGATCTTGGTTTTTTCCATCATATGGCGAGCCAACGTGGTCGTGAGCGGCGGCAGACCCAGCGCCCGGTCTTTGAAGACCTCCACCAACTGACCGCCCAAACCGAACAACAGGACCGGTCCAAACTGGGGATCGATGCTGCTGCCCAGAATTAACTCATAGCCTTCCACCTTCGACATCGGCTGGACGGTGACACCCAGGAAATGATCGGCGCCGACCTTTGCAGTTACAGATGCCTCGATGCTGGTGTAAGCATTGCGCACCGCGTCCGCATCTTTCAGGTTCAATTGGACGCCGCCGACATCGGTTTTGTGTGTGATCGTTTCAGAGTGAAGCTTCAGCACTACGGGGTAACCCATCGCGTCTGCTGCTCGGACGGCATCTTCGGCCGTCTTTGCGATGCGTGTTTCCACTGTCGGGATTCCATAGCAGCTGAGGAGTTTCTTTGATTCGTATTCAGTCAGGATCGTGCGACCCGATTCACGAACGGTCTTGATGAGCTGTGCGGCAGATTCGCGGTCGACAATTTCATCGCCTTCGACTGCGGGGATCGGTGTTTCGTACAAGCTGCGCAGGTTTTCGGAATAATTCGCCATGTAGTCAAAGACTCGCGCGGCGGTATCGGGATAGGGGAAGGTGGGTATATTGGCTTTGTTGAGGATCGCTTCGCCAGGGGCTATTTCATCGCCGCCCATCCAGGTCGCGATCACAGGCTTGCCGAGAGATTGTGCATAGGGCTCCAATTCCTCAGCGGTCTTGGTGGGATCGGTCATCGCCTGTGGGGTAAGGATGACAAGGATGCCGTCGCTGTTCGGGTCGTTGGCCGCGATCTCGAGTGCCTTGCCATAGCGTTCAGGGCTTGCATCGCCGAGGATGTCCACGGGGTTATTGTGGCTCCAGGCAAATGGGAGCAGCTTGTTGAAGGCTTCCATTGTCTCTGGGGAAATCGTGGCGAGCTCGCCACCGTTTGTGATGAGGGCATCGGTCGCAAGGACGCCGGGTCCGCCGGCGTTCGTCAGAATGGTCAGGCGTGGACCCTGCGGACGCGGCTGCTTCCCAAGCACTTCTGCCATGTAGAAGAGCTCGGCGATGCTGTTCACTCGCAAAACACCGCTGCGCTCGAAGGCAACTTCCAACACTTCATCGCTGCCGGTCAGTGAGCCGGTGTGCGAGGCGGCAGCTTTCGCGGCGCCTTCGGTGCGACCGGGCTTGATGACGATGATCGGCTTGGTCATGGCGACTTCACGGGCGGCAGAAAGGAACGCCCGGGCGTTGCCGATGGTTTCCATGTAAATGACGATGCTTTTTGTGTGGGGATCGTCACCCAGGTAATAGATCAGGTCGCTCCAGTCCACGTCCAGCATGGAGCCGATGGAGACGAAGTTGCTAAAGCCAACGTTCTCCCGCAGACTCCAATCCAGGATGGCTGTGCACAGGGCGCCACTTTGGCTGATAAAGCCAACGGTACCGCGCCGCGCGATCGTGGTCGCGAATGTTGCGTTCAAGCCGCTGACCGGACTCATCACGCCCAAGCAGTTCGGTCCGATGACCCGCATATTGCCGCGCTGGGCATGCTCCATGATCTGGCGTTCCAGTTCCACACCGTCAGGGCCCGTCTCTTTGAAACCGGCGGAGATGACGATGGCGCTCTTCACACCGATGTCCGCGGCTTCCGAGATGATGGCAGGTACACTCGTCGCCGGAGTGACAACGACGATCAAATCCACCACTTCGGGAACCGCGGAGAGGGTGGGGTAGGCTTTGATGCCGAGAATGCTGGGGCGTTTGGGATTGACCGGATAAATCGTTCCGCCAAAGGAACTGCTGATCAAATTCCAAACAATTGTGCGTCCTACGCTGCCGAGGGTTTCGGTGGCGCCGATCACCGCAACGCTTTTGGGTGCAAAGATACTATCTAAAGCCTGGCACCCGTAATGTAAAACATCATGAGCAGGGTCCAGGCCAGGGGTTACAACAACATCCATTTTTTTCCTCTATTATGTTGAATGCAAATGTAGTGAGAACTATTGGTGAATTTTGTCACAATATTGGTAATTCATCCAATGCTTTAAGTATGTTAATTTCAGTGATTATCTTCTCTACCTGAAAAATCACCAAAAACGCCCGATTGGCTGGGTTTTGCCGTCTTCAATACTCAGGCGGCAGTTTAGTGACCCAATCGCTGCCAAGCCGAATTTCAATGTCCACAGTCTGGGTAGGATCCGGNTTNACCAGGATCTGCGTACTGCTCGTGATATCGAAGGTTCTCAGCAAGTATCGGAGCGCGTATAGCTTGGGTGAATAAAGTACGATCGTCGTCCGGTTCACCGCTTTTGTATTCCCATTTTCACTGATCGGTATGCCTTGTTGGGAAAGAAAATACCCCGTCCGCTTATCAAGCTCCGGTGAGGATGTACCGTTCAGGACACGGATGCGCGCCTCGTCAGCCTGCATCAGCACAAAATCGTCGTCCCTTGCAAGGGGACCGAGAGGTCCACTTGATGTGAAGATCTGATCGCGGAGCAGGCGCACCTCGTCCGGAAACGGTCTCAAAATGCTTGCATTCTGTCCACCCAGGATTGTGCTATCCATGATGGTCATGCTATCGTCGATGACTGCATTTCTGATACTTGCTTTCGGTATATCTTTCACAAGCACCGCCAGCCTGAGAGCGTCCTCGAAAGACAGGTTTGTGTGGATGCCTTCCGAAAATATGCCATACATGGTCGATGCCTGAGACAGCAGCCGTGGGAAGTTCTGCGGGTCCAATATCTTATCGCGAATTCCGAAGATCACTTTCTGCTGGCGTTTTGCGCGGCCGACATCCCCGTCTGCGCAACCCTGTTCGACGTGGCGACAGCGGGCATATGCCAGGGCGACCCTGCCGTTCAGATGCCGCATCCCGCAGCATGTCAGCCTGACTTTGGGGAAATCCCTGCCATGGGCGATCGGGTCGAGAAACAGCGTTTCTTCGTTGTAAATATCCACGCCGCCGATCACGTCGATGATGTCGATAAAGGTGTCGAAATCCACCTGGACATAATAGTCCACGGGCACCCCGATAAAATGCGAGACGGTCTTCATCGTCAAAGCCGGACCTCCGCCTGGAAGCCTGGAGCCTCTCCCCAGCGACCAGGCGGTGTTGATGCGGCTGTAGCCATAGCCGGGAACGTTGACCCACATATCCCGCGGAATGGAAAGCATTCCTGCCGTTTTGCTGATCGGGTCCACGGTCAATAAGATTAATGTGTCCGTGCAAAAAGGACAGTCCTCCACGGCGGGGTCGCCGCCGCGCAGACCCACGAACAGGATGTTGATGCGGCTGGCTCGGTCCCAGGCTGGATACGTTATATCTTCCGAATGGAAAAACTCAGGGGTCCCCGTAGGTTTTGGTTTCTCCCGCTTATCGACAAAAACCGGCGTCTCCAGGCTCTTGGTCGCTGATCCAGAGCAGTCGGCGGCGGGCATCCCAGGCAGCGAGGTGAGCCGCCAGCACACGGTAAACGAACGGACGAATGTGAAGAGTCCGTAGGCGATCGCGACTGCAATTCCCCAAAATATGATTTGCCGAAATGGGAAGCGCTGCAAGGTCATTTTAAGAATTGGTGTTTGTAACCGAAAGGGTTTTGCGGACGTTCCATCAAACGCCTGGAATTGTACCTTTGTTCCATCCCGATGCATATCGCTCAATCGTGCAGGAGTGCGGTTATAATTTGCCTCCTATGTTGGAACGCCTGCAAAAAATATTAGCTCAAGCCGGGTACGGTTCCCGCCGTGCCTGCGAAGATTTCATCACTGCCGGGCGCGTTCGCGTGAATGGGCAGCTAGCCGAACTCGGACAGAAAGCCGATCCCGCCATCGACAAGATCAGCGTGGACGGAAAGCCTATCGCCGCGGCAGAAGCCCTGACCTATATTGCGTTATACAAGCCCCGCAACGTATTATCTACGGTGGAAAGCGAGCGCGGCGATGACCGCCAGACGGTGCGCGACCTGGTCGATCTTCCCCAGCACATCTATCCGGTGGGGCGCCTGGACTTTGAGAGCGAAGGACTTGTACTCCTGACCAACGACGGCGACTTGACAAACCAGCTCACTCACCCGCGCTTCGGACATGACAAGGAGTACGAAGTTTTACTGGCAAGACGCCCTGATAAAGATCAACTGGAAGCATGGAAAAGGGGCGTTGTGCTGGAGGATGGGTATAAAACCGCACCAGCAGAAGTCCGCTTTGAGAGTGCTCAAGGTAAGGGCGCTTGGGTCCGTGTAATTATGGGAGAGGGCCGCAAGCGTCAAATTCGAGAGATCTGCAATCAGCTTGGGTTACCAGTAGTACGAATTTTACGCGTAAGGATTGGGTCCTTGAGATTAGGATCACTGAAACCGCGTCAATGGCGGTATCTGACTACAAAAGAAATCGAAAATATTAGGCACCCAGTGAAGGATAGATAATGCTGAAGGTCCTGAATTCGAGTCATTCTGAGGGGACAAATTTCAAAGAACCGCCACCAAATGATGGTGAGTGGTTTTTGGCAACGCTAACAGCGGAACATGCTCTCTGCAATGGTAGAACTATAAGATTGGCGGCTTACATAAAAATGATTTCATTATGGCCGCTAGAACAGATCATATTTATGGCTAAATAATGATGTCCCTCAAGGGCAGCTTTGCATTGCCCTCTTTCATCCCGTCAAAGAAGTAAATCTTAATCGATCAAGCAGGGCGGCGGAATCAGTTTCCTGTTTTGTACTAAGTGGGATTGGATTAGAATAGGTCAATCACAGTACAAGGCCGAAAAAAGCCAAGGATCCCCTTGATCAAGTTCACGACGTTCTACGCATAAAAGATACTCGTATTTTATAGAATAAAACTGGTGCGAATCCTGATTTCAGTTAAGGGCAAGCCTGTGCATTCTCAAATCTAAGCCCATGTATGCCTCCCTGCTAGCTACAAAGGTACAGATCCCCGAATATCCTTCTGACTTCGTGCCGCGTGGGCGCCTTATCAAAACTTTGGAACAAGGCGTGGCCCGCCATCGCCTAACCGTGATTTCTGCGGCGGCTGGGTATGGCAAAACGACCTTGCTTTCCCAGTGGGCCCGCACCAACGACACATCGGTCGCCTGGTTGTCCTTGAGTGAAGAGGACGACTTTCTCGAGCGTTTTCTACGCTACCTGTTCGCAGCCTGGGAGCGAACACAGCCAGATCTCATCAAGAGCCCACTAGGTACCCTACTTGGAGCTCAGGGTCCCAACCGCGAGGCGGTCCTATCTGCATTCCTCAACACGGCTACTCACTTCCCAGCTGACCAAGTCTTTGTGCTCGACGAATATCACGTGATCCAGGATCCTGAAATCCATGAGAGTCTTGCTTTCTTACTGGACCACTTACCGCCGCAAGTGCATTTCGTTATTGGGACACGTGCCGATCCACCCCTGCCGCTTGCCCGTTACCGGGCTCGGGGCCAACTGCTTGAGTTAGGAACTGAAGACCTGCGCTTCAGCTTGGAAGAAGCAACCAGCTTCCTTAACCGTTTGATGGAAATCGAGTTGCCTGCTAAAGAGATTCAGCGCTTGCAGGATCAGCTCGAAGGCTGGGTAGCCGGGCTACAGTTGGCAGCGCTCAGTCTGAAACACCGAAATCCTGCCTCAACCGGTATGGCAACTATTAGTGGCCGTCAGCATTTCATTGCCGATTATCTGTCCGAAGATGTCCTCAACCAGCTTCCTGCTGAGGTGAGGACTTTCCTATTGAAAACAAGCATCCTGGAACGCTTGAGTGGGCCACTTTGCGACGCTGTCACTGGAACACCTGGTGGGCAATCAATGCTTGAACTACTGGAGCGCCAGAACCTCTTTGTGCAGGCACTGGATGATGAACGAACGTGGTTCCGCTACCATCCCTTGTTCGCCAACTTCCTGCTAGGTGAGCTTAACCGACGCTACATCAATGAGGTCGCCGAACTGCACCGCCGCGCGGCTGCGTGGTACACGGCGCATGAGCTGCCGGAACAGGCTTTCGGCCATGCGGTAGCCGGTGACGATGTGGAACGAGTGATTGAGATATTGGACAAGTATTTCAATGCAAAACTGAATGGGGGAGAGTTTAGGGTTGTGGAACGCTGGATCGATTTGCTTCCAGTGGCCTGGCATGTCAGCTACCCTGTGTTTGACCTGATGCGTGCAGGCTTGTTGGCCTACTCTGGCGCATTTGAAGACTGTGTTCGTTTGATCGATGAAGTTGAACAGAAGTTAGCGGCTGCAGACAATGAAGACACACGCTGGCAACTGGCCAGAGTGCTGGCTGTTCGCTGCTTTATAGCATGTGCTCAAAACGATGTAGCGCAGGCAGAGACTTATGCTGATCACGCGCTGCGCGATTTGCCAGACGAGGATGTTGGTTATCGACCTGGGATTTATGGCGCACTTGGGGATGTTTACCGTCGGAACGGACGCTGGCAGGAAGCCAAAGTATCCTATCTTAAGGCACTTGAATTAACGCACGCACCTGCTGTCCGTCTCTTTGCAGCGCATGTATTTGGCGCCCTTGCGGACCTCGAATTAATGCAGGGTCGATTGCAGAAGGCGTCCGTTTATTGGAGAAAGGCTCTCACGGCCATTCGGGACCAAGAGAATTGGGGCCGCCTGCCTCTCCCGGTCATCGGTTGGGTATACATCCGTATGGGCGAGCTTCTTTACGAGTGGAATCAACTATCCGAGGCTTGGGATAATGTGTCGCAAGGGTTGGAACACGCTGAGCTAGGTGGTGACGTGCGAGCCCTGACCGCTGGCTATTTGATCGCGGCTCGTTTGAAGCTGACAGAAGGCGATGTCGAGACAGCAGCAGAGTACCTCGAGCGAGTTCGCCCGCTGTTGGAGCAAGCACAATTTCCAGAATGGACCAGCCAATATGAACGTTTCCAACTCGAGCTCTGGTTGGCGCAGGACAAACTTAGGGCAGCAGTCAACTGGTCTGACGAAATTATGAGCAACCCCGCGCTCGAAGAACGACCGGAAAGTGTGGTGACGCAATTGGCAATGGCTCGGGTGCTGATTGTCAAAGGAGATCCACCCTCTCTTGCAAAAGCGCAAGCGCTGATTAAGCGTCTGCTGGAGACAGCCGAGGAAGGCCAGATGCGTGTCACCATCGAGGCGCTAGCGCTTAAGGCCCTGGCGGACTGGCGGCGTGGCGAGCGGGCGGGCGCCATGACCTCTCTTGAGCACGCTTTGCGCCTAGCGGAACCCGAAGGCTATGTACGCCTCTTCGCCGACCTGGGACTCGCCATGGCCCGGCTGTTGCAGGAAGCCCATTTCCGTGAGGTCATGCCAGACTATGTTAATATCCTGCTAGCGGTCTTTGGTAACGAGGTAGTGAGCTCAACGGCCGCTATTACTAAGCTGCCTGAACCGCTGACCGAGCGAGAAATGGAAGTGTTGCGCCTGCTGGCCGCCGGCTTGACGAACCGCGAGATTGCAGAGCGATTGGTGGTCTCTCCGGAGACCGTGAAGAAGCACAGCGCTAATATCTATGGCAAGCTTGGCACACGGAACCGTACCGAGGCGGTAGCCAGAGCCAGACAACTGGATTTGCTTGAGTAGCGGTCAGTTTATCTAACCCCCAATATCCAACAATAGAATAACCCGCCTGAATCCCCCGTTATGGGCATGCCTGGACATGCCCATTATCTTATGCTGGGTACAGCTAACGAACCGATTTGGAAATTCAGGAGGCTGTAAACATGGAAATGAATCTGCCTGTCATCGCTGGGGTAATCTCGAGCACGATCTTTACTATCAGCACGCTGCCCATGCTGTGGAAAGCATTCAGGACGAAAGATCGGAAATCGTATAGCCTGAGCAACATACTGCTCAGCAATGTGGGCAATATCATTCACTCTATCTATATCTTCCACCTGCCAATGGGACCTATCTGGCTGCTGCATTCTTTCTACCTGGTGACTACGGGCCTGATGCTGGCTTGGTATCTACGGTACGAATGGCAGCCTACCGCCCACACCTGAACAATACCCCTATTAGATACCCCCTTTGGGGAATGTAGCTAACCCAGCCTTGCTGTACTCTGGCATTAGCTCGAGTCAAGTACTGATGATCCCACTCATCACTGTGCCGTGTGTAAACTAGAAAGGAAAGTAATATGTTAACTACGAATCTGATTCGTTGGAGTGGATTGGCAAGTCTATTTGCTGGCGTACTCTACGCTCTCGGCGCACTCCTTCATCCCGCTGGCGAAGATCTTGCCGCCTACGCCAGTCCTAAATGGGTGCCAGCCCATCAAGTTTATTGGGTTTCCGCAATGCTTATGCTTTTCGGCCTGGTAGGACTGTATGCGCGCCAAGTGGAAAAGACAGGCTGGCTCGGGCTGGTCGGTTTCGTTCTGGCCTTCATTGGCACCGTCCTTGTAGATAGCATATTTATCATGGCCTCGACGGTCATACACTTAGTAGCTGTACAGGCGCCTGCTCTGTTTGATCAAGCCGCGGCACCGCCTACCTTTGGAGTGCTTGTGGTCGTTCTGGGTTACATCCTGGGTTATATCCTGTTTGGCATAGCAACGATGCGCGCAGGTGTGTTGCCGCGTGGGTCAGGTCTATTGCTCATCATCGGATCAGCGATGTTTATGATTTCGGAGGCAGTGTCCCCGAATGCCTCGTTATCGCATCTGATCGTCACCATTGGTGATGTGATCTTTGGTGCCGGTTTTGTATGGATGGGTTTCGCACTCTGGTCCGAAAAGCGTGGGCTTGCTAAATAATTGAAAGCTTGGAACAAAAGGAGACAGTAACTATGTCTAGTACAACTCGTTCGTTTGGCTCACAAGGGACCAAGACGTTGTCCAAATTGGCTGTCATTGCGATCGCTGCGATCGCGTATTTCAGCGTAATCATAGTTATCCTTCACCTCCTACGCCCCGATCTCGACCGGCTCAGCCGGACCACCAGTGAATATGCGGTTGGCCCCTATGGGTTTTTGATGACCTCTGCTTTTTTCAGTATGAGTCTGGCTTGCTGGGCGCTCGTCATTGGACTCTACCAGAGTATCTCTGGGCCCGCGCGCTCTCGGTTAGGGCTGGTTCTATTAGGAATATGGGCGGTGGGTGTCCTGATCGCGATGATCTTTCCGATCGATCCGGAGGGGGCCCCGCAAACCCTGGCAGGTACGATCCATGCTATCAACGGTCCCTTGATTTTCTTTAGCCTGACTGTCGGTGTAATACTAATATCAAAGCGCTTCACGCTCGATGCAAAGTGGCGCCCTTTCCACCGCCTCGCGTTGATTCTGTCACTCGTCATGCTGGGAGAATTCATTTCAGTACCTGTGGCGATGGCGACAGGCTCAGGGCTGGGCGGCCTCGCGCAGAGGATTTTTCTGACTACATTCGTGACCTGGTTCGTTCTCACGGCGATGCGCCTACGTTCAATTGCAGTTCAATCGAATTGAGTGCCGTGAGGATCGAGTTCATCTAGAAGGATACGATGTTCGAACAGAACCAGCGTGTGGTACGCCGTTTCCTTACGGAAGTGTGCAACAAGGGAAATATCGCTCTCATCGATGACCTGTTCGCCTGTGACTGGGTGGGCCACGCGCCGCGCAAAGAGTTCAACGGACCTGAAGAGTTGAAGCAGTTCGTTGCCGCACAACGCCTGGCGTTTCCTAACCTAAACGTTCGACTTGAAGACCTAAATGCCGAGGGGGATAGGTTACCGTGCGCTGGAAGCTCTGTGGCACTCCCAAGGCCATTCAAACGGCCAGCAAATGGCCGAACTTCGGCGGGATTACCCTGGCTCGCCTGCCGAATCGGATGATCATCGAGTCTTGGGCCCACTAGAGAGGTCTTTTGTCCACGATTGGGACAAGGAGTACGAAGTCTTATTAGCTAGACGCCCCGACAAAGATCAACTGGAAGCATGGAGGCGGGGAGTTGTGCGGGAAGATGGGTACAAAACTGCACCACCAGAAATCGGCTTTCAGAGTGCTCAAGGCAAGGGTGCTGGGTTCGTGTAATTATGGGAGAGGGTCGAAAACGTCAGATCCGGGAGATTTGCAGTCAGCTTGGCTTACCTGTCATCCGGATTATTCGCATCCGCATTGGAACATTAAAATTGGGATCGCTAAAACTGCGCCAATGGCGATATTTGACAACCAAAGAAATCCAAGAGCTCAAAAAAACAGTCAAGGCTAAATAGTCTTGAGGTTCGAATCCCCGTGGGGGGCATCAATTTACCGGAAACCGCCAACAGATGATGTTGGGCGGTTTTTGTATATGTTAAGGTTTGATTTCGGGAAAAAAAAGTGAATGCTTTGGGGTGTAAGATAGGTTCAGAAGCTAGTCACATTGGCATTTCGCGGTTCGAGTCTGATTTTTCACAGAAGAGCTCAACGGTCAAGCAAAGCTGTTCTCGCTCAAAATTAGTTTACAACGAATCAGTGGAATTTTGCGCCGGTTAGAGACGAGATCGTTCATGGGTCCGTTCATGAAGGGCGGGGACAGATCGGGCGGCGCCGGTGGATTTGCCGGGAATGGAACACTGAACTAGCATCAATGCGCGACGGTGCAGGCGTGGCCGGAAGCCTTTCCACCACTCGAATTGTTCTAGATACATCAAACATTTAGTGTCTGCAACAATATAATCTAAGGGTGTAACAGGTCATCCACAGCGAAGCCGAAAAGGCGGCAACCACAGAGACCAAGAGGATGCGAGCCAAACAGAACACGGCAGCACCAAAGAAAAAATCGAGATGTA
>Ga0065705_10002008_pt1 | contig 13643 bp, 9 predicted proteins | sample SwibulcommuniRL2_FD_59092 | JGI IMG/M metagenome (GOLD analysis project Ga0065705, IMG submission 59092) | Bulk soil microbial communities from switchgrass field near Rose Lake, East Lansing, Michigan, USA - RL2 Bulk Soil v2 (version 2) | ecosystem: Environmental > Terrestrial > Soil >...
CCTACAAGTAGCGGGGTCGGGATAATTTTGGCGCGCACATATCGACGGCGCGCTCTAGGTCCGATGCAGTCTAAAACGCCACGTGTTTTATGTCTGAGCCCCTTTCTTTAGCGATTCGGTGAGCTCGCGCAGATATTCTTCCTGTTCCTTGGCCTCGTACAATGCCATGGATCCGTCATTTTTCAGCGGCATGCCGCCGATGAAGTGGAACGCATGGGCATCCCAGTCGTAGAATTCGTCGCCCCGTTCGCAGATTTGTTTCCACTTGAGGCCGACCGGACTGCGGTGGAGGCCCGTGCGCGCGGGAAGCGCTTGCTGCTGCTCGACGGACAGGTTGGCATGGGCCTTGTCAGTTTCCTCTTCGGGCAGGCCCTCCCACATGCGCCGGTAGTTTGGAAAGAATTCCTCCTCGCGCACCGTCAACGCGGTGTGCATGTCCCACCACGGTCCGTGTCCCGCGACTCGCTCATCGACCTTATCAACCAATTTGTACACCAGGCGGGCGCCCGCTCGTAGGCGCAGCACGAGCGTACCCTCGGCCGTCCTCGAGCTTTGCTCGGGCTCGATGCCGCAATATTTTTCGAAGAAGGCAGCGGTCCGGGAAAGATCGCGGCAGCCGTAAACCGCATGACTGATGCGGCCGACTTTCGCTTCCGTGGCGATCTCCATGGCGCCTTCGGGCATATGCACCGGCGCCCAGAATTCATATTGATTGCCATCGGGATCGGCGAAGTAGATGNCTGTGCCTTCGTCGCCATCCGTTGCGGTTTTTACCGGATCGGTGNGCGGAATCTTGTGTTGATCGAGCCGGCGCAGGTGCATGTTGANGTCCTCGGGCCTGACGTAAAAGCCGCAGCGNGGCAGCTCCTTGCCCAGCTCGTTTGCCGGCGGGTAGATCTCGGGCTGCAGGAACGCGCCGATGCGGCACGACCCGCCTTCCCACCATAGAAAGCAGATGATCTTAATGTTCTTCTTGCGCGCCGCGGTCGTCAGACCTGTGAACGGCCTTCGCGTCAAGCCGATTCCATTCACGGCCCAATCCGCCCAGGCGACCATGTCGTTGGTGCCGACGACAAAATGATCGATCCAGTGGGCCGCGCCTTTGGGTTCGGGAGTGTTCATAAAGATCTCCTTACGGGTTTGACTCGTTCAAGCTTTTCAAAACGTTCAAGTCGTTCGTTCAAGCCTCGCTTGTCCTTCTCCCGCGGTTCGGCGAGGGGGAAGCTGCGAGAAGTTCGATCACATGACAACGAGCGGCATCGCGCATCTGCACAAGCGTCCGATTCGACCGTACGAGAGGAGAGAATTTGTGTCAAGTCGATAGCTTGCGGCGATCCGATCGGTGAATGCCGACTTATTTGAGTGAAAAAATCTGGCGCATTTCGTCGCGCAGCTTTTTGAACTCTTCGGCGCTGGGCTCTTTCATAAAGATCGTGCGCTGAGCTACTTCCGCGGCGCCCGGGATGGTCGGGACGATTTGCGGCGCGAGCACGAACTCGCCGGTCGCGGCCATGGCTTTTTGTCCTTCCGGCGAGCAGATGTAGTCGATGTAGAGTTTGCCGGCGTTCGGGTTGACGGCCTTTTTGCTCACGCCGAGGTAGTTTGTGTCAGCAAGGTATTTGCTCAGCCGGACATAGTCGATCGGCCCTTTGTACTGGCCGACGTACTTCAAATAGGTGATGCCCAGAGGCGCCTCGCCGCGCATGACTGTATTGACGATGGGCGCGAAGGATTCGACAAACAGGGGTTGCTGCTGGGCCAGTCCTTTAGCGAACTCGCGCCACTTGATGCCGTCGTAGGCGTCGAGGTCGGCGAGAAACTGCGCGGTGGTCGTGTGGCGCGACGGATCGGGAATGGTGATCTTGCCTTTCCACTTCGGCAGCAGAAGATCGCCGATCGTTTTCAGCTCATCTTTCTTGACCAGCTCGGTATTGGCCATGATGCTGATCGGATTAAAGCGCCAGGGCGTCAAAATTCCATCCGCTTCGAGAAACAGCCGGGGAAACTTCGCCGCCGAGGGCGGCACGAACTTATCGAACACGCCTTCGTCTTTGAGAATCAGCTGCGGTCCCTTGTTGCCTTCGACGACATCGAAGCCGGGTTTGCCGACGCGCCACTCGTTGAGCGCCCTCTCGAGTATCCCCGTAGTCGAAGCGCGCCAATACTCGACTCGAATGCCGTACTTTTTCTCGAACGGCTCGTTGATGACTTTCATCGTTTGCGGCGGCACCGCGGCATACACCACGACCTTGCTTTCCTTCTTCGCCGCATCGATGTCGACGGTTTGCGCGTGCAGCGGCGTCGTCAAGGCCAAAAATATCGAGATGAGAAAAGCTCCCCGTCGTTCCATGTGCGGCACCCCCGCGTAAAATAACAGTTGTGGGCAAAATAGTTGCGTCAAGGTTGGTTGTCAACGCGACGGGCGTATAATAAGGGTTCGTTGTTTATGTAAAGGAGATTGAATGCCGCTGTTGATTCGCGCCGAAGACGTCAATGGAATGCTGACCATCGAAGAAGCGATCGATGCCGTGGAGGCGGGATTTCGCGAATGGGGCAAGAGTCCGGAGCTCAACACGCCGCGCAGGCGCATCATGGCGCCCAACGGCGTGCGGGTGAGCGTTCATCCCGGCGGGATTCCCTCGCTCGGAGCCATTGGTCTTCTGGCGCATTCCGAACACGTCGCGATATCGAACGAAGTGCAGACCTATCACAACATGGGCGGTCCGGTGACGGTTCTTTTCGATGTCAACGACGCGTCGTTGATCGCAATACTGGTGGGCAGAATCGCATTGAACGAATTGCCGGCGGAAAGACCGACACCGATACGGACCGCCGCAACGAGCGCCGTGGGCACGCGTTATTTAGCGCGTGCCGATGCCAAAGTCCTTGGCATTCTCGGCGCCGGCGGCGAAGCAAAGTATCACCTGTTGGCCCTGTCCAAGCTGCGAAAGTTCCGCGCGGCCAAGGTTTACTGCCGCACGGAATCTACCCGGCGGGAATTTTGCCGGACAATGGAGAAGCTCGTTTCCTTTGAAGTGATGCCGGCCGCGAGCGCGAAAGAAGTGGTCGAGGGCGCGGACGTGCTCCTTACCGCAACCAATTCCAATGTTCCGGTGTTTAGCGGCGAGTGGATCCAGCCCGGCTCTCATTTGACCTCGATCATGGGCGGCAACGTCGGCCTAGTGCGCGCCGGTGTGGCGGCGGCGACGCGCCGCGAGCTCGACGATACCACGATCAAGCGCGCCGATGTGATCGTGGTCAATTCCCGAGAGCAGGCGATTCAGGATGAGCAGGGCGATCTCTTCGATCCTGTGCAGGCGGGATTTTTGACCTGGCAAAAAGTCGGCGAGTTGGGCGAGCTGTTAAACGCCAAGATTCCGGGCCGGACCGCGGCCAATCAGATCACTCTCTTCAAGAACAACGCCGGCCAGGGCATCGCCGACGTGGCGGTGGCCAGTAAAATTTATTCATTGGCACGAAAAAACGGCATCGGGATGGAGTTCTAGCGCGGATCAACGCAAACAATAGAAGACCGCACATAGATCGTAACCCACTAGGGAGTTCTGTTATTGAAGAACTGCCTTTCCTAGAATAGAAGGGGGGACAGCCTAGGCGTCCGTATTTAAAAAATCGAGCGTCGCTAACAACGGGGCAGATGGTGAGTTTTTAGTGATTTTGCTGGTATATGCTTGTCGCCGGTTCGATCGGCGTGATCATCGACGATCAACTGCGTTCGTTAGCCGTGTCCGCAATTTTGCGCTCACTCTCGGAGCGCCGATCAAGGGTCACGGATGGTTGGAAGAGCCGACGCCAGGAAATCCCCTCGGCGCGAGGGTGGCGAGTTGGCGGGCCGAACCAGATGATCAAAAGTACAACCACGAAACAAAGACCAGCTAAAAACAGCAGAACCCAGTTCAAAAAGTCCACGATATACCTGCCCAGTGATAATAGCCGCAGAAAATGCCACGGCAGAATAGAGAAGTCAATCCTGAAATTTCGTCCGCGTCTATCAATCGTTGGAATTTGGTGATTGTACAAGCGAACATCGGCAAATGGGTAGATGGCGGAACCCTAACGCGTGTGCATCGACAAGGTGGAGAGCAAAGAAGTGCTGCGCGACTCCATTCGGGTAGGAGATCAGTTTCCGGCTCATGCCGGCGCCAGCGGCAAGGTCTTGTTGGCTTATCTGCCTTTGGCAGAGCAGCGTTGTTATCTGGCAACAAACGCCTGAGATAATGAAAAGCTCCATGGATCTGCGGCAAACTGCGGCACAAAAACTCGCCGGTTTCATCTGCGATCTGGATTACCGCCATATCCCGATGGATGCCGTCGTTCGCTGCCGGGACCTGTTATTGGACCAGCTGGGTTGCCAGTTAATCGGCGCAACCATGCCGTGGAATGAGCCGGTTTATCGCTTTGTCAAAGACAATAAAAATGGCGGCCCGGCGCGAATCGTAAAGTACGGCGATGCGGTGCCGCTCGACGATGCCGTGTTGGTGAACGGAACTTTCGCCCAGGGTTGCGAACTGGATGACTACTACGATCAAGGCGGCGGCCATCCGGGCGCAGCCACGGTGCCGGTTATTTTCGCCTTGGCGCAGAAACAGCGCGTCACGGGCGAAGAGCTGATTACGGCAATGATTGCCGGCTACGAGGTAGGCTGGCGCATCGGTCGCGCGCTCCTGCCGGAATTGATGCGGCGCGGCTATCACGCCCAGAGCACCGTCGGGGTTTTTATCGCGGCCGCGGCGGCTGGAAAGATTCTCCACCTCGACCCCGCGCAGATGACCCACGCGCTGGCCATCGCCGGCAGCCATGCCGGCGGCACCATGGAATACGATCAAAGCGGCGGGGAAGTAAAGCGTCTGCATAACGGCATGGCGTGCTGCGGCGGCCTGCGGTCGGCGCTGCTGGCGCAGATCGGGCTTACCGGTCCGCCGACGATTTTCGAAGGCGAGCGCGGCATTCTCAGAGTGATGTCGGGCGGCTGCAATGTTGAACCCATCGTCGGAGGTCTCCAAACCGCGAGCGGCAATCCGGCCCTGTACCACGCGGCGATGAAGCGATTTCCGGTCAATGCCAGCCAGCATTCGCCCATCGAGCTGCTCGATCATCTCGTCCGGACCGACAACATCGCTCCCGCGCAGGTTGCGAAGATCGAAGTCGGTGTCAATGAAGGCATTCTGCTGCACGGCGGCACGATCTATCAGCCCAAGGAAGTGATCGAAGCGCAATTCAGTTTGCGGTTTTCCCTTGCGCTACGATTGTCCACAGGCAACAACGACTTGGCGCACTACCTTGATGCCGCGATGTGGAGCGATCCAGCCATGTTGGAGATCGGAAAGAAAATCGAGCTGTTTGGCGATCCGACCGCGGTCGGCCAGCGCCGTTTCGCCTGCCAAATGAAGATTCGTCTGACGGATGGGCAAGAGGTCTCGGGCTCTTTGGAAGCGCCCAAAGGCGGTTATAGAAATCCATTGCCGCCTGATGAGCTGCTAGAGAAATTTTACCAGCTTGGCAAATCCGCGCTGCGCGGAGAGAACCTAGATGCGATCGTCGACGGTGTAAAAGGCGTTGAGCGTGCAGACGATGTCGGCGCGATATCGTCGCTGATGACGATGGCTTAATAGCAAATTGTGCAGCAGTCTTTGTCAGCGAGGGAGGAGAATTCGATGATATTAACCGAGAGGATTTTATCGAGGCGATACTTCAACGCTTTATTGATCGTTATTCTATTTTATTCCAATCTCGGAGCACAAACATTGGACGAGCTCGCCCGAAAGGCGGCGCAGGAGGGTGTAATCAATTTTTACGGCACCCTGGCACAAGTCAATGCGGAAAAGATTCTCCCGCTTTTCGAGAAACGGTTCCCTGGCATCAAAATAAACCATGTGGATATCACGTCGGATAATCTGGTCGCCCGTGCCGTGGCCGAGGCGCGCGGCGGTAAGACGGTCGGCGATATTTTTCAAGCGCCGCTCGAAACGGCGCTGCAACTGCACGATCAGAGGCTGCTCCTCGACGTAACGCTGCCGGAATATTCCGCCTATCCGGCGGTTATGAAAGGCCCGTATTGGGTCGCCTCGAACCTGCAGTTCATCGTCGTCGCCTGGAATACCAATCTGCTCAAGAAGGCCGACGAGCCCAAGCGCATCGATGATTTGGCGGATGGAAAATACAAGGGTTTGCTGGTTGCTGAACCGCGAGATTTCGAATTTCTCATGGGCATTGCCAAGCACAAATTCAAAAGCGACGAGAAAGCGACGGCGTTGCTGCGCGCCATTGCCGCCAATGGCGTAGAGTTTCATAAAGGCCATTCGCAACTTACCGAGTTGCTGAGCGGCGGGCAGGCAACGCTTTGCGTGACCTGTTATGCACATCAGTTTCCCGGACGGATGAAGAAGGGCGCGCCGGTGAATTTCATGTTGAGTGAAGGCATCGGATCGATCAATGCCACGGCGATCTTCAAAGACGCGCCCCATCCGACCGCCGCGCTGCTTTTTGCCCGCTGGGCGGCCAGCGAAGAGGGTCAAAAGGTTTACGCGGAAGGCGGCAGGGCGCCGGCTCATCCAAAGGTAAAATCGATCGATGCGATCAGGCCGGAGCGGCTCTATCCTTTGGGTGTCGACGATATCAAGGAATATCCCAAGTACGAAAAGATCTGGAAGGAAGTCTTCAAGCTTCGTTAGGGCTGCACCTGTCCGATGGACCGCATCGAAGAAAAATTGGTTTGTTTTGCCGACGCGTTTACGTTCGACGATATCGAATCGCCGGTTTTGCATGCGATCAAACTGCGCTTCATCGATACCATCGGCTGCGCCCTGGCGGGGTTTAACGAGGAGGCGGCAAAAATCGCGCGCAACCTCGCGGAGCAGGTTCGCGGCCCCGTTGAAGCGGGCGTCATCGGCACGAGCTGGAAAAGCTCGCCTGAAATGGCCGCTTTCGCCAACACGACGATGATCCGCTGCCTCGATTTGAACGACGACTATTTCGGCAAGGACGGTCCTCATCCCAGCGATTTGATCGGCGCGGTGCTGGCGGCGGCGGAGACAACGAATTCAAATGGCGCTTCGTTCATCAGTGCCGTGGCAGTCGCCTATGAAGTACTTTGCACCCTCGTCGATGCGGTCGGCATCCGCGAGCGCGGCTGGGATTATGTGAGCTACACCTGCCTCGCCGCCGCCCTCGGCGCCGGGAAGGCGTTCAAGCTTTCCCAGAGCGGGTTGCGGGATTGTCTCAGCCTGGCGGCTACGGCAAATGTCGCTCTGGGACAAACGCGCTTGGGCGAGCTGTCGATGTGGAAAGGCCTGGCATCGGCCAACGCCTGTCGGAACGGCGTCTTCGCCTGTCTCCTTGCGCGGGTGGGCGTAAGCGGCCCGCATTTATCGTTCGAGGGGAAAAGCGGCTTTGTGCAGCAAGTGAGCGGGCCCCTGGAGCTTTCGCGATTGGGCGCTGCGCCTTTGCGCGCCGGAATCGTCTATCTCAAAACCTGGCCGGTTTTCTACAGCGCACAGGCAGCCGTCGATGCGGCGATCAAGCTGCGCGAGAAAGTCCGTCCTGCGGAAATCAAATCACTGGTCGTGGAATCTTATCAGCGGTTGCTTGGACGCGGCGCCGCCGATGCGGAAAAATGGGCGCCAAAATCGCGCGAGACCGCCGACCATAGCGTGCCGTTTTGCGTTGCGGCCGCGCTGCTCGATGGCGCCGTAACTTCTCATACCTTCGATTCGGCGCGATTCCTGGACAACGATGTGGTGGAGCTGATGGCGAAGGTGACATTGCGTGAGGATCCGGAATTCACGAAGCAATACCCGGCAAAATGGAACTGCCGCCTCACCGCGGAAACGTTTTCCGGCGCGCGCCATGAAATCCATGTCAGGTATCCCAAGGGACATCCCGAAAACCCATATACGGATACAGAGGTCGAGGAGAAGTTTCTCCGATTGGCGGAGCCGTCGCTCGGAAGGAACCGCTGTCGAGCCTTTATCAATTGGGCTTGGCGGCTGGAAGAAGCCGATAGCATCGGCGAGATTTTTCCGTTGCTGGCGATTTCTTGATTGATCGGACAAAGACCGAGGAGGAGGTTTTAGAGCTTTATGACAGGAACTATTTATGACGTGATTGTGATCGGCGCCGGCAATGCCGGCCTATCCGCCGCGCTGGCGGCGCGGCAGGCTGAGATGCGCGTGCTGCTCCTCGACAAGTGTCCCAAGTCGGTGCGCGGCGGCAACACGCGATTTTCCGGCGGCGGCTTTCGCTTCACTTACAACAGCCTCGACGACATGCGTCCGATGCTGCCAGACCTGACGGATGAAGAGGCGGCGAAGATGGAGGTCGGTAAGTATTCGACCTCGGATTTCTTTGAAGACGTCATGCAAGTGACGGAGTACGCCGCCGACAAACCGCTGACGAATATCTTAGTGGATCAATCTTATGCTACGGCGCGCTGGTTGACGGAGATGGACGTCAAATGGATTCTTGCAACCAGCACCCATGCGCTAAAGATGGGCGGGAAAATCAAATTTCCATCGGGCCGGGTGGTGTCGGTGAACGACGGCGGCCTCGGGCTGGTGGAGATGCTGTTCCCGACTGCGGAGAAAAAAGGCGTCGAAATCATTTACGAAGCCAGAGTCACGGCCTTGACCGTCGACAACAGGGGAAAGGTCTCGGGTGTCCGAGTGCAGACCGGAGAAGGGTTGGTCGATTTCGAAGGCCGCGCGGTGGTCCTCGCCGCCGGCGGTTTCGAAGCCAATCCGGAAATGCGCGCGCGCTATCTCGGCACGGGTTGGGATTTGGTCAAAGTTAGAGGCTCGCGCTACAACACCGGTGAAGTGCTCAACCTGGCATTGGGGGCGGGCGCCCAGCCCATCGGCCACTGGAGCGGCTGCCACGCAGTGCTGGTCGACGCGGAAGCTCCCGACGTCGAGTGCGCCTACGAGCACCGTTACTCCTATCCCTACGGCATCATGGTCGACATCAACGGCAAGCGCTTCGTCGACGAGGGTGAGGACTTTTTCAGTTACACTTACGCGAAGTGCGGCCGGGAAGTGCTGCGCCTGCCGTGGCGCACTGCCTACCAGATTTTCGACAGCAAGACGCGCCCGCTGCTGCGCTCGGAATACAACCGGGGCTTTCATGTCTCCGCGGACAGCATTGAAGCGCTGGCGAAAAAACTGCCGGGACTGGATTCGGAAAATGTGGTGAAAACCGTAGGCGAGTTCAATGACGCGGTAAATGACGCGCCCTTCGATCCGTCGAAGCATGACGGCAAATGCGCGCAGGGCATCACCCCCGTGAAGTCGAACTGGGCACAGCGCCTGGATACGCCGCCCTATTATGCTTTTCCGGTGACCTGCGGCATCACCTTTACTTTCGGCGGCGTCGGTATCACTGAGAACGGCGAGGTCAAAGACACCAGCGGCAACGTGATCGGCGGGCTTTTCGCCGCGGGCGAGATCACCGGCGGATCCTTTTTTAACAACTACCCCGGTGGGTCGGGTTTGATGAAGGGTGCCGTTTTCGGCCGGTTGGCGGGTACGAGCGCGGCTGCTTTTGCCAAGGCGACACGCGCCTAGCAGGGCTGCTGAAAAAGACTCATATGCTTCGTTGCGCTCAATCGCCTCGCTCCAACGTACAGGCTGAGTACGCCTCCGCTCGTCGATTTTTCGCGCGCCTCGCCTCTGAGATCTTTTTGAGCAGCCTGCAATCCGGGTTTTTCAAAAACTTGCTAGCGCCGTTTAGGCGCAGGGCACGGCGATTTTCTGTAAGGAGGAGTCAAGAGTGTATTGCCGACATAACCCAATAAAATTCATAGCGATCGGGATTTTTGTTAGTTTGCTCGCGAATGTCGCCTGGGCGCAGGACCGCGATGCCATCATCGCCAAAGCCAAGGAAGAGAAAGTGTTCGTTTATTACAGCACGACGGATATTCGCGACGGCACGGCCATGGTCCATGCATTCCAAAAAAAATATCCGTTCATCGAACCGAAGCTGCTCCGTCTCGGTAGCACCCAGGTGGTCGTCAAAGTCCTCCAGGAGCATCGCGGCGGCGTCCACTTGTTCGACGTCATTTCGGCGACCAGTTTTCAGTTTTACGAAATACTCAAAGAGGGGCTGTTTCAAAAATATGAATCGCCGGAACGACGCGCCTTCGCGGAAGATTTCAAAGACAAAGAAGGCGTCTGGGTGAGCGCCTATCATAATGCCAGCGTCATGGCCTACAACACCAACCTCTTGAAGACGCAGGATCTGCCCAAGAGCTATGACGACCTGCTCGATCCGAAGTGGAAGGGCAAAATGCTCATGGATAGCCGCGAGACCGAGTGGTATGCGAGCATGCTGCAGATTCTCGGCAGGGAGAAGGGCCAGCGCCTGATGCGCGGTTTGGCCAAGCAGGATCTCAGCTTCCGGCCCGGCCGAACATTGATCACCCAGGTGTTGGCTTCGGGCGAGGCGCCCCTGGCCGTGAACGACTACGATCATCTGGTGCAGTCGGCCAAGAAACGCGGCGCTCCGGTGGAATCGTTGCCGATCACCCCGGTGGTCAGCCGTGTTACGCCCATCGCTTTGGGGCGCTACGCGCCGCATCCGAATGTCGGCAAGCTGTTCATCGATTTTTCCCTTTCCGAAGAAGGGCAAAAAATTCTGCGCGGCTTCGGGCGCAGCTCCGCGCGCAGCGGCATCGAGCCGGACGATCTGCAGAGAAAAGGCATCAAGCTTTACGTCAGCGATATCAGCCTGGCTAAAGACTATGCGCGCTATGACAAAGAGTTTAAGGAAATTTTCGGTTTGAAGTGACATGAAGAACAAGGTTTCGGCGCAATTCCCGAGCGTGGAGGAGTAAGAGAATGGCAACCGGCATTACCGAACAGCTTTCAATCCACACAGCCAAGGTTCGCTACGAGGATATTCCGTCCGAGGCGATCGAGAAGGCGAAGGATTGCATCCTTGATCAGGTTGGCGTGGAGCTGATCGGTTCGACTCTGGAGTGGAACAAGATCGCCTACCGGTACATCGCCGACATGGGCGGGCGCGGCGAGAGCACGGTGGTCAACTATGGAACCAAAGTGCCCGTGCTCGATGCCGCATTTGTCAATGCAACCTTCGGCCAGGGTTGTGAACTCGACGACGTCGGCTTTGCCGCCGGCGGTCATCTCGGCGCCGCGACCGTGCCGGTCGCCCTGGCGGTGGGTGAAAAACAGCGCAGCAGCGGCAAGGATTTCCTTGCCGCTGTAGTGGTTGGTTGCGACGTTATGTACCGCTTGCTGGCCGCGGTGCGGCCGTCGTCGGGAAAGCGCGGCTTTCACAGTCACGGCATCGGCGCGCCCTTCGGCGCCATGGCGACGGCGGCCCGACTGCTGGGCTTGAATGACGGTCAGATGCTTCATGCCTTCGGCATCGCCGGCATGCATTCCAGCGGTACGATGGAATACGATCAGACCGGAGGCGAAGTAAAGCGTGTGATTGCCGGCGTTGCCGCGCGCAGCGGCATTCAATCCGCGATGCTGGCGCAACGCGGGCTCACCGGACCGCCGACCATCATCGAAGGCAAGCGCGGTTTCTTGAAAGTCTTCGCCGATCAGGTGGAGCCCGAAGGAATTACCAAAGACCTCGGCAGCGATTTCAAGATCATGCGGCTCTGGTTCAAACTTTACCCCTGTGTTGCCACCGTGCAGGGCGTCATCTATACCCTAACCAAGATGATCGAGGAGCACCGCTTCGGCGCGGACGATATCGATGAGATACGGGTCGGCATCTCCGAGACGTCGCTATCCCACGGCGGCGCGATCTACGAGCCGCACGATACGGCCAGCGCCCAATTCAGTCTGCCGTTTTCGTTGGCGATCCGCCTGTTGAAAAACGACAACGATCTCAGTTTTTACATGGATTCGAAGCTGTGGACAGATCCAAAAGTGCTCGCTCTGGCGAAGAAAGTTAAGAGCTATGCCGATCCCAACGCAAAAAAGGATCAGAACTACAACACGACCATGGAAGTGAAACTCAACAACGGCAAGAGTTACAAGGCGTTCGAAGCCTATCCGCCCGGTTCGCCGCACAACATGGTGAGCCGCGAAGTGCTGCGAACGAAGTTTCGCAAAATGGCCAGCGCGGTGCTGGCCGAAGAGCGCATCGAAAAGTTGATCGAAGCGGTGGGCCGCTTGGAAACCTACGATGACGCTTCCAGGCTCATTCCCCTGCTCGTTAAGTGACGAGACAAAGTGCTGTTCATGGTGTCCATCGACTTCGCTCTGGACAAGCCGCGTCACCACGAACGGCTCGTGCGTTGACGGTTTAAAGAATTTACGGACACGGACAAGTCCAATGATATCGATCAACTGTATCGTTGCTTCAGCGCTCCTGCATCAAGTTTCATGGTACGACACCGAATTGTCCTGGGATTTCAGTTGGCTATGAGATATCTTGGTGTAAACTAATGCCAGGCCGCCAAGGAGGGCAAATCGGTGCCGCAGATAACTAATCTCAACCCGCGATTCTTTGTTTCGATGTTTGTTGGTCTTAGTCTGCTTTTCAGCCTCGCATTTTCCACGCTGGCACAAGCCGAGGATTCGGACAGAAAAATGATCGCGCCACGGGGCATACATCCCAGATTGCAGCGCGCGGGAAAGGTTTCGCGCCAGGCGGAAAGCGGCACAATGCGGGCAGCGCAGTCGCCGTCCGGCTTTCAAGCACCGAAATCGCCGGCGACCGACACCCTGCGTATCGCTAAAGGCTTCGAAGGAATCGGCTTTCCAAACAGCTTCGATTCAGTTCCGCCAGATACTCAGGTTGCGACAGGCCCGGCGCATATCGTCGAGGTAACCAACACCACCATCGCTTACTACAGCCGGATTTCCGGTAAACGAGTTTTCCTTCAAGACCTCTACCTGTTCTTTGCGCCCACGGGTCCCGTGAGTTTCGGCTTCGATCCGGTGATCACCTATGACGATATTGCGGAAAGGTTCGTCGTCACGATGGTTGATGACAACGATATCGCTAAAACGGGTTTTCTGCTCTATGCGGTGTCCAATACTTCTAATCCTCTCGACGGTTTCAGCGAGATGCACCGCATTGATATAACCGACGATGGCGCGGTGTTGGAGGAAACCGTGCTGCCCGATTTTCCAAAACTTGGCTGGAACGCTGATATCCACGTCGTCACTGTCAACATGTTCGGCGCCGACACCCAGGAGTTCGATCATGTGAAAGTCATCATCATCGACAAAAGCACTGCATTGGATGGAAATAGTTCGACCTTGTCGACTTCGCAGGTCGAGCGCGACCCCGTCGATTTCACGCTGACGCCCGCATTCATGCACGGAGCGAGCAGCGGCGACCCCATGTGGTTTGTCGTGGAATCCGGCGACGCGCTCGGCTCGGATATCCGCATCGTCAAGATGACCGACGCCTTGGATTCGCCGAGCTTCTCGGAAACCGATGTGACCGTCGATGCCTACGAGTTTCCGCCCAATGCCGAGCAGCCGGGAAGCGGCCCGTTCGGAGGACGCATCGACACCAACGACTCGAGCATTATCAGCGTGGCTTGGCGCGACGACCGCCTACTCGCGACTCACAACATTGGACTTGCGGCGACGGCGCAGGCCCATGTGCGCTGGTATGAATTCCGCACCTCGGGCGGTTCGCCC
>Ga0065705_10104537_pt1 | contig 13642 bp, 26 predicted proteins | sample SwibulcommuniRL2_FD_59092 | JGI IMG/M metagenome (GOLD analysis project Ga0065705, IMG submission 59092) | Bulk soil microbial communities from switchgrass field near Rose Lake, East Lansing, Michigan, USA - RL2 Bulk Soil v2 (version 2) | ecosystem: Environmental > Terrestrial > Soil >...
CGAGGAAGAAGTTCTCGGATTCATTTATGGTGACGATCACAAAAAATTCCTGATCTGGAATACAGAGAAACTTAAGATAGGATTTTCATGTCATTCTTCAAAAATGAAAGCGTCACCATCGAAGGAACCAACCTGATCTTCCGCAATTTCGAAGGTAAGGAAGGCGTCTTTAATGCCCCCGGAGTTCGTAGTTTCGGACTTATCATTCCTGATGAAGAGGTCGCCGAGACGCTCGTTCAGCGAGGGTATAAAGTCAAGCGATTGAAGACGGATGATCCCGACGTTCTGGGACGACCATGGCTTCCCATTTCTGTCAGTTACAAAGGTAAGAATCACCCGCAGATCGTCTTACTGACTCGGTCGTCTAAAAAGCGTACCGTTCTTAGTGAAGAAACCTGCCAGATGGCAGATTGGGTGAACATCGCTGAGGCAGACGTGACTTTCCGGCCCTACGACTGGACAGTTCGAGGAGAGTCGGGAACCAAAGCATATCTTGTCACGATTTACATCATCGTCGAAGAGAACTACCTCGAGTTGAAGTATTCGGACTGGGAGAATCAGGAACCACTCGCTATCGCTGCCGGCCCCTCCGATGAATACGATGATTATATCGATGGTGATATAGTCGACGAGGATGAGCCGCCCTTTGCGATAGGAGCTCGACGCTAGAGTTCAAAAGGATTGACATGAATGATGTATTCGAGTGGGTTCTCACAGGAGTACTCATTGGTATATGTGCTTTCGGGTTTTTCTGTGCACTTCCGCAGTTCATCAAAATTGTCACCGACGAACTCGATAAGATGAAATAGCCTCGCAAGATTTACATACCTTATAATGAGAGTAAAGGAACCCTAACCGGTTCTTTTACTCTCTGTTTCATCCCCGAAAGAGGATCAATGGACATCAATGAGCCAGACATCTATATGCGCAAGCCTATTCTCGTGAAGGTTTGGCAGGTAGATAATAACAACATCGCTGCTCTGGCAGAAAAGTGTAAGGGAGCTATCAAAGGAAAGGATGGAGGAAAGTATATCTTCCTGAATTTCCCCAAGCTGCAAGGTGAACAGAACGAGCGTTATAAGAGGGCTTATATCGGAGATTATGTCGTTGCTTTGAATGATCGGCATTTCCGATTCTATACCGAAGACGCGCTTAAATCTTCGTACGATTCCGTCAATATCACTCTTAATCACACCCATCAACTCGTCGAGAAGCTGGGAAGTCTTTTCAAGGATTAAGAGTCCTTCTCCAAAGGAGTGTCATGACTGACGATCAGAACAACATCGAGGATGAAGAAATCGATTGGAACACGACGACCGATTGGACGTCTCGTCCCGGCTTCGTCAACAGGGGATATATCAACGATCCGGAAATCGAAGAGCTTCTGTTCGACGGCACTTATCTCCGCGATGGGATGCGTGTCTTGAATGGTAGAACCAGCAGTTTCCAGGAGTTGAGTTGGATCGGAAACGATTTGTGTGAAGAACGAGCCATGGAGAATAATCGCTGGTGTACTATCTCTCATGTTCGAGAGGAAAGAACACGCGATTATCGCTTCATCTCCTTCTTCGCCACGTACGATGATGGAATAAAAATCAAACGTCAGGTTTCCATCCACGATTGTTGGATCGTCAAGAAGGACTCTATTCCTCAGACTCACGAACACAACGAGGAATGTTTCGAGTATTTTCCGGGTTTCCCTGCAGATCTGGTGTGCGAAGAGGTTCGCGAAACGAACGCCGTTTCTCCACATCCCACTCTGAGTCCCACAGATAGCCCTTGGGGGGTCGGTGAGGAATTCAAGAAGTCGATTCCTTCTCTGGAGTCCCTCCTCGACAAAGCAGAGATGGACATCTTCTTGAGGAATCCAGAGATTCCCGAGAGAATCAAATTCGAAAAGGTCATTCAGAAAATCCAACTTGCAGTACGGGATTTCAATATCGCTCTCCTCGATCTCAAGAAGATCACTTTGTACGTCAATACCAAGTACGGTAAGATGAAATCTCCGCGGGCTCCGGGAGAAGAGGATCCTGTGTAATGATTCATTCGAGTCATCATACAATTCCTCGTCTAGATTCTTCAAAGCCGGCTGAGCAGTGTATCAACTGCTTTCAGTGTAGCTGTCATAACATTCTGGGTTTGCAGAACCCATGTCCGGTTCCGGAACATGATCAATATATTGCTGCCTCTCACAAGGAGTACAAATTCATGAAGCAGGTCCTCGACGCGTTCAAGTCCCTCCTCAAGCCCGGTGAGCCCCTGATCGGCGCCAAGGAGTTCTCTGAGATGTGGTCGTCGTGCTCGGACGAGCTTAAGGAAGCCCTCAAGGCGAACGCGGCTGAGATGGGCTTCGTCGGTAAGTAGATGAAAGCGAAAAGAATCTATACCGAAAAAGAAGCAGAGATCTACGGTAGGCGTAAAGTCTGTGCTTCGGAAGGTCACGAGATCTCTACTCCATTCGACAGAGGATTGCGTGGCGGAGAGCAGATGCAATACGATCGGTACAAAGGTCAGCCGATTTCTGCTTGTGATCAAATGTCATGCGATAGGTGCGACGCCATCATTACTGTTACCTATCCTGAAATAGGTACGGTTCAGTAAGAATTTCTGGTCGTGTGTCAGGTAAGAGATCCGAGTGGAATTAATGACACTACTTTACGGTCCGCCAGAACAATACATGATGGAGGAATCGGATATCTCCCGCAAGAGATATAACCCGACCGATCAGATGCGGCAATGGTGTAAGGTATTCATATTGGTGGATGAGAGAGGGCATGGGTGGCCTCAAAACCGATATGTGAAGCACACCATCATGTATTGTCAACCAATGAGAAGGGATAAACGATGAATTCGTTTAACGCCGACTACGAACAAGCAAAATGCGCCAAGTCCCATGAAGATGGGACTACCTGTCGCCCTTCGTGGGATGGATTCGACTATTACTGTATTTACAGTATGGTCCATCGTGCTTCCATTGATAACGAGTCTTGTGGTTCGAAATGATCAATGTCCTGAACAAGACACAAAACTGTTCTTTTTTCATATCCCCTCCACTTAGGGAGTCAAGTAGTGGAACTCTCGTTCTACGTGTTCGTCATCGCTTTCTTCATCGGCTTCTACTTCTTCGCCAAGAACAAGACTACGGTCAAGGGAAAGAATGGAACAGCCGAAATCGTTCGAGTGAGGGGGATTGGTGCTGCCATCCTCTTCCTCTCGGCATTCATGCTGTTCTTGAGTAGCTTCAGCATGATTTCGACGAACAAGGTAGGAATCATCGTTTCCTTCGGCCGGCCCGTGAACGCGCACAACAACGGCTGGGCATGGAAGGCGCCTTGGGAGAAGAAGGCCGAAGAATTCGACGGAGCCCGTCAGTTCCTGCGCTTCAACGGCAATGGGAATGATGAGGAAGATCTCGAGAAGAAGGTCTTTCCTTGCATTCAGGTGAAGCTGGACGGTCAAGCCAAGGCGTGCATCAATGGAGTCATCTCCTGGCAGATGAAGGCTGAGACAGTGGATGAGCGGGATAACGCTCTCCAGCTGTTCAAGACGTACAGGACCTTCTGGCGCCTGACGGAGAACTACGTCTACAGCTCTTCTCGCAAGTCCCTTGGTGAGGTCTACGCTCACCACAATCCTCTTGTCGACGACAAGAATCAGGATCTAGGATCTCTCAACAAGCTGGCCATGGATCAGCTTGTTCGGGAATTCTCCGGTGAGCTGAGTATCATGTCCGTCGATTTGGCCGTCCCCGATTACGACGAGAAGACCGATGAGTCCATCGCTGCCATGCAGGCGCAGAAGGCTAAGACTCGTCTGGCCGAGGAAGAGAAGATCACGAACGAGAAGAAGGCTCTGGCCAACAACGCTCTGAAAGCTTCCGTTCAGGATCCTGCAGTGAACGTCGCCAACTGCATTCAGGCGGCCATCCAGCTCAATAAGGAGCCCGGCTACTGTCTGATGGGTGGTAGTTCGGTGATCGTGGGAACCGGCCGAGGACCTCAACCGTGATGATTTTCCTTCGAAAATACAGAATCGTTTTCTTCGTCGTCTGTTTCTTATTGGTGACGCTGGGCTCTCTTTTAGCAGCGTATCTTACCAGCCCTGCTGAGGGAATCGTTAAAGACAAGTCCTACACTGCTGGCGAGTGGGATCGAGACTGTAAGAAGGTCAACGGGAAAACCAAATGTACCACGGAATGGGATGAGGAGGTTTGTCAGTTGTTTTTGGTAAATGGACGTCGCCAAGGATGGGTGGAAATCTCTTGTTCTCAGTATCCAGAAGTGGCGATAGGTTCTTACTATCGTGGTTGAAAACTCGTCTGAGCGAGTATAAATAGCCCTTAGGCTCAGAGCGTTTCCTGGTCGGCGTCGAGGTAAGAGACCATCGTAGAGGGGTTTGTCATAGACGCATCCTACGGGTCCGCCAGGAATGTGAGGGAGGAATTTCATGTCGTGGCATAGATGTCCTAAATGCAATTCTTGGAGAAAAGTAGATATAAATATTGGTTCGGACGGCTGGCATCAACCAGCATGTGTTCATTGCGGAGATCCTGGATATTTAGAACCTTTCGAAATGAAGGAGGAAAAAGATATGGAATGTGAGAATTGTGGATCGACCGCACATCGAGACGACAACATGGATCGTCGATGTGATGGATGCGAGCGCCTTGTCCGTCTCTGTGACTGTAAAACTCGTCTGAGCGAGGATAAATAGCCCTTAGGCTCAGAGCGATTCCTGGTGTTGCAACGAAACCGTGGGGTCCACTATTTAAGTGGGTAGCCGAGACCGTGAGTTGAGCAACTTAATGACAACAAGGAAACGCCAGGAATGTGGGGAAGGTGGAGATTGGACTCCACACAGGATCCCCTATCATAGATCAAAGGAGACATCATGAACCAGGTCGCAGGCGCTACCGAGGCCGACCTCGCTGAGCTCGCCGACAACTCGACCGTCGTGGAGACGCCGGCTGAGGAGAGCAACGAGACTTCTTCGGAGCAGGTTTCCGAGGAGACCTCGAACGACAACTCGGCAGACACTGCGGGTTCGGAGGACTAATTCATGAATCCCAATCGGGCGCCCGGTCAGATATGGGAACTTCCTCTGAATAAAGTCTGATGTATCAGATTGGAGGGCGGGGCTGTGAGGTGTCTCGCCCTCTCTTCTGAACTATCAGAAGACATCTTCTCTCGAAAGGAACAACATCATGGCTACTCCCATTTCCAGCAACATCGGCGGTCCGGGTCCTCGAGTTCCTAGAGGTTCAGGAAGCCCTCAACCGACCGTCAGCAAGATCGTGGATTTCTTCAAGGGGAGTAAGAAGGGTTCGAAGTAGTGTCTAAACAAGTTCTCATTTGCGATTTTGATGGGGATTCTGGTTCAGGACATTACTTCTTTCCTGATCTCTTGACAGAAGAACTGACCTTCATGCTCAGTAGTAAGTCCGATGGAGAAGAGCTCATAACAATTCTTCAAAAACGGTTCGAAAGACACAAAATACTTACTCTGTCGGAGCTGTTCGATTATACCGGTCTGGAAACCAACCATAAGCACGCCAAATATGGTTGGGTGGATCTTAGCGAAGTAAAGATCATCGAACAAGATGGAAAATACCTCATCGAATTCCCCAAACCGGAATTGCTTTCTGCTCTTGTCACAGAAAAAGCTTATGAAGACGGTCGCCGAGAAATGAGCGAGGAGATAGCTCGACGCTTTGAATTACTGGAGGATATACCTTTCTATCCGAAGGACGCGGCCGATCTTGCACGGGAAGTAGTATGTCCCGCTTGTGGCGAATTGGATAATGATCAATGTCGTCGAAGCTGGCATCGAGCTCGTCAATGATAGACGTCCTGAGTAAGACGTTAAACTGCTCGAGATACTGGTGACCCGCTTACATAGTTGGGCCCATCGCAGGGATGGGGGACAGCCCGTAAAAAGTCTTGCGGCGGAGTGTCTTAAATTCAATTATTAAGGCCAGTATCTTGTAGGGGTCTAAGGAAGTCAGGAGCCTTAGATCCCTACTCTCTTCTAGGCTAGTCGAGGTTGAGGTGCAAATCCTTCTCATATCAAACATGAGCGATCCCCCCAGTTACGGTCATGAATGATATGCGGTGTACATAGTGCGCACGCGACTAGTCCAGTGGAAAGTAGGGGTCATGGATAAAGGTTATATTAGACCTGGAATGAAAATCACCGAATGGAGTAGTTCTCCATCAAATCCTGGGGAGGAATCATTGAGTGAAGATACACCCACCACAGCACCACACAATCGCACTTGTGGCGAAATTGTTGCGCTGGTCATCATAGCTGCTCTGAGTATTCCCACAGCTATTCTTTATTGGATGGCTTGATAGGAAAGACCCATGGGTTCTCTGAGAACTGACATTATCACGATAGATAATTCGTCAGTGTAGGAGGAATCATGGAAGAGCTTGGAGAAACCTGCGTGTTGTCTTTTATCGACGATCCTGCTTGCGAAGGGAATGTGGAGTTCGCTCCGGACCCATACCAGTCAGAGATCAATGATGATCACACTCCTGTGTGGATGTGCGAAAATCATCGATACGAGATTTCACAGGACATCTGAGTTCATTCTCCCACCTTTCGCGGGGTGGGAGCTGAGGGAAGGGGTAGGGGTTTTGATAAGTAGTTCGTGCTTATCGCCCTTATCCCTTCTCTTTTACGGCGACTATACTTTTTAAGAAAATATCTCATATGAGGAGGATCGACATGCCTGTCAAGGAATTCAAATACTGTCCTGTCTGTGGAGAGGAATTGGAGACCCACCCCAACTCGGGGATGCCCTCCTGTTTCAACGATGGGGATGTTCGTCTCATGGATGGCGATATGGTCGTTTTCAAACTTGTGGGCGGAGCCAAATTCGAGACGAAAAAAGATCTGCTAGATCTATACAATGACATCAAGGATGAACTCGGACTTTAAAATAAAGTCTCGAGAAATACACCACTCGTTAGGAGAAAACCATGTACAAGAATCCGTACGACATCGAGACCGTCCAGAATCCTGAGCTGAAGAGGAATCGGATCGTCAACATCATTGCCATGAGCATCATTCTTGTTATCGCGATCGCTGCGGGAGCCCTGTTCTTCATGAGCGACTCCTCGACCGACAGCGGCATCACCGCCTGTCAGGAAATGAAGAAGAACGCTGAGAGCGGGAAGAAGTCGAGCGGGAAGATGACGGATGCTCAGCGCAAGGAGAAGCGGGAGCCCTTCGAGAACTCTCAGTACCCTGATATTCGAGTCGCCGGCACCAATCTGGTGGACTCTGTATATGAGATGGATCAGAAGAAGGACTCCGACAACCTGGGGGACGCTCTGGCGACCCTGACGACGATCCGCACGCAGTACGCGGCTCTCCAGACAGCATGTAGTGCGCATGGAGTGGATCTTCCGAATCTCAAAGCATAGGAAAGATTCTTGTTCAAAAACATCAAAATCTTCATCAAAGAACACGATACTGAAATCGTCGCTTTTTGTCTAGGGGCTGGTATAACAGCGGGCATCATCACCTATCTACTGACAAGGGAATACACCGGTGTCAAGATGGATGGTGATGTGTTGGAAGAGGTTTATCCCGAATTGTACTCTTCGATAAAGAGTGCTTCGCAAGGAAAACATGGTCTATAATGAACCCCTTTACGAAAGGCTTCGTCATGGACCACATCGAAGATGTTACTTGGACCGAGCTCATCAAAGACCGAACCATTCAGAAATGGGCAATCGCTGGCGTTGCAACATGCATCGTTATCGGATTGACCAGTGCTGCCATTCAGGTATTCGGTCCTGAGATCAAAAGCAATATCGTCCTACGTCAAAAGATGAAAAAAGCAAAAGCTAAAAAGTAGAGAAAAGACAAAAGGCTGAACATGGCCTTTTGTTTCCGCGCAAGAAAAACATGGCCTATAGTGAGACCCCCTATTAAGGAGAATCACTATGAAGACCTACTACTTCGCTTCTAAAGAGCTTGTCGTCGCCGGCGGTATTACTGCCCTGACTGCTGTTGCTATCAGCTTCGCAGCAGGAGTGTATGCCGGATGGCAAGCTCATAAAGAGGTTATGAAGGATCAGGAAGATCGTAGTCAAGCCCCTGAAGAACTCACTACCAAAAACCCCGCAAATTAGAAAAGAGTTGGGCCGCTAATACCGGGCCCTCTCTTTTTCAATGTGTATCAAGGAGTTAAGAACTTTATGATAGAAGTCATTACAGGAAGTCTGGAAAATACGTGGGATCCTTTTCAGGGAGATTATCTTTTTCGAGGAACGGAAGAAGAAGCTCGAAACTGGCTATCCAATCTCGATCCTCGCGGTGAACCTTTCCCGGGATGGATGCTGAGAAGTCCATCCAATCGTAGATGTATATCTGCTGATTCTTTTATGATGGACAACAGTCCTCGATGGTTTTCTGAAGAAGAACTTGTACAGAAATTCCGTAAATTTAGTATTCAAAGAAAAAATGCATTTAACCACACTCAGCCGGAATTTACAGGAAATCTGGTTGATATCTTTTATCGACTTATTGTATTAACCCCAGAAGAACTATATCTTCGTGTGGTTACCGCGGAACACAGAAAAGATGTCATATCAGCACAATATTTCATCGACCAGTATCAACGAGGAAAAAGAAACAACAACATCTTCAATTCTCATCAGGAAGAGACAAACTCGACAATGGACAACGTCAACCACCCCGCACATTACAACGCCTATAAGGGAATTGAAATCATTGATCTCGCCGAGCAGATGAACTTCAATCGAGGGAATGCGGTCAAATATATTTCTCGAGCCGGCATCAAAAGTGAGACGACAGAAATCGAAGATCTCAAGAAGGCCGCGTGGTTTATCAATCGAGAGATCCAAAGACTTCAGAGCGGGACAGAGGTCAGCGAAGGTTCTTACAAAGAACCTTCATATCATCCTTGTAACGATAAATACGATTACAAGGCGGATCACACATGCGAATGTAAACTCCTCGTTCTTGGAGATGTAGAGCATTCACAGACACACATATGTTTCCGGTGTAATCATCGCTGGGGTATGGGTAGGATATCTTCTGAAAGGAAGGAAAAAGTCGAAGATTTTCTCATCATTTCGACCAGTGAACCTACCGTTTTCAACCCTGAAGTTTACCGCATCATCGATCACGAAGGCAACACTTTCCACCTCTTTGCCAAACCCTTCTGCGTCTTCGATCTGACAAAGCTGGAAAGCCGGGAAGATGCGGAAAAGATGATCGAACATCTCAGGAATACTATCACAGAAACTCAGGGAATTTCTTTCGAGGATTAGAAAGGATTCGATATGCTGGATTTCGATAAGGAGTATATGGAATCCCTTCGTGCGGAATTCATACAAGGCGTCATGCAAGATATGCAGGATGCCTGTTTGGGTCAAGGATTTCCTCCAGTCACCATCGAGGAAGCACATCAAGTTTTGGATAAAGTCGACGAAGAAGAAAAGAAATTTCAAAGGATTATCAGCTTCATCGGAGAAGTTATTTTCCGGGAACCCGGTAAGAAGAAAATCATCATCAACGATAGCGATTTACGAATCTTGCAGATGATTGCCCAAAAGGTTCAAAGTACTGTGGTGTACACAGGAAAGAAGAGTAAGAATGGTCGGACTCTCGACGGGGTTCCTATCGTGATCGATGATTCGGCGGAGAAACCTAGATTGGAATAGTGAGAATTATGACCGACGAATATGAAACCGTAGAACTCTGGAATGCTAAGGATGAAAATCCCGATCCTTATGACAATACCAGATGTGAATTCGGAAAAAACGTCAAGAATGGCTCGTATTACATTGTCATGGAAGATGGACCATTCAGTGGTTACCCAGGTATCGTTCCTTCGAAAAAGTCGCTTAGCGAGCTCTACAGGGCGATTGAGAAAGAACTGGGAAGCGAGGCGACCGAACACAAAAAGATCTGTGGACTCGAATCAAACGGTATTCCATCGCTGAAAGACGATCATACTCACGTATGTGGGGTTGTCTCTCGAGAAAAACTCCTGGGAAACGCGCACCAACATGAGTGTTGGGTGTGTGACGTGAAGTGGATAGAGAGATTCGAGAACGCTTCTCTTCGATGGGATATCCATGGGTTCGCTCTGGTCAACAAGAAGTACCCTTTCTTAGCCGAAGACGGAAGACACTACCTGTGCGGAGAGGTTTTTCTCACTGACGAAGGAGAGATCAATCTTCACGCCTGTCCTGCATGTCAGCCGCCGGGAATTAAGAAGGTGTAGGTATCGTGGATCGAGAGGAATTATCTTTCCAACATCGCATGTATGAATATATAGGCGATGTTCTTCGAGACATCCATAGACTCGAGAAAGAAAGTTTTAATCGCCGCCTCGATGAGAAATACCGACAAATAGGAATCATCCGAGGAGCTGATGGAAAATTATCGAAAAAATAATGGGACGAATAAGATCCATTATTTATGGTTTAGGTTTTCGTCCTCGAGCGGGGTCAATATTCTATAGTCCCAGTAGAGATTTACTCTTGTCCATTGAAGAAGGTATAGACAAAATTAAAGGAGTAGGAGATGGTCAATAGAGGCTCGGCATGAAAGTTCATCTACGGGGGATCAACCAAGATTATCTATATTTTGTCGAAGAAGCACCCATCAATCCCGCAGAAGGTCTCCCTTCCAAAGGACATAAAATCATCTTTGACGGACGGAAATATCTTGTCATAGACGTGGTGTGGTTCATCGATAAAAACAGCATTATCTTGGAGGTGAAGGAGATCTAGATGAAGCACTGGGAAGAAAAACAGAAACGCGCCCAAGAAGCTCTCGAATGGCGTAAAACATCACAAGCATGCGGCGCCCAGAAAGAAAACGGGTCTTGTCATGTATGTGTGTGCGGTCTGGAATTCGTGCTTCCTGATGGAAGCGGAATCACCTATCACGAATGCGGATTCTGTTTGGACGGCTGGTACGACAAAATTTTAGGGGGTGGAGAATTATATGGAAGTTAAAAATGAAGAAAATCCATTCGAACAATATATCAAAGAACTGGGAAACGCCGGAAAAACCGTTAAAGACGTGATCGAATCCGTCAAACTTATCGTTCTTACCCCGGAACAACACAAAAAATTCATGGACGCCATGTGTGTTCTTCAGGGAAGCCACATGTGGGACAAGAATCGAAAGAGTCACTGGAAGTGCCTTCGGTGTGGAAAGAAGCGTCGAGCGAGGAAATCGAAACATGAATAGCGCATGGTCGTGGTTCCTTACTCTATTTGGAATCACAGGACTTTATCTCGCTGGGAAGAACAACAAGTTGGGTTGGGCCATAGGGCTTGCGGTTCAGATCCTATGGTTCGCTTACGCCATCAACACCAAACAATGGGGATTTATTGTTTCCGCGCTCATATATAGTGCAGTATACGGTCACAATTGGTGGAAATGGTACCGACGAGACTTGGAAGAGAAATCTACCATCGAAGAGCAGGCGTCATGACAAAACATCATTGGAAGATGCTTCCCGCAGGAGGATTCGATCGATGGGTCATGGAAATCCCTGATGTAGGGACGGAACACAATGGTCCAGGATGTACTGTCTGCGGATACACCTTCTGCGAACATTGCGATATGGAGATCGTCAGCAAACAAAATATACAACACTCGGCATGGATGTTCGCATGTCCCGGTCCACCACCTGAAGGAAAGAAATACGACTGGCCGACCGAAGATCATCGATTCGTTCCGGCAGAATTTCCTAGAATCATCTTGAAAGAAGGTTACGAGATGATTAACGGGAAAGCTCAGTTAGTCAAAAACATCGATTTAGGAACTGGAGAAAATTCTCTGTTATGAAGAAGATATGGCAAGGGGAAGAACTCTCTCTGTATAAGGGAGAAAACGGCTATCAATTCGCTATTGATGATCCGGAAATTAATGTTGAATCGAGAAGCATTCCTTTCGACGAGGAGAAATTGAACGATCTTCATTGGAAGATCGGGAAAGAATTGATAGAGAACTCCCATTATCCAGGACCTTATAAGGATAAAAAAGTTTCTTCTCTGATGGGTGACGCTCTCATGTTCGTCAATCGAGCATTTCATCATCTCTATCAGACAGATTCTCAATACCCCATCACGGCCAAAGTTCGAGAAGAATCCATGAGGACTATCTCTTGTCTTCTGAGAACTCTCACTCTTTCTGATAGAGAGTGTGGGGAGATCATGAACGATATCACGTACAAGTCTGATAAGTTCCAAAGGGAAGATATCGAAGAAATTCCAGAAAAAGATCAAAAGTCCACCAAAGACAACTTCAAAGTCATCCTACAAATCACCGATCGTCACGGGATCGTGGAGAAAGAACAGTCTCTCTATACCAGTTCCTGTGGTGCCCCCATGATTCCTTCTGAGGGAAACACCATTCTTTGGAAAGGGATGAAATACCACATTCACAGCGTTATCTGGGATTACGATAAGAGCATTATCTATGTTCTCTGTCGCGTCAGTGTCAGCAGAACCGTTCGCACCATAGGTATCGCGCCACCCACACTTTAAGAGTAAGAAAGATCGAGTAGTGGAATTGTCGGAAGAACAAACATATTGTAAGAAATTCGGCCACACCTGGAGGAAGGGTCGGACGGGAAAGAAGTGTGTGAAATGTGGTGAAGTTCGACGTAATAAGAAATAAGGATTAAGATTATGGAGAATGAGATCTTAAGATTTCAAGAAGCTCTCGAAGAACACATTCGAGTCACCATATCTGCTGAAAATGACAGAATTGAAAAAGCTTTCGAACTGTCTTTACAACGAGGAACCTGTGGGATCAAAGTAGTAAGAAATGCTTGGCGGCGACTTATTACTGTTGATCTCGATGAATCCGTTCCTTATGGAACTATCCGCGAACACATCTCACAAACAAATCTGATATGACTGGGATGATTACCCCTCTATCATTCGAGTAAAGATTCGTTCGCAAGGAAAACATGGTCTATAGTGAGACCCCCTATTAAGGAGACCACTATGAACGCCATTCAATACGCGCTCGGATATCTCTACGGATATATCCGAGGATTCATTGAAGGAATCAGAAAAAGTTAAACCTGTAAATTTAGACAAGAAACAGAGTGCGAACATACACTCTGTTTTTCCATTTTTGGAGCGACAATGACTAAGGATCTGGCCGAAAAGGCCGGCATTAACACCGAGGTTGTTGTCCCTCGACACGACTTTGGCGTAAAGCTACACCCCCATCAGGAAGCCGCTGTAGAGGCGCTGAGCAATGGAAAAATCCTGTTTGGTGGTACAGGTGTGGGTAAATCCATCACTGCGGCGACATATTATTGGAGGAAAGAGGCACCTCGAGATATCTACGTAGTGACGACAGCAAAGAAAAGAGACGACCTTGACTGGGATGCGGAGTTCATCAAATACGGCGTTAGCACGGCCCGCGAGTATTCTTCCGCCGGCTTGCTTACGGTTATCTCCTGGAATGAGATCCAGAAGTACGTCAATGTCTATGGAGCGTTCTTCATCTTTGATGAGCAAAGACTCGTCGGCTCGGGGAAATGGGTCAAGGCATTTCTCAAGATCGCCAAGAAGAATCGATGGATCCTCCTCTCCGCAACTCCAGGAGATACTTGGATGGATTA
>Ga0065705_10002037_pt1 | contig 13641 bp, 13 predicted proteins | sample SwibulcommuniRL2_FD_59092 | JGI IMG/M metagenome (GOLD analysis project Ga0065705, IMG submission 59092) | Bulk soil microbial communities from switchgrass field near Rose Lake, East Lansing, Michigan, USA - RL2 Bulk Soil v2 (version 2) | ecosystem: Environmental > Terrestrial > Soil >...
GGCGGCCGCCGCGAATCCGCCACGATCACCGACCTTGCCGAGGATGTTCGCGCCATCTTGAAGTGGGTCGGCGATCGCAAGGACGTTGACTCAAAGCGCATAACAGTCATCGGTCATGCCGAAGGCGCCTGGGTGGCAATGCTGGCCGCGGCGCGCGACCGTCGCATCACCGCGCTCATCTGCATCGATGCGCCGTCAACGAGCGGCGCAGACCTCGCGCTCGAACAGCAGCAGCTCGTACTGGATCGGCTGAAAGCAACACCTGCGGAGCGCGCGCAGAAGATCGACCTGCAGAAGAAAGTCCAGGCGGCCGTCCTCACGGGCAAAGGTTGGGAGGCCGTGCCTCCCGAATTGCGGAAACAAGCCGATACGCCGTGGACGCACAGCGTGCTCTCGTTCGATCCGGCGCGCGTCATCGAAGACGTCCGNCAGCCGATCCTGTTCATCCATGCGGCGCTGGATCGTCTGATACCCGTCTCGCATGTCGACCGATTGGTTGACCTCGCNCGAAAGGAAAGCAAGTCGAAGTCCGTTGACGNCGTNACGGTGCGCGGAGTTAATCATCTTCTGGTGCCNGCGATCACCGGCGAGCCGGAGGAATACGCGTCGCTGCCCGACTTGAACGTCAGCANGGATGTAACGTCCGCCATTACAGACTGGCTNACCAAGACACTGCCCGCTGCCGCCCCACGACGATGAACACTCCGCGGATGCTCGCGGGTACGTTCGCCTTCCTGGTGCTCACGATGAATGCATTCGGTCAAAGTGCGCGTCCCTCCGCGAAGGGGATCACGCAGGTGCCTGGCATCCGTGTCGGTCATTTCACGCTGCCGAGTGGGCTCACCGGATGCACGGTCGTTCTTGCAGACGGCGACGGTGCGATCGGTGGCGTCGCGCAGAGAGGCGGCGCCCCCGGCACACGCGAGACCGATCTGCTCGACCCGACCAACCTGGTGGAGCGTGTCAATGCCGTGGCCCTCACGGGCGGCAGCGCATTTGGTCTGGACGTCGGAACGGGCGTTATGAAATTTCTGGAAGAGAAGAACATCGGCTACAAGACGAATGCCGGTGTCGTGCCGATCGTTCCAGCAGCAGTCATCTTCGATTTGCCGTTCATCGGTGCCTCGAAAGCACGTCCAACTGCGGACTGCGGATACAAGGCCGCGGCTGCAGCGACAAATGGTCCGGTTCAAGAGGGGAATGTTGGCGCTGGCGCCGGCGCCACGATTGGCAAGATCAACGGCAGCCGCATGGCCACGAAGGCGGGGATTGGTACGGCGGCAATCGCACTGCCAAATGGGCTCGTCGTCGGCGCGCTGGTAGCCGTCAATGCAGTGGGTGACGTCATCGACCCATCCACCGGCGCCGTCGTCGCCGGAGCGCGCGACGCGAATGGAAAGCTGGCAGATGCACGCAAAGTGCTGCGCAGTGGTGCCCAGACAACCACGCCGCGCCCTGGCGAAAACACGACCATCGGCGTGGTTGCAACAAACGCGAAGCTGACCAAGCCGCAGGCAGCGCGGCTGGCGCTGATGGCGGACGACGGGCTGGCGCGGGCGCTCTTTCCGTCGCACACGCTCGGCGACGGCGATACGGTGTTTGCGCTGGCGACTGGCGCCTGGAACGGAACCGCCGATGTCAGTACCATCGGCGCACTTGCGGCCGATGTCATGGCCGAAGCGATTGTGCGCGCCGCCGTGATGGCGAAGAGCTCCGGTGGTCTGCCCGCGGCGGCGGATCTCGGAACCGTGCCTGCGCGTTTCAAATAGATCTGAACCTTTACCTCACACTGCTCATCGTCTATTCGGTTGCGCTCGTCGCAATCGGCATATGGATCGCGCGCTTCGTCCGCAGGAGCGCCGACTTCTTCGTCGCCGGCCGTTCGCTCAGCGCACCGCTGTTGTTCACAACTGTGCTCGCCTCGAACATTGGGGCAGGTGCAACCATCGGCGCGACGGGACGCGGCTACTTCGACGGCATCAGCGCGTGGTGGTGGAATGGAGCGTCGGCGATTGGGTCCATCTTCCTCGCATTTTTCATCGGTCCGCGTGTCTGGCGCGCAGCGAAGGCGCACAACCTGTTCACGACGGGTGACTTTCTGGAGCTGCGATACGGCGCGCTGGTACGTGCGCTGGTGACATGGCTCATCTGGCTCGGCACGCTGTCGATCTTTGCGGGTCAGTTGATAGCGGGCGCCGCAGTCCTGAGCGTGGTCGCAGGTGTGCCGACGTGGGAGGGGACGATCATCAGCGCGTTTGTCGTGACAACGACGTTCATGGCCGGCGGGCTGCTCGGCACCGCATGGATAAATGTCGTGCAGCTCGCGGTCCTGCTCGTCGGGTTCGTTATTGCCGTACCCACGGTGCTCGCAAATGCGGGCGGATTCAGCGGCATCGCCGAGGCGGCCGATGTCCCAGCGACATTTCTCGACTTCCTGCATTCGGGGGGACCGCTCTCGGGCTGGACGTTGCTGGTCTTCGTGCCCGCATTCATCATCTCGCCGGGGTTGATGCAGAAGGCGTATGGCGCCGTGAGCGAACGCGCGGTGCGGATCGGAATCGGCGTCCAGGCCGCCGCGCTGGCGATATTTGCATTCGCGCCGGCGCTGCTCGGCATGGCCGCACGTGCCACGCATCCTGGCCTCGGCAATCCAAACATCGTGCTGCCGACCGTTCTGGTCGAGCAGCTACCGGCGTGGTTAGGCGCACTGGCGCTCGCGGCAGTTTTCTCGGCCGAGGTCAGCGCGTGCGACGCGATCCTCTTCATGCTCGCCACATCGCTTTCCCAAGACCTCTACAAGCGATTCCTTCAGCCGGAGGCGGACGACCGCGAAGTGCTGATGATTGCGCGCCTCGCATCGATTGCTGGCGGAGCGGGAGCTGTCGTACTGGCGCTGCTGCTCGAAACTGTCCAGAGCGCGCTGGCTATCTTTTACACGCTGCTTGGCGTGAGCCTGCTGGTGCCAGTCGTCGGCGGACTCTACCTCCGGCGCGCCGGCACGCCTGAGGCACTCGGCTCGATCGTCGCGGGCAATCTCACTCTGCTCATCGTACGGTTCGGTCCACCGCGCTTCTTCTCGTCCTTAGATCCCGCAGTCGCGGGTCTGGTCGCTTCCGCGGCAGGCTTTGCTGTGATCTATCTTGCTAGGACAAAGATTCGTCACGCCGATAGGATCTAACTCTCTATGAAAACCCATCGCATCGCAGTGCTTGCCGGCGACGGTATCGGCAAGGAAGTCATCCCGGCAGGCATCGGCGTCCTGAAAGCCGCAGCCGTGCGCGAGGGCCTCACGCTGGAGTTCACGTCATTCCCGTGGGGCTGTGACTTCTATCTCCGCAACGGCCGAATGATGGACGGCGACGCGGTCGATCAGTTGCTGAAGTTCGATGCGATCTATCTCGGCGCGATCGGTGATCCGAAAGTGCCCGACCACATTTCGGCGGGCGAGCTGCTGCTGCCGCTGCGGCGCCGACTGGTGCAGTATGTCAACTTACGGCCCGTTCGCCTGTTGCCGGGCATCAGCTCTCCGCTAGCAGGACGCACGGCCGCGGACATCGATATCGTCTGCGTTCGCGAGAATTCGGAAGGTGAGTACTGCGGCGTCGGCGGCCGCGTGCATGCTGGAACGCCCGACGAACTGGCGGAGCAGACGGGCATCTTCACCCGNCGCGGCATCGAGCGTATCGCGCGGTACGCGTTCAAACTGGCGGCGTCACGTCCGCGANAACTGCTGGCAAGCGCCACCAAGTCGAACGCCCTTCANCACTCGATGATGCTGTGGGATGAAGTTGTCGAGCAGGTTTCCAAAGAGTTCCCTGANGTGAACTACCGCAAGTACTACGTCGATGCGATCGCTGCTCGTCTGGTGACGCATCCACAGACGCTCGACACGATTCTCTGCTCGAATCTATTCGGCGATATCCTCACCGACATCGGCTCCGCGATCTCCGGCAGCCTTGGAATCGCCCCGAGCGGAAACATCAACCCCGAACGAGACGCGCCCTCGATGTTCGAGCCGATTCATGGCTCGGCGCCCGACATCGCAGGCAAGGGAATCGCGAATCCGGTCGGTGCAATCTGGGCGGGCGCGATGATGCTCGATCACCTCGGCGAGCGTGCGGCTCACGACCGCATCGTTACAGCAATCGAACGCGTGTTTGCGGACGGAAGGACGAGGACGCCCGATCTCGGGGGCAACGCAACCACCACGCAGGTCGGCGCCGCTATTGCGCAGGCGGTTACGGAGGAAACCCGACAGCCAGCTTGACCGCGGCATACTCCGGATGCACCTGGCCATCGGTGCACCTGATGATGAGTGGCGGTTCTACCCACGTGCAGTCGTGAAGGTGAGGCGGCAGATCGCGTTGCCGCATCATCGCGAACAAGGCGATCAGCGGGCGCTCACCTTCCCGAAAAACCACAGGTCGCCTACGCACGATCGTCAAGGTCGATATAGCGGCCGCTTCCTCCACCCTCCCACGGTCAAGGTCGGGAAACACACACGCAAACAGACCTCCTGGTGCAAGACGTTCGGCCGCCACTCGCACGTAATCACGGATATCGCCACGCATCTCGAAGCGGCACGCGGCTCTTTGTGGGTGATCGCTTTCGAGGCCGCTGCCCGGCGGGAAATACGGCGGGCTGCCGAGGACAAGGTCGAACTGCTCGCCGGAGGCAAACGCTTCGGGCGAACGGAAGTCCGCCAGGCGAATCTCGTAGCGGTCGTCGAGACCGTTGTACGCGGCCGACTTCTCGGCCAGCGTTACGCTTTCTCTCTGCGCTTCAATGGTGACGAACCGTGCACCGGGGAGGCGCCATGCCGCGATCATTCCAACCGATCCGATACCGGATCCAAGGTCGAGCACTCGCGCGGCGGAGGGCGCCCACGTCGTGCCGTACCATGCAGTCAGCACGTCGTCGGTCGAAAATCGGTGGCCGTCGCGCAGCTGAAACAGCCTGAAGTGGCCGCTGATCGCATCGAGCGTTTCGTCGGCCGCCACCTCAGGCGATGTGAATGCGCCGGGTGGAACGATTCCTGGTTTTGCCCACCCTTTGAAATGCGTCTGGCCGAAAGCTGTCATTTGAACGCGTGCGGCACAGGCTACCATTGGAAGTGATGGCGCGATCGCCTCAAGTACCTGCGATGGCCGGCGTCATCGAACGACTCGAAGCGTTCGTACTCGAGCGATTTCCGTTTGCCGTCAGCGCTATCCAGCGCGTTTCCGCACGAGTTCCACACCCTCCCACACGTGAAGCGTGGATAGCCGCTCTCGAGAAGGAGCTGCGGACCCTGGATGTCGCCGATCTTCCTGAAACCACTCCAGGCGTCGCAGCGACCGCGCGGTGGAAGGACGCCGTTAGAGAGCTGCTGGATGCCATCGGTGGATTCTTCGCGCGCGAAGCGATCGCCGCATCGCTGACTCGCGACGAGAAGCTCGAGATCATGCGCGGCATGGTGCTCATGCGCGCGCTCGACAATCGCCTGAAGCTGCTGTACCTGCAGGGCGACGTGAAGTACGGCAGCACCGGCGTACAAGGCAAAGGATTTCGCTCACTGGGGCAGGAAGCGATTTATGCGGCCGGTATCCGTCTTCGGCGCGGGTCCGCTTATCGCGATGACGATGGCGGCTGGCGCGGTGACGTCGTCTGTCCGCTCATTCGGGACAACGCCGTCGTGCTCGCGATGCACAACGACCCGTGGACGATCCGGATGATCCTCAACGCTCAGTTCGGCAAAGCGGGTCCGCCGATGGACGGACGCGACATTCACGTCGCGGACTGGGGGTGGGGCATTCTGCCGCCCACCGCTCCGCTCGGCGTCAACCCCGTCAACATCGCCGGCGTGGCAATGGCGTTTGCCCGCGAAGGATCCGAGCGCGTCGCAATTTCGCTCGTCGGGGAAGGCGCATCGTCGCTGGGCGAGTGGCACGAAGCGATCAATGCGTGTGCGGTCAGGAAGCTGCCGGCGGTGTTCTGCATCCAGAACAATCAGACGGCTCTTTCGACTCCGGTGAACGAGCAGTCCGTCGTGCGTGTTTTCGCGGATAAAGCGGCAGGTTATGGCGTGCCTGGTATTACTACCGACGGCACAGACCCTGAGGCAATCGCCGCCGCATTCACGTGGGCAGCGGATCGCGCGCGAGCGGGACTGGGTTCGACACTCATCGAACTCGTGTCGATGCGGATGTGCGGCCATGCGCATCACGACGACATGCTCTATCTTGGCAAGGAGCCGCCGGTGTCGTGGGAGTGCGCACCGGTTGAAGATGGCGCGTACGTGAACCGCGAACAGTACGAGTACTGGTCGACAAAGGATCCAATCTCGGCGTACGCGACGAAGCTACTCGACGAGGGGATCATGCGCCCAGGCGACCTCGACGCGTTCAAGCGCGAGGCGGAAGCGATGGTTGAACGGGAGGTGCGCGCGCTGATTGATGCGCCGTGGCCGCAACCCGCAAGCGCAGGCGAGCACGTTTTCGCCGATGAACCTCCGCGCGTCCACGTTGAGCCGCTCGATCCGTCAACACGGCTGCAGATCGATCTCAACCCTGGATTGCCGCAGGTCGACACCGGCTTGCCGTTCGACCGCAAGGGAATGACGTTTCTCGAGGCCGTGGCTGCGGGCGTGGCGGATGCGCTGCGCGCCGATCCGCGGGTGTTCGTCTATGGCGAGGACGTCGGCGGTCTGTACGGCGGAGCATTTCTGCTGTTGCGGCCGCTGCTGAAGGAGTTCGGCGACCGCATCATCAATTCCCCGATCGCGGAAAATGCGATTTTCGGCATCGCTGTCGGCGCGGCGCTCGCGGGCCAGCGACCGATCGCGGAGGTGCAGTTCAACGATTTTGCCGCGACCGGGTTCAATCAGCTTGTCAACAACGCGGCGAAGCAGCGCTACCGGTGGGGCGCATCGCTTCCGATGGTCGTTCGGATGCCGTGGGGCGGTCTTCGCCACGCAGGACCGTACCACAGCCAGAACACCGAAGCGTGGTTCTACCGCACGCCAGGACTGAAGATCGTCGTCCCCTCGACGCCAGAGGACGCGCGTGCGCTCATGGCCTCCGCGGTGTCAGATTTGGATCCTGTTCTGTATTTCGAGCACATCGCGCTCTACCGCGATCCGCGCATCAAGCAGCGGTTGCCAGAACAAGCGCCGGAGCCGCTCCCACTAGGCAAAGCAGCGCTGCGCCGATCCGGAGACGACCTGGCGATCATTTCCTACGGCGCATATGTCCACGTCGCCATGCGAGTGGCCGAAAAACTCGCGGCTGACGGTATCCAGTGCAGTGTGCTCGACCTGCGATCGCTGGCGCCGCTCGACAAGGACGCCTTGCTGCGCGTCGCGCGTCACTGCAGCAAAGTGCTGATCGTCCACGAAGACACGCGCACGGGCAGCGTCGGCGAGAGCCTCGCCGCCATCATTCAGGAGGAAGCGTTCGAGTCGCTCGACGCTCCGGTCCGTATCGTCGGTGCGCTCGACACGCCCGTGCCATACTCACCTCCGCTCGAGGAATATTTCCTCCCGTCTGAAGAGCGAGTGGAGCGTGCCGCTCGCCTGCTGGTGACCTACTGATACCCATGTGGATCCTGAAAACTGTTGGTGAAGATGAACCCGAAAAGGTGTTCCGGATTCTGCCCGGCGGTGTCCGGACGCTCGGTCGCGCGACGGGCGCTGACTTCAGCATCGATGCCGCTCTGGTTTCTCGAATCCATTGCCGGTTGACCGCAACGGCAGGCGGCGGTCTCGAACTGCGCGATCTCGACAGCACGAACGGGACGTTCGTCAACGGGAAGCGCGTGCAGAGCGCGCAGCTCGCCTCGGGCGATCGTATTCAGATTGGGCGTGTAGAACTGATCGCGGTTCGCGACAGTGATTAGCGTCGCGCCGCGAGATACTCGAGCACGAATGGATTCGTCTTTCGCTCTCGGCCGATCGTCGTATCGGGCCCGTGGCCTGAGTGCACGATCGAATCGTCTCCGAGCGGGAAGAGCACCTCAGTGATGGACCGCAGCAGCGTTTCGTAATCACCGCCGGGAAGATCCGTTCGTCCGATCGAGCCGGCAAACAACGTGTCGCCCACGAACAAATCCGTTCCCGCAGTTCCTTTCCTGCCGATCTGCAGGCAGACGCCACCCGGACAATGGCCTGGCGTGTGATGCACGCGGACTTCGTAGCCGCCGAAATGAATCGGGCTCAGGTCGTAGAACACGTCGATGGGCGGCTGCCGTCGCACTTTGAAGCCGAACATCGCACCCTGCTGCTCGACGTTGTCGTACAGAAAGAGATCGTCCTTATGCAGGTATACGGGCGCGTCGACGGCATCCTTTGCCGTGGCAACGCCGGTAATGTGATCGATGTGCGCGTGCGTCAGAAGGATGTATTTGATTTCGAGGTCGTGATCGCGGACGGCCGCAAGCAGTCCGTCGACCTCATCGCCGGGATCGATGATGATGCCCTCGTGCGTGCGCTCGCAGCCGACGACAAATCCATTCTTGTCGAACGGGGGCTCCGCGCGAACTTCGATAATCATTCACTACAATCCTACCCATGATCGTCTGCGTCCTGGACGACCTGCTTTTCTCAGTGAAGATCTCGACCACGGCAAAAGCCGTCGGCGCCGATGTGTACTTCGAGCGGCAACCAGGCATGGCCGCGGCGCGGATCAAGGAAAAACAACCGTCGCTGGCCATCTTCGATCTGAACAGCGCGCGACTCGATCCGCTTCGTGTGATTGCGCAGCTGAAATCCGATCCCGAGACGCGCGGGATCAAAACGCTCGGATTTGTCTCGCACGTTCACGCCGACACGATTGCCGCCGCACGTGAGGCGGGCATTGACGAGGTACTCGCCCGCTCGGCGTTCGCCGATCGCCTTGGCGAGATCCTGTCATCGTAGAAACCACCAGGCGAGCGCCCCGGCGCCGAGCAGGATCGCTGTCGCCGTCAAGAAGACGCGTGTGAGACTCTGCGACGTGCCCGCGTCGTGCTCCTCGTCGTCGCCCAGGGCACCGCGCGCGTCGAGCGAAGCATTCACGCTGCGCAATTGCGCCGCAAAGGCGGCTGCGCTCTCGTATCGGTTGTCCGGATTCGGTGCAACCGCCTTCAGCACGACGTCGTCGAGCTCCGGTGGCACGTGCGGGTTGCTCGCGCTCGGCGCCGCGGCGCCGCGATGCATTGGGCGCCTTGCAGTCAGCGTTTCGTACATCACCGCGCCGACGGAGTAGATGTCCGAACGCTCGTCTGACGGCAGCCCCCGCGCTTCCTCAGGCGCGTCGTAATCGTGCAGCGCCGCTGTATCCGACGCGGCGAAGCCGTCGCGGGATGCAAGGGCGAGGGCAGGAATCTTTGCGTGGCCCTTCGCGGTGATCACGACCGAGTCGGGGCTCAAGCCGCAATGTGCGTATCCACACGCGTGCGCGTTGGCGATGGCGTCGGCCATCTGGATGCCCAACTCGAGCGCGCGACGGACGTTCATTGGCCGCCCGCCCATTTCCGACCTGAGAGACTGTCCTCTGAGGTACTCAAAGACAATGAAGATGCGGCCGTTGTAGTGGCCGACATCGAAGAGGGTGGTGATGTTTGGATGCGACAGCGCGGTCACGCCGCGGGCGCTCTCGACGAAAGCACGGCGGCCCGCGATGTCGACGAAATCCGATGGCAGGATGCGGATGGCAACGGTGCGCCCCTTCTTCGTGTCGCGCGCGCGGAACAGCTCTCCCGGACCTGCGGGCTCCAGCCGTTCCAGTAAGTTGTAGTGATCGATGACCCCGATCGGGCCAGGGACCGACGTCGTCATTCAGGCTTCTGCTCGATGACGGTTTGAACCAGTTCCTTGGCGTCGCCGATCTGCTCGATGACGAGCGCGATGTCGAGCGTCGGCCGTCCCGGCACTCGTGAGCTCTGGCAGTACACGGTGTGCTGTCCGATCATCGCGAGGGCGTCGGTGAGCAGGTCCATCGCCACGGCAAGCCGGCCGCGCCCCTGGCCCATCATCGTTTCGTGCACTTCGAGCGCCTGTCGGTGTTTGTCGATCGCGCTCATCTCACCTCATCTCACCCCTTCTTCGGCGGGCGGGCCGGACGAATCTCTACGCGGCTCGGCAGACTTCGCGCTGGATGCGCGAGCAAATCGACGACCACTTCGGCGACGTCGTCCGGGGACAGTTTCCACTCGGCGCCGGCGGTCTGGTGGCCGCCGAAATTGGTGTTCACCGAACCCGGCATCACGTACGCGACGCGAATCCCGTCGTGGCGGACCTCCTGCATCAATGCTTCGCAGAACGCATTCAGTCCTGACTTCGACGCACAGTATGCGGCCGCTTCGGGAAACGCGTTCTTTCCCGCCAGACTGCTGATGCTGATGATCCAACCGCCTCCCCTCTTTCGCATGTGGGGCAGCACCGCGCGGCAGCAGTAGAAGACGCCGGTGAGGTTGGTGTCGATCACGTCGTGCCACTCGTCGACGGACATGTTCGCAACCGATGTGAACACGCCCACCCCGGCGTTGTTCACGAGGATGTCGATTCCACCGAACCGCGCGGCGGCGGCATTAAACACCCGCTCGACGTCCGAATAGTTGCGCACGTTGGCCTGTTCCGCTACGGCCGACGGGCCCAGTTCGCCCACCGCATCGGCCAGCGGTTTCTCCTTTGTTCCGGTGATCATCACGTTCGCGCCGCCGGCAACGAGTGCGCGCGCGATCGCGCGCCCGATGCCGCGCGACCCGCCCGTGACGATCGCCGTCTTCCCGCTGAGCGCCGCCATGCACCCGGTAGAATACAGCACCGGTACATGGCCACCGTTGCCGTCTTTGGCGCCGGCGACATCGGCGCCGCGTGTGCGCAGGCGCTCGCGTCACGCGATTGCGCGCAGCGCATTCTTCTGATCGACAGCGCTGCCAGCGCGGGTGCGGGGAAGGCGCTCGACATCCAGCAGGCGGGTGCGATCGCCGGCTTTCACACGCAGCTCGAAGCCACGGCTGATGAAATGCGCGCCATCGGGAGCGCGGTCGTTGTTGTAGCCGACCGCGTGGCGACAGGAAATCCTGAATGGCACGGTGAGGAAGCGCTCGCGCTCGTCAGACGCGTGGCGGCCGCATCGGACGCCCCAATCGTGTTTGCCGGTGCCCTACAGGCCGGACTCATGCGCTCTGCGTCACGGGAATTTCCAATTGCGGCCCGTCGCCTCATTGGGTCCGCAAGCGACGCCTTCTCGTCAGCGGTTGCCGCCATCGTCGCAATGGAGGCGCGCTGCTCGCCGGCGGACGTGTCTGTCGCAGTGCTCGGGACGCCGCCGGATGCGTTTGTGATTCCTTGGAGCGAGGCGTCGATAGGCGGCTATGCGCTCGAGCGGACGCTCTCGCAGGTGCAACTCCGGCGACTCGAGGCGCGCACGGCGCGCTTATGGCCGCCAGGACCGTACGTTCTTGGAGCGGCGGCGGCGCGAGTGGTCGAGGGGATGCTCGAAGCCGCGCGGCGTTCCTATAACATTCTGACCGTCCTGGAGGGCGAGTTTGGCGTACGGGATCGCGTCGCGGCCGTCCCGGCTCTGCTTGGCCCGCACGGCGTGGCCCATATACGCACCCCCTTGCTCAACAGACGAGAACAGGTTCAACTGGATACAGCGCTAAGGGCCTGATGCGTAGAGTTCTCCTGCTTCTTCTCCTGCTCGCGCCCGCTTTGAGGGCGGCGACACCGGCCATCGACGCGGAGCGGCTGATCGGCCACATCAAGTTCCTCGCCTCCGACGAGTTGAAAGGCCGCGCATCGGGAAGCTCGGAGCTGGAGCGGGCCGCCGACTACATCGCGCAGCAGTTCAAGGACATCGGCCTGGCACCCGGTGGCGACAGTGGAACATGGTTCGAACCATTCGAGCTGGTCGCCGGCCTTACCGCCGGTGAAGGCAATTCGCTTGTGGTGTCGGACAAGACACAGTCCGTTCGATTCACACTCGGGTCCAGCTATTACCCGCTTTCGACCGTTCCAAACGAGAGTCCGGCGATGCCCTCAGATCGTGAGGAGAAACTGCCGCTCGTGTTTGCGGGGTATGGTCTGTCGGCGCCGGACGTGCGGTACGACGATTACGATGGAGTCGACGTCAACGGTAAGGCGGTGATCGTCTTCTCGCACGAGCCGCAGGAAACCGATCCGAACAGCCCGCTGAACGGAAACCGGCCCATGCCGCAGACGACCGTCTACAAGAAAGCGGAGGCCGCACGCAACCGCGGTGCACGACTGCTGCTTGTGGTCGGCGATCCTTCACACACGACGGATCAGGGGCTATATCACTCGTTCGAGGTGTCGCCCGACGCGGACGAAGCCGGGTTGCCGATCCTCCGTGTTCGGCGGGAGGAGATCCAGCCGCTTCTGAACAGGTGGTCGCTCGACGCGCTGGCGCGTCAGATTGACCGCGACCTGCGACCGCGCTCGCGTCCACTCAAAGACGCAACGGTCGATTACACCGAGTTCCTCTCGCGAAATAGACGCACGGTTCGCAACGTCGTCGGTGTCCTGGCGGGATCCGATCCGGCGAGAGCGCGCGAGGCGATTGTGATCGGGGCTCACTACGATCACGTCGGTCTGGGAGGCCGGCTGTCGGTGACGCCCGAGCGCGCAGGTGAGGTCCACAACGGCGCCGACGACAACGCGTCGGGAACAGCATCGGTCATTGAAATGGCCCGGGCCGCGATGGCCGATCGCGCGCGATTTCCGCGGACGTTGATCTTCGTGACCTTCGCGGGCGAAGAGCGCGGCCTGCTGGGCTCGACTCACTACGTCCGTTCACCAGCTCCGGTACCCATTGCTAGTACGGTCGTCATGTTGAACCTTGACATGGTCGGCCGATCACGCGGGGCCGTCGACGTCAGCGGTCTCGACAAGGCGCCTTTGAAGGATGATTTGATGGCCGCCGCGCAGACGGTCGGCAACATGGAGATCAAACAGGAAGGCCCGGGTGCCGGCCGCAGCGACGATTCGTCTTTCATCGATGCGCGCGTGCCGGCGATCAATTTCTTCACCGGCTTTCACGCGGACTATCACCGCCCGACTGACGACTGGGAGAAGATCGAGAAGGCTGGAACCGCGCGGGTAGCGGCGCTGGCGCTCGAGTTCGCTGCGCGCCTTGCCGCGGACCCGCGGCTCTCCCGATAGACGTTACGAGAACGCGGGCGTCGGGCGGTGCAGGTTCAGCCCGCTGGTGAACGCCTGGAGGCGCTCCCGCAGCAGCAACCGTCCGCGGTGCAAACGCGACTTCAGCGTCTGGTCCTTCACGTGAAGGCGAGTACTCGCCTCCTCCGTCGTCAGCCCTTCGATGTCGCGCAGCACGACTGGGACACGATAAATCTCGGGCAGATCCTGGATGGCTGCCATCACGGCGCGGCGAAGCTGTGCGCGAAGCAGCTCTTCGTCAGGCATGTGTGACCAGTCGGCGGGCTGCAGGGTCGTCTTGCGCCCTTCATCCTGGTCGTCGCGCCGCTCGCGATGCTGCGCGGCCCGTTCGAGCCTGGACGACCGCAGTCGCGACATGGCGGTATTGAACGTGATGCGATAAATCCACGATGAAAGCGCGGAGTCGCCGCGAAACGCTCCGATTTTGCGATAGACCTTCAGCAGCACGTCCTGGGTGACTTCCTCGGCGTCTTCCGGAT
>Ga0065705_10104538_pt1 | contig 13637 bp, 12 predicted proteins | sample SwibulcommuniRL2_FD_59092 | JGI IMG/M metagenome (GOLD analysis project Ga0065705, IMG submission 59092) | Bulk soil microbial communities from switchgrass field near Rose Lake, East Lansing, Michigan, USA - RL2 Bulk Soil v2 (version 2) | ecosystem: Environmental > Terrestrial > Soil >...
CAGCCGCGGTCGCCTCCCAGTTGGCGATGGAGGGCCGCAGAGCCCGGGGATGGCAGATGAGTCGCATGGCGTTCGGCGCTCCCAACTCAGCCGCGGCTTCGGAATCCAGGAATAATTCCATGAAGCGATCCGTGCCCTCGTTCGCGAGCAGAACGTTCCAGTAGCGATCCAGCACGATGGCAGGATAAGGTTCCTGCTGCCGCAGGAGAAAGTCCACGGCGCGACGGAACTGCGCCATCTCTGGTGCGTCGAGGTTGCTCTCACGATAGACAGGTGCGAATCCTGCTGCGGCGAGCAGATCATTGCGCGCTCGGGGCGGCACATCCAGCACTTCTGCGAGCAGGATGACCATCTCGCGGCTTGGGTGGCTGCGACCCGTTTCCATAAAGCTGATGTGGCGCGAGGAAATCTCCGCTTCGATCGCCAGAGCCAGTTGGCTCATCCTGCGGCGCTCTCGCCACTGTCTGATCAGGTTGCCCACCGAACTGGGCAGGGATTGATCTATCATTTTGGTTCTCCTCCTGCTGGACTCATAACCTGAAGTATATGTCATTCTGGTCCGTGCGCCATTACCTCACAGGTAATTGAAATCTGTATCGACATCTTCTATAATCCCGCCCCATATGATAAAGAGAATGACAGATCCTCTTGGCTTCGGTCTCTCTCGCGAGCTTTGGCTTGTGGTGCTTGGGATGTTTCTGAACTACCTCGGATACGGCGCGGTCCTGCCGTTCGAGATCATCTACCTGCATGACGGACGTGGGTTCAGCCTGGGCGTTGCGGGTTTGGTGGTCGGTCTGCTCACCGGTGCCGCGGTCCTGATTTCTCCGCTTGCTGGACCCCTGATCGATCGTTTCGGGGCGCGTGCGATGGCAACCGTTGCCGGCGTTGCGCTGGCTGCCGGGTATGCTGGCTTGGGATTTGCTCACTCACCTGCCCTCGCTTTTGTAGCTGCTGCGCTCGCTGGAATCGGAAACGGTGCGCTGAACCCGAGCCAGTCGACGCTGTTGGCGGTGCTGGCGCCTGCGGAAATTCGTCATCGCGTCACCGCAGTTTCGCGCGTTGCCAGTAATGCAGGTATTGGGCTCGGTAGCGCCATCGGGGGAATCGTAGCCGGTTTCGGTTTGAACGGATTCGTTATGCTGTTCCTGGCAAATGCGCTCACCTATCTGGTCTATGTATTTGTTTTGGTCGCCGTGGTGCGCGACGATGCACGACCGGAGCCAATCAAGGGGGGATACCAACTTGTTCTTCGCGATCGGGCGTTCGTGCACCTTGCACTTACCAATGTAGCGATTATTGGGGTTGGATGGGGCGTGTTCACCTGGCTATTGCCTCCCTATGCTGAGGAACTGATTGGTATCAGCACGCGACTGATCGGGTTGCTGTTACTTGCCAATGCAGTCACCGTTGTCATTGCCCAGGTTCCAGTCGCCAGATTCGCTGAAGGTCGCCGTCGGGTCGTGATCATGGCAGTGGGGGCGTCGATCTTCGTCTTTGCCTGCCTGCTCGTGGTTGCCGCAGGCATCCTTACTGATCTGGCATTCCCGATATTGGTCACAGCATCGATTGCGGTTGGAGTGGGCGAATGCTTTCATACTACGGTTTTGATGCCGCTCGTCGCCGATCTCGCGCCGACAAGCCTGCGGGGCCGCTACATGGCGGCGATCGGTCTATCGTGGTGGATCGGACTGGCACTCGCGCCGACACTGGGTACACAAGCCCTCAGTCTCTCGCCGATGGCAGCATTCCTCGCTGCTGCGCTTATTTCGGTCATTGCCGCTCTCTCCGCGCTGGCGTTAGAGAGGCGATTGCCTGAGAATTCCCGCTTGACTCCTCATCCGCAACGTGCAGGTGTGACAGCCTCAACAGAGATGTAGCAAGGCATCCTTTCTTCGGTCAATCAGAGCTGCTATCCTTCTACCGAAGACCCTTCACGAACTTTTCCAGCCAGAGCAGCAGCTTGATCCATCGACTGTTCGTCATAACTGCCAGGGTTTTGATGAACTCATCCCGGTGTGCCAGTTCCTTTTGGGTGAAGCTTTCCTTCAGGATCTTATTCTTGAATTCTTGTGAGTCCTGGTCCTCGGGGACCACCCAGGTCTTGATCGGCTCGCAGGCGATCCGGTGATCCTCCCCCAAGACAAAGCGCTCATTGACAACGGTCCCCATGCCTTTAGTTGAGAGGGGCCAGGTCGCATCGACGATCATTTCCCTGCCCTGCAGCTCGAGGATCAGGTAATTGTGTACGTCCACAAAGCGGCCTTTGGATTGCTCCAGTAGCTTGCGCAATTTCCATCTAACGCCTTTGGGGTCGATGTAGGCGACGGTGGTACAGGCGATCAACTGGGAGTGATAACCCAGTTCTGCAAATAACTCTTTCAAGAGGTAATGCTTCCCGGAACAGGTGCCGCGCCATTCGCGCATGATGGTCCCCGGGTCACGAGAGCTGGCACGGGTATAAGGCATATCCCGAACAAGAAGAAAGGCTTGTTCGAGGTCGATGGCATCCTCGGGTTTGAGCAACCCGCGTTGGAGGGCCTGCGATTTCAATGTTTCGAGGAGTGTCATGCTGAATCCACTTTCTCGGGGGATAGCGCCTGGCTTTGAAGTTCCATTATCAATACAGTTATATTCTTTTCGATCTGATGGAATGCTTGTTCTGCTCCGAGCATATGCAGATCGGGCACATTCCAGTACCGGATCCGATCTGCCCACTCTACAAAGCACTGTTGCATCAAGGGTAAGTGTTCTGCGGCGTCCAGTGCAATGACCAGGTCCGCTTTTTCCAGATCGGCGATTTCCAGGCGCAGCGGTGACCGCAGGCTGGATTGCACCGAAATCCCCAGCCTCTTTAGTTGGAGAATCACCGGCAAATAAATGGGTCCGATGTTGTCGATACTCAGCTCCAGTCCACGCGAGTCTGCATTCCCGTCCAGGCCAGATTTGGAAGCCAGGGAATTGAAAAGCATCTCCGCGAACCGGCTGCGGTAATAGTTACCCGTGCAAATGAAAAGAAGTTTGTAGCTCATTGCCTTCTCAAATCGTTCCTGTTCTACCGCTTATCTCATAAATGACTAAACTTTTCAAGTGCTCTTGCAGGTTGAAATTCAAATCTTGAGTTTCGATACACCAGAGGCGTGCGGTACTCTGTAACATGAACAGAAGCGGAAAGCAAGCAACTAGTGGTGGAGTAACCCTGTTGACAACAGAAGTATAATCAACCCATGTCAGTCCTATCCGGCAAGCGCATACTCCTCGGTGTGACGGGCTCCATCGCCGCGTATAAAGCTGCAGACCTTGCTTCGAAACTTACCCAGGCGGGTGCACAGGTGGATGTCATCCTCACCGGTGCAGCCGAAAAGTTCATTACGCCGCTCACGTTCCAATCGGTCACGGGTCGGCGGGCGTTTGTGGATTCGGATCTGTGGGGCAATGAAGCGCACGTTCTGCATGTGGGGCTCGGTCATACAGTCGATTTGCTCATTATCGCGCCGTGTACGGCGAACACGATCGCAAAACTTGCTCACGGTTCGGCGGACTCCCTTCTGACAGTCACAGCCCTGGCTGCGAACTCGCCGCTATTGATCGCGCCCGCGATGGACGGTGGGATGTTCGAGCACCCCGCCACGCAGGAGAACGTGGATACACTGAAGAAGCGCGGCGCGATCATCATCGGACCGGTAGAGGGACATCTCGCCTCGGGGCTTGCCGGCGCGGGACGCATGCTCGAACCGCTGGAGATTCTGGGGTACGCCCGCCTCGCTCTCGGACAGAAAGGCATGCTCGCCGGGAAACGAGTCGTCGTCACCGCCGGAGGGACTCAGGAACCTCTCGACCCGGTCCGCGTATTGACCAACCGCTCGTCCGGTAAACAGGGTTATGCTCTCGCCCAGGCAGCTTTGGATGCCGGGGCGCAGGTCGTATTGATCACCACGCCCACGGCTTTGACTCCCCCGGTCGGCGCGCAGGTCATTCCGGTGGAGACCGCCAAACAAATGCTGGACTGCGTCCTGGCTGAATCCGCACAAAGCGAGGCGTTGATCATGGCAGCAGCCGTCGCGGACTTCCGACCGAAGAATCGGGCGAAGGACAAGATCAAAAAAGAGGGCGGGGTTCCGCAGATCGAGCTTGAAACGACGGAGGATATCCTGAAAACGGTATCCGGCCAGCGAAACGGAAAGCACCCCAGGCTCGTGATCGTCGGGTTCGCCGCCGAGTCGCGTAATCTGCTGGAAAATGCCTCAACTAAGTTAAAATCCAAGGGACTGGACTTTATTGCCGCGAATGATATCTCTGCCGAAGATGCTGGCTTTGCAGTCGAAACAAACCGCGTTACACTTTTGTTTGCAGACGGTCGCAAAGAATCGCTGCCGCTCATGAGCAAGAGCGAAGTGGCTGAAACTATCATCGAACGACTTGCGATGCTGCTGGAGTAATCATGCGTATTCTTGTGATCTCGGACGTCCATGCGAATTACACAGCTTTGGAAGCGGTGCTGAAAGACGCGGGGACGGTGGATGAAACATGGTGCCTGGGGGATCTGGTGGGATATGGTCCCGATCCGAATGCAGTGCTGGAGCAGATGCGCGAGATCCCGAACCTGACCTGCATCCTTGGCAACCACGATGTGGCGGTGATTGGAAAAATCCCCTTTGAAGCATTCAACGGCGATGCGCGTCGTACGCTTGAATATCATGAACGTGTGTTGAGTGCGGACAATATGGATTTCCTGCGCTCGCTCTCCTGGAATCTGAAGGTCCGTGAAGATGCCAGCCTCGTGCATGGCAGCCCCCGTGATTCGGTCTGGGAATATATTTTGAACACGCTTTCGGCGCGTCTGAATTTTGACCATTTCACAACGCCCTGGTGCTTCGTGGGACACTCCCATTTGCAGTGCATGTTCCAGCTGGATGAGAAAACAGACCGCGTCAATCTCAAATCCATCAAAGCTGGTGAGCCGATCAAGCTGGAGCCCCGGCTGATCGCCAATCCCGGCTCGGTCGGTCAGCCGCGCGACCGGGATCCGCGCGCCGCCTATGCCATCTACGACAGCACCGCGAAGACCTGGGAGCCGCGTCGGGTCGCCTATAACATCCCTGAAGTGCAGCAGCGCATCCGTGAAGCAGGTTTGCCCGAGAAACACGCGGTGAGGATCGGGGAAGGCTGGTGATCCCGACCCCCTCCCGGCTTCGCCGACCTCCCCCAAAATACGACGAACCCCGGTCGGATTTTGGGGGAGGTGTCACGTAGTGACGGAGGGGCTGGGAGTGGGAACATTTACAACAGAGTCATCGTCATTCGGGTGAAATCATTGTACATTCGTGAAGGAGAAGAAACATGAAACGCACACTCTTTATCATCCTCGCCGTGGTTGCTGTCTTCCTGGTCATCGGTTTTTCATTCGTGGGCATGGCAACGCAGCGAGCCCCCGGGCAGGATCTGTATTACTCCTCCCAGCCGAGCTTCGGCTTTGGTGGCGGAGGCGCTGCGGCCACGGAGGCTCCCGCCATGGCTGAAGCACCTGCTCCTGCATTCGATGCCGCGGGGAAGAGCTTTGTTTCAGATGAAGCAGCCCGAAATGCCACCGGTAATGTGGCGCCCCAGGCTGCACAGGAGAGGCTTGTTATCGAGAATGCCGATCTTGCCATCGTAGTGAAAGACCCCAAGGCACGCATGGCGGAAATCAGCAAAATGGCGAACGACATGGGCGGATATGTCGTCTCCTCCAACATGTATCAGTCTTATACAAACCTGGGCAAGGAAGTTCCCGAGGCAAGTGTTGTCATCCGCATTCCAGCTGAGAAGCTTGACCAGGCACTGTCACAGATCAAGGAAGGCGCGGTCGAGGTGCAGAATGAAAACCGCTCCGGCCAGGATGTCACCAACATCTACGTGGATCTGCAGTCGCAGCTCAAAGCCAAACAGGCTGCCGAAAAGAAACTGCTCGAGATCATGGACGAGGCGACCAGAGCCGAAGACGTGCTCGCCATCTATTTGCAGGTGCAGACGGTCCAGACTGAGATTGAACAACTCAAGGGACAGATCAAGTACTATGAAGAGTCTGCTGCTTTGTCATCGGTCAGTGTACGTTTGATCGCCGAGGAAGCAACCCAGCCTATTGAAGTCGGTCCGTGGAAACCGGAAGGCGCGGCGAAGGACGCGGTCGAGGATTTGATTCGCTTCGTGCAAAACTTTGCCGAGTTCCTGATCCGCTTTGGTATCTTCACCCTGCCTGCCCTGATCCTTATCGCCATCCCGCTCCTGCTGGTCTTCCTGGGTGGACGTGCAATCTTCCGCCGGTTCCGGAAATCAAATGTGGTCGTGGAAGAGAAGGAAATAGAGAGTAAGAAGTAGAAAGCATAGAGTGAGAAGTAAAAAGTAGAAAGTCAGACCTGACAGGTTTCGCGGAGACCTGTCAGGTCCTTTTCATTTACGTTGTACTGCGCAAGCATGTATAATTTTCGATCATGGAAAAACTCGTCCAGGACGCGTCGGCGTTGTTCAACGTTCACATCACGGGGCGACAGGTGACGTCATTCCTCACCTATGAAAACGAATTGCTTGATTGGAACAGCAAGTTCAACCTGACCGCGATTCGCGATTCGGAGTCCATTCGCACGAAACATTTCCTGGACTCGTTATCCTGCGCGCTGGCATGGAAAACGAATCCGCCCCATCGACTCATTGACGTGGGGACCGGCGCGGGGTTCCCGGGTATCCCGCTCAAGATCATCTATCCCAATCTGAAATTGACACTGGTTGAATCGGTCGGCAAAAAAGCGACGTTCTGCCAGCATATCGTCCGTATGCTGGGATTGGAATATGTGGATATCATCCAGGCGCGCGCCGAAGACCTGGGGCAGGATTCAAACCATCGCGAAAAATATGACTGGGCACTGGCGCGCGCCGTTGCGAACCTCAATGTGTTGAGCGAATATCTTATCCCGCTGGTCCGCGTGGGTGGGACTATGCTCGCCCAAAAAGGTGAAAGCGGACCCGCCGAGGCGCAGTCCGCAGAAGGGGCGATGAAACTGCTGGGTGGAAAATTGAAACAGGTGATCCCGGTCAATTTGCCGGGCGTGGTGGATGACCGTTATCTCATCCTAGTAGACAAGGTCGCCGCGACTCCACCCAAATATCCGCGCAATCCAGGGATTCCGGCGAAACAACCGTTGTAATCACATAGAGAACGGCAGCTGCCGTTCTCTACATGTCAACATGATTCTCCCACAATTGTGATCTTGTCCTCCTTGTTGGGGATAATACACAGGAATTCGAATTGTTCTTCGCCCGTACTCTCGTAGGAATGGATCGCGCCTTCAGGGATGAACACCACATCTCCTGCTTTGACTTGATAGGTTTCATCGTCGATGGTGATGGTTGCTTCGCCGCGCAGGACGTATTGTTCATGTTCGAGCGTGTTGGTGTGGCGCGGCATCCCGCCGCCCTTCTGCATGGAAAATTTGCGCAGTGCGAAGTTTGGTCCCTCCTGCGAGGAGATCAGGACCTGGATGGTTGTATCTTTTCCGGCGGCGACATTTTTCGCTTCGACATCGGTTGAATGTTTGACAAGCATGGGGATCACCTTTCCGTGTAATAACTCTCGTTCATATTCCATGCGAGCGAGTAATTCATCTCGTAGCTGCATGGTCATGGATGGGCTTAGGTAAACAGGCGAGCGTATTTTGCAAGAGGCTTGCTTCGGGCTGGCGCCCTCGCAATGACAATCAGGGTATCCTTGTATTGGTGGGCCAGGGGGTGTAGGTCGGCGCGATGGGCAGGGATTGTGTCGGCGAGGGGGTTATCGTTGGAGAAGCGGTGAGAGTTGGAAGCGCCGTTCTCGTCATGGTGGGTGTTGAGGTAATTGTGGGTGTGGGCGTGACGGCATTTCGCCTCAGCAGGCTAAAGGTCAGGAAGGAACCCGCGAGCACGACGAAGAGTACGCCTGCCACACCGCCGGCGATCCATGGCAGCCAGTCTATTTTTTTAGGTTTTTTTTTAACCACGAGCTTGAAATCGGACGGGACCGAGACCAGGACGACCGTCGTATTATCGTGTCCGCCGCGCGAGTTGGCGAGATCGATCAATGCACGCGCAGCTTCCTTGATATTTGGTTTTGTGCGGATGGTCTCCAGGATCTCATCGTTCCAGACCAGGTCAGTCAGCCCATCGCTGCACAGGAGCACGACGTCATCGGGCAGAAGCTGAACGCCCTGATTTGCTTCGGCGTGCTGGTCCCCTTCGCCATCGAAAAACTTCAAACGGAAATCGGGCTCTGGCGGTTCCGGCGAACCAAGATAACGCCGAATGACATGCACATTGGGATGTTCGCGCGCCAGTTCAGGTGTGAGGATGCCCTTCTCGATCGCCTCCTGCACCCACGAATGGTCCACGGTCAGTTGCTGGATGCGCCCGCCGCGCAGCAGGTAGATTCGCGAGTCGCCTACATAGGCAGTGTAAAGCTTGTCGCCGATGAGCCAGGCGATCGCGCAGGTGGCGCCCATCCCTTTCAGATTTTCGTTGGATGCGGAATGCGCGGCGATGGCGTCGCTTGCCTCGGTGACCGCTTCTTCGATGGTCCCGGAAATATCGCGCCCGTTGCTTTTTGCCACGACCTGCATGATGTGATTGACCGCCAGTTCCGCGGCGACTTCCCCGGCGCGGTGACCGCCGATTCCATCTGCAAGCACAGCAAACAAAACAGGGACTCTGTTTTCGGCATCGAGCACAAATGACGTTACGGCATAACGGTCTTCATTGTTCTTGCCCGTCATGCCCGCATGGGTTTGTGCATCGACGTTCAGGTGAGCGCGCTGTGTGCGGATCATAAAATCTGATTATTTCTTCGAGACGATCTTTGGCTCGGACTCAGTCGGAGGCTGGCTCAGATCAAAACGATACGACAACTGCCCGAAGTGAATCCTGTCTCCATGTGCCAGACGATGACCTTCGCGCGTGACCGGTTCATAGTTCACCCACGTCCCGGCGATCGAGCCGTGATCGTAAATGATAAAGTGACCGTCCTCGGTTTGTTTGATGCGTGCATGCAGCGGTGAAATGGATGGGTCATCCAAGACACGCTTTGATTGTACCGGGTCTGTGCCGAAAGTCATATCCTTTTCGGCGAGTGGAATGGGCACTGCGCTGGCAGGTTCGCCGCCATTCGTCAAACGGGTCAGATATGCCGGTGCACCCGCTACACGATTGGGTTTGGTTTGCAGCTTCTCGATGAACTTGCGCGGCTGCGTCTTTGACTTTTTCGTCGCCGATGAGGGCGGTTCTGTGACCGCCACGACCGGTTGGGTAAGTGGATCTTCCAGGCGTTGACGCCTCTCCTTGCGCCTGCGGAATAGGATGATGTTTGTCCGCCCTCGCAACAGGATGCCCAACAATAGAAGCCCAGCCAGCGCAATGGCACCGATGACTATATAAGAACGGTACCTGCCAAACAAGGCGCGGATCCCATGCGGCGGCTGGATCACCGTCAGGGTGATGGGGATGCTGATGCTGGATTTGCTCAGACCAAGCACATCCTGTGCTTCCACGATGATCTCATGTGGACCGCTGACTTCGTATCCGCTCAAATTCCAGGTGAATTTTTCAAACGGCGCGGAAATGTTTTGATCTACAACCTGTCCATCCACGTAGAGGGTGGTGCGTTTCAGCCCGCGCGGATGCCCATCAGGAAATTCAACGATGATCTCGATCTCCTGTTGCGCCGGGATCAATTCCTCCGAATATATATCTTCTGCAGGCGGCTGGCGCTTGATCTGCAGGGGTAGCGAGACAAAGATCGGATTGGGGGGCTGGATATCCACACTGAAGGTTTTATCCAGGGCGGGGATTTGTCCGTCAGCGGTATCCACGTAGAGACCGAGTGTATGTTCTCCACCCACGTTCAGTGACGATGTATAGGTCAGGGAATAGATGTGACGCAGAGGGGCAAAATATGAATTTGGATCGGGCAATACTTCCTTGCCTGAAAATGCGAAGAACGATCCATTGGTCTCCTGGGCAAGCATTCGAAAGGCGTTGGCACTGGCGGAATTGAACTGTGTATCTGCATCCACGAACCAGATGAAGAGCCGTACCTTTGTATCGATGGCGCGCTGGATCAACGGTGCAATCGTATTGTCGATGTTCGGATCGTCCATGTGCGGCGTGATGAATAGAACCGCCCGCTTCATGCCTGACTGCAATGTAGGCGAATTGACCGTGTCCAGGGCGATGGTAAGCGACTGCAGGTTGGGCGTCGTGGAGCGGAAATCAGGCTTAAAAGAATCCAGGCTCACGAACCAGTCCTTGGAAGCCGCGTGACTGATCAGCGAGCCTGAGAGAGAAACGAGACTCAGGTCATCTTTGGAGTCGGTAGGTTGAGAATTTGCCCATGCGCCGAGCGCCTCCACGATTTGGGTAAAGCGGGCGATGCCATTCGCGTCGCGCACCGCCAGCGCGGGTCCAGGATTGATCGCCACCACGATCTGAGCAGGCACAGCGGATTCAACGAGGGCATCCACCGTGCGAGGCTGGCTATCTTCATATACAGTGATTTTGGAGGGCTGCAATGCCTCCATGAATTCGCCATTGGCATTAAAGACATCCACAAGCGCTATGACTTGCGGGAACCCCTGTGGGTCAATGGCGGTGATCTCAGCATAAGCCGCGGTCTGGGCGCGCCCAGTGCTCTGTGAAACGGCGAGCAGGCTTAGGCTGACAACGAACGAAAGGATTCTACGCATGCGATGCGGAGATCATGGTTTTCTCACTGTCGTCTGAATCTGGTGGTGTTCCACTCGGAGGAGTCATGACATCATTGCCATCAGGCTTGCGAGTCAAACGCAAGTACGTCAGCGTCCAGACAGATTCGGTATAGGAGATCAAAATGCCATTCAGCAGCAGCGAGACCGGAATATAGAGGCACAGACAAATCCCTGCAAAGATCATTGGGTTCCAGTTTTCGGCATTGCCTGCCGCAAACGCGATGATTGCCGGAACCACCACAATGATCACCGGAATGGCGATGATCAGCCCGGCGACGAAACCGATAACGGCCAGGATGATTGCCATCACGATGAGGGGACCGAGGTTCGCCCGGAAGATGTCCCAGCCGCGGCTGATCGATGGCAGCACCGGCGAACCTTCCAACACGATCACCCTCTCGGCCTGGCGGACGATCATGCTGATCACAAACCCAATCGGAACAAGCAGGCAAAGGCAGCCGATAAAGATGGGCAGCACGCCCACGAAACCAAATGCCGAGGCATCGTTGCCCTGGCTCATCGATATGCCAAACACGATAAGCGCCGCTGCCAGCGCTCCGATCAGGATGACAAGCGGAAGCCCGACCACAAGCGACAGACCGAAGATGCGCCAGAAATAGGGTGTGCTTTCGCTGAAGAGTTGGCCGAAGATCAAATGATCCGCGCCGGTTTCCACCTGCCAGGCGCCGCGTATCAAACCGATCCTGCCGATGGTACCAAGGAAGAGTGCTACGATCCAGAAGATGCAGACAATTGCAATTGCGATGGCAATGAACGCTGATGCATTCTGCGCGATCGTGTCGAAAAAGCGTTCGAGCTGGGGCGGCATGTTGGTGGGTCCATTGCCGAAGCCACCGTTTCCGCCACCGCCGTTACTGCCCGAATTGAAACGACCGCCACCCTGGCTGCAGCTTGCCAGGATGCCAAAGATCCACAGCACCTTGTGCTTCCAAATGATCTGCCATGCACGAGATAGGACTTCACCAAAGTTGAAATTCATGCTGACTCCTTTTTATGCGATCGCTCCCTGCAATACAAGTTGAGATGTGCGGGTCGAGCGTGTGATGCGCAAATAAGTGATGATCCATCCTGATTTCATCAGGGTCATCAGGGCGCCTTGAAAGATCAAAAAGAACGGCAGGAATAAAGCTATGAAAATACCGCCACCAACAAGAATGACCCTTCCCAGCTCTTTGGCTTCAAACATAAATGGTACGAAGAACAGAGGAAATATCAACGGCACAACCATAATACTGGAAAGCATGGTGACACCAAAATAAAATACCAGTCCGACAATGACAAATGAAAAGATGTTGTTCCTGAACAACTGCCAGCTGTGTTTTGTAGCATCCATAACCTTCATGTTATCCACAACAACGGCGGTCAACGCCTGTTCCATGCACACATACCAGACCAGCATGAGCGGATATTGCAACAGGGAAAACGGAAGAATACAAAGCATGCCAAGCCCAAAGGTGAGCACGGAAAGCAACATTGTCAAAATGGAGAATAGAAGCATTACCAGCATCATTCCGCCGGCAAACAAAGCCATCGTCCCCAAATAGCGCCAAAAGAAGGGATAGCTTTCACGAACCAATTCCATGAGGGTCCGTTTCCCATCCTCCCGTTCAGCATGTAAAACGCCTTTTGTGAGTGCAGTGTTGAGTAAAGCTCCAAAGGGATAGATCAGAAGGAGAAATAAAACACCACCGCCAATGAGCAGCAGCAGGACAAGTCCATCGTCAATTCTTTGATCCCCGGCTATATCGGCAATCATGGGGATGAGCATGACAGGCAAAAAAAGAAAACTTACAAGCATCAATACGACATTGAATACCCACAACGATTTGTTCTTCCACGAAATTTGCCAGGCACGGCTCAATACGTCCCCAATGTCAAAGTTCACGGTTCCTCCTTGAAATCGCCAGTCGCCTCACTCCCATTCGATAGTCGCGGGCGGCTTACTGGTAATATCATACACGACCCGATTGATTCCGTCTACTTCATTCACGATTCGGCTGGAAATCCTCGCCAGCAGGTCATGTGGCAGGCGTGTCCAATCGGCGGTCATGAAATCCTCGGTCGTCACCGCACGGATCGCCGCCGCTTCCTGGTAGGTCCGCTGGTCACCCATCACGCCCACCGAGCGGACGGGCAGCAGCACCACAAATGCCTGCGAAGTCTCCGCTTTTTTGCCCAAAAACCCCGCTTTGGATAATTCCTCGATCAGGATGGCGTCCGCCGCCCGCAAACGGGAGACACGTTCGCGGGTTACCTCCCCGAGGCAGCGCACGGTCAAGCCGGGACCCGGGAATGGTTGCCGCCAAACGAGCGATGCAGGCAGCCCGAGCGCTTCTCCCACCGCCCGGACCTCGTCCTTAAATAAATAACGCAGGGGCTCGACAAGCTCAAAGATCATATCCTCGGGCAGCCCGCCGACGTTGTGATGGGTCTTGATCCTCTCCGCCTTGTTGCGATCCGGTGCGGACGATTCAACCACGTCGGGATAGATCGTTCCCTGCACCAAAAATCTCGGTTGTCCCACCTGCTTTGCCTGTGCCTCGAATACGCGGATAAATTTCTCGCCGACGATTTTTCTCTTCTGTTCCGGCTCGGTCACTCCCGCCAGTGCAGAGAGAAACTCATTGCTTGCATCCACTGTGATCAGTTCGGAATGCAGGCTAGTGCGAAACGCCGCGGCGACCTGTTCCCCTTCATTCATGCGCAAGAGGCCTGTATCCACAAATACCGCGATCAGTTGATCGCCGACCGCCTTGTGGACGAGCGCCGCGGCGACCGATGAGTCCACGCCGCCGGAGACCGCTGCCAGGACGCGTTCCCCTCTGACCTGTTTTCGGATCCGTTCGACGGCAT
>Ga0065705_10104539_pt1 | contig 13637 bp, 15 predicted proteins | sample SwibulcommuniRL2_FD_59092 | JGI IMG/M metagenome (GOLD analysis project Ga0065705, IMG submission 59092) | Bulk soil microbial communities from switchgrass field near Rose Lake, East Lansing, Michigan, USA - RL2 Bulk Soil v2 (version 2) | ecosystem: Environmental > Terrestrial > Soil >...
GGGAGCCGGTTCGGGTTTGGCTGCGGGTTTTACTTCTGTTTTCTTATCCGCGGGCTTGGCCGCCGCAGGGGTCTGGGCCGGTTTATTTTGCGTCGTTGCGGGTTTGGATGCGGGGGCGGTCGCTTGGTTACCGACTTTTTTCACCGTTACGGTTTTTTTGGCGGGGGGAACCTGTTTCAGTCCCGCCGGCCGCTCCAGGGTCAAGGTCGGGGAGAATTGGTAGGCGTCTTTTCTCGGAGCTTTGGAGTTGTAGAGGCCCACGATTTCCCCGGTGCTGCGATGAACTTCCGCTGCATTCCGATAGGCGGCGTTGTGCGCCTTGCGCGCCTGGAGCTGCACCGCGACTCGAAAACGGACCGAAGCCACGCCCAATTCGGAATCCCTGGAGAGCTTGACGATGGCTTTCTGGATTTCCAGGCCGGCGTCCACGGATCGTTGCTGGAGACGGATGGCCTTTTCCACCAGCCGCTTGGCTTCCTTCAAATCCGGGTTGGTTTTGCGGAATTCCAAGCGCAATTGATCCCGCAACAGACCTGCCTCTCGGCTCATGTTCAAGCTTTCCTGGGCGAGCTGCGGAGCGCGGTATTCCCAATAGTCATAGAGCGCCTTTCCTTTGAGAGAATCGACGGAAGATTTTGCGGCGCCCGCTCCCGCTCGCGGATCTTTGATGACTTTCACCACGTGCCCTTGCGAGTCTGTGGAACGCGACGGAGGCGCGGCCTCGACGATCGAGGGCACCCGCGGCGCGGGGCGCAAGGGTTCGGAAGGCGGCGTGTATAGCGCCTCCGGCGAAACTTCCCCGGAACGGCGCCGCGCATTATGAATAATACGGAACAGGTCCGCCGAAATCCCGCCATTGACCGTGACTGCGTCGAAGCTGATGGGGGGGTTATTCGCGGGGGCGTCGAGGAACTCGATCTTCTGGCTCACTCCCTTGTCGATCCCGAAATTTAGCCCCGCGCAAATCGCATCCCGCCAAACGCAGAGCTGCAAACCCAGGCCCACGAACACACCGGTGCCGTTGATCCCAAGCAGGGAGGCGTTGCGGTTGACCTCCAAGTTTTCCGAGGAATATTTCGCGGCTCCAAGTTTCAACAAGGCGTGCACAGAAAACCATTTGGGATGCAGGGCGAAGCCGTAGTCAAGCTCCGCTCCGATCGTATGGACCTTGCCCTCGCTCGTGACGCCTTGGCCCAAGTCCTTGCCCAACCCTTGGTAATCATAGAACAGGCGCGGAGTCAGGGAATGGCGCTGCGCCGGCTCGAACCGGAATCCCGCCGCCACTTGGAAATTGAGCCCCGGATGGTCCAAGCCTTGGGCGTTGCTGAGATTCTTGGCGCCACCGCCGAGGGTGAGCTTTAATGAATATCGCCGCAGGCTTCTAAAACTTTCCGCGAAGCTTTCTTCCTCAACGGGAGCCGTAGGTTTGACAACGACGACCGCGGGCTTGGGAGGAAGGGCGTTGCCCGGCGTCAAAGGTGAAACGGAAGTGGAAGCTGGGGTTTGGGAAGCACGGACCGGTGGCGTCATGATAGACCTTTCTGTTTGTCGCATCCCAAAACGAAGACGGGCCCCTCTGCCGGGCCTCGCACCCATCCGAGCTGTTAAAAAGCAAGAGCGATGCCAAGATTTAAAAATTTTTATTCAGTGAATTTCGCTACTTAGGAAAAGTACTTGGAAAGGTTTGCTGGTTTTGCTGAATTAGAGAAAATCATTCAGCAAAATTCCCGGCTTCTCCCAAAAAAAAGGAAGGGCGGCTCGGCCCTTCCTTGATCACTTTTTATTAAGTTTATTTAGCGAGTGGTCATGAGATGTTCGCTTGTCCGAAAGTTCTCATCCCTAAAGTTTGAGTAGCTGCACCACATCATGCAGGTATTAAATCTTTGCTGAATAAGAAGATTTTTTTGCGAATCGGAATAATCCTCAAGAGCCGCAAGGGTCCCATCTTCTTGGTCATGAACAGAGATATTTTTTTGCGAATCGGAATAATCCTCCACGCACTGGAGCTGACACTCATTCATTTGCGGCAAGGCCTGGCGGCAAAGACTGGCTTCAGGATTTGCAGCGCAAATTGTTCTTATTGACTCGCTTTCCTCATCAGAAGTGTCCGAATCATCCTCAGAGGCATAGGCCCGGGGAGGCCTCTGCTGAGCAAATCTCCTAATTACCTGAGCTTTCGCCTCACGTATCCTATTGAGATGAGTCAAAAGGTCCTCAGCCATAGCCGATTTCACCTGAACCAGCCCCAACCCCGCTAAAATCAAACCAATGATTAGAATTCCCTTTTTCATCCTTCGCCTCCTTTTTGTACCGGACCAACCCGGCATTCGAAGATAAAGCAAGAGGAATGCCAAGGGTTGGCTTAAAAAATATAGTAATTTTAATGCGTTAGGAAAAAGAAAGAGTATGTTTTGCTGAAATTGCTTAATTTTTCTCCCGAACCCAAAAGCAATAACAGCAAAATTAGGCGGGAGGGGCTGCGACCCGGGCCCGAGACCAACCCCACGCGCCGACGGCCAACACCCCCAATAAATAGAATAGATAGACGTAGATGCTCAAACCACTCCAATCGATTTCCGCTCCGCCAAACCGCGCCAATCCGATGAAATGGAGAATAGCGAAAACCACCGCGGTCTGCGAAACATGCCGCGCCCGTAGATAATCGTTCTCCCGAACGATATTCCCCGCAGCCGCCCCAAGCCCCACCAACCAGCACCCTACCGCCCGTGCCGTCAGCGGAGTGAGGGACCAAGGCCAAAGGGAAGCGCTGTACTGGGGGGCGATGAAAAGCGCCAATCCCAGGGGAATCATTGTTAAGGCGAAGAGGAGTATGAGAAATCGCGTCCATCCTTCAATGGGCGCCACCCGCGCCGGGTCCGCTCCCGGAGTTCGGAGTTGGCGGGCATATAAATAGATGAACACCGGGGGAACCGCGACATAAACGATCAGCCATGCCCAGGCCGCGGCTTGGGCGGTGGCCTCGGCGCTTCCGAAGTGAAACTTGTCGAGATGTAGAAGAGTCGCGACCAAGGTGAGGGTGGTGAAAAGCAAAACCCCGGGCAGGGCCGCGCGTCCCATCGCCCAGAGTTTTTCCCGTGCTGAAAAGAACACCACGACGAAACTGGCCCAATAATTGGCCCCGAGAAAGGCGGCGGTGAGCGGGGATTTGACGGTCCAGGCGAAGTACACCGGAGTGGATTGGGTCAATACGAAGAGCTGCCACCCCGCGATGATCACAAGGCCGCTCGCGATGTACAATAAACCGCGCATTCCCTGATTCATCCGGCGAAATTGGCCGGTGTCCTGCGTTTTCATCCGACTCCCTTCGGCGGCGCGGTCCGCAAAATGGCCACCAGCCTGCATAAGAATTGTGCGTTGCCTACTCCGCGATCATCGCGTCGGGCCTCCCGGAAAAAAAACACAATGAAAATCGCCGATAAATTTTCTCCTTTTTGGCAGGTAACTTGCAACTAATCTCTTCGCACATCAATCACCTTAGGAGGGGCACATGTCTGAACCAAAAATCGTTCGGAAATACGAACACTCGCGTCTTGAAGAAACCTTCGAGAGCTATCTCAAGAAAACCTATTCCGTCTCGGAACCCCAAGTCGGGATCATCCGCTCGTTCTTGACCGACCTGGACAATGACGGCGCCAACAATGACATCGCCGGCACGGCGATCCTCAAGATCGGTCGCTCCTTCAAGAGCTTCATCTATTTGATGAAGAACGACGGCGCCATCCGCTTTTTGGAGAGCAACGGCTACGGCTTCGATCCCGACAAGGGAGGCTCCACGCTATCATGCAGCAACAAGCCGATCGCCTGTCCGGACACCATGGAGCGGGCCCGGCAGCAGATTCACGGCTCCGCCTTTTCGGTCTTCGAGTACGACAAGGAACAGGCGGGATTGGAGATCGTGATCCCCTATAAGGACGGATCCTACGGAATCTTGAATTCTCTCTCCATCTTCGCCAATTAAAATCGCTTCGGTTGCCAGGGACGGCGCTCAATCGTCGCGATGAATTCCTGACCGAGATTCCAAATCAGGGACTTGGCTTTCTGCCAGGTCGAGGGCTCCACGCCCACCTTCTTCGCCGGCACTTGAGCGTTTTTAGGATCGACCGGGGGATGCGGCTTGGGACAAGGCGGCAAGGAGGATTGGACCTCGTTGCGTTTTTCGGTACAAGGGCGAACGGACATACGTACTCCTCAAAGAAGCGAATCTCTTCGATTCCTTCTCGATTAAATGCTTAGGAAAAAAATGCCTTGGCCGTGGCCTGCGCCGTGCGGTTTGCGGCGGAGGAGGCCGGCCCTTGGCTCTCCCCATTTCCGGCCTTAGCGGGGGCAGCCGCCTTTTTTTTCCCGGAGGCAGAGGCCGACTTTTGACCGAGCAGATTGCTGGGATTAGCCAGGCCCAGCATTTTCTTATTTTGTTCGGCCAATTGGTTGTGGTTTTTCTCGGCAAAGCTCTTCGTCTTCGAGTCGGTCTCCGCCGGCTTTCCTGCGTTAAAAACCTTATCGAAGATACTTTGGCCGCCGAGCTGTTGGGAATACTTTTGGGTCGCTGAATTGTTCATGATAAGAAAGAATTGCAAGCGCGATACCAACCAGGATTATTAAATTCATTAATAATTTCAGTAAGCTATAAATTATTTCTAAAATTGTTGCTGCTTTTGCCGAGATGGATGGGGTTACCACGGCAGGAACGGCAGGCTGCTATTTCGTTTAAAATTTTATTCCGTGTAAAACTTGAACCAATTCCGAATGCAGAGTTCCGTTGCTGGCCAAGGTCTTGGTCTGATGTGAATAGGGTTCATACAAGGGGTACTCGAGAGGACTTCCGCCGATCCGGGTAAAGCTTCCGCCGGCCTCCTCTAAAATCACCTTCGGAGCGCAAGTATCCCAATAACTGACTCCATGGTGATTGACGTAAATATCCGCCTCTTGCCGGACGAGCAGTCCAACCTTGATTCCCACGCTATTAATGGGAGGTAGCAGCGGTCCCGGCAATTCATCTCGAATTTTATTCAAGGCCTCTTCTGGAAAACCGGTCGAGACCACGAGGGGCATTTTGGAAAAATCATCCCGGACGGAAACCGTCAGCTTTTCTTTTTTGCCCCCAAAAGTTTGGAAGGCCCCCTGCCCGCGGATCGCCTCATAAATCCGACCTTCCAAGGGATCCACCACCACACCGAGATAGGGCTTACCGAATTTGAGCAGGCCCACCATCACGCAAAATCCGGGGATTTTTTTTGCATAGGCCTTGGTGCCATCGAGCGGGTCCACCATCCAAACGAAATCGGAATCTCCCGCTCCCGTCATGCCCGCCTCTTCAGTGAGAATGGCGTGGTTGGGAAACTCCTGCAGGAGTCCGGTGCGAATGATTTCATCGGAGCGCAGGTCCGCCTGGGTGACGGGGGACTCGTCTTCTTTTCGAGATTGAACGCTGTCGTTGTCATGGAGGGCAAGAACGGCCTGGGCCGCCTCCTCGGCTAAACGCCGGGCGACGGACAGGAAGCGCTGGTCTTGACTGTCGGCGCTCACACTTCGTCCTTGTGGAAGGTATGCAGCCCGCACTCTTTATTGTCTTCGGAATTGAACCAGCGCCAACGGCCGGCGCGGCGGGACTCGTTCGGCCCGATCGGGGTGGTGCAGATCACGCAGCCCAGCGACTCATAATACCAACCCTCCTGCTTCCAATCGAGCAGTTTGTGGGTGGGGACCCCATGTTCCTTCGCATACTCGCGGAGCCGCTGCTCGGTCCAATCCACCAGGGGCGCAACTTTGAGAATGGGGCGTTTTTGGCTTCCCGTGGAGATGATCTCGAACTTGCCGGTGGCTGCTCGGGCCGCGGACTGGTCGGCACGCAAGCCCGTCAGCCAAACATCCAGCGTTTCCAAGACTCGCTCATTGGGTTCCACCTTGCGCAAGTTGCAGCAAAATTCCTGCTTCTGCTTGCTGTCGAAGAAGAGGTATTCCCCCTGCTCCTGGACCATGTTCTTGAGCTTCACCGGATCGGGCTGGAGCCGCTCGATCTTGAAGCCGTATTTTTTCTCCAGGGCGTCGAACAGCTCGTAGGTCTCGGGAAAGAGTCGAAGCGTGTCGATGGTGAAGACGCGGGGCTTGGCCCCGGAGCGGAAGGCCAGGTCGATCATCACAACTCCGGTCAACTGGCCGCTGGTGCCGATCGCCGCGCGCTCCCCGAAGCGCCGGAAGATCTCGCCGATCAAGGCTTGGGCGTCGGTGAATTTTTGCAGGTCTTGGATGAGCTCGGGGGTGATTGGATTGGACATATTGGAATGGGCGGACAACCAATTGGGCTGTCCCTACATACCTATATGGATAATCCCTTTTTCCGCCAATAGATTCAATACCCGGCGGGTGCTTTCCTCGAGGCTTTCCTTTCCGGTGTCGAGGACCAATTCGGCGCGGTCGGGGGCTTCATAGGGCGCCGAGATCCCGGTAAACTCGGGGATTTCCCCGGCCCGAGCCTTCTTGTATAGGCCCTTGGGATCGCGTTCCTCGCAGACCTTCAGGCCCGCATCGCAGAAAATCTCGAAGTACTGTCCGGCCGGCACCAGCTTTCGAGCCAGCTCCCGGTCCGCCTTATAGGGAGAGATGAAAGCGGTGAGCACGACCACGTTGGCCTCGCAAAACAGCTTGGCGACCTCGCCGATGCGGCGGATGTTTTCCTTTCGATCGTCGGGAGAGAATCCTAAATTGGAATTGAGCCCATGACGGATGTTGTCGCCGTCGAGCACGTAGGCGTTGATGCCGTTCTCGACCAGGGCTAGCTCGACCTCGCGCGCGACTGTCGATTTTCCACTGGCGGAGAGGCCGGTGAGCCAGACCACCGCGCCTTTCTGGTCGAGGTGTTTTTCACGATCCGGGGCGGTGAGCTTGCCGTGGTGCCAGACGATATTTTGCGATTTGGGTTGGGTTGCGGACATAAATAAATTCCTCGTTCTCTAAATTAATATCACGCCGTAGCGGCACGGCCCTCGGCCTCCGCAGCAGCTTCGGCGAAGGAGGCTGCCGTGCCCTACCCGGTCGGCTGGCAGGCTGTCAACGCCTGACTATTTGGATTTTTTCACGCCCTTTTTCGGGCAGAGCGGCTCCAGGTTGCAGCGGGAGCAAATGGGGTCGCATTTCGAAGGGATGGGAAAACCTCAGGGCGGGATGGGCCTTGGGATAAAGGCGGTCGAGGGTCTTGAGGATTTTTTGGATGTTTTGGCGAGTCTGCATGGTACCGCCATTAACTCAATTTCCTCCCGAGAAAACCTGGGTGCAGTAGATTTGGCTGCCGTTGCTCTCGCAACCAACCCCCAATTGCGTGAAGTCCTTCGACATCAAATTTTTGCGGTGCGAGGCCGAACGAGTCCAATCCTCCATCATCTGCCCGGCGATGGCCTTGGGGTCCCGCAGGCCCTCCCCTCCCTGGATCATATGCAGGTTTTCGCCCAGGCTGCGGGGCAGCTCCTTGTAGAATTTGCGGGTGCGGTCCACGACGCTCTTTCCCTCGGGGCTGAAGTGGGACAAGTACTTGCGCCTGAGCATGTCGGCGGAATGGCCGCGGGCGATTTTTTCCAAAGTCTCGTTGGAGGCGAGGGAAGCCAGCTTTTTGTTTTGCCGCGACTGATTGGTCAGGTCGAATATCTCGGACTCGACCTGCTGCGAGAGCTGGTCCGGGGATAATTTCGGGCCTTGGGTGTCTTGATTGAGGTGGAAAGGAATGGCCGCGCCTTCCTTGGCCTTTGCACCGCAGGCCATGAAGATCAATAGGAGGGGGAGGGTCAGGCTGGCGATTTTCATTTTTTACTCCTGGAAAAGCCCTTGGATTCAAGGCGGCCGCTGAAGTATGACAAAATCATGAAGCTAGTCACCTGGAATGTTAATGGGATACGGGCGGTGGCTCAAAAGGGTTTTTTAGACTACCTAGCGGCCGAGAGCCCGGATGTCCTTTGTCTACAAGAGACCAAGGCCCACCCCTCGCAGTTAGATCCAAAATTGCTCAATCCCGAGGGATATACGACCCATTGGTCCTCCGCGACCAAGAAGGGTTATAGCGGGGTCGCTATTTTTTATAAAAAAGCGCCCCGGCAAATCGTCGAAGGCATGGGCATCGACAAATTCGACGCCGAAGGCCGCACCTTGATCGCCGAGTACGAAGATTTCATATTGTTCAACGGCTATTATCCCAACGGCCAGCACGATCTAAAACGGGTCGGATTCAAGCTAGAATACAGCGACCGCGCCTTGGAGTTGGCTCATCAATGGAAGTCCAAAACCAATAAGCCCGTCATCCTCACGGGGGATTTCAACACCGCCCATCAAGAGATCGACCTGGCCCGTCCCAAGGCCAACGAAGGCAACACCGGCTTCCTTCCCGAGGAACGTGCCTGGATCACCAAGTTATTGGACAACGGCTTCGTCGATATTTTCCGCGCCTTCGAGTCGGGCCCGCATCACTACAGCTGGTGGAGTTACCGGGCCGGCGCCCGGCCCCGTAACATCGGATGGAGAATCGACTATTTTTTCGTCACTCCTGATTTGAAAGACCGCGTCAAAAAGGTCTACCACCAGCCGCACGTCATGGGCTCGGACCATTGCCCCATCGTCATGGAATTGCTTTGACACCCTAATGTCTCTCGAATAGGGTCCGCCCGAATTTATGGGCCTATTTCCCAAAAACGAGGACTTTTTCAAATACTTTCGCGAAAGTGCCGCCAACGCGCTTGAGGCCGCTAAATTTTTGGAATCGGTACTGCAGAACGATGGCCTGGATGAGGCCTCCCTTAAAAAACTCGAAGAATTCGAGCACCGGGGCGACCGCATTACCCACGATACCATCGAGCGCCTTAACCGCACCTTTATCACCCCTTTTGACCGTGAGGACATCCATCAGCTAGCCAGCAGCCTGGACGATATCGTCGATTTCATATTTGCGGCATCGGAAGCAATGGTCCTCTACAAAATCAACCCAATTCCCGAACCCATCAAGGACTTTGCGAAGCTGTTGGCCGTTATTATCGCCGAAGTGCTGCGCGCCATCGAGCGCCTCTCCAACCTGAAGCACCCCCAGATGATCCTGGCAATCTGCATCGAGATCAATCGTCTCGAGAACGAGGCGGACAACATCCACCGCCGTGCGCTGGCCAATCTTTTCGAAAAAGAGAAGGACCCCATCTCCATCATCAAAATTAAGGATATCCTCGAAGACCTCGAAACCGCCACCGACAAGTGCGAAGACGTCGCCAACGTCATCGAAGGAATCGTGCTTAAAAATGCCTAATCCCGAGATTGGCTTATTCATCATCTTCATCATTGCCGTCGCCTTATTCTTCGATTTCATCAACGGATTCCACGACGCCGCAAACTCCGTCGCCACTATCGTCTCCACCCGGGTCCTTTCCCCGCGCATGGCGGTGCTTTGGGCGGCATTTTTTAATTTCGTCGCCCTCTTCGTTTTCAGCGTCCACGTCGCGGAAACCATCGGCAAGGGCATCGTGCATCCTGATGTCATGGACGCGATCGTGGTTTTCTCGGCGTTAATCGGAGCCATCATCTGGGATTTGCTAACGTGGTGGTGGGGACTGCCCACTTCCAGTTCTCATGCGCTAATTGGAGGGTTCGTGGGAGCAGCAGTTGCCAAAGCCGGCATCGGCTCATTAATCATCCCCGGCCTTGTGAAAGTCTGCGCGTTTATCTTCATTAGCCCGTTTTTAGGGATGCTCCTGGGCTTCTTTTTTATGAATCTGATCAATTGGATTTTTTGCGACACTGCTCCGTCGAAAGTCAGCAAGCACTTTCGACGTCTTCAGTTGGTCTCCGCGGGCCTTTACAGCCTAGGTCACGGCGGAAACGACGCGCAAAAAACCATGGGCATCATCTCCATTCTATTATTTTCTACCGGACACCTGGGAAGTAAGTTCTATGTGCCCATTTGGGTCATCGTGCTTTGCCATTTGGCGATCGCCCTCGGAACGATGTTCGGCGGGTGGCGCATCGTTAAAACAATGGGCATGAAGATCACCAAGCTCCAGCCGGTGGGAGGATTCGCCGCCGAGACCGCGGCGGCCTGCACGCTTTTCGGAGCCACCTTTGCCGGCATCCCCATCAGCACCACCCACACCATTACCGGCGCGATCGTCGGGGTCGGGGCGGTAAAAAGGCTCTCCAGCGTCCGCTGGGGAATTGCCAGCAGGATTGTCTGGGCTTGGATCTTCACCATTCCAGCGGCCGCACTCGTCGCGGCGGTGGTTTACCTGTTGTTTAAACTTTGCTACAAGTAAACTCCTTTGGATTGCTCCTTTAATTATGAAGATACTCCTGATCGAAGACGATCGCGATATTTCCGAGCTTGTCGAATACAACCTGAAGCAGGAGAAATTCACTCCCAGGGTTTGTACCAGCGGAAGCTTCGGCCTCGCGGAAGCCCGGCGCATGTTGCCCGATTTGATCATCCTCGACTTGATGCTCCCGGATATGGGCGGGTTGGATGTATGCAAAGCCCTCAAACTAGATTCTAAAACCCGGAATATCCCGGTTCTCATCCTCACCGCGAAAGGCGAAGAAATCGACCGAATCATCGGCTTCGAAGTCGGCGCCGAGGATTATCTAACGAAACCCTTCAGCCCGCGGGAGCTGATGCTGCGTATCAAAGCCATTCTTCGTCGAACCAAAGAAACCGGCGAATCCAGCGCGCGTGGAGCCTTTTCATTCGGCCTTTTGCAGGTCGACCCCGAAAAATTCGAGGTCAAGGTGGGCAAAAGTCAAGTGCAGCTGACCGCTCTTGAATTCAAGCTTTTGCAATACCTTTTTGCTAATAAAGGCCGTGTCGCAACCAGGGACATGCTACTCGATCGTGTCTGGGGCTATGACGCGGCACTCACTACCCGAACGGTTGACACCCATATCAAAAGGCTGCGCGAGAAACTCCGTGATGCCGGCAATTACATCGAAACCATTCGCGGAGTGGGATATCGATTCAAGGAGAAAACGGAAACAGAATGAAGACCAGATTTTTCAAGGGTCTTTTTCTCGCCTTGCTGCTGGGCACCTTCGCGATCTTTGGGGTAATTTCATTCAATATCCTTCCTAAATCCTCCTTTTTATTTTTCGGTGTAGGGTTCATTCTTCTGTTCTTGTTGGGCAACTTGGTTTTTTTATATTTCAATTCCGTCAAACAATCCTGGGAGGAGATCGCCCAGTTCAACCGTCAATTAACGCAATTGGATTTCTCCATCCCGGTCTACCTTCCCACTGCCAGGGAGCTTGGAAATAATCTCGACTCTTTTGAAAAATTAGAAACGGCCCTCCGATTTCAATTCCGGCAACTTTCCCAGGAGCGCAACCAACTCAGAGCGATTTTGCAAAACATGCGCGAGGGAGTTTTGGTGACCGACCGCCAAAGCCGGGTGAAGTTCGCCAATCCGGCGTTGTATGAAATTTTGCCGCTGAAACAACGTTGCGAGAACAAGTTCCTCCTGGAAACCTTGCGCAATCAGGACATCCAAGAAGCCATTGAAGTAAGCCTGGAAACCCATTCCTCCGTCGAAAAAGAAATTAAAATTCCTTCTGGAGCCCAAGACAGGAACTTAATTGTCTATGTCACCCCGATATTTGAATTAGAGGGGATCCAAGGAACTCTTTCAGTTTTCTTTGATGTGACCCCTTTGCGTCGCCTGGAAAATGCTCGCAAAGATTTCGTGGCCAACGTCTCCCATGAGCTGAAAACCCCGCTCACCAGCATTCGCGGATACGCGGAAACTTTGCGGGTTGGAGCGCTGGGAGACACCGGGGTGGCGCCACGCTTCGTACAGAAAATCGAGGAAAGCGCGATTCAGTTGCAAAATCTGATCGAGGACTTGCTGCGTTTGGCCGAGATTGAATCTGGCCGCCTTCAACTAAATCCTGAGCCGCTATCACTGCGCCAAGCCGTCGCCATTATCCAAGGTAATTTCGAGGAAGCCATGGAAATAAAACAACAAGGATTTCGCGCCGAGTTGCCAGAGCTGTGGGTCCAAGCTGAACCGGCGGCCCTCAAACAAATCCTGGGCAACCTTATCGATAATGCCCATAAATACACCCCGGCGCATGGCTCCATCGAAATCACAGCCAAAAGCGAAGGACATTCTTGCAGGGTGACCGTCGCGGATTCGGGGATTGGAATCGACGCCTCGGATCTTCCCCACGTATTCGAGCGATTTTATCGGGTCGATAAGGCCAGGTCGCGGGAGGCGGGCGGCACAGGACTGGGATTGGCTATCGTGAAACACCTCGTTCAAACCCACGGTGGCCAAGTGGAAGTTCGAAGCATTCCAGGACGGGGATCTCAATTTTCCTTCACCCTTCCCTTGGCATCCCCACCTAAGATCTGAATTACCCACAAAATTTTACCCTTTTGCCACAACGCCGTCACAGGCTGGGACTACCAATAACATATTAGAATGATGGACTCGACGGGAGGGGATTGTTCCCGGAATGTCACATTTTTGTCACATCACCGTGTTCAAAGGCCCCCATCGGATCAAATAGAAAGGAAAAAACATGCAACGACTACGTCTGATTTTCGCCTCCTTTTTTCTGAGCGCGACCTTCATTCCCTTTGCGCTCCAAGCCACGCCGGTGGCGATCGACCCCAATCTCACCACTTATCAGCAAGTCAGCGGCATCACCGGAAACCTCAACAGCATCGGCTCGGACACCCTGAACAATTTAATGACCTATTGGGCGGAAGGATTTAAAGCCAAGTATCCCAACGTGAATATCCAGATCGAAGGCAAGGGTTCTTCCACCGCTCCGCCCGCATTGATCGCCGGCACGGCGCAATTGGGTCCGATGAGCCGCTCCATGAAGCCGACCGAAATCGACGCTTTCGAGAAAAAATACGGCTACAAGCCAACTGAGGTAAAAGTAGCGATCGATTCCCTGGCGATTTTCGTGAACAAGGACAACCCCATTCAAGGCCTGACCTTGCAACAGCTCGACTCCATTTTCTCCAGTACTAACAAGCGAGGCGGCAAGCCGGTCGCGACGTGGGGAGACTTGGGCTTGACCGGCGCCTGGAAAACCAAGCCCATCTCGCTCTATGGCCGGAACAGCGCCTCAGGCACCTACGGTTTCTTCAAGGATGTGGCTTTGAACGGCGGCGACTATAAAACCACCGTCAAGGAACAGCCTGGCTCCTCCTCGGTGGTGCAAGGCGTGGCCAGTGATTTGGGAGGCATCGGATACTCGGGCATCGGTTACAAGACATCGGGCGTCAAGGCCATTCCCATTATTTCGGAGACCGGCGCTCCCGTCGAGCCGACTTTTGAGAATAGCCTGAGCAAAAAATACCCGATGGCGCGTTTCTTGTTCGTCTACGTCAATAAAAAGCCCGGCCAAGCGCTGGAAAAACTGACGGCGGAATTCTTAAAATTCGCCTTGTCGAAACAGGGCCAGGAAATCGTGGTGAAGGACGGATATTTCCCGCTGCCCGCGTCGATCGAGCAAGTGGCCTTGAAGAACATTCAATAAGTTTTTCCCTTTCCTCTCGAACATCTGAGCTTGGCGGTCCGGCTACAAAGGACCGCCAATCTTTTTTTTATGAAGAACCTTCCTTCCCGATTCAAGCCTTCCCGCCGCACCCTTTG
>Ga0065705_10002051_pt1 | contig 13632 bp, 11 predicted proteins | sample SwibulcommuniRL2_FD_59092 | JGI IMG/M metagenome (GOLD analysis project Ga0065705, IMG submission 59092) | Bulk soil microbial communities from switchgrass field near Rose Lake, East Lansing, Michigan, USA - RL2 Bulk Soil v2 (version 2) | ecosystem: Environmental > Terrestrial > Soil >...
CCGGCGAAGAGCATCGACGGTCGTGCCGTACCAGCGGCGGGCCGCGGCAATCGCCCCGCCCCAAACCCCTCCCGCACAGCCCCCTTCAGCGACGTGCAGCACGTGGCTCGTGAAGTCCTTGAATTGCATGTCGGGGACCAGGCTGCCGGCCCGGTACTCGGCGTGGTAATTCAGGAACAGGTCGGCCCACCGTTCGGCATCGGGCCCGCGCAAATGGCGCAGGGCATCCAGCGCCAGCCGCGGGTGAGTTCCACGGCAAGCAGTGGTAAAGACGATCTGGAAAAGAAGCGACAACGCAGTCTCCGTCAGGCACTCATCCGCTGGCGATCGTCCCGCTCGCCAGTGGCCTGAAACAACGGCTCAATCCGCTCGAGGATCTGTTTGGGAGGAACCTTCGCGATCGATTGCACCACAATGAACGGCGGCTGGCGATAGGGACGGGGAAGCGTCGGGTCCCACTCGGCGAATTTATCGTGCCGCCAAATGCAGTCGCTGCACAGGCTGCGCAGGGCCGAGGTGTGATAGCGCTCGAACCGGCCCGTTGCTTCCAGGAACGTGAAGTAGAGCGCATATTCGGTCCAGGGCAGACTATCCAACAGCACCCGCCGCCAGCGGCCGTCGTCCTCGTGGTCGTTCCGCCAGGCTCGCGGCCCGCCGGCCCACTCGGGCAAACTCGACCACAGTTTCGGCCAGAATTTAAGGGGCCGTGGCTCCTGGCGGCTCAGATGAGCGGTCAGTTCGCGCACCGCCTCGCGGCAGAGAATCGTCGGCGTCACGCCATGCACCCAGCCGCTGCGGGGTAATTCCAGCACTCGCTCGGCCCAGCGATACCAGTTCGTGTGGTTGTCGTTGTGGTAGCGATGGCACAGGGCCTTGCCATTGCGGAACAGATCCTGACGGCGGACAGGTCGGGCGCAGATCACGTCGGCGTCGAAGAGCAGATAGTAATCGCTCGTCACATGGTCGGCCATCGCCAGCTTGATTAGCTGCTGCTTGAACCAGCCTTTCGCCTTACTCCCTGCCAGCTCGGGGACGATCTGCGTTTCGGGTACGACGACGAACCGCTCGTGCGGCATTGCAATCCGCATCGCGTCCTGATGTTGGTCGGGCACAACGACCCAGCACCGCGCCAGGTCCGAGAAGTTCGCCTCGATCGACTGGGCCAGAATCCGGAACCGTGCGAGGTCGGCAAGGGTCAGTGGCAGGACGGCATCGAGCATGTTGTTTGTCGCCATTCTCCGCGACCGGATACGGCGATTTTGTTAGGGTCCTGCGGCTGAAACTGCGACGTCCACACTGGCGGCCCGCACGGCACTGGCGCCAAGCGGCGGCAGTTCGGCGATGAACTGGTCGAACGCCGCACGATACTCGTCCGGCTGCGGGTCGCTGTGCTTGCCGCCCCGGATCGTGATGAGCTGTTTCGGTTCGTTGGCCGCCCGAAATAGTGCGAGCCCTTGCTCATAAGGAACGACTTCGTCCGCATCGCCGTGTGAGAGGAGCAGCGGTCCGTGATATTGCTTGATCTTCTCGAGCGAGTTCATTTGCATCGAAAGCAGCGAGCGCATCGGTAACCAGCTCACGTGGTGTTGGGCGACGTCGGGCAGCGACGTAAAGGTGCTAGCCAGGACCAGTCCGCGCGCGCCGTCCTCAGCCGCCAGATCAACCGCCACGCCTCCACCGAGCGAATACCCCACCAGCACCACGTCGCTCTCGGCGATCCCTTCTTTCTCCGCTAGCCACTTGCGGGCCGCGCGAGCGTCCAGCAACACGCCTGCCTCGCTCGGCTTCCCCTCGCTTCGGCCGTAGCCGCGATAATCGAGAGCCAACACCGCGAGCTGATGCCGACGGTTGAGCACGCGGAGCGAATCGGCCAGCAGCGTGACGTTCCCCGCGTTGCCGTGCAGCACCAGGGCGTGAGCCCGCGGCTGTGGATGCCGCACGTACCAGCCGTGCAGCTTCGTGCCGTCTGCCGCGGCGAACTGAGCGTCCTGAACGAGCACGGTCGTCGGATTCCAGTCGCCCGCAGGGTACTTGTCCGGCTGGAAGATGCTCCGCCGTTCGGTTGCCGCTAGCGGCGACCAAGAATCCAGCGACGCGCAGCCCGCCGTCAGAAACACTGCGCAGCCGTTGCTAGCAATGATGGCCGCAAGGCAAGCCAGCCAGCGCAGGCGACGGCACACATCCATGCGGCAACTCGCTTCTGGGCGTCCTTTCGCGGAGCGAAAGGCGACAATGCGCGGAGAGTCTCCCCAATCTGGCGGGACGCTATCAAACTTGGTCTGAGCGGTCAATTCCGACCGTCCATCGTAGGCATACGTTCTCCGTGATGAGTTCCTTACGTGGAACGTGAGGACTACGATGAAGGGCGCCATGGCAGCACCAGCAACCTTCGAAGTCGAGCAGAAGTTCCCTGTTACAGACCTGGTTGAGTTAAGAAAGCGCCTGGTCCAACTCGGGGCAGAGCTGTCTGATCCGATCGATCAAGCTGACACGTATTTCGCCCATCCCACGCGGAATTTTGCCCAGACGGACGAGGCCCTGCGGCTGCGGCGTGTCGGCGAGGAGAATCGGATCACGTACAAAGGGCCGAAGATCGATCTCGAAACGAAAACGCGGCGTGAACTGGAGCTGCCGCTGGCGAGCGGACAGGCGGCCTTTGAGCAGTACACGGAGTTGCTCGTGACGCTGGGATTCGCCGTGGTAGCGACAGTCCGCAAGCGGCGAGAGCGGGCCCGCCTGGCTTGGCAGGGGCATGAGGTGGAGGTGGCTCTGGACACGGTTGAGAAAGTTGGCCTATTTGCCGAATTGGAAGTCGGGACCGACGAAAATGGCCTTGCCCAGGGAAAGCGGGCCGTTGCGTCGCTAGCTAACCAACTGGGACTCGCGGCAAGCGAGCGGCGGAGTTACCTTGAGATGCTGCTGGCCGGATCGCCGTAAATCATGTTGCGGCAATGCCTTACGACGGTATTGGTGGCAGGCTGAGGTCCCCAACAATATTTTCTTCATGAAGCGCGAAACCCGGGCGGGCGGGCGTGGTTTCATTCCCCTGTTGGCTGCCTCCGGCGACTAGTCAACCATCGAACAGTTGAGTAATGCCGGGCCGGCGACCACCGGAACCAGAGAGAACGGAACCAATTATCTGCGGCAGGGCCAGTCTGCCGTCAGTCATCGTATCGATCGGACCCCCAAGCGATCGCCCGGCCAGGGTGCGAGTTCTATCTCCTCCTTGGCCGGGCGTCTTCGTTTCTTGTGACTGGCCATCTGTCATTGGTCATTTGTCATTTGTTGTCCAAAATGGGCAGCCCGTCCAATGACAAGTGACCAATGACCGTTCGCTCGACCATCATCATCCCTGCCAGGCTGGCCTCGACGCGATTGCCAAGAAAGCTGCTGCTGGCTGAAACGGGCAAGTCGCTTCTTCAGCATACGTATGAATCGGCTGCGCGGGCCAGGCGGCCCAGTGGCGTGCTGGTGGCGGCCGACTGTCATGAAATCGCGGCAGTTGTGCGAGCGTTCGGCGGGAAGGTGGAGTTGACCAGCCCGGACTGCGCCAGCGGGACCGACCGCGTCGCTGAAATCGCCAGCAAGCTGCCCGATGTTGAGATCATCGTCAATGTGCAAGGGGATGAGCCGGAGATTTCGGCCACGGCGATCGACCTGGCCGTGGAACTCCTGGAGCGCGACCCAACCGCGGTGATGAGTACGCTGGCCACGCCCATTCGTACCAAAGAGAAATTGCACGATCCGGCTTGCGTCAAAGTGATTTTTGGCAAGCAAGGCCGGGCAATCTACTTCAGCCGGGCGGCGATTCCGTTTGCTCGCAATTGGGACGACGCGCTCCTGACCGCCAACCCGCCGCACTTCTACCAGCACATTGGCCTGTATGCCTATCGCCGCGAATTCCTGCTCCAGTTGGCCGCCCTGCCACGTGCGCCGATCGAGCGGGTCGAGAACTTGGAGCAACTGCGCGTGCTCGACGCTGGCCATACTATCCTCGTCGGCACCATCGACGAACCAACCATCGGCATCGACACGCCCGAGGACTATCGGGCGTTTGTCGAGCGTTGGCGTCGTGGAAAGGGGTCGGGAGTCAATTGCGGTGACGATCATCCATCATGATTGGGCCCCGCCGCAATTGACTCCCGACGCCCTGACGGTTCACCCTGGCGAGCGGCCTGCCACCCGCAATGATTGCTCCAGCCCTAGCGACTTGGCAGTTTTTTGTGTCCAGTTAGCGTCACCGAAGGGGCGGGACCGCACGACGGACCTGCGCAGGGCGGCAAGTTCCGCCTCGCTTTGTGGCTCGTTGACGTGCTCCAGCCAGTGGGTTGGACGGGCAATTGGCCAACTCGCAAGCGAGACGACGCTGGCCTCGTTTCGCCAGGCCCCTAAGCTCGACCACTTCCAAAGTTCCGCTCGTGAAACCAGATTTGCCCGCAGTGGGTTGCGCTCGACGTATCGACAAACCGTGAGGAAATGGTCGTCTTCCTGGATCGGAAACGACTTGAACCGGCCTTGATAGAGGCTTCCCGTCCCGGCAGTGCCGTGCGCCGCATGCCAGCGCTGGGCATGCGTCACCGACAGCCAACGCATGTATTCCGACAACGCATTGTCTTCCTGCGGCCACAAGACCAGGTGCCAATGATTCGGCATTACGACGTACGACAAGAGTCGCATCGGCACCTTCTCTCTTGCCGCGCCGAGAATAGAAACGAAGGCGTTGTAATCGCCCTCTGTGTGGAAAATCGTCTCCCGCGCCACGGCTCGATTCAGCACGTGAAACACGTAGCCAGCGGTTGAGAAGCGCGAGCGGCGGGGCATGGCGATTCTGGATGGAGAATCGAAGGGGTCAGGAGTCAATTGCGGCGACGATTATCCATGATGGAACGCCTTGACCGCAATTGACTCCCGACCCCGTGACGCGCGGGCTAGGACGCTCGCCGCACGAGGCACGACCAGGCCAGGAAACCAGGCGTGGTCTTATCCTCGGTGTCGAAGCGAAATTCGCGTAATTGCACGATCTTAAACGCCGGCTCTAGCTCCGCGTGAAAATCCTCGGCCGAGACGACCGGCGGTCCCTGGCCCTGGGGGCTTGGCTCCCGTGCATTGCCAGTCAAGATGAGCCCGAGCGATCCCGGCGCCGTAACTTGCCGCAAGGTCCGCACGTAGGCCTTCGCATCGGGATCACGGACCGAATGATAGCAGCCCCGGTCAAAGAAGAACGGGAACGGATCAAAATCGTCCGGCAGCTTGAGCACGTCTGCCACCACGAACTCGACCTGTACTCCCGCGGTGGCGCTCCGCTGGCGGGCCTTCTCGATCGCCAGCTCGTTGAAATCGATGGCCGTGACTTCGAATCCTTGCTGGGCCAGCCAGACAGCATTGATGCCAGTTCCGCAGCCCAGCTCGATCACGTGGCCGGGCCGAATCCTTTCCTCGGAAATCACACGTGCCAATTCGCTCGACGGTTGGCCCGTCTCCCACGGCGGCGTGCCGCTCTTGTAATGAAGGTCCCAGTCGATTGAGCGCATGATCGGGTCCTCGGCGAGCAAGGGGTCGTGAGACAATTGCGCTGTCAATTATCACTGATCGGAAGACTCAGCCGCAATTGACTCCCGACCCCGGGTCGATTCCAGATCGGCGGGGCAGGTCTCGCCTTGCAGCTCGATTTCGACCGTGACGTGGGCGAAGTGCTGCTGGGCGAGGAGCTCGTGGACGCGCCGCTGCGTGGCGACGATTTCCTCGCGGCTTGAACCTTCGCGAAGGACCAGGTGGGTCGAGAAGACGTGGCTCTCACCGTCGAGCGTCCAGGTGTGCGTGTGGTGCGAGCCGATGACGCCCGGAATGCTGGCCAGTTGGCGGCCAACGGCGGCAAGGTCGAAGCCGGCCGGCGCGCTTTGCAGAAAGACCAGCGCGACCTTTTTTAGATTCCGAAAGACGTTCCAAACAATGAACACCGAGATGAGCAGCGACAATAGCGGGTCGATAATCGGTAGGTCCCAGACGAGCATAACTACGCTGCCCACCAGCACCGCCGCCCAGCCGAGCGTGTCCTCGACGAGGTGCCAACTGGCGACTTGTTCGCTCAGCGAGTGGCCGTGGCGCAGTCGCCAGGCGGCCAGGCCGTTGAAGACGATGCCGACCACGGCCAGGGCCAGCATGCCCGGCACGCGGACTTCGGCTGGCTGGCGCAGGCGCTGGACGGCCTGATAGCCCAGAAAGCCCAGACCGGCGATCAGGAACAGGCCGGTCACCAGGGCCCCGAGGGTCGAGAATCGCCGGTAGCCGTAGGTAAACTTGGCGTCAGGCCGGCGCGTGGAGACGGTTTGCAGATACCAGGCGAGTCCCAAGGAAAAACAGTCGCCCGCGTCGTGCAGGGCGTCGCTCAGGATGGCGATGCTATTGGTCCAGAACCCACCGGCAATTTCCAGCACCGTGAAGGCCAGGTTCAAGAAGAAGGCGAATTTCAGGTTGCGACTGGCGAGGGTGTCGTGGTGGTGCTGGTGCATTAGGCCGAACGATTACGCTTGTTGGGACGAGCACGCTTACTGGAAGGTGTTTGACTGGCGCAGGGTGCCTTCGCAACTATACGACGGCGGCGGGCGAGCGGCTGCCAGGGGCGCGAGTTCCGATAGGCGAAACGAGATAAACAGGCCCTGCCCTAGATCCTTCGCGGCTTCTCTGGCGAGGCTTTTTCGGACGGGGCTACAATGAGCGGGATGGACAACGGCAAATATATGGGATTTGATCTCATTGACGGACGGTATTCTCTTGCCGCCCGATTCGACGCGCCGCTTCCGCCGCGCGACAGCGAGTGGCTGTTGGCTCAGCTGGATGGGCTGCAATGGACTGAGGCGCAGGTGCTGAAGGTCACTCAGCAGTTCGCTGACGAGTGTGGATATTCCGTATAGACGAAGAAGTTCCTGCGAGAGTAGCTGGTCCAATCACCTAGCCCCTTTGAGGACGCAGCCAGAGCAGAAACGGACCCAGCTGCGCGCCAATCGAAGCTGCGGGGGCTGCAACGCAAACCGCTGGGCGAAATCTGTGGATTTTTGTAGCATGGGGTGCAATAATTCTGTTCACATGCGCATCTTATGCTTGGGTCCGGTGCGCGCGGACTGGAAAGGAGGCCGCACGAAGTGGAGTGGGCGATGGCACTGTCTGTGACTTGGCGCGCATATGCGCGCATAGGCGCATGACCGATTTGGGGATTGAATTTGAAGTAAAGCCTTTAGTGGACACGGGTTGTGGCAGGGGGAGGGCTGCGGAGAAAAACTTGCGGCGCGCATAATGCGCCCCCTCGATTTGGGTGAATGTGGTTGCGACGTCGGCTGACGGCAGAGGTGAGGAAGGAAGGAAGGAAGGGTTGGATAAGCTGTTTACCTGTGGAGTCGCTGAGGAAAGTGGTCCTAACTATTCCGCGGCAAGTGGTGGCAATTGGGCGGAAAGGATTTGGCGACAAGGAGTTCGGGCGAAAAGTCGGCCCGCAAAGAAATAGTTGCGGTATAGGTTTGAGGGCAAGTTTGTGGACGGGAACCGAGAGAGGACGACGAGAGGCGGAGGCGGTCGTTTTCAGAGGGGCACTCGGGCGGTAAGATTTTGGCGGCGGAGCCGAGGAGTGAGTGGTGAGTGCAGAGTGAGTAGTGAGTGGTCGCCAGGGAGCACCGTTTCGCGGAGCGAAAGGCGACTATAGGGATAAGCAATGACCAAATTCATCTTCGTCACGGGCGGCGTGGTCAGTTCTTTGGGCAAGGGGCTCACCAGCGCGTCGATCGGCATGTTGCTCGAAGGTCGCGGCTTGACCGTGCGGATGCAGAAGCTCGATCCGTACATCAACGTCGATCCGGGGACGATGAGCCCCTATCAGCACGGCGAGGTGTACGTGCTCGATGACGGCAGCGAGACCGATCTGGACCTGGGGCACTACGAGCGGTTCACGCACAGCCCGCTCACGCGCGATTCGAACTACACGACGGGGCAGATTTATCTGTCAGTGATCGAGAAGGAGCGCCGCGGCGAGTTTCTCGGCAAGACGGTGCAGGTTATTCCGCACATCACCGACGAAATCAAGAGCTGCATCCACAAGCTGGCCGAGCCGGGGGTCGATGTGGTGATCACCGAGATCGGCGGCACGGTGGGCGACATCGAAAGCTTGCCATTTTTGGAAGCGATCCGGCAGTTTTCGCTCGATGTCGGCAAAGAGAACTGCCTCTATATTCACCTGACGCTGGTGCCGTACCTCAAGGCGGCGGGCGAGCTGAAGACCAAGCCGACGCAGCATTCGGTGGGCCTATTGCGGCAGATTGGTATTCAGCCGGACATTTTGATCTGCCGGACGGAGCGGTCGATTTCGCGGGAGGACCGCGAGAAGATGGCCCTGTTTTGCAACGTGCCCAAGGACGCCGTCATCGAGGAGAAGGATAAGGATTTCTCGATCTACGAAGTGCCGCTGTCGCTGGTCGATCATGGCCTGGATTCGCTGATCGTGCGGAAGCTCGCCCTGGGCCTGAAGGCGGGGCTGCCAGAGCTCGATAATTGGCGGCAGATTCTGCACACGCTTCGCAATCCCAAGCACGAGATCAGCATCGCGGTGGTTGGGAAATACGCCGAGCATAAAGACGCTTACAAGTCGATCTATGAGGCGATCGATCACGCCGGGCTGCATCACGCGGCTCAGGTGCGGGTTGGGCGGATTCAGAGCGAAGAGATCGAGCGCGAAGGGGCGGCCCGGCTGTTGTCGGGCTACGACGGCATTCTCGTGCCCGGCGGCTTTGGCGAGCGGGGCATCGAGGGGAAGATCGAAGCGATTCAGTTCGCCCGCGAGAAGGGAATTCCGTTTTTCGGCATATGCCTGGGAATGCAGTGTGCGGCGATCGAGTTCGCCCGGCACGTGGTCGGCCTGGCCGGCGCTCATTCGACCGAGTTCAACAAGGACACGGCCCACCCGGTGATTTGCCTCCTGGACGAGCAGCGGAACATCACCGACAAGGGCGGGACGATGCGTCTGGGGGCTCAGCCGGCGACTTTGGCCGATGGTTCACGGGCCCGCGAAGCCTATGGCAAGGAGCGGATCGCAGAGCGGCACCGTCATCGGTACGAATTCAACAATGTTTATCGGCAGCAGTTCGCGGCCCACGGCTTCGCCTTCACGGGCACCAGCCCCGATGGCAAGCTGATCGAGATCATCGAGCTGCCCGATCACCCGTGGTTCTTGGCGGTGCAGTTCCACCCCGAGTTCAAATCGAAGCCGACGGCAGCGCATCCGCTGTTTGCGGGCTTCATTGGGGCGGCGATCGAGCGGCATAGTCAGCGTGGCGAGCGGATGGCCGAGGCGACGACGTAGGCCATTGCAGATTTCAGATTGCAGATTTCAGATTGTTTGTAAGTCATTGTGAAGTAAAGACTTGCGACGATTCTATAACGCGATCGCAAAGCCTCGCTGACGCTTCGGGTTCGTGGTTGCCAGCAGCGGCGGTAACAAAGACCCGCCCAATTCCGCTTGAAAGGTGAGCAGGCCGGCGTTTTCCGGCTGCAATTCACCCAACATTTGCTTGTAGGAATCGGTGCTGCCATGTCTCTGAACTCCAAGTCTTTCGGCCGGTTGATGATCGCCCTGAGTACGCTGCTGGCTGGTCTGGCCTCGGCACAGACGGCCCTGGCCGACGCCAAGATCTACGAAGAAGCGGTCCAATCGACCACGTGGGTGCTGGCCAAGTCCGGCAGCAAAACCTCGAGCGGCACAGGCGTGCTGATCGACGCGGAGAAGAAGCTCGTCGTGACGAACTTCCACGTTGTCGGCGAAGCCCGCAAGGCGCTCGTCTTTTTCCCCGCGATGCAAAACGGCAAGCCGATCGTAACCCGCAAGCATTATGTGGATAACGCCAAGACGCTGGGCCTCGCGGGACGCGTGCTCGGTGTTGATCGCAAACGCGACCTGGCCGTCTTGCAGCTCGAGCGCCTGCCGGAAGGTGTCAAGGCGATCAAGATGGCTGCCGACAGCCCGAAGCCGGGCGAGGAAGTCGAATCGGTCGGCAATCCAGGAGCTTCCGACGCCCTGTGGGTTTATACCTCGGGCACGGTTCGCTCGGTCTATAAGAAGCAATTTCGCACGGGCGCCGGCGATCACGACTTCATGGTGGTCGAGACGCAGTCGCCGATCAACACTGGTGACAGCGGCGGTCCGGTGGTCAACTCGGCCGGCGAGCTGGTCGCGATTGCCCAGGCCATTTCGCCGAGCGGCCGCCTGGTGAGCTACTCGGTCGATATCACCGAAGTGAAAGCGTTCCTGAGCGGCCCGTGGAAGCCCGCCCCGCTGGCGGTGACCGATGTGCTGACCGCAGCCGAGCTGGAATTCAAGCAGCACTCGACCGGGCACTACGAAGTGCAGTTCGAGCAGGACGACAAGTCGAAGCAGTCGGTCTTTATCACCAAGGACCTCGAATACTACGAGAAGGCCGACACGCGGAAGATCTGGGCCCTGGCCGCCACGCTCAAGCAGGCTCCCAAGCTGGAGACGGCCATCAAGCTGCTCGACCAGAACGGCCGGACCAAGCTCGGCTCGTGGAGCGTCGAACAGTCGCAGAATGGCGAATTCCTAGTGATCTATTGTGCAAAACTGGACGCGACGGCTGCCCCCGACGCCCTGCGGAGCACGATGGAGTACGTCGCCAAGCTGACCACGATCATGAAGAAAGAGCTGACTCAACCCGACGGCAAAGCCGCCGCCGCCTCGGACAATTTGGACGATTGGCTGAAATAGCGGTCAAACCGGCAGATTTCCAGCCAGCCGTGCGAGGCGACTGTGGTAACAGTCGCCTCGTTTTTTCGCTTCTTGATGTCAGGCAGAGAGGCGATTGGACGCCGACTCTCCTACGACTCACCACCCATTCACGCCAAGGATTCCAGCCATGTTCCGTTTCCCGAAAACACTTGCTCTCGCGGCAGCCGGCGCCGGCCTCTTTACCTCGATCGTCGGCGACTCCTCGGCCTGCGACGGCAAGCGCGGCGGCTTTTATCGCCCCACCGTTTATCGTCCGCCGTACACCGCTCAGTGCCAGCAGCCATACCCGTATCAGCAGCAGCCGCTGGTGCAACAGCAGTTGCCGCCGCAAGTGCAGCAGCTTCTGCCGCAGGGCCAGCAAGTCCAAGGACAACAGGTGCAAGGTCTGCAAGTTCAGGGTCAGCAGATACAAGGTCAGCAAATCACCCAGCAGGGCCAGTTCGTGCAGGGCCAGCAAGTTCAGGGCCAGCAGCTGCAAGGTCAGCAGATCACTCAGCAGGGCATGGTTCAGCAGCAGGGTTCGATTCAGCAGCAGGGCGTGATCCAACAGCAAGGCATCCGCCAGCAGCAAGGGCAAACCGGCGCCACGGCCAGCGTCTCGGCAATCGGCGCGCTCGGTGGCGCATCGGCCAGCTCCGGTGTGCAGAGCCAGGCGATCGTGAATAGCCCGGTCCAGAACGGAGCCGCTCCTCAAGCTGGGAACAGCGCGGCAATCGCTAACGGCCCCGCCAACGGCGCCCCCGCTACTGGCGGTTCCGTGGCCACCGCCCCAACAAATGGCAATGCGGCGCAAGCCCCCACGACTCAAGCAGAAGGGAACGCGATCGAATCGGCTCTGCAAGCCTTGATGGGCGAGACCTCAGCTGCCAGCCAGCCGCTGAGTGCTGCTCCGCAGGCCGCCCCCATGGGCGAGTTCTCGGCGACGGTGACCAATGGCACCCAGGTACGCCTGAGCCTCAAGGCCGACGGATCGTTCGTCTGGACGGCCAGCAAGGGAGACAAGGTGAGCACGTTCCAAGGAACGTTCACAGTGAACGGCGGTTCGCTGACACTCCTTCGCGGTAACGACAGCCAAAAGCTCGAATGCTCGCTGGCCATGAATGGCGGTGGCTTCACGCTCCGCCTGGCGGGTCAGAACAGCGAAACGCTCTCGTTCGTGCGGGTGTAAGAGAAGCAATTTCGACCTGACCAGATCGAAGGTACAATGCCGGGAGTTTTCTGCCCGGCATTGTTCGTTTGAGGTCCATTCAGTGCATCAATCGATCCGTAGATCGCGGCGGCAGCATGGTGCGGCGGCTGTGTTGCTGTTCGTGTGGATGGCTGGGACGGGACTGGCCGCCGAGACAGACGGCGCAAACCTCGATCGGCAGTTCAAAGAGCGCGTGCAGCCGCTGGTCGAGACGTATTGCTACACCTGTCACGGCAAGGAGAAGACCGAAGCCAAGCTGGACCTGACCACGTTCGCAACTGCTGCCCAAGTCGCAGCGCGACATCGTACCTGGGAGCTGATTCGCGAGCGACTCAAAGCGGGCGAAATGCCGCCGGACGAGGCCAAGCGCCAGCCGACGGCCGACGAGCGCCAGGCGATCGTCGCCTGGATCACCGCATTCCGCCAGCACGAAGCCGAGCGCAGCGCGGGCGATCCCGGGCCGGTCTTCGCCCGCCGGCTCAATAGCGCCGAATACAACTACACGATCCGCGACCTCACGGGCGTGGATATCCGGCCGGCTCGCGAGTTTCCGATCGATCCGGCTAGCGAAGCGGGCTTCGACAACTCCAGCGAGTCGCTGGCGATGTCGCCGGCGCTCTTGAAAAAGTACATCGGCGCGGCCCGGGAAGTCGCCGATCACCTCGTGCTCACGCCTCGCGGACTGGCCTTTGCACCCCACCCGGTGATGACCGACACCGACCGCGACAAGTGTTGCGTGAAGCGGATCGTCGAGTTCTACCTGCGCCAGCCAACCGATTACGCGGACTATTTCGAAGCCGCGTGGCGCTATCGGCATCGAGCGGCATTAGGCCAGCCCGATGCGACTTTGGACCAAATCGCCGCTGCCAGCCGCGTTAGCCCAAAGTACTTGGCCACGATCTGGTCGGCGCTGGCCGAGAAGCCGGAGGATGTCGGCCCCCTGGCGAAACTGCAGGCGATGTGGCGCGAACTGCCAGCGCCTGACGCCAAAGAGCCCAATTCGGCCTCGGTGCGTCGCGGCTGCGTAGTGATGCGGGACTACGTGGTCGAGCTCCGCAAATTGCTCGAGCCGCACTTCGACAATCTCGACGTGGATGGCATTCACGACGGAGCGCAGGCGTTTGTCCTTTGGAAGAATCGCCAGTACCGCGATTATCGGCGGAAGTACGATCGGAGCGCATTGCGAATCGCCGGTGAGCCCACGCCGGCTGCGGCCAACCCGCCAGTCGAGGAATCAAGCGAACGCCGGAAGCGGCGCGACAACAGGCCAATGCGCCCATCGCACCCCGACTTGATCGTCCCGGCTGACCCGGCCGAGCGGGCAATTTACGAGGCCGGCTTCGAGCGGTTCTCTTCCATCTTCCCCGACGCGTTCTATATATCCGAGCGAGGCCGCGATTACGTCGGCGTTGCCAAGGAAAAGCAGGAAAGAGGCCGGCTGCTCTCGGCCGGCTTCCACAGCATGATGGGCTATTTCCGCGATGATCAGCCCCTGTATGAACTCATGCTCGACGAGCGGCAGAGGGCGGAGCTGGACGAACTATGGCAGGAACTCGACTTCGTCGCGTCGGCTCCCATGCGGCAGTACTCGGGCTTTCTCTGGTTCGAACGGACCGATTCGCGCTGGCTACGCGATGAAGAATTCGACTTCGCCCGGGCCGAG
>Ga0065705_10104541_pt1 | contig 13623 bp, 14 predicted proteins | sample SwibulcommuniRL2_FD_59092 | JGI IMG/M metagenome (GOLD analysis project Ga0065705, IMG submission 59092) | Bulk soil microbial communities from switchgrass field near Rose Lake, East Lansing, Michigan, USA - RL2 Bulk Soil v2 (version 2) | ecosystem: Environmental > Terrestrial > Soil >...
GTGGCACGCCAGTCCGTCTGGGCAAGGGTGCGGACACGCAAGTGCTGACCGTCGTCGCGGGCGCGCTCGCGTGGGCCACGCCCGCATCGGGTGGGATGACCAATCCCATGACCGGAACTGGTGATTTGATTAGAGGTGGTGCGAGTGGTGTCGCGACCCGACTCGCGGTCGGCACGAACGGCATGTGGCTCACGCTGTCGGGGGGGATTCCCGCGTGGGCGTCCCTTCCCGTCGATCCAGGGTTTGCCAATCCCATGTCGGGCGTGGGTGACCTCATTAGAGGAGGCACAAGTGGCGTTCCTACCAGACTAGCCGTCGGATCGAACGGGATGTGGCTCACGCTCAGTGCGGGGATTCCGGCCTGGGCGAGCTTGCCCGTGGACCCCGGGTTTGCCAATCCAATGTCGGCCTCTGGCGATGTCATCTATGGGGCCGCGAGTGGCACGCCGACTCGACTCGCAAAGGGCGCGGACGGCACGGTCCTCAAGCTCGTGAGCGGGTTGCCCGCGTGGGCGACGGACGTGGGCGTGACGTATCCCCTCCGCGCCCCCGATGGGAGTGCCGCTGCCCCGTCGTATAGCTTCACCGGCGACATCGCGATAGGCATGTGGCGATCGGGCTCCGTGTTGATGCTCTCCACGGCGACCGGGAGCGTGGCGATCCAAGACGCGCAGATGTTCTATCAGACCGTCGCGGCTCCCGTCACGCCCGTCTCCGGGTGGGTCAGCATCTACGCCAAGACCGACAAGAAGCTCTATCAGAAGGACGACGCGGGCCTCGAAACGTTGCTCGCCAACCTGGCATCGACGATGTCGAATCCCATGACCGCCGTCGGTGATCTCATCGTGGGCACGACGGGCGGGGCTCCGAGTCGGCTCGCGGCAGTCGCGACCGGACAGGTGCTGGCGTCAATGGGCGTGGGCGTGGCTCCCGCGTGGAGCGCGAGTCCGTCCCTGGTCAGCGCCGTCGCGTCGAACAGTTTCACGGCTCCGCTCATTGGGAGTACCGGCAACCTCGATCTGTTCTCTAACAACACGGGGAAGTGGCGCATCGACACGACGGGCCACCTGTACCCCCTCACCGACAACGCCTATGACCTCGGCCTTGCCGCCAACCGCATTCGAGGGATCCAGCTTATAGGGACACTGACCTACCAGGCGGCGCGAAGCTATTCGGCGTGGGCCCATGTGGGGGGCTGGACGCTGTTCGACAACACGCGGGGCGGGACGCAGATGGAGTTCAACGCAGCGGGCAGCGTCTACTTCTTCATCCCGGAACTCTCGGCCACACGCTACGTCACGATCGGCGGGCCGGATAGCGGCGGGGCGGGCTATCGCCTGCTGCGGATTCCGAACTGAGGACACCCATGCCTGACAAGACGATCGTCCAGAAGCCGATGACCCGGAACGAGATTCAGAACGTGATCGTGGTGATGGGCGCGACCGCATCGTGGAACGCGGTGTATACCCCGAAGGATTCGACGGGATTGGGGATCGGCCAGCCGCGATCCTTCCAGGCGCCGTTCGGCAGCGATCCCGATTTCATCGCGTGGCTGACCAACGTCGTCGTTCCCGCGCTCAACGCGCATGAGGGGACGTAGTCATGGCGCGACCGAAGGCGAACCTCGTCGTCCTCGACCCGGGATCGGGCAAGGCGCGCCCCGGCGCGTATGTGACGCTCTACCTCGCGAACACGCTCACGAAGGCCGCGCTCTACGCCGACGACGACGTGTCCACGCTTCCGAATCCCGTCCAGGCGAACGGCCTGGGACAGATCGCGGCGCGCGTCGAGCCGGGACTCTACGACATCTCGATGACGTGGGACGGCGCGCAACCGACGGTGGTGGAGGACGTGAACGTCCTCCCGACGGAGATCGTCATCACCACGCCCGGGGACGTGATCGTCGGGGACGCGCAGGGGCATGCGTCGCGCCTCGCGGTGGGCACGAACGGACAGGTGTTCCTGGTCATTAACGGAATGCCGCAGTGGGGCACCTTGGGCGCGGGGAGCGGCCTGCCCACGGGGAGCCCTGGCTCGATCTTGAGTTATGGGCCGACGGGGGCGATCTCCTCGATTCTCCCGGGCGTGCAGGATCAGGCTCTAGTGATGGCGGGCGGGCAACCCACCTGGGCGTCGATTCTGGCCCCGGGCTCGACACTGCCGATCAACCAGCCCGGTGACCTCGTCGTCGGCGCGGTGAGCACCGGAGCCCCCGCACGCCTCCCACGCGGCAACGCGGGCGAGGTGCTGACGGCCCAGGCTGACCGCGTGATCTGGGCGAATCCTAGTAGCAGTTCCGCCGGGCGCGGCGAGGTCACGCTGGGCCTGTACGCCTACGGGCCCCCGGGGGGGACGGTGGCCCTCCTGGGCGAGAAGGGGAACCAGATCTGGATCGATGGGGCGATGCGGACGCTGCCCAACGAGGGCGCGACCTTGCTCCCGACCGGGCTCACGGCAGACACGCTGTACTTCGTGTACGCGGCGTGGGTGTCGAACGCGATCGTGCTGGAAGCCTCGACCACGGGCTGGCAGAGCCCGAGCGGGTTCGCGTACAAGAATGGCGACCCGAGTCGGACTCTGGTGGGGATGGTGCGGCCCATCCTCTCAGGCGGCACCGTGCAGTTCGTCAATTCGCCGCGCCAGCGGTTCGTACTCCAGTACTTCCGCACGAAGCCCATCTTCGCGACCGCGTGCCTGACCGCGCCGCGCGTGATCCCGTCGTCCACGACGGCGGTCGAAGTGCATCCCGAGATCGCGATCGAGTTTCTGTCCTGGGGCTTCGCGGTGGACAAGATCGACCTGACCGGCGAGGCGATCATCAGCCAAGGGGGCCTGCTCCTCTCGACGGCCATCGTCCTCGACGGTGTGGGCAAGCAAGGCCTCGCGATCTCGACCAACGAAGTGAATCCCGTGTGGCAGAACATCGCGTGCGGCCACACGGACTATCTGGCCGAGGGCTACCATCGCGCCACGCTCCACGCCTGGACGAACGGCGCGGCGGGCGACACCACCTTCTGGGGCGATGCGGCGCAACTCTTCGGGTGCCGCCTCACGGCCTACATCCAGGGCTAACAAGGAGACCGACCATGGTGCAGATACTGGGACGGATCGAGGCCATCGAGATCGCGGAGCCCCAGGCGGACGGCTCGCCCACGGCGACCGACGCGACGGTGGTGATCCGCGTGGAAGAGCCCTACGGGGACGGCGATCTGGTGGTCAAGCTGTACCCCGCCGCGACGGGCGGGCTGGCCGTCGGCCCGTGCCGCATCCAAGTCGATCAGGCATAAGGAGCGATCCCATGATCACGATCTACGGCACCGTGACGGAACTGGAATGGACCGTGCCGCCGACGCCCGATCTGCCGCCCGAGCCGGTTCTGGAAGATCCCGTGGCGGCGCGGGCGCTCCGGGACATGACCGACCTCATGCCGTCGTACTACAAGGCCCGCGTGGTGGCGACGCCCCTGGAAGGCGAGGTGCCGGTCGAGCCGCCGAAGGACTGGGTCCACATTCACATCCGGCTCGATGAACCCCACGCGGGGGAACTCCAGGTGAACGCCCCGGAGTCCCAGGTCGGCGGGCTCTTGGCGATGGGCGGGCGCGCCCGCGTGACCTTCGCCTCCAACTAAACAGGAGCCACGGTGCTACTGCCCCTCAAGCTCGACTACCGGACCCTGCCGAAGGACGCGGGCGCGGAGCAGACCACGGTCGCGCTCCTGCGGCACGCGGTCAACGCCAAGTATCCCCAGGGCGTGCCCCGGGCCGAGACACGCCTCTGGGCGAAGATCGAGGACGAACTCGACAGCAATCCCGCGAGCGTCGAGGTGACGCTCGACCAGTTCAAGTTCTTGCGCGAAGCGGTCTCCGGGGCGACGTGGCCCGCGCCCTGGTCCCGCCTCGCGGTCACGCTCCTCGATGCGATGGACGAGGCGGAGCGGAGCGTGTGAGTGCCGATCATCTTTCCGCCGCTCGTCATCCCGCCGCGCCCCCCGGAACTCCCGTCGGTGCCGCCCCCGTCCACGACCGAGCCGGTCGAACTGAAGGGCCCCCACCTCCGCAACGATGCGTTCCTCTCGCGCTGGATCGAGGATTTCGAGCGCGTCGTCAAAGATGCCTGGTTCAGCCTGTCGAAGCTCATCACGACGATCGACACGCGCATCGTCGTCCTCGAAACGCGGGTCTCCGACACCTACACCTGGGGCCAGAAGGGGGTGCCGTCGATCGACACGGACGCGCCGGTCACGCTCCTCGCGCTGCCGCTCCGGGTGGTCCGCGATGAGGAGATCGTGGAATGCACGGCGGCGTCGGAAGTGCCCGAGGGGGCCGTCACGTTCATCGTGCAGCATAACGAGGTGGATCTGGTGACACTGACGCTGGATCACGTGCCCTTCGTCGCCGTGCCCTTCCCGCTGGACGCGCCGCACAAGGTGCTGAAGGACGACAAGCTCCGCGTGGTGATCGCGTCGGTGGACGCCGACATCGCGGACGTGGTGGTGCAGGTGCGATGCCGCTGAAGCGATTCCGCGAGGTCGGGACGGTGGCCGAGCGGACGCCGATGGGCCTGTGGGGTGGGCGCTACGGGGAACTCGACGCCATCTACCTCTCGACGAGCGCGCGATTCGGGGGCACCTCGCGCGTGTTCCGGCACGGGAAGCGTGACCCCGACACGGTCTGGAAGAGCGAGGAGGTGCCCGAGAACGCCGAGACGATCAACAAGATCGTGGACGACGGCGAGACGCTCTACGCCTTTTTCGAGACGGGCGGCGAGACGCCGGTCATCTCGCGCGCGATCGCGGGCGGCGCGAGCGGGTGGGCCTTCGACGGGCCCTCCACCGTGGACTTCGTCGGCGGGCGGGGCCTCGCCGCGCATTCAGGCGGCTTGCTGGTCGGCGGCTCCTGGTACTGGAACGACGGCGAGAACCCCGACCACCGGAAGGGGGAACTGTTCCACGGGGATGGCTCCCGGCGCATCATTGCCCCGGGCATCTGCTGGGAAGTGCTCGTCACCGAGGACGGCGTGATCTGGGAGTTCTGGCACGGCGTCGCGGGCTCCGAGACGGTGGCCCAGGTGTTCGTGGACGGCGTCGAGATTGAATCGCCCACGCACAGTACCTCCGGGGGCGAGGTCTTTCTCGGTGCCGTGTATGCCTGCGGCTCGCACGAAGAGGAGGTCGGCGCGCCCGATCCCAACGTGTATCGCTGGACCGGCTCCGCGTGGGAAGTCGTCCACACCACCACGGGGATTCCCGAGCACCTCGTCTGGGTGCCGCGCGAGACGGGCGACGTGCTCTACTGCGTCGCCGCGCATCCGGTGGAAGTGTGGGAAAGCGCCGACGGGTCGGAGTGGGTGCGGCACGACGAGATTCCAGAACTCGACACCGGGGAGGATCACAACCACACGACGGCCCTGGGCTACCACGACAAGCGCGTCTGGTTCGCCGCCCGGGACGAGGCGGGCACCGACATGCGCCTCTGGGTGGACGCGGGCGGCGGCGACCTCCTGCTCCAGGTGATCTGATGCCGAGCGCGATCCAGCCCCGCATGATCGAGACCCCCGGGGCGGGCCTGATCCGTCACGTCGATCCGCGCCACGTGCCCGAGCGGAGTTGGGCGGCAGGCCGGAACATCCGCTTTCCCACGGGCGGCTCCACGGTGCGGAAGACGGACGGCTACCAGCGGGTGGACAACACGCTCCCCGCCGAGCCGATCCGGGGCCTCTGGTGGTACGTCGATCCCGATGGCGTGATGCCGCAGACGCTCGTTCGCATCGGCACGACGGTCGCGATCCAGGGTCTCGGCAGCGCCAGCACCGCGTTCGCCGCGTTCACCGATCGCTCGCAGGACGATGTCGTCACGATCGACCAGTACATGGGGCGGCTCATCTGGGCCGACGGGAAGCAAGTCCTCCACTGGACCGGCACCGGGCTCGCGACCGTGCTGGGCGGCGGCGCGCCGACGGCGAAGCTCGTTGAGATTCACACGGACCACGTCCTCCTGGGCCACATCACGGCCCCCGAGAAGGCCCCGTGGCGGGTCCAGTACTCCACCCGGGGACTGATCAACGACGAGACGGGCGAGGTGGACTTCACGGGGGACACCGGGGGCGACCTCGACTTCCTCGACGACTCGACGGGCCTCACGGCGCTGAAGACGCTGGGCGAGCACGTGGTCGTCCACAAGCCCAACCGTCTATACCGAATGATGTATGTCGGTCCCCCCGAGCCGTACATCTACGAGTCGATTCCCGCCGACGAGGGCTCGATCTCCGCGCGCGGCCCGATCTCGGTCGGGAGCTATCAGTACTATCCCGGCCACACCAACATGTTCCGCCTGGGCAGCTTCGCGGAGCCGATCGGGGACGCGATCTGGCCCGAGATCGCGGCGGCGATCGACTGGCCCCAGGCGCACCTGACCTACGCCTATCGAAGGGATCAGTTCGACGAGATTTGCTGGAAGTTCCCCACGCGGGGCGTCGAGCAACCCTCCCTGACGGCGGTCTACAACCACCGCGACCAGACGTGGTCGGTGACGGACCACGACCCCGGGACGGCCTTCACCCAGGTGCCGAGCAACGCCCTCCCGGGCACGGCGTTCGACGACGCGCACGCGCCCGTCAGCCCGCCGTCCGTGCGGGACGTGTTCGGGCAGATCGACGGGAAAATCCTCGTCTACACGGGCCGCAACGCCGACGGCGCGCCGATCCACGCCTGGGTGGAGTCGCGGCACTTCACGGACCAACTCGCGCCCGCGAAGATTCTCGCGGTGCCGGTGATGGCGACGGGCAACGGCACGCTCATCGTCCAACTCCGGGCCGCGATGGAGGCCAGGACGCCCCTGCCCCCCTGGCCCGCGTCGCCCCACGCCTCCGCCTTCTACCCCTTGCCCGCGTCCCAGACGCGCCCCTGGGTGGACGTGCGGGCCTACGGGCGGCTCTGGCAGGTGCGCCTGGAGTCGAACCGGGCCGACGACGACTGGGCGGTCGCGGCCTACGGCACCGCCGTGATCCCGGGGGGCTATGCTCGCTGAGATGCCAGTGGACACGCGGTTGACGGTGCTGCCGTCGGGGGTTCGCATCGTGCGCCTGGGCGTCGGGGACGACGAGTGGGTGCGCGAGTACGAGAAGATTCTTACCATCGCGGCCCAGGATTTTCTGACGCGGGCCCAGCAGGCGGGCACGCCCGAGGGCGTCATCGAGGAGCTACGGGACGCGCTCGCGCAGGCGCACCGCGCCGTGTGGTTCGTCCTCCAGGCCGACTATCGGTTTCTCGGCTTCGCGCTCGCGGAGATCGTGTGGGAGTTTGGCGCGCCGCCGCGCGTGTTCGTGCAGGCCGCGTACCTCTATCCTCGTCGGACGCCGCGTTCGGTGTTGGCCCACCTCGCCCAGGCCATTCGCGCCTGGGGGGCCACACTGGGCGCGGTGTCCCTCGACTTTCAGACCCGACGCCCGTCAGCGGGCGCGTGGCGGCGCGTGGGCGCGCTGCCGGTCGCGACGCTCTACCGGGTGCCGATCGGAGACGACTGATGGCCGGTAAAGGCGCAGGCAGCACGGTCGGACAACTCGGTGGGGCCGCGATCGGCGCGTACACGGGCGTCCCCGGGGGGGCCGAGATGGGCGCGACGGCGGGCAGCGCGCTGGGCGGCGCGCTCGATCCCACCAGCCAAGACCCCCGCCAGACGAAGCAGAAGCTGGGGTCGTATGACCCCTACGCCTCCTTCCCGGCGATAGGCCAGATCGAGAACGCGGTGCTGGCGAACATGGGGCGCGGCGGCGGCGGCGGGGGCAACCCCTACGTCGGGCCCCGACCGGAGCAGGAGCGCATGCTCGCGGCCCTGGAGGGCTACCAGGGGCAGGCGTCGCCCCTGTTCGGGGAGAGCGTCCAGCAGCAGCGCGACGTGGTGGGCGGGAAGTATCTCGACCCGATGAACTCGCCCGCGTTCCAGCGCATGGCGGACGCGCGCCAGTCGCTCGCGCGCCAGATGTTCGGGGACGCCCGCACGGGCGTGAATGCCACGTCGCGGGCGTTCAACAGTTCCGCGCGACAGGCGCAACTGAATCGCGAGGCGGGCCGCGTCAGTACGCAGGCCGCGCAGGACATCGCGCAGGCGGGCTGGGGCCAGTACGGCGCAGAGCGCGGCTATCAGGAGCAGGCGTCGCGGGGCGGCACCGCGCTCGCTCCCGGGCTCGCGGCGTCGGTCTTTGAGGGCGGCGAGAAGCTCCGGTCGGCGGAGCAGGCGGGCAACACGGAAGCGATCGAGTCGGCGCTTCGCGCGCGCGGGTACGACGATGCGAGCATCCGCACCGCGCTCCAGTACATGAGCCTGCGGGGCACGAAGCCCGTCAGTCCGATCGTGGGACAGAGCCCCAACGAGGCGATGCAGGGCTACATCAAGCAAGCGGCCCCGATCGTCCAGGGTCTGGGGAACACCCTCGCGGACTGGTGGAAGCGGCCCGACTCCCAGCCCCCCGCTGGACTGGGTGACCAAGTCGCGGCGATGAAGTAGCCATGGCCCCTTACGATCCCAACGAGCACCCGTTCTACACGATCGCGCAGAACGTGTTCGGCGGGCGCACGCGCGACGAGGCGCTCCAGCAACATCAGGCCGACCTCGCGCTGGAGCGGCAGCGGCAACTGCTCCGCATGAAGCAGGACGAGGCCGACCGCGTCGCGGACGAGGAGGCCCGAAATCTCGGCACCGCGATGGGCGCGATGGCTCCGTCCACGACGGTCAGGAATCCCAATCAGCTAGGGCCCGTGCTGCAAGAACCCTCGCTGAACATCACCGGGGTCACGTCGCCTCTGCCGCCGCCCTCGCTCGCGGACACGGTCTTCCCGGGCCCGGGTCGCGCGACGTGGGGCAACGAGGCGCTGTATCCGCAGGGTGCCCCGTCGGAGATTCGGGCGGGCGAGATCAAGCCGCCCATCGGCGGTGTCCATCAGGAGCAGAACTGGCGCGATGTCTATCCCGAAGTGCCGACGCCGCCCGTGCGACCGGAGCCCCCGGAGACGCTGGGCGGCGCGACTGTCGCGGAGCCCGAGGTGCCCCAGCCGCCCCTCCCGTACACGCCAGCGCCCTACCGCGCAGGCGGCACGCGCGAAGAGGTGCCGGGAATGTCCCTCGACCAGTTGCTCCGCGAGCAGCCCGCTGTCGGGCGCGCGTACCTGGGCAACCGGAAGGCCCTGGTCGAAGCCGAGACGGCGGACGTGGAGACGGTGGGCCGGAAGGCTGTGCGCGACTACGTGCGGGCGCGGAAGAGCGGGGTGTCCGAGCAGGACGCCCTCGACCAGTTCGGCGACGCGATGGAAGCCTCCGAGGTCGGACGAAAATTCCTGACGAGCATCGAGGCGAAGCAGACGAAAGACCTGGAGCAGGCGGAGAAACGCCGGAAGGCCGAGAAGGAGACGGAGGCCCAGCGGTACATCAAGGCGCGCGCCGATGAACTGCGGAAGTCGTCCGACCCGAAGGATCAGAAGCTAGCCGATCTCTACGAGGCCTTCGCCGCCGATCCGAAGCTCGCGGAGCGCCTGGAAGCGCACGAAAAGAATCTGGCGGACCAGGAGACGAACCGGCTGAGGGCCGAGGAACTGAAGAAGAAGGTCGTCGAGATCAACGGCGTCGGGTATCGCTTGGGCACCAACGAGGCTGGGGAGGAGGTGCTGAACGTCATCCCCGGCCAGAAGGTGAAGCCCGAGAAGTCGAAGTGGGAGGGCATCACGCTGACGGAAGCGGACGCGATGGTGGCGAACCCCGCCACGTCGCCCGAGGACAAGGCCATCGCCACGAAGATCATCGCAGCGGCCCACCAGCGGAAGATGGACGAGAATCTCGCGATGGTGCCGAAACCCACCTTCCAGTCCGAGAAGGCCCAGCAGGAGCGGCTGGTGTTTACGGAGGCCTTGAAGGAGTCCCGGGAGACGGTCGCGAAGAATCCTCATTGGGTGGGGGGCACGGGCTGGGCGTGGACGTGGGCGCAAGCCTACGACCTGCCCGACGCGGCGAAGGGCACGGCAGCGTGGCTCGTCCAGTTCCCGAAGGGATACGACACGTTCCGCGCCAACCTGGGGATGTTCACCGCCGAGAAGCTGAACGAACTCGCGGGCGCGGCCCTCACGAAGGGCGAGATTCAACGGTATGCGTCGTTCCTCCCCAGCGTCTACACCACGAAGGAGCGGTTCATGGCGTCGGTCGAAACGTCGCTCAAGATGATGGAGGCGGCGACGGCCTACCAGACGGCGCGCGAGCAGAACGCATCGGTGGCGGAGGCGCAGACGCGCGCGCGCGCCGCCATCCGGCGCGTGGTGGAGGAACACGTGCGGAAGTACGGAGAGCCCGACCAAGTCAACACCAAGCCGACCGTCGAAAGCACGATGAAAGACTTGGGGATTCCCTCGACGCGGCCCACGTCGCCGCCGCTGGTCCCATGACGCTTCAAGAGTTGATCCGCACGCAGAAGTTCCAGAGCCTAGACCCGACCGAGAAGCAGCGCGCGATCCGCGAGATCAAGGCCGGGGACTACGACATCTCCGCCGCGCCCAGCCCCGATCCGAGCGAGTTGGTGGACGCGCCCGAGCGCACAGGCTCGATCGCGAGTGATCTCCTCGCTCCCGCGCGCGAGTCGATGGGCAGTCACCCGACGTGGACGGAGCAGTACCTTCCCGAGAGCTTCGCCACGCGGGCCCTCAGTGGCGTGGAGCGCGGGCTTCGCCTGACCGGCGCGGGGGCCCTGTCCATCCTGGGTGCGCCCGGGAAGCTCGTCGAGCGGGCGTCGGAGCAGGCCCCGACCCTGGTGGGCGAGCCCGCGCGCTCGACCCCCATCTCCAAGACCAGCGCGGACGTGCCGGGGCTCCTGGCCGCTGGGGTGCCTTGGCTGGGGCGGCTGGGCAAGCTCGTCCTGGGGGACGTGCCCGTGAAGCCCGTCTCGGCGGCGGAGACGATGCGGCGGGAGGCCGCGCGCGTCGCCATTCCGCTCACGCGCGCCGAGTCCACCCTGAGCCCGACGAAGCGCCTCGTCGAGGGCGTGGTGGAGTCGGTGCCGTTCGGCGGCGGCGCGGTGCGCCGCTACAAGCAGCGCCAGCTAGAGGCCACGGAGCGGGCCGCGCGCGGCGTGGGCGAGCAGTTGGGCGAGACACGATCGCGGGCGGGCGCGGGCGAGCCGGTCGCGAAGGTATCGGAGCAGGAGGTGAATCGCGCGCGCGCGGCGGAGGAACTCCGACAGGCGATGCGGGCCCAGCAGGCGGGCGAGTTGGGCGAAGGCCCGATTCGACAGGCCGTCGGGGCGCTGGGGCCCGGGGAAGAAGCCGCGCCCTGGATGGCGGGCGTCAAGGAACACCTAAAAAAAGGCGAGGCGGCGGCGCGGAATCAGGCCAGCGAACTCTACAAGGACGTGGAGCGGCTCGCGGGCGACGCGCCCATCATCTCGCTTCGTAATGTGGCGGACGAGGCCAGCCAGATGGCGCGGCAGGAGGGCAAGCTGGGGGCCCTCGCGCGCAACCCGGAAGCGAGGGTCGCGGGCTCGCTCCAGAACCTCGCGCTGGAGTTCGTGGAGCAGTACGGGCTGAACCAAGTCCGCAACGTGGACTTTGAAACGGCGAACCTCCTCGACCAACGGCTCACGGGTCTGATCGACGCGGCGCGCGGCGACGCCAGCGCCCGCCAGCTTCGTATCCTGCGCGACGCGGTGCGAAAAGACATCGACGCCTTCGCGGCGGACTCGCCCGGGGACGTGGGGCGAAAACTCCGTGAGGCGCGCGAGTTCTACCGGACGCGCGTCGGGCCGTTCGACGAGGACTCCGCGATCCGCACGCTCCGCGACACCGACGCCGTCCACGACTACGATCGTATGCTGTTCGATCCCCACGCGGCGGAACGCACCCAGCAGATCAAGGCCGAGATTCTCCGCGTCGATCCGAATGGGTGGCAGCGCGTCGAGCGCCGGTTCGGGGAGCACTTGCTCAAGCAGGCGATCGATCCCACGACGGGCGTCCTGAGTCCACAGAAGTTCGCGCAGGCGCTCCACAAGTATCCGCCCGAGGCGCTGAACGCGATCCTGGGCGACCGGGCCGAGGGCTTCAACAAGCTCCGCGCGAAGTTCCAGGCGGCGGCGCGCGGCGGGGACGTGACCTTCGACAACCCGGTCCAGGCGGGCGCGGTGTTCAAGGAGTTCGCCGGGAAGAACCATGAATTGATCGTCGGGGCGCTCGCGGAACGGCCCCCCTCCGACCTCGCGGCGATCAAGGAGGCGATGAACCCGACGGACTGGGAGGCGCTCGCACGCTCCTGGTGGCAGGACGTGGTGCTGAACCCAGGGGAACGCAAGGGCAGTTTCGGCAACACCGACGTGTTCTCGCGCGAGCGGTTCCTGACCCAGTTGAAGAACACGGGCCCCGAGAGGCTCCGCCTCCTCCTGGGCGACGAGACGGCGGACTACGTGGAGACGCTCAAGCGCGTGCTGTCGGAGCAGGAGCGCATCCATCGCATCGGCGCGAATCCCTCCGGGTCGGGCACCCGCGTGATCGGGGCCAAGGCGCTCGTCCAGGCGGCGCAACTGGGCGGCGCGGTGCTCATCGGCAACGTGGCGGGCATCACGGCGGCGGGCGCGGCGGTGCTGACGCCCGCGATGCTCGCGCAGTTCCTGGTCCGCCCGAAGCACGCGAAGCTCCTGCTCGACGCGGTCCAGGCGGCACCCGGGACGCGCGCCGCGCAGACGGCGGTCCAGCGCCTCGCCATCCTCTCCGCCACGCTCAACCGGAGCAACCTAGAGCCGCCCACCCAGACCCCACCATGAAGGAGGTGCGACGCATGTGGCGTTGGTTTGTTTTGGCGCTCGCGCTCTGGGGTTGCGAGCAGAAGATCGGCACGACCAGCCCGAGCGACAGTCGGCCCTCGATCGTCAGCGCCTGTTCGGAAGGGTTGAACAGCGAGCCGGTTCGCGACAATCGGGACCGGGACCGGACGCCGATCATCGTCAACATCCCGCGCCCCGATCCCACGATCAACTGCACCCGGAGCAGTGGGAGTGCCACCGAATGATCCACCATGCCGTGCTGCAACAGGTCGCGACGCAGGCGCATGTCGGGGCGCACCTCGTCCTGCTGATCCTCGCGACGATCTTCTTCGCGTTCGCGGCGTTCGCGGGATTCTGGACGCCCGCCGCGCCCCCGTCCTACTACACGCGGCTCAACTGGATAGGGCTGGGCTTGTTCTTCTGGAGCCTGTCATGGTTCTTTTGAGAGGCGTCGTTCCCACCACCCCTCACAGACAGGAGCGCATCCTATGACGAGACCATTCCTCGCGATGGTGATCCCCGTCGGCAGCGACTATCCCGACCAGGGCCTGCCCGGGGCCCCGGTGTACCCGAGTCACGGACTCCCGGGCGGCGGACAGATCGACAACACGCTGCCCGCGCCCCCACCCGGGTATCCGACGCCGGGGCCGGTGCCGCCCGGGGGGCCGGTCGATCCTGGCTACGGACGCCCGGGCGGTGGGCCCCATCCGGGGCACGGGCTACCCGGGGTGCCGGGACTGCCATCGAATCCGATCGTGCTGCCTGATCCGCCGCACGTGAGCGGCCAGCCGGTGCCGCCGCCGCCGCCGACCATCTGGCCCCCGCTGCCGCCGAGCCTCC
>Ga0065705_10104540_pt1 | contig 13618 bp, 15 predicted proteins | sample SwibulcommuniRL2_FD_59092 | JGI IMG/M metagenome (GOLD analysis project Ga0065705, IMG submission 59092) | Bulk soil microbial communities from switchgrass field near Rose Lake, East Lansing, Michigan, USA - RL2 Bulk Soil v2 (version 2) | ecosystem: Environmental > Terrestrial > Soil >...
GGGAGCAACGGTTGTTTCTCCTCGTGCGACAGCAGTCCCAACCACCTCGCGACCCATTATGCCTCCACCTCCCGCGCCGGTGGATTACGCCGGCAGCGTTCCGGCGGGTCCTGTCCCTGCCCCCGTGGTAACCTCCGAGAGGAGAGTGACGGTCTCCAATCCGCTGCCCATTGCCATTGGCGTTGCCGCATTGCTGTTCCTATGCATGTGCGGTGGATTCTTTTGGTGGGTGGACGCGACCTTCCGTTGGTGCGTGTTCTTCCCCTTCCTGAGCGGTTGCCCTTAAGAAATGGATGCAGCCCCGCGAGGCATGAGCTCGCGGGGCGTTTTTGTTTAATTTAACATGGTTCCGTCATTGCGAGCCCCGAGCCTTAAACGGCGAGTGGCGAAGCAATCTCATTCTCAGCACAATAGGATTGCTTCGTCGAGCTGGGTCTCGATATGGGCGAAACGCGCACTCGCCCTACTCGACCAGCAACTCTCCTCGCAATGACGGATAATAATTTAGTCATTCCCAATCTCACAAAAACGCGAAAATCGTAGAGACAAGCGGTAGAATAGGGACGAGCCTGGAGTTTTATACATGGAAGAACCAATCGAAAAATCCCCGCGCTGGGGTTCGACGACCAAGCTGATCGTGGGACTGGTCATCGTCGGTATAGTCGCGTTTCTCATCTATCGGTTTGCGAGCCTCATCTCGCCGCTGTTGATGATCTTCATTTTCGCGTACCTGTTCCATCCCCTGGCAGCGCTGATCGCCAATTCACTGCACATATCCTGGAAAGCCGCGGTCAACATCCTGTTTGTGCTCATCTTTTTCATTTTGTTTGGCTTGCTCACCGTGGGCGGGATTGGACTGGTGCAGCAGGTGCAAAGCCTGATCAGCCAGGTGCAGACGATTATCGCCAACCTGCCCGCGATTTTGGAAAGCCTTTCCGGACAGGTATTCAAGATTGGTCCCTTCGAGCTCGACATGAGCACCATTGAGCTTCAGGCATTGTCTCAACAATTGTTATCATTTGTCCAGCCGTTGTTGGGCCGTACCGGGAATCTGGTCGGGGCACTCGCCAGCGGAGCAGCCGAAGTTTTCGGCTGGACGTTCTTTATCCTGATCGTCTCGTACTTTGTCATGAGTGAGAGTAATGGACTGAGAAGCAATCTGATCAAGATCGATCTGCCAGGCTATTCGGAAGATTTTAGCAAACTTGGCGCCGAACTCAGCCGCATCTGGAATGCTTTCCTGCGCGGGCAAATCTTCATTTTTTTCCTGACGTTCGTGGTTTACGTCATTTTGCTTTCCGTCCTGGGCGTGAGATATGCACTGGGCCTGGCGTTGATGGCGGGGCTGGCGAAGTTCCTTCCCTATATTGGTCCAGCCATCACCTGGGTGGTCATGGCGCTGGTCACATTCTTTCAAGCCAGCAAACCGTTCAACTTTGAGGCACGACCGTTTGTCTACATGGTGATCGTGGTCGTGATCTCATTGATCGTGGATCAGATCATCGACAGCCTGATCACGCCGCGTATTCTGGCGCGTACCTTGAAGGTACACCCGGCGGCAGTCCTGGTGACAGCGTTGGTTGCCGCGAATCTCCTTGGAATTCTCGGAGTCGTCATCGCCGCGCCATCACTCGCATCCTTCACACTGTTGGGGCGTTATACCATTAGAAAAATGTTCGACCAGAACCCCTTCCCTGCAGGAGAAACTGCATCACAGCCTCCCGTTAGCAGGGAATGGATGGCATATTTCGGGAGACTACGTCGATCGCTCCTACAAAACCGCAGGACAAGTAATATTTCCGATAAGGAGAAATGAAATGAATAATAACAACAGCGAGCCGCACACCGAGACCATCGCGGAAACCGATAACTTTTTGGCATGGAAAGCCGAAGAGCCAGACGGCGAAACAACCTATCATGTGGAATTGAACAACGTGACCGTGCATTTCTTCGAGGAGGAGTGGAGCGAGTTCCTGCAGCTGGTTCGCAATCTGAAATAGTTTTCTGCTACGATTTGTTGGAGGACGTACCTTTTCAAAATGGGCGTTCTCCAACTTTCATTTTGTGAAACGAATCGCGCAAGCCCGAGAGTCGATGAAACGAAACAATTCAATTACCGATGTGCGCGGCATCCTCGTCGGTCATGCACAGGATGAAGAGGCGCTGACCGGCTGCACGGTGATCCTTTGCCGCAAAGGCGCCGTGGCAGGTGTGGATGTGCGCGGCGGCGCTCCAGGTACGCGCGAGACAGATTTGCTCGATCCGGTCAACCTCGTCGAAAAAGTGCATGCCGTGGTCCTCGCTGGAGGGTCGGCATTCGGACTGGAGGCGGCAACGGGTGTGGTCCGTTTTCTCGAAGAGCAAAAGATCGGATTGGATACCGGCGCCGCGAAAGTCCCCATTGTCCCTGCGGCGATTCTTTACGATTTGGAAATCGGTCGCGCGGATGTTCGACCGGACTCCGCGATGGGATACCGCGCCGCGAGGTCCGCTTCGTCTAGCCGGCCGGCTGAGGGAAATGTCGGCGCGGGGACAGGTGCATCCGTTGGGAAAATCCGCGGGATGAAATACGCGATGAAATCCGGACTCGGCACATCCAGTGTGGAGATCAACGGACTCATCATCGGCGCGCTGGTCGCGGTCAACGCGGTCGGCGATGTAGTCGATCCCCAAAATGGACAAGTCGTCGCAGGTTTGCGATCCGGCAGAACTCTGGATCAGATGAAGAAAAGCAGGGCGCCTCGGGCGGTCAAATCCAATACTGTGATCGGCGTGGTCACGACCAACGCAAAGCTGACAAAGGCAGGGGCGACGAAAGTGGCACAGATGGCGCAGGATGGGCTGGCGCGGGCTATCCATCCGGCGCATACGATGTTCGACGGCGATACCATCTTCACACTGGCGACGGGCGAAAAGGAAGCAGATATTTCCATACTGGGGGCATTTGCCGCGGAAGTCATGGCAGAGGCAATCCTCCGGGCGGCACGAACCGCAGATTCTGCAGGCGGCTTACCGGGATTATCGGATCCGAAATAGAGGTTCAATAGAGCATGAGCCATCGGGAAAGACATCAAAGAATTTACTTCACCGCCCTCGGCCTGCTGGCAGGTTTTACCGCCGCATACAGTTTGGCACTTAACCTGTATCAGGATAGTCTCAAAACAAATCTCGATTGGACCGTCATGCTCACGCTCCTGACGTTCGCGTTTGGAGCGGTTTTCTCTCTTGTCATGCCCTACTTGTGGGATCAATATCAGACGTCGTCCATGCTGGTCCAGCGCTGGGCATTGGTGCTCGCACTGGTTTCGGCATTATTCTTCACATTTAATTCCTCCGTTCTAATCTTCCTCACTGCCCTGGTCTTTCAATTCTTCCTTTGTGCAATTTTAATCTCGCCGGGATTTTCCTCCTTTCACAGACTCGTGGAACAGCGTCATCCCGGGCGCTTTCTCGCGGCATGGTTGTTGGGTACCGTATCAGCTTTTTTTGCCATGGGCTTTTTGCAGAATTTTTACCCCCAGTTTTGGGAGTTCGTTCTTCTGGGAATTCCAATCAATATCCTCGCCACACTTGCCTGGGAAATCATTCTCGAACATACCATCCACTCGATCAGAGAAGCGTGGCGGGAGCGGGTTATCCCTCTGGCGGCCCTGGGGATTGCCCTGGCATTCCTCATTCTGACAGCCAAACTGTTGACAGCTTACGAGCGTTTGTTCTCGTTCCAATTCTTCCTGCCCATGCAGCACCTCATCATGGTGTTGATGGGATTGGCACTCCTCTCGCAAAGCTGGAGCGCGTTCCTGCTCAACAAATTGGATCAAATCAACTGGCGGGACTCCCGCTTCATTTTTTGGATCAAACGCAACCTTCCGGGCCTGATGCTTGCGTTTGCAATCGTGGTGACTACATTCGCCCTCGCGATTCCCTTCATCTCCACAGACTCGGGAGCCGTAGACAATTACTTCGATACCGATTCTGTCGATTGGATACAAAGGCTCTCTGCCGAGACTGAGAATCTGCTCCAGCTGCGCTCCGTCCATCCCTTTGCCTTCCTCATCCTTCGCCCGCCTACATGGCTGCTATCTCTTTTCCTCAACGGTAACAAATTCTATGCAGCGATCCTCTTGAACTCGCTGGCGAGCGGTCTGTGCGTCTATCTGACCTGGCTTTTCTTCAAGCGCCGGACTCAGAATACAGCCTACTCCCTGTTGATCGCTGCCCTGCTCGGGCTATCCAATTCGCATCTGATCCTGAGCACATTCCTCGAAACGTATATTTTCTCTGCCGCGGCGCTGATCGCTTTCCTGCTGTTATTGGAATCCGAGGATACTTCACTGAAACAACTCGTTCCAGCCAGTCTACTGGTCTTTGGGATCACCATCACCAATTTTGTGCAAACCTGCATCCTCTATTTCATGAATCCTGGGCGACGGCGGAGTTTCCTTCTCTTTGCGGCGGTTGTCGTTGTGATCGCCATCTTTGCGGCGTTCGTCCAGGATATCATCTATCCATCCAATGACCCGTTTTTCATTCCATCCAACCTGCTGGGTGAGAAAGCCTACGGCTTCAATTTCTTTGAAGCGGAGCCGCGGCTCATCCTCAGCCGCGTGAATTTGCTGGCGCGCCATATCGCCTTGTTCGATGTAGTCGCACCGCGCCCGCTGATCCTGACCAAGGAAGTCGGCTGTACATTTCCATGTCTGCAGACCTTCTACAAATATCGCGGCGTGTACGTGATCTCCTCGTACATAGGCTTTGGCAGCTGGCTGGCGCGCAGTTGGTTCGCAGCACTGCTCCTGGCAGGCGTGTTCTACCTGCAGAGTCTCCTCAAATCACCGCAAAAGCCATACCTGCAAAGTGCGCTGATTCTGACGGTCCTGTTTAATTTCCTGCTGCATATGTTTTATGGGGATGACCCGATCCTATACTCCCCGGATTGGACCTATGCAGTTGTCTTTTTCTTCGGCATTTCGTATGAAAACATTGCATCTAAAAAATGGTTCCAGGCGCTGCTGCTGGTTTTCCTCAGCTGCCTGTTGGTCAACAATCTGGATCTCTTCCGCAAAACACTGGAAGCGATCTCGCCGTTCCGATAAACAGCGAACCTGTAAAATGAAAAGCCGCGGACTCGACAAGTCCGCGGCTTGTTTTCCCAGGGGAAATTACTTTCTTCCGCCCATCATTTCATCCTTAAAGATCAGGGTCATGACGACACTGACGATGCTGACGACCAATCCGCCGAGGAACGCGTTCCACCAGACCGGATCGGAAATCACCAGGGCAAGCCCAAACGATTGACCGATCACGCTCGTCAGCCAGAAAAGGAAGGTGTTGATAACCACGGTGAACAAACCGAGGGTAAGCATGATGAGTGGACAGGTCAGGAACTTAAGCAGCGGACGGAACAGTGCGTTCACAAAACCGAAGATCAACGCAAGCCAGATGATCGAAACGAGCCCGCTTTCCAGGTCAATCCTACCCGGAAGGATCAATACTGCCAGATACAGGGCAATGGCATTGATTGCCCAACGAATAATGAATTTTGTCATGTGATTCTCCTCTTTGACTCGTACCGTTTGCTTCACGCGGCTCGAGCTTATGGTGTTTCTGTCATCTCTTTATACGTGCAGGATTTCAAAGAGTTGCACTATGCCCGCATCCATAAGAGGGTTCGGCGGAGTATAAATCCGGCAGCCTGGATGGCGTCCGTCATCTCTCCGGTCGGAAGATCCAACGAGAGCGAGGAATGATTGGATAAAGCGCGCCGCGCCTGGAATAGCAGATGGGTCAGCGCCTCCCCATCTAAGTCGGGGCTGGTCGCGGCGTACAGCGAGTCTGACCTGCTGCCCTGCGGCATCCACGTTAATGTGGCGAGCAGCACGTCATTGCGAACAGCCGCCCATTGTTTGACGTTGAAGTCAGAGAAAAAGAAGTAGAACCAATTCCATAAACCCGGTCGAAGGGCGTTGAAGTTCCAGGAGTGGTACCAGTTCAGGGTATCGGGATAGAAGCGGCGCAGCCAGTCCTGTTGAAGGAGCCAGAAGCGCGGATGGCGCGCCACGATCTGAATATCGGTTTGAGGCGCGGGGAGGAAGCGGTCAGGGTTCGCCTGCCAGGTGGATCGACGGGCAATTTCCCGGAATCCCAGGCTTTCGTAAAGCCTGATCGCGCCGGGGTTATCATCGCGGACATGCAGCCAGACGGCGGAGGCGTTTTTTGCCTGGGCGTGTTGGGTGACCCGTTCCGTAAGCGCCCGCCCAATGCCGCGACGGCGATAGTCGGGGTGGGTCGCCACATTCGCGACCAGATAGACACGTTTCCCATGGTCGCGGAACGGGATCAGGCTGGCATTACCTACGATCCGCCCATCCTGCTCCCAGATGTAACCCATCAGCGGCATGGATGCGGTCTCGGTCATGTGGGAAGCCCAGTTGAGGAAACCATCGTCGTGACTGGCGCGGCGCATATCCGAAAGGTAGCGTTGACCGTCATTATCCATCGTTGACGAGAAGCACAGCTCGATCAGGTCCGCAACTGCCGGCAGATCGCGCAGCACGTTCAACGGACGCATGTGCGGATGGTCATTTGCCTTGACTGGGATTGTGATTGAACTCATTTGCACAAATTATACTCTTCACGGTCACAAATTGCGCTTTTTTACTCTATGGGAGGCGCAATTCCCTCTGTCCCGCAAAAGCTGCGGGGTGCGCTGGCAGTGCCAGGGGGGTGATCAGGGCATGATCGAGCGCCCGGTTGAATTTTTGAATCGCAAAGTCGTATAATGATCAGTGGAAGGGCTTTTAAGAGAACGGAGGGAACATGTTAGCCAGAATGCAGGGCAATTTGACAGGTTGAAATTGGAATAACAATGCAGATACAAAGATCGCCTGGGGGCTCATTATTTCCGTATTACTATAAGAACGGCGAGCTATTTTGCCTCCACTTTGGGGGTTATTTCTCAGACGAAGAGAAGCTAATTGCCATAATGAAGGCAGAGGAAACGTTCTTGCTGCGGGGGCATCTTACGTTAGGCATTTGGATTGACTTCTACGACACAAAACTGACTGACAGAGTCGTAGAGGCGCTCATCGAAATGCTGAAGCAAATCCGTCCCAAAACAACCAGGCTGGGAATCGTAGGCTGCTCCTTGATGGCTCGCTGGAAAATAAACCGATGGGTCCAAAAACGGATGCACTTCTATCCCTGCCGATAAGGTATTTCGACGATCCAGAGATTGCAAAGACCTGGCTGGTCAGCGAATTCGAATAACATAGGAGCCGCATTATGCCCCGTGCGTGGATGGATGTCTCGCATCTTTCATTTAACACATTGCTTTTGCTGGAAAAAGTCCAGTTGAGTTGGTTGCCCGGATGGTTACCCGAAAAAGAAGTACGAATTGCTTTCGGAGCGAACCCCGTGGTCGAATGGTATTTTCGAAATAAATGTCCTCAAACCAATGAATGGCTGGACACAGTAATGGCGGCCGATCTAGACTCCGATCCGAGCCCTGCTGAAATCCGTCAGGCGGAGGTTGAAATACTTTCCTCGATGACCGATTTGATCATTTATGCGGTCGACCCATCTGTTTACGATGCACAGCCCTTCCTAAACTGGGATGCGATTGAACTCCTGTGTCTGGCTGATTTCACCGGCAAAACCGTTATCGACGTGGGCGCGGGAACGGGGAAGCTAACCCTGCTGGTCGCCGAAAAAGCGGATGTTGTATTCGCCGTGGAACCTGTTACCAATCTTCGTAACTACCTGAAACTGAAGGCGAATTCGAGAAAACTGGAAAACCTCCATGCTGTGGACGGATTGATCACGGACATACCCTTCCCGTCCCGGTTCGCGGACATTACGATGGCAGGTCACGTCTTCGGCGATGACCTGGAAGATGAATATCGGGAACTACGCAGAGTGACAAAGCCCGGGGGCAAGATCATCCTTTGCCCGGGAAATAGCGATTTGGATAATGACAAACATAAATTTCTGGTTTCGCACGGATTTGAGTGGTCCCGCTTTGAGGAGCCGCGCGATGGTGTGAAGCGGAAATATTGGAAGATGATCGAATAAATGCAAAGGCGTATAATGCTGCAGATAGGTACTTACGCGAAGTAACTTGGCTTAATCCATTGTTAGGTAGATGTATATTTACAAAAAGGTCAGTTTCTTGCGGTTTAGGTGGAGAATGTCATGATCTTGGCAGGAAAATGACAAGTTCCATACATAACCTATTATGTGGTAATCTGCAATTAAAGCCATAGTTAGGCGGCAATAAAAGGTAAGTAATGGTCATCCTCCGTTCTTCACACCGTGTGCTCTACAGATATGATGCTTCAAACATCTCGCTTTTGATCCTTGGAGGAAGTATTAGGATATCTACTCTTGAATACTGCCGTAATGCAGAAAACGAATCTGCTAGAGATACTGAAGAGGGAACAAAAACTACCACTTCGCTACCAGGAACAAATTCCTTGAACTCGCTGGATCTTGCCAAATTGCTTGGCGTTGATCCACGAGGCATCCATGTAAGTGGACCCAACGCGGTAGTTACTGTTGGTGAGAATGCTGTCCGTCGGACGGAAACGACTGAGAATGCATTTGCCTTCTGCACATCTGCGATCGAAAGTGATGTATCAATGAAGGTAAAATTTGGCGACAGTTGTTTGAAGATAAATGATGCGGTAGCCTTTTTCGAATTAATCGATGAGTACTTAAGAAAGGCAGTCGCGCCTCATCAGCTTAGTGAGTGTGTAGTAGACGATGTCGAATATACACCGCGTACAAGCAATTATCGTGATCACACGCCTAAACATAGTGCATTTATCAAGCCTTATGGCGGCAAAAGCAGTTTCGAGAAAGAGTCAGAGATTAGAGCAATTTGGATTCCCCAAGGTTTCAAGGCTGAGCCTGTGTTGCTCAAGATACCTGAGATATCTAGCTTGGTAGAGTTGCTGTCATAACCAAAAAGCCGCCTAACACAGCGTGCACTTGACTGGTGGGAGTCTGCGCGTTTTCAGGCACTTTTCTTGCCTTGGAGTTGTTTCCGATAAAATAGCGTTATCTCATCCCACCACTTGTAGGTAACGTACACCGTTAGCCCGCCGATGATATGAAACTGGTTAACCACGATTCGTCCGTAAGAATTAGAGGAGGTCCAAATGACTAGGAATGTCCGAAAATCTGAACCACTTGATAACGCAAGGGTCGAATTCCTACTAGCCAGATATTCTGCCCTCAGGGAGGAAATGCAAAATCGCAACTCATATGGCTATCAAATGCTCTCGCTCCACCTGCTAATTTCTGCATCCATTCTTACCTTTGGCTTGCAACCATCAGCAGCGGCTTCTGCGCTCTTTATTATCCCAATAATAAGCATGTTGCTGGCAACTGTATCCGCGCATAATTATCTTGTGGGAAGACGACTGGGAATGATGATCAAGAGCGATATTGAAGCGGAATTCAACTTTGTTAGCAAAGGCGCCGCGTCTCCAAAACGTTCTGTTCCTGGTTTCTTAGGACTGGTCGGCGCAAGCGGAGTTTTTCTGACTGTTCAAATACTCGCCTTTGTCCTAGGTTTAATTAAGATTCAGCATTATACGACTCTGGATATCGTTTTGATTATTTCTGATATTCTGGCACTATTGATCTCTCTATGGCTTAACTATATTGTATTAGGAGCACGAACGAATGAAGAGTCTCCTGCTCAAGAAGCGGGCTAACACAGCGTGCACCCGATCCCCGGCAAAGAACGCCGGGGCTGGCGTGGTGGGAGTCACCGCGTTTTCAGGCACTTTGCGTGGCATGAAGTTGGTTCCGTTAGAATGGCGTCATCGCGTCCCACCCACCAGCGGGTAACGCAAACCGTTGGGCGCTTAGTATCAAGCATCGTCAGGAGATAACAAATGACTATCAAAAAGGAAAGAAATCTAGATTGGCTTATCCAACCCAGAAAAATTCCTTGGTATTGGGCTGCAATCGGTATTTTGTGCATCTGTCCAGCAGGATTTTTTGTCGCGTTTTACGACTCGCCCTTATCAGGGGGTGAAATGGGATTCTTGGATTACGCCTTGATTGGCAGTGTAATTTCCTTCCCCCTTGTCTGTCTCGGATCAAGCCTTGGAATATGGTTCCTGAAAGATAAAAATAAAAAATTGGCTTTTTACGTTACGCTGCTTCCGGCACTGCCCTTAATCTTAATTTTCGCGGTATATACCTGGTCGAATATGTCCTCGTGCGGTTCAATTAATTGTGAAGGCGTTTCAACAATGCAAGAACAGAGTAACGCAATACATGCTACTGAATGTGCGTTACCTATCTTAGATGGTGAAGATGGTCTAGACACGACTGGCTGCGGATCGCTAGAAGCTGCTGTAAATGCTACGGGCAGTACGAGTAGTACTTCAGAAGCTCATAATTGGCAGTTCTCCGCTCAACATGACAATCAGATTACCATCACCATCGAGAATGATGGCAAATCGTGTCCGCAAATTAGTATTCTCGATTCTAGTGGCAGCGTGATAGAAGGTTTCAAGGATGAAAATAGCACCCAAATATGCCCAAGTGGTATGACAACAACTTCCTTCTTCTACTTTGATCCGCCCACGAATGGCACATATATCTTGCGTTTAATCACGCCGAAAACTTCAGGCGCTTACTGGTTGAAAATCGAGTAATCTAAAAATAGATGATGGGCGAATCTTGCTTCCTGTGAGAACGCCTAACACAGCCCTTTCAGGATGCTTAGCGACGTGCAGCTGACGGTGGGCGGTAGAAATGAAAAAATGATTTTCTTTTGCATATGTTGTTGTTCACGCAAATCTTTGTTATCTCATATGAAAATGGTGGAGGCGAAAATGTCAATGAAAAAGAAAAGTAATCCGATCGTAAGCATAATTATTCTCATCATCGTTCTGGGTTTCCTGTATCGCTTATACAAATGGGGCACAGCGGTATTGGACACAAAGTCATTCATCTTTGCTGTCGTTGCGTTCTTGTTAGGACTATTAATTTTGTTCGGGTTAACAACTAAGGTGTTTATTGGCCGTCGGCGAAACGATCCTGTATCGCAAGAACATAAAGGAAATCAGAAATTGGATGAGATCATAAATAAATATCCAGAATTGAGTAGCCTTGTTGCAGAGGCTAAACAAAGTGGGGCGTCACATTTTGAATACAGTGGTCCAGGGATCACCTTCTACCGTATTCGTGAAGGAAAATGGCAACGTTGCTTTGCAGAGTACACTACAGGGCGTTATGTGTGGATATGGGATCCATCTAACTGGAAAGAGTATAAACAATTCCCTGAATCTGCAACACCGATGCCAAAAACAACAGATTCGATTTAGGTTTGTATAATGCTTGTATGCTCACTATAAGAGCAGGCTAATTTGTTTTTTTTTCGAAACTGTCCATTTGTAGTGTAAGTTTTGTCTTTCGGGCTTACACTGCTCCCAGTAGTTAATATTTTGTGTGGGCAAATCCGCCCAACACAGCCCCGCTGCGCGGGATCTACGACGTGCACCCGAACCCCGGCAACCCCGGTATAGACCAACTGCGGCAGGCGAACGCCGCGGCCATGGTGGTGGGAGTCGGCGCGTTTTCAAGCAATTTGCGTGGCTTGAAGCTGGTTTCGTCAAAGTGGCGTTCTCTCGTCCCACTCACCAGCCCTCATGACCCTCTTCAGGTCACTCCGCGGGGGTGCTGACGCGACGGGTAACGCAGACCGTTATACGCCATGTGAATGGTAAATGCCGGACGTTTCCGGTCAAAAGTGAGAGGAAATGATATGACTCTTAAGCGGATGGACAACGTTGGCATCGTGGTAGAAAGCCTCGATGCAGCCATCTCTTTTTTCGCCGAGCTTGGCATGAAGCTCGAAGGGCGAGCCACGGTTGAAGGAGAATGGGCTGGGCGCGTCACCGGACTGGGCCCCCAGCGAGTCGAGATCGCCATGATGGTCACCCCCGATGGCCACAGTCGGCTCGAGATCTCGCGATTTCTCACCCCGCCTGTAGTCGCCGATCACCGGAACGCCCCTGTGAACGCTCTCGGCTACCTACGCGTCATGTTCACCGTGGACGACATCGACGAGACGCTCGCCAGGCTCCGCAAGCGCGGCGCGCAGCTCGTCGGCGAAGTGGTTCAGTACGAGGACTCGTATCGGCTGTGCTACATTCGCGGCCCCGAAGGACTTCTCATCGGGCTCGCCGAGCAGCTCGCGTAAAGCGTTATCGCATCAGACACAGAACAGCACTTGCCTTGCGGCAAGCGAACTGCCGGTTGGGATACAGTCATTAGCGTATAACACAGCCCCGCTACGCGGGATCTTCGACGTGCACCCGACCCTTCGACAGGCTCAGGGACGGCTGGTGGAACTGCCGTCCTTGGGGACGGCGTGCGCGTTTTCACCTGTGCCTGCGGCAAGGTGCAGGCAGGTAGTTTGTGTGGCTTGAAGCGGATTCCGGCAAAGTGTCGTTGTCTCGTCCCGCCCACCAGCCCCGCTACGCGGGATGCACGCGACGGGTAACGCAAGCCGTTGGGCTGCAAAAAAAATCCTGGAGGAGAAAAATGGTAAAACTACCATCCTCAGAAAAAGCGTATCTTGCTCTTTTTGCTTTCGTTGTCGTGCTTCGAATCCTCTTGTTTTTTGTACCAGTGGAATATCCTCTACCGAACCAAGAGCAACTGGTAGCGATTCCCAGAATAATTGTTATTTTTGCAATCGGATTCGTCGGTCTACGCCTCGCACCCAAGGCTGGCTTTGCAGAGATCTATAATGCAACGATATCCAACAAGCAACGTTTTCTACTCCCCAGTGTGATCGGTCTTGGGTTTGGCGTTCTGTCCGTCATTTTCGATGTACTGCAACCCTTGAACGCGGACCTTCAAATCAAGTTGCCTGAATCCTTACTGGTTTATCCCATTGGCGGCATACTTGAAGAAATCATATTCCGTTTGCTGCTGACGACCTCCCTCGTTTGGTTGATTTCCACGGTTATTTTCAAGGGAAAGTGGCAAGATCAAGTGTTTTGGTTGATTGCATTGGCAGTTGGTTTCCTGTACACTTTCTTACAAATTGGTCAATATGCGACATTCACTGGTTCGCCGGTAGTGCCACTGGTCGCCTTGCGTTTTATCGCGATTGTCGGCGTTTATTTCGTTGTGGCGGCATATTTATTTCGTAAATACGGTTTTCTTGCGGCAGTGTCGATGCGGTTGGCTGATTATTTGATTTACCACATTCTCTGGGGAGGGTTGTTCCTCAATTAGCGGCTGCCCAACACAGCATGCACCCGAACCCCGGCAAACCCCGCCGGGGCTGGCGTGGTGGGAGTCGTGGCGTTTTTTAGCAGTTTGCGCGGCTTGGAGTTGGTTCCGGCAAAATGGTGTTCTCTCGTCCCGCCACCCTCGTCAGGGTGCTACGCGACGGGTAACGCAAGCCGTTGGGCAGTTCCTTGCATAACATTAATCATGCCTAAAGGAATCACTAAAGATTTTCTTGTGAGCACCATATAAAAATATAATGGAGGCTGTAAAATGACAAACGATAATTCTTCTCAAAGCGACAGCTCAGTCAAAAACTATATTGCTTCACTTGATGATGAGCAAACCGTAA
>Ga0065705_10002029_pt1 | contig 13616 bp, 15 predicted proteins | sample SwibulcommuniRL2_FD_59092 | JGI IMG/M metagenome (GOLD analysis project Ga0065705, IMG submission 59092) | Bulk soil microbial communities from switchgrass field near Rose Lake, East Lansing, Michigan, USA - RL2 Bulk Soil v2 (version 2) | ecosystem: Environmental > Terrestrial > Soil >...
GGCCCTGCACAAACCGGCCGGAGCGATCGGTCACCGTCACCGGCACGAGCACAGTGTTGGTTCCGGCACGAAAGACCGGCGAGTCCTGCGCCGCCATGGGCGAGGCGCAGGTTAGAAAGAACGTGATCGCGGCTCGAGTGTGCACAGCTGGTGGAACAATTGTTGAGCGTGCTCGTCAGCATAGCACCGCAAAAACGAGCACTCCTGAAGTATTTAGGTTATGACACCAACGATTTCCCACGTGCCCCGCGCGATGCCTGGGCGCATAATCCACAATGGAGTTAATGTGAGGAATGGGCACGCTGCGGCCATAAGCCTCGCGGTGTTCGTGCTTTCGGCCGCATCCGTCGCGTCTGCCGGACAGTCATTGCCGCCAAGTCAGTGTCCGGTCACCGAGCCCATGCACGCGCCCGCGCCTCGCGATCCGAACGCAGACCCGGTGTCAGGTTATTGGTACATCAGCGCTGATCAGTTGCTGTGGGCGCCAGCACCGTCGCCCGGAACGACGCAGACCGAGATCGGCGGCTACTGGGTGCGCCCCCACGGAACGAAGCTCACGTTCGTCGCACGGCGGCTGGACAAACCCGCGCGCGAAANCGTTTCGACCGAGCGTTATGGCTACCCCACGGATTTCTACTTTGGATCGGTCGACATCCCGACCGATGGCTGCTGGCAGGTGACGGCCACCGCCGGCGCGAGCCAGGTGACCTTTGTCGCCGCGCTCCGGTACTCGATCGAGAAGTTCGTGCGCCAGCCATCGGCGAGGTTGGTGTGGTCGAAGGAAATCGGACGAATCGAAGAGGACGAGACACGTCTCGTGGTTACCGTAGCGCAGATCGAAGACCCCGGGAGCGTGACTCGTCAGGCGCGCGGCATCCGAATCGATGTGACGAACGGACTCATCAGCGATCAGATGTGGGAAGAGGATAGACGCCTCTCGGCGACGCGTCCCCGTCTCGAGAGCTGGGCGGCAGGGCAACTACCGCTGATCTACGGGCTCGGCCGCACGCACAACGCCGTGGGCAATACGTCCGGATTAACGATCGTCCGCGACGCTCATCAGTACTCGTTTCCGGGCAGCCATCGGCCGGCCGAGCTCGCGCGCCTCTTCCTGCAGGCATTGGAAGAACTGAACGCTCTGGCGTGGTAAAGGGCACGCGGCGGCATCGCAGCGCGCGTCCGGCCCCGGAGCTTCCGCCTTCGCGAAGCTATGGCGGACGCGCCGAAGCCTTGGCGTAGGCGTGTCGGATTCGCGCGGCAGCAACGCCAGCCCAAACGGCGCGCCGGAATTCTCCCGTCCGGCTGAAGCCGAACTAGGTGCCAGTTTTACTTCCGGATTTCTGTTAACGGCATGTCGAGCGATCCGAAGCGGCCTGTCATGCGATCGCGCACGATCAGACGCACGTGAGACGTGTCCGGTTCCACCGACCACACTTTCGCAAACCGGACGATCGACGGCTTGACCGTCGCCTGCGGATTCTCCTTGATGGTGATCGTCGCGCCGTCGCGTCGCACCCGAGTCCACTGCCTGGGGTTGCGCTCGCCGAAGCCGATTTCCAGATCGGTGACCGGTTGTCCGTTGATGGTCTTGTAGTAGAGATCGTCGGCCGCGATCTGAATCACCACGTTGACGCCATACGGGACGGCGTCGACGCGGGCGTCGAGCCTGATCGCATTCGACCCCAGGGGGTTCTGCATGGCGGCCTGCCACTCCGACTCGACCCAGTTGACGGGCTGCCTCACCGGCGCGAGCGCCATGTACCCTTTGCGATGCAGCACGCGCACGCCTGGACGACTGATCCGTACGTCGAAACCGTGCCAGCGATTGTCGCCGCTGTCGGGCACGTAGAAACCGACTGAGTATGAGCCGCGCATGTCGTTCGCGGCGGCGCTGACGCCCGCCGTCAGGTCGTTGGTGTTCTTGAACGCCCGGCCGCCCGTCACGTCGGCCAGGATGTCCATCGTGCCCCAGATGCGCAGCTGGTTTTCGCGCGTCATCGGACGAAGCTGATCCTTTTCGGGCGATCCCTTCGCCGACCCCGGCGCGGTTGACGCCGTGCCGAGTAGTCCCACCTCGAGACCCGTCGCCTGAACCGGATAAACGGTGATGCCCTGTGTGGCCAGCCGCTGCGCCACGGCGCGGATCTGCGAGGAGTAGCTGTTCACCCACCGATCGTAGGCACCCTGTGTCAGGACCGGAATGCCGCCGCCGATCCACACCAGGTTTTTGCGGCCGGGAATCCCCGCGAGATGATTGCCGAGCGCCTCGAGCGACGCAACCGTCTGGTTCGTGCGCCGCAACTGCAACTGCTCCTGAAAGTACTCCTCGGATCTCGCCATCTGCGCGCGGGCCTTGTCGAACTCCGTCTCGGTTGATGTCTCCTGGCCAGAGTCCGACCCATCGCCCTGGCTGAGGGTGTTGAGATGCTCGGCTTCCTGCACCTGGCGTCGAACCAGCTCGTCGGCCGGCACCGGCTGAAGGTTGTACTCGGTCGGGAGCTTCGCCAGCCGCGCGCGCAACGCGTTGAGGTCGGCACTGAAATCGTGGACGATGCGAAACGTCGATCCCAACGAGTAGATCGCGACGCGCGTATTCGGCGCGAGCGCCCGCAGGTACTGCATCACCTGCGCCCGCACGGCAACCTGATCCTCGGGCAGCGTGTTCAGCGAGTCGATGACGACCGCCGTGACGTTACGCGCCGGACCGGGCGAGTATTCGGGACGGTTGGTGAAGATGCCCGGCGCGATCGGCTCGTGTACCGCTTCGACCGAGTCCGGGCCGAACGCCGCGCCTTCAAATCGGAAGAAGGCCACCGGCTGCGGCTTGCCGTTCTGCAGGATCGCAACGTCTTCCTGTTTCAGATCGGTAATCGGCTTACCGTTTTGGTCGGTCGCCACGATGGTGAACTCGACCAGCGTCGTCCCGGCGCGGAAAATCGGCGTGTGGTCCTGCTGGGCATGGATGCGGATAGCGGCGGCCGCCACCAGCACCGCAACACCAGTTTTTTTCATGGTTTAACGGTAAAGCACCGGCTTACAACGGTGCAACAGTCTTGTTCCACCACGGGACACGAAGGTACATTGCCGGACTGTGCACGCCAGAAACTGCCCGGAAACGAAGGGGTTGGCCGTTTAGCGCTTGTGGTATCGATGTTGTTACAGCCCTATCCGGCCGGCCAGCGGCGCGGGGCAATAGGGCCTCGCCAGCGCAGACTGCCGAACCGAACCATGACTCGACTTATTCAAACCCGGACGCGGCGTACAGTGCTCGTGGTCGAGGATGCACTGACGACGCGGTGCATTCTCGAACAGTTTTTCGCGCGCGCCGGCTGCGACGTGCTGCAGGCCGGCGATCCCGATACCGCTCTGATGCGACTGCGAGCCAGCGACGTCGATGCAGTGATCCTCGACCTGCGGCTCGCCGACGATCGGTCCGGGCTCGAAGTGCTCGAACAGATGCGGCTCGACGAGCGTTACGACGACGTGCCGGTCGTCGTGCTGACCGGTGTCACCGAAGTCGAACCGCACGAAGCGGAAGTCATCGAGCGCCATCACGCCCACCTGCTCTACAAGCGTTACGGCTATCGCGAGGTCGTGCAGCGGCTCGAGAAGATTCTCACCGCCCAGGCCGCGTAGTTGCCACCCCTCGACTTTGCTCGGGTGACCCTGAGCTTGTCGAAGGGTCAACGCGCGTCGTAGGTCTTGCTGAAGCCGTTGCGGGTGTTCGTCACCGTGAACGCCCCGTCGGCCTGCGCCGCCACCTTGATCCAATGCGCCCCGCTGTGATCGGGGTCCTCTCCGACGTTCGCGACAAATATTCCCGCGACGCCGTACTCCGCGCCGCTCAACTGCGCGACGTGAAGCTGCCATAGATCTTCCAACCCCGGCGCCGAATACAGCACGCGCATCGTCTCGGGCTGTCCGCCTTTGCGGATGCCGTTGTTCATGACCGCCACACGCGGCCGCAGCGCGTGCACCAGCAACTCGGAATTCGAGCTGTGCTGGCCGTGGCGCGACACGAGCAGAAAGTCCGCCGTGCCCAGGCGGTTGGCCGGACACATCAGCTCGAACTCCTTGTTCCACGGAAAATCGGCGAGATAGACGCCGCGGAATCTGCCGAACGTGATGTGCGAGCCCACGGAGTGCTCGTCTTCCGTTTTGCCGACGGGCTGGCCTGAGACCGGGTTGACCGCGTGCGGCTTGAATCCGGCGCAATAGGGATTCGAGCGCCCCGCGCCCGGCAAGGCACTCTTGATGGTTCCCTGCGCGGAGGTGACGAACCGCCATTCGACGCCTTTGAGCGGCAGCGTGTCGCCCGCCTTCACGACCGTATGTTTCGCCTTGGCGACGAGACCCGGGTAGGTCTTCTGCAGGAACTCATCGACCGCCGCATTGGGCTGGACGCTGGCGCCGTGGTCCAGATAGTGGCGAATCGGAATGCGGCCCGCCAGCTCGCCCATGGAGCCCATGTGATCGGCGTGCCAGTGCGACGTGACGAGCGCGTCGATCTGGGTGATGCCCGCCGCAGTGGCCGCCGCCATGATGCGGTCCGCATCGCGCGTCGCGGCGGGTCCACCGTTGCCCGTGTCGATCAACACCGCCTCTCTGGACGGCGTGACGAACAACGTCGCGTTGCCCCCCTCGACGTCGAGGATGTAGATGTCGAGCGTTTTCGACTGCCCGCGCACGATGACGGCACACATCGCAACGGCAGCAACCATGATCACGGCGCGTTTCATCTAAGCCTCCACGGCCAAAGTACGTAGTGCCCGGCTTCAGCCGGGCCATTACTGCCAATACGACAGGATGAACCCGAACAGCAGCAACCGGACGAGATCGAAGCTCGCGTTGATGAGGACCAGGCCCCACTTCTTCATCTCCCACGCCACGCGGTTCATCTGCAGCGGAAGAAAGAATCCAAGCCAGTTGAAGAAGCCGGCATTGACGGCGTAGCTCCAGGGAGCCAGATCGGGCGAGAGTCCCCACGACGAGGCCTGCCACGACTTGATGCTGTGCGCGAGCACAAAGGCAATCAGCAGATTGCTGACAAAGAAGATCGCCATCGCCTTGCCCATCGATCCCGAGTCGCCCGGCTGCATGTTGCCGAAACCCATATGGCGCTGCCACGCCTGTCCGAAGATCGGACCGAACCAGAGAAACCCGACCGGCATGGCCACGACGGCGCACGCGAGGACCGCGAGGTAGTTGATCGTGATTGTCGGCATCATCGGTCACGCTCTCTTTCAAGTGCCTGGTTGAAGCGCTGGAAGAACCTCGCCACGTCGAGACCATCGACGACCGCGTGATGAACTTCGACAGCGACGGGCATTGTCATTCGACGGCCTTCACGCGTCACCTGGCCGAACACGATGCGCGGAATCGAGTCGCGGCCCGGCAGCGCGTTCGCATATGCCCTGAAGCGAAACCACGGCAGCACTGAGTGGTACACCACATCGTCGGGCGGTTTTGCGGGCTCGCGGACGCCACGCCGCATCGCTCTCCCGATGGCCGCGGTGCTTTGCGCAACGAACCGATCGAAGCTTCGGGCCGGCTCGAAGCGCGCAAACCCGAAGGTGTCGTCCGGCCGGAGGATCGTGGGCCCAACAGCAATCCGATCGTGACGCCAAACGCCGCGAGGCCGCAGCCGCAGGCGGAAGGCCTCGACGTCGTTGACGGCATTCAGCATCAGAAATACCGATGTCAGAAAGAACGACGGGGAGCCCGGCTTGCGGCTTTGCTTCCAGATACGCGTCACGTCAACATCGACCGTGACGCTGAAGTACGGCCGTTCGTATTTGCGGAACAAGAGATAGTGATCGCGCCGCTTCCACGTCTTCAGATCGATCCAGCCGCTCACGGCAACCCGCCTTCCACACCTTCGGACGCATACGCCCTCATCGCTTCGTCGTTGAAGCAGGCGAAGACGACGCGCATCTCCGGCCCCTGATCGCGGGCGAACGCGCGGACCGTCGTCACGGCAATATGCGTCGCGGCGCCGAGCGGATACCCGAAGATGCCCGTGCTGATGGCCGGAAAGGCGATCGACGTCAGCGTATGGTCGCGGGCCAGCTCAAGCGAACGGCGGTAAGCCGACGCCAGCTCGTCGGGTTCACCCGCCCGGCCGCCCTGCCACACCGGGCCGACCGCGTGGATGACGAAGCGCGCCGGCAGATCGAATCCAGGCGTGATGCGCGCGTCGCCCGTCGGACAGGGCGCCAGCTTCGCACAGGCGCGCGCCAGTTGCGGGCCGGCGGCTCGATGGATCGCGCCGCACACACCACCCCCGGGCGCAAGGCTGCTGTTGGCCGCATTGACGATGGCATCGACATCGAGGGTCGTGATGTCGGCGAGCTCCGCGGAGAGACGCAAGGCCATACAAATAAATAGGGCGACGGCATGAGGAACCGTCGCCCAGGGGGACTGCCTTCAGACTTCCGGCTTCCGGCCCGCGACTGCTGACTGTCGACTGCCGACTGCCGACTACCGACTAGTAACCTGTGTACCCCTCCGTCATCTCGATGTACACGCCGGTCGGGTCGTAGAGATACGAGATGTTCAGACCGATCGCGGGGACCTCGCGATAGGCCGTTTCCAGCTTGATGCCCTTCGCCTCGAGCTTCTTCAGGAACTCAGCGAGGTTCTTGATCTCGAAGCCGATGTGATCGACCGTCGTGCCGCGGGTGTTTTCAGCCGTCGGCGCCGTTTTCGACGGCGCGAAGATCAGCCGCATACCCGGCGCGTCGGCGATTTCGAAGTTGCCCGACTTGCTCGGCTTCAGGCCGTACGTGTCGACGTACCAGTCGCGCAGCTTCGCCGGCTCGGGCAACGTGAAGTGCAGGTGGTAGGCCACCGCCGGCACTTTCAACGTGGTGTCTTCCTGCAGTTCGAACCGGAGACCATCCGGGCCGATGAGGAACGCATTCGGAAAGCCCTCGCTCCCCTTGAATTCGCGTTCGACCGTGTAGCCCGCGTCTTTCCACTTCTTGAGCGCGTTGGCCATGCTCGGCACCTTCAGGCCGAAATGATTGAAGGCCGTGTTCTCGGTGCCACCCGTCGGCTTGGTGCCGCGGAACGCGATCATCATGTTCGGCAGCTTGACGATGGTGAAGGTGCCCTTGGTCGAGACAACGCCGCCGAACTGCTCGACCCACATCTGGTGATGAACCTTGGGATCGGCCACGCTCAAATGCACGTGTCCAAACGTCACGCCCATCTCATTGTGCGGCGCGAGCTGCGCGTAGGCGGGATGCGCGACGAGGAGCGCGAACGCTATCAAAAACGGTTTCATGGCTGTCCTCCGTGGCGGAAAGTCTACACGAGCTAGGTGGTAGGTGGTAGGTGGTGGGTGGTGGGTGGTAGGTGGTAGGTGGTAGGCAGAGATTGCCCTCCATTTCTGGCGGCCAGGTGGAAATATCCGGAATAGGGAATCACGGATGGGCGGAATCAAAGGCGATTCTCTGCGGCCCGGATATTGCTGCTTCTTGCGCATGCAGACAATCCAGTCGTTTCGCGATCTAGCTGTCTGGCAACGTTCGATGATCCTGGTTGAGGAAATCTATCGGCTTACCAGAAGATTTCCCCGCGAAGAGCAGTTCGGTCTCACTGCCCAAATCAGGCGGGCAAGTATTTCGATTCCATCGAATATCGGTGAGGGAAAACGGCGCAAGCGGAGGCGCGTGCTCCTAAACCATCTCGATATCGCGCTCGGGTCGCAGGCCGAGGTCGAGGTGCAACTCGAGATCGCCATGCGACTCGAGTTCGTATCGCGACAGGAGTATCAGCGATTACAGCCAATCATCGAGGAGATCGGTCGAATGTTGAACGGGTTGATTCGATCTCTTCAGCCGACGGAGGGAACATCCGACTAGCGCGCTACCACCCACCACCTACTACCTACTACCTACTACCTACTACCTACTACCTACCACCCACCACCTACCAACTACCACCTACCGCCTCCCAGCATCATAGTCTCCCAGCGTCCGAATCCAGATGTTGCGATAACGAACCGGGTTGCCGTGATCCTGCAGCGCGATCGGGCCGCTCGCCATGTCGGGCGTGTACGGCAGCACGCTCTTGTGCCGGGTCGGCCCCCAGTACGCCGTGGCGTTGTGCACCACCACACCGTTGTGCAGGACCGTGACGATGGCCTGTTTCGCAAGCGTGCCATCCGCGGCGAAACGGGGCGCCGTGAACACGATGTCGTAGGTCTGCCACTCGCCTGGCGCGCGCGCCACGTTCACGAGCGGCGGATACTGGCCGTACATCGCGGCGGCCTGTCCATCGGAATATGTGACGTTGTTGTAGCTGTCGAGCACCTGCACTTCGAACTTGCCTAGCAGGAACACGCCGCTGTTGCCGCGCCCCTGGCTGTCGCCTTTCACCTCGGACGGCGTGGCAAACTCGACGTGCAGCTGAAAATCGGTGAAGTGCTGTCGGGTCTGCACGACCCCCTTCCCCGTCTGCAGCACGCCATCGTTCATCTTCCATGTCGCCCGCGATCCGTCGGTCATCTGCCACGCACTGAGATCGCTGCCCGCACCGACGAGCACGATCGCATCTGACGGATGGCCCCCGATGCCGCCGCCGTTAGGAGCCGGCGTCACCAGCGGCGGGTACGGCCGCGTGCCGTCGTGCACGCGCCATTTGTTGTTCGGCTGCATGGGCGTGTCGTCGTAGCCGATCGGCGCCTGCTGGGCGGACACGGCGACGTTCAGGCTCAGCGCGACAAGGATGACGAGCTTATGGTGAGCCATCGCTAAATGTCCTCATGAGATTCAGCCAGAACTCGGTCGCCTTGTGGAACGACTCGACACCCACGCGCTCGTCCCTCCCGTGCGCGCGCACGTCCTCGGGATCTTCGTTGATCGCCGAGACGCCGTAGGTGGGAATGCCCGCGCTGCGCGTGTACATCCCGTCGGTCGCTCCGGCAACCATCGTCGGAATGACCGGCAGCTTCGGCCAGTGCCGGGCCACGAGCCGATCTATGCGATCCAGCAACGCCGGTGTGAGCGGCGAAGGCGGGCTGCTGACGGGCGGCTCGAGTACGGTGACCTTCACCTTGTCGCCCGCGAGCTGCCGGATCACCCGTTCGACCTCCGCGCCCGGCAGCCCGGGAAGGATTCTGCAGTTGACGACGGCTCGCGCGAGCTGAGGCAGAGCGTTGTTGGCGTGCCCGGCCTCGACACGCGTGGCGACACAGGTCGTGCGCAGTTGCGCGTTGTAGACGGGCGAGCGCGACAGGCGCCCGGCCGCGGCCTGGTCGGGCGGCACCGCCGCGACGGCTCGCATGTCGATTGCGGTCTGGCCGGTCTCGGTATACGAGGATCGCTCCAGGAAGATTCGCGCGGCGTCGTTGACGTGCAGCGGGAACTGATGCTCGCCGATGCGGGTGAGCGCGGCCGACAGCGTGTAGATGGGATTGCCGGGCCTGACGAGCGAGCTGTGACCGCCGGCGTCGGTCACTTCGAGCTGATAGTCCGCGTAGATTTTTTCGCTCGCCTGCACGTCGAAGAATACAGGGACGCCGTCTCTCGTCCTGATTCCACCGCCGTCGGTGTTCAGCGCGATCTCGGCATCGATGAGCGCACGGTGATCGCGAAGCATCCACTTGATGCCGTTCTGATCCGTCTCTTCGTCGCCGGTCAGCAGCACGACGATGTCGCGCGCCGGCTGCCACCCTTCGCGCTTCAACCGGATGAGGTTGGTCACGAGCATGGCGGCGCCCGCCTTGTTGTCGCTGGTGCCCCGGCCGTAGTACCAGCCCTCGCGCTCGACGAACGTCCACGGATCCAGAGACCAGTCCTCGCGCCGCGCGGGCACGACGTCGATGTGCGCCAGCAGCAGCACGGCACGCGCGTTCGGATTGCTGCCCCGTAGACGCGCCACGAGATTCTGGGTCTTCGCGTCGGGTCCGAGTACCTGGACGTCTTCTTTCGGAAACCCTGCGGCGGCAAGCCGGCCCGCCAGCATCTGGGCAGCACGTGCAGTGCCATCGGAGTCGGTCGAAGGAATCTCGACGAGATCCTTGAGAATCTCGCGCGCGAGGGCCCGCTCGGCCGGAATCGCGGGTTGCGCCAACGCACCGGCGCAAAGGAGGACGCAGACAGCGATGAAAGCGAAAACACGACGCGTCACCGTGTCACCATATTGACGCACAAGAATATCAATCCTCAAACCTTCGATCGGCCGCGCGCCGACGCCGGCTTTCTCTGCCCCAGCCTCCGGGACACACGCGTGAGCAGCGGCTTCACCGGATGCTTCTTGAGCCGGGCCAGCGCGTCATCGAGCGACGCCCAGCCGCGCTCGCGCATGCCGGACTCTTCCCACTCGTCGGCCGCCTTCTTGACCTCCATGAGGAACACGGCGACGGTCAGGTCGAGGTTCCACTTCGCGTACTTATACGACCCGATCGATTCCCCGACGAGGCGGCCGCGCAGTCCAGCTTCCTCCCACGCTTCCTTCAGGGCGGTCTGCCGGACCGTCTCCCCGGAGTCGACGAAGCCCTTGGGAATCTTCCATTTCTTCCCCCCCTTGTCGCGGATGAGACAAATCTCGATGCCATTGCGTTTGTGACGGAAGGGGATAACGCCGGCCTGATCGCGAGCGGGCATCAGTGTGCGGTACTCTAGCAGCTAATGAGCACGGAGCGCGGCCACATGTCAATGTTGCGGTCGTATACCCCCGCCGACGCCCTCACGATCGGGAATGCGGCGTGTGGCACGATCGCCATCTTTCTCTGCCTGGATTACATCGCCGCAGACAATCGCCAGTTTCTCTGGACGGCCTTTTTCCTGCTGCCGCTCGCGCTCGTCTGCGATGTGCTCGACGGCTACGTCGCACGTCTCGACCGCAGGCGCCAGTCGACGCTGGGGGCCGACCTCGACTCGCTCGCCGACGTCATCTCGTTCGGCGTGGCGCCGGCAGTGCTGGGCTTCACCCTCGGGCTGCGCGGCGGATGGGACATGGTGATCCTGACCTATTTCGTCATCTGTGGCGTCAGCCGTCTGGCCCGGTTCAACGTCACGGCCGACGCCTTAGCCGACCGCGTGACGGGCAAGGTGAAGTACTTCGAAGGCACGCCCATTCCAACGAGCATCCTCATCGTCGCACTGCTGGGCCTGGCATCGCTCGCCGGTCGCATCGACGATCGGCTCTGGTTCGGCAGCGTGCGTCTGGGCCCCGCCGATCTCCATCCGCTGGCGCTTCTCTACGGCCTCAGCGGGAGCGCGATGATCAGCGCGACGTTGAGAATCCCTAAACCCTGAAAAAAAGAAACAGGAGATCTCGGGTATCACTTCTTGACGAAGATTTCCATGATGGTCACGGTCGACTGGCCTTTGTTCGTGAAACCGTGCTTCGTGCCACCTTTCACGAACTGCGCCTGCCAGGCGGCCATCTGCGCGGGCTTCTCGCCTTCAATCCCGAACTCCATGCCGGCAGAGGTCGGAATAAAGAGGTGATATTGCACATCGTCATGGGTGTGGACGTTCCGCACGCCGTTGGGCGCGACGTCGACCCGCAACACGCGAATCTCGTCGCGATTGATGAGGGCCGCATTGCTGACACCCGACCCCGACGTGGCCGCAATGGGGTTGAGCACCAGGGCTCCACCCGTTCCCGGAGTCTGCGCAACAGCCGATCCGATCCAGAGCACGGCAATGCCCACCGCCGACACGAATTGAAGTCTCAACATGATGAACCTCTATAGCTGGTAGCTGGTAGCTCGTAGTTAGTCGTTCAGACTCCCGACTCTCATGCTCCCGTCTGGCCATCCTTCGGCCCTCGAGTGGACGCGTTGATTTGCCGGATAGCGCCGAAGTGGTAGCCGAGATGGGCAATGCTGCCGATCATCCCGCCGAGGCCCACTTCATCAACTTCTCGCGGCTGGCCAACGGCGTCGAGCCACGCCGAGGTTTGGGCGCGCAGGTCGTCGCGCAGCCGCCGCCACTCGTCGTCCGACACGGCGGTTTTCCGCCAACTCGCCCCCCAGTCCGCGCCCTGAAACGGGTTCTCTCCCTTGCTCCAGCGATTCATCAGCGACAGCCCGTAGCGCAGGTGATCGGTGTGCGCCGCGATGGACGAACCGGTAACGGTCAACGCCGACGCTTCGGCCGCCGAAATCTTCTCGAGCGACTTCAGCAATCCTTCGTCGCCGCCATTCAGCATGTACCCGCCCTCCTTCGCGGAGCCATTGACCAGCTCGCCGAGCAACATCGCGAGCGTCTTCGCTACCTGACTCGTATTCATAAGTCACTCTCGCCTTGCGCCTTGCGCCTGGACTTGCGCCTCCCGACTTCCGACTTGCGCCTTGCGACTTTACTTGTCCGGCGGGACGCCGAGGTGGAACCGCGAGTCCGCCGCCAGCGGGTTGTTGCGGGCGAAACCAGGATTCGCGTTGCCCCAGAATTTTCCGGCCAGATACGTAGCATTGCGAACGCGCGTCTGCAAATCCAGGTAGCCCGGGCTGGTGGGTGGGAATCCGGAAAACGACTCGAAGTCGGCGTTGCCGATGATCACGACGTCGACGCCGGGCTGCGAAGCAATCTCGAGCGCGTTCTTCACCGCTTCCTGCGTTTCGATCATCACGACGACGAGCATGTTGTCGTTGATGGTCGAGCGGAACGTTTTCGGCTTCTGAATGACGGGCGTCCAGATGCTGCCTGCCTGGCCGCCGCCCGTACTGCGCCGCGCAATCGGCGGAAACCGCGCGAACATCGCGACCGATCGTGCTTCGATCGCATCGTCCACGGTCGGCACGATGATGCCGAGGACGCCGATGTCCACGGCCCGCTGTACGTTGGTTTCGGTCGCGTCCGGAATCCGCAGAATCGGCGTGGCGGCCGCGCGCGGGCACGCCGCGATCATCTTCTCCACCTCGTCGAAGCGCAGCGTCGAGTGCTGCATCTCGAATCGCGAGAAGTCGAACTTCGCGGCGCCGTCGCAGTACGCCTTGATGTCGAACTGCGTAATCGTCTGGCTGAAGACTTGTTTGCCCTCGAGCAGTTTCTGCTTGGTGGTGTTGTAGAGCGGCTGTCCCGGCTCGTCCATGAACGCTTTGACCGCCCAACCCCAGGGACGGCCCGGATCGACCGGCATCGCCGTGGCCTTGCCCGGCGCGCCGTACGGTCCGTGGCCCGGACCCGCCTGGCCGTTGCCGCCGGCCTGCCCCAGCACGCCCTGCGGCATCGCGAACATGGCACCGGCAAGCACGCAGCCGGCCGCAAGCAGCCCCACGCGCGGTCTCTTCATCAGGCCTCCTTGAGAATGAGAAGGATTTATAGCACGACGGCCCGTTGCCAGCTTTTCAGTTATCAGTTATCAGTCGTCATCAGTTGTCAGTTTTCAGCGGGTTCCAACTGAGGACTGAAAACTGAGAACTGAAAAACTGCTCTATCAGAGCGTGGAGAGCCCAGCCTCGAGCGTCGGGTAAATCAGATCCGGCACGAGCTCCTGACGGGCGCGCGTCGTGTCGCCCCAGTGGGGCACGCGGCCCAGGCACACGAAATCACGAGTGAGCGGCGACGGCGTGCGGGCCACCGTGGCCGCCTGCTCGCACAGCCACGCCGCGGCATAGACGAGCGAGAACGGGATTCGCCGTGGCCGCGGGCAGCCCC